>Ga0105154_1000161_pt1 | contig 29349 bp, 34 predicted proteins | sample SSWtaG_FD_89672 | JGI IMG/M metagenome (GOLD analysis project Ga0105154, IMG submission 89672) | Hot spring microbial communities from Sandy's Spring West, USA to study Microbial Dark Matter (Phase II) - SSWsed_matched | ecosystem: Environmental > Aquatic > Thermal springs > Hot (42-90C) >... | reverse complement strand
GGTCCTGCTACTAGGAGCTCGAGAGATCTCCCCCAGCTAGCTTCTTCTAAATGTCTGCTAAAAAGCCTGGAGCTGGTATGCAAATGTACGGAAGGAGAGGAAGGGACTTCGAGAGGGGTCCTCCGAGAAGGAGGGAGCGCTGGAGGCCTCCAGAGGACTTTGCCGTCATACTGGACTTCCTCCCTCAGGGCAACCCGTTTGACAGGCATCCAGAGCACAGGAGAGAGCCCCTAGTTCAGGCCGTGGGGGACAGGTACTTTACTCTAGTGGAGATCACCACAAAAATGGGAGAGGACTTCCGGGTTGGAGAGAAGATCTACATCAACCCAGAATACATAGGAAAGGGTCCCATAACGGGACTCTACGGGCCGGTGAGGTACGAGGAGCTTACAAACGTTGCAAAGGACAACCTCGTGCCGGTTTTGGAGGAGATCGTAAAGGAAAAGGAGAGGGTATTTGCAAACCTCTTCAACATTGCAGAGCCCATTACCCTCAAGATGCACGCTCTAGAGCTCCTACCGGGCATTGGAAAGAAGTGTCTAATGGTCATTCTTGAAGAGAGAAAGACAAAGCCATTCGAGTCCTTTGAGGATCTCGAGAGGAGGCTTTCACTGAGAGGCTTGAAAATGCAGCCTCTCGCAAGGCTCATTGCAGAGCGAATAGCAGTCGAGCTCAGGGGTGGAGAGCGCTACTACATGTTTGTTAGACCGAGGGAAGGAGAGGAGCAGGCAAGGTATCTGGGCCTTCTAGAAAGGCTGTATCTCGTGGCAGAGAGGGGGTAGAGCGCGCTCAAGCTTCATGAAGCGCTGAAGCCTTATGTCCGCTTGGCTGGAGTTTACACGAGAGGTCTTTTCCTCGAAGAAGAGCCTTCTCTCGTTCACGCTAGCTGCTCTTTCACACTATGGGATTAGGGCCTCGAGGAAGCGTGGTCAAAACTTCTCGGTCTCGCCGCGCTATCTGGAGGCCTTTTACAGGAAGCTTGTAGAGTGGTCCCCCCAAGCGGTTCTCGAGGTTGGAACGGGGATTGGAGCCCTAGCATACTACGTTGCGCTTAGAGGGAGAGAGTGGCAGGTCGTGACGATAGAAAATGACAGGAGGATCTACAGCGCCTCGGTGGAGCTTGCCGGAGGACTCGACAACATAGCCTTCGTTCTAGCAGACGCGCTGGAGGTCATCGAAACGGCTAGATTTGACACGGTGTTCTCGAGCACCCCCTACAGCATAACAATGCCCCTTCTACTGGGCATCGTGAGAAACAATAGCGTAAAGAGAAGCGTTCTCGGAGTCCAGAGAGAGGTTGCAGACAGAATCGTCGCGGAGCCCGGAACGAGGGACTACGGCAGGCTAACGGTTGCGGTAGCACTTCACTTCAGCGTAGAGAGGCTAGGGGACTTCAGACCGCAGGACTTCTTTCCGCCACCAGAGGTTCACACAACCCTTATTGCACTCGAGAGGAAAAGGGAGTATAGTAGAACGTGGGGTCCCCTGCTAGAGGAGCTTACAGGCTGCATCTTTTCGTCGAGGAATAAGAGAGCCAAAAGGGTCGTCGCATGCTGTCTGGAAAGGCTGGGGGTAAGCGAGGAGAGAGCGCGCACTATAGCGGAAGAGAGCATTCGAGGGGAGGGCATGCGAGCAAGGGAGCTGAGCCCGCAAAGCATTCAGGAGATGCTATTGAAGGCCCTATCTCGGGGCTAGAGGTGGTCTCGGCTCTGGGGGAGCGTGTGTGCTGGAACGAAAAGGTGTACAGGCCATCTCACGACACGCTTCTCATCGTAGAGTACCTGGAGAGGAACCCCCAGCTCGTTCGGGGCAAGGCGGTTTTAGATGTAGGCTCCGGAACGGGAATAGTAGGCATTGTTGCGGCGAGGCTTGGCGCAAGGACTACAGTCTCAATCGACATTGCACCCACAGCTGTAAGGGCTACGCTGTGCACACTCAGGGTAAATGGGGTTGAGGACTACCACGTTGCGAGGTGCGACCTCCACACCTGCATCAGGGAGAAGGCCCCCTTCGACCTGATAGTCTTCAACCCACCATACCTCCCCCTCCCCGAAAGCGAGTGCCTGGACGAGGAGTCCCTGGCCTGGTGTGGAGGGCCTAACGGGACCAGCGTGGCCTTGAGGTTTCTAGAGGGTCTGGAGGGCTGGTGCAAGTCGGGCAGCAGAATGCTGCTCGTCGCCTCGTCTCTGATGGACTTCGATAGGCTACTGAAGGGCGCTGGCGGGATCAGGCTTAGGGTCGTTGGGGTGAGGAGCTTTTTCTTTGAGAGGATAATGCTTCTTGAAGGTGAGGTTTCGAGTTGAAGGTAAAGCTCGTTCTCGTTGGAACGGAAGGCGAGATAAACCTGGGCTTGGCTTTGAGGCTTGCAGCAAACTTTGAGGTCGAGCGAGTGGTACTAGTATCGCCTAGAGTCGAGATAGGAGATGAGGCATTGAAATTTGCTGCTAGAGGTGCGGAGATGGTCGATAGTGTTGTCGTGGTGGACAGACTCGAGGATGCATTTGAAGGCGAGGAACTGAGGGCCTGTACGAGCGCGATTGCCTCTCTAGAGGGAGATGTTCTAAGGCAGGCAATGAGCCCTGAAGAGCTCGTGACCTTGTGGGCTGAAACCGGGATACCGCTTGCACTAGTGTTTGGCAGGGAGAGCACGGGGCTAACGCGAGAAGAGCTCAAAAAGTGTGACGTTCTGGTCAAGATACCTGCAAGCGGCAAGTACCCAACACTCAACCTTACACACGCCATTGCAATACTCCTCTACCAGCTCTTTAGGCGGCAGGCGAGGCCTGAAAGAGCCTATGCCAGCAGGGATTCGCTGGAGTTCTTAAGGGAGAGCTTCTCTCTCGTAGCCAGGGAGGTGTTAAGGGATCCCAACATGATTGAGAGAGCAGAGACGGCTTTCGATAGGATGCTCAAGAGGTCGCTACCATCGGAGGTGGAGGCTAGGATAGTCTCTAACGTTCTTAGACGCGCTTGGAGGAGAATGCGGTGCTCTTCACGATAAAGACCGTTCCAGGACTGGAAGACCTCCTCCTCCTAGAGTGCGAGCTTGTAGCTGGAGAGTGCCAGCTTCTAGATAGGAGGCCTGGAAGGATACTCGTTAGCACCGAGGCCTCTCGAATTGCGAGGCTTCTCGAGACGACAAGGCTTGCAACCAGTGCCTACGCCGTCCTGGCCCGCTTCCATCTGGACACTACAGGTCCAAGTGGGATCGATAGGATATACGAGATCGCGCTCGGCGTTGAGTGGGAGAGGCACATTGCCAATGGCGAGACCTTCGCGGTTAGAAGCGAGCGCGTAGGACGGCACGACTTCACCTCCATTGACGTGTCTAGGGCCGTTGGACAGGCCGTTCTCGACAGGCTTGGAGAGGCAGGCAGGACAGCGCGCGTTCACCTAACTCTGCCCAGGAGGATCGTTGTGGCCGAGGTTCTAGAGAGGGAGCTTCTTCTCGGACTAAGCCTTACGGGAGATGAGAGCTTGCACAGGAGGTGGTATAGAGTAAGAGAGCACACGGCCTCGCTCAAACCTCCAATAGCATTTGCGATGATAGTGCTATCTGGAATGAGGGACGGCGAGCTGCTTCTAGACCCCATGTGTGGTGGAGGAACAATACCAGTAGAGGCACTGCTCTATCTCGAGAGCTCGAGGGCGCTGTGCAACGACAAGAGTAGCAAAAGCGTTGAAATGGCAATGGAGAACTCAATGACTGCTGGCGTTGCCTGTAGGATGGAGTTCTTGAATCTAGACGTTCAAGAGCTGCCTGGAGTGCTGGGAGAGGAGAGTGTTGACAGAATTATCACGAACCCGCCATACGGGATTAGAATGGGAACGCCAAGAGCAGCGCTGGGCGCCGTTAGAAGGCTCCTCAGGGCCTCGAGGCTCCTCCTAAAGAAAAGAGGAACTCTTGTGCTCATAACGCCCGACAGGGAGAGGGTGTTCAGCGAGGCACTATCACAGGGCTTCGCGCCCTACTGCGAGAAGTGGGTCATGCACGGAGACCTCGAAGCATGGATACTATGCTTCTCCAAGACCATGCCAGGAGCCTTGTAGTAGAAACAGTAAAAAGGGCCTTAAACAAACTATTCGTGAGAACAAAAGCGTAAGGTGCAAGAGGTGGTGGGTTGAGTGCCGCTGAGGCCCGCAAGGTGCTATACGCACTTCACGTCTCCACCCTACACAAGGAAGGAGTACATTCCAGGAGTACCCCCGCCAAAGATAACCAAGTTCGAAATGGGCAATAGAAACGTAAGCGCAGACTACAGGGTCTATCTTGTCGTCACAGAGGCTGGACAGATAAGACACAACGCCCTAGAGGCGTGTAGAGTAATAGTGCACAAGACCCTAAGCAGCAGCATAGGAGAGAGCAACTACCTCTTCAGGATAATCGTTTACCCACACCACGTGCTAAGGGAGAACAAGATGATGGCGTTTGCAGGCGCCGACAGGCTCCAGGATGGAATGAGGCAGGCATTTGGAAAGCCCATTGGTACTGCTGCAAGGGTGTACCCGGGACGCAAAATAGCCGAGGTTTGGGTTAAAAGGGAGCACCTGGAGGTAGCCAAGAAGGCACTGAAGATCGGAGGCTCAAAGCTCCCTCTGTCAGTAAAGATTGTTTGGGAGCCACTTAACAAGAGCGGTTCGGGGTAGCTAGCCGTACTTTCCACAGAGAAGACGCCTCTTTTAGCCTCTCGCGGTGAAACTCGAGGCAGGAAACCCTCATGCACTAAGGCCGTAAGGCTCCAGGCACCCTCAACTCGATTTTCCTTCCAGCACCACCGAGTGTGGAGCGAATGAGCAGCCTGCCATACGACTTTGAAGTCGACAGGGTAGTCGGCCTTCTTGAAAGGCACGGGTACAAGAGGGTTCTACTTCAGCTGCCCGAGGGGCTTAAGAAGTACGCAGCGTATATTGCAAGAGAGCTCAAGGAGAGGGCCGGAGTTAGAGTCTACATCTACGGAGGGCAGACCTGGGGTCCCTGTGACGTTCCATACGACGAGGCTAGAAGGCTTGAGGCGGACCTCATAGTGCACTACGGGCACCTGGAGCACCATGGCTGTAGGCTTGCAGAGCACAGCCTGCCTTCGAGTCCTCTAGGCGGCGAGAGATGGCCGCATGTAGTCTTCATACCGGCACGCAGCGTGGCATCTCCAAGCCAGGAGCACGTCGATAGGCTCGCCCATACCCTTGCTCTAAAGGGGGCTAGAAGGCCCATTCTGATAGCAACCGCTCAGCACCTTCACCTGCTAGAGTGGATTAGAGAGCTGCTGGAACGGCGCGGTCTCGAGCCTCTTGTGGAGACTGGAGCCGGTGGGGTGAGGGGGCTGGTGGTGGGTTGCGACTACAGCGCTCTTCTCGAAAATCCAAGCAGATACGATAGCGTGGTTGTTGTTTCAAGTGGAGTGTTCCATGCACTTGGAGCATCGCTGGTCACAGAAAAGCCCGTCTTCCAGCTAGACCCGTACTCGGGCGAGACTAGAGAGCTTTGCAGAGAAAGAGAGCTGTGGTTGAAGCGAAGGTACGCTACGATACTAAGGGCTCTCGGGGCGAGGAGCTGGGCTATATGGATTGGAGGCATGAGGGGGCAGTACAGGCCCAGGCTGGTAGAGTACGTTATCAGACTCGTAGAGAAGAGAGGGGGGGAGTGGTACCTGTTCTACTCGAGGTACGTTACCACAGCAGAGCTCAAGAACAGCGACAGCCCAGAAATAGACGCACACGTTATCACGTCGTGTCCGCGCATAGCACTGGACGACTTTACGCTTCAGGAGTACGAGAAGCCCGTGCTTAGCCCCGGAGAGGCAATAATGGTCTTAACGGAAAGTCTGGAGCCCTACAGGCCAATATGGTGAAGCAGGTTGCAGTCTCTCACCAAGAAGAGAATCGAAATGGAAATCGAGAGGCTGAGAGAGCTAGTTAGGCCAAGCAGGAAGCTAGAGCAGTACAGCACCCCGGCAGCCATAGTTTCAGACATGCTGTGGGAGGAGATAGTATCGGGCAGAGCTTTTACACGTGAGCTCGTGGTGGATCTCGGTGCGGGCACGGGCAGGATATGCATTGGTGCAGCGAAGTTTCTGGGCAGAGAGTGCATTGGAATAGAGATAGACAGGGTGCAGGCAAGAGCGTTCCTGGAAAACGCTAGCGCGTTTGACGTTGCCGAGAGAGTCCACATAGTGGTTGCCGATGTTAGGATGTTGCCCCTAAGAGGAGGGCTCAAGGCGAGTGTAATGATGAACCCTCCCTTTGGAACATCGAGACGCGGAATGGACAGGGTCTTTCTCGAGAGGGCTCTGGATCTTGGACCCTCAAGGGTTTACAGCGTCCACATGCACAACCTAAAGTCGCTGGAGCTTTTTAGAAGGCTCGCGGAGGCCTGGGGTTACACGCTTATAAAGCACAAACAACACCAAATGCTATTGAAGCAGACAATGGAGCATCACAGAGCCAGAACCAGAAGAATACCTGTAATGCTCTTGGTTTTCGAGAGGAGGGGAGGAGAGCAGAAGAATGTCCAAGCACGAAAGGACGAACGCTGCGACACCGGGAGACATTCTAGCGACTATAGAGGAGTTTCTTCCGGGAGAGAACGCATACGTTGACGAGGAGGGTGGCTACGTCAGATCGAGCGTGCTCGGCATAGTTACTGCCAACCTTCAGCGCAGAACGGTTGGCTGCAGGACCTTGAGAAAGAGGTACGAGATCCCGAGGGCAAACTCTACAGTTCTAGCCTACGTCTCCTCCTTGAGAAGCGAGCTCGCGGTGCTAACGATTTTTGCTGTAGTCGGGAGCCGGGGACACGGGGAGACCTCCTATCCCCTGGCTGGAATACTTCACATCAGTCAAGTGAGCCGAGACCGCACGAGCTCGATGTACGACGTTCTCGGCATGGGGGACATCGTAAAGGCCAGGGTTCTAAACAACGAGAACCCGTACCAGCTTACAATAGCGGAATACGACCTAGGCGTGATCCTCGCAATGTGCTCATCCTGTGGTGGGATCCTGAGGCTTGAAGCGCCGTCGGGAAGCCTCAGGTGCCCAAGGTGCGGTCGGGTCGATAGGAGAGCGATCTCCAAGGACTATATCAACTTAAAGCACGTGGTGTAGGGAGAGCTTCTCTCGTGACCAGAAAGAGAACGCTTGTTCTAAGAATTCCGGAGGGGTCTGATAGAGAGAAGGTCGTTGAGAGCATAATGAAAGCCGTACAGGTACAGTTTGCAAGCTTCTCTCTAGAGGGAGACAAGCTCAAGATCACTCTTGTGGGCGATCCAGCAAGCATTGCTAGAAGCGTTGCCGCCATAAAGAAGACGCTAAGCAGATTGCGGCTCGAAATGGAGGCCGTAGCCGGAGGTCGAACCGTTCTGCCCAAGGGTCGTGTTGCTTCTATTCTTGGATTTCCGCTGCCAATTGAGATGCTCGAGAGGTTGCTCGAGCTTCGCAACATACCATACGATGACGAAGGCGAGACCATCAGGGTGCACGCGCCCCTCGCAGGGATTAGAGAGCTCGCTAAGGAGCTATACGAGCTCTACCAGGCTGCAAGGTACCTGTTTAGTGGAAAGGCAAGAGAGGTAGCAACACTAGCATCGTACGAGACAGGAGCGGATCTCGGCACCGTGCTCAAAACCGGTCTCGAAATAGGCGTCTTCGCGAAGAGGGAGGAGGACGGCAGGGCTGTAGTTGCAGTCGAGAAGACGGTAGCCCTGGTAAGGCTTATCGAGGCCCTATCGCTCTAGTGCGCCTAGATGAGAGCCTTTGAAGCATGTAGAGCGGCTCCTCGCTTCAAGAGCATCCCGCAGACCTCGAGACCTCCTGGTAGTGGTTAAGCAATAATACTTTGAGAGGCTATTATAGGGCAGGCACAGCTCGGAGCAATGCGATAGCATTGTCGGAGGTGGATTGGATGAAGGTGTCGGGACTCGAGCGCGACGTTATTATTGAAAAGAGGGAGGAGAACTTGGTGCGCATTAGGGTGAGGGGGGAAACCCACACGCTCGGTAATCTCATAGCAAAAGAGCTTCAGAGGAGAGAGGATGTGGAACTAGCGTACTACAACATCGAGCATCCACTCGAGAGGAGCTTTGTTTTGCTCATTAGAACGAAGAAGGGCAGAGACCCTCTCGAGGTCCTCCAGGACTCCCTGAGGAGTCTTCGGGAAAAACTCGACAGGCTGGAAGAAGTCGTTAGAGGAGCGCTCAAAGGTGGGCAAGCGAGAGGCTAGAAGGATGGTATTCTACATTAAGCACGGGATATTTGCCGGCGTCATACTTAGGGAGAGGAGCGTTGACAGACTCCTTGTGAGAAGGATTGACGAGAGCTTTCTGGAGCAGCTTGCAAATGAAAGCTCGCTCAGAGAGGTTAGAGAAACCGTAGTGCTCGAAGGCTCCCAGGAGAACCCAACAGTAAGGAAGGCGCTAAGCCCCACACGACAGAAGCTCCCGGAGTACGAGAGCTTTCTTGAGAGCGTTATAAGCGAGACCTTGAGGCTCTGGCACGAGGTAGACAGCTCTTCTTCTATTAAGGGCACAAGTAAATAGGGTGGTTCGACTGTAGAGGTAATCCATCAGGAGAATCGTAGCTGCTCGACGGGAGCTTTCGAGGTGAAAATGGGGGTGTTCTGTCCGAAGTGCGGGGCCCTCCTGAGACCCTACGGGAAGGGAGGAGCTAGGGTACTAAGGTGCACGAGTTGCGGTTACGAGGTGGGTGCAAGCGAGAAACGGGGAACCCTAAAGATTGTAGACAGGATCCAGCACACCCCAAAAGAGAGGACAATAGTCATTGAGAGCAAAGAGAGAGTTGAGACCCTTCCGAAGGTGCGCGACGTGGTGTACTGTCCAAAGTGCGGCCACAACGAAGCGTACTACTGGATAATGCAGACTCGAGCGGCAGACGAGCCGCCGACTAGGTTCTACAGGTGCGTCAGGTGTGGGCACACGTGGAGGGAGTACGAGTAGGCTAGAGGAGCTTAGAGATGATGTGGTAGTACGAATCGTCAGAAAGCTTGAAGGAGAGCTTAGAAAGGCTTTTTTGACCACAACGAAAAAGGACTCCAACTGGGTCAATATCAAAAATGCCTACATGCTCGCCCTGTCCCTCAGAAGGCTTTTAGAGAAGCCAGGCTGTCAGGTAGCTTCTAAGCGCCCACCAGATTGCGATCTAAGCCGGAGCAGGGACAGAAACAGCAAGCTTTAGCTTTTGCGCCGTTACGTTTCGAGCGGTATGTTTATAGTGAGCCGTGCTTATAGTTTTCACGGTCGATGCGTGCAACGAGGGTAGCGTTCCGAGCCCTATCGCAGACACAAAAGCGGGATGAGGCGGTAGGGAATGGTTAGAAAGAGGCTGAAGTGATGCTGGCATGAGAGCGGTGTTCTCGGACGCCTCGATATGGGGGTACGTGTTTACTGGTATAGCCAAGGTGATTAAGGAGGGGGTTTTGAGGGCAGAGGTTGAGGGACTGAGACTGAAGGCCATGGATCCCGGCCACGTGATAATGATCGACCTCATGTTTCCAGCAGACTCGTTTACGGAGTACACTACCGAGGGCGAGAGGCTTGGAGTGAACCTAGCGGAGTTCAGCAAGATTTTGAGGAGAGCTAAAAGCGGCGATAGGCTGGAGCTTGCTACGGAGGAGGGCAACGCGCTCGAAATCGTGCTGCATGGGCGCTTTCTAAGGAAGTTTAGAGAGCCACTACTAGACGTGGAAGCAGAGGAAATTGGGGAGCCCAAAATACCGTTTAAGGTTGACGCTAGAATGGTTGCAGATCAGCTTAGGGAGGCAATTAGAGACATCGAGCCTCTTGGCGACATTCTTGGAATGTACGCTACGAGCTCGAAGCTGGTGTTCTTCAACGAAAGCGAGCTTGGAAGGGCAGCCGTAGAGTTCAGCGTCGAGGAGGGCTCTCTCCTCTCGCTAGAGGTTGAAGAGGAGGAGCAAAAGGCGTTCTACAGTCTCGACTACATTGCTAGCATTCTTCCAGTAGCCCAAAAGGCAGAGGTTGTCAGGGTTCAGTTTGCAAGCGAGATGCCGTGCAAGATGACCTTTGAGCTACCACAAGGAGCCTGGCTGGCTCTCTATGTCGCTCCAAGAACAGCATAGGAGAAGGAGCCTAAACTGGCTTAAAAGCCTGTTTTCAGGCTACTACTCGAAGGCTGCGCTCGTGCTTCCAGAGGACACGGACAGGAGAGAGTGGGCCTTTCAGCCTCTGGGAGCAAGCTCCTATGTTAGGCACCTGACATTCAAGAGCCCTCAAGAGCTTAGAGCGTACCTGAAGGCCAATCCTCCAGCCCATGCATACTACTCGGCTGCGAGATTCATGTTCCCAGAGATACCGAGCATGGAGCAGAAGGTTTGGCTCGGAAGCGATCTCATATTCGACATTGACGCCGACCACATACAGGAGTGCATGCACGTAGAGAGGCTTCATGTGTGCCCTGACTGCGGCTTTAATGCTAGAGGCTTCAACCTCAAAAAGTGCCCTGAGTGTGGCTCTCAAAGGCTTGTAGAGGTAGACAGCATTCATCCAGAGTGCATTAGGAGTGCTGCCAGGAGCGCGTACAAGCTTGTCAGAGTGCTCGACAAGGACTTTGGCGTGAAAGATGCAAGGATCTACTTTTCAGGCAACAGGGGGTTCCACGTTCACGTTGAAACCAAAAGCAAGGACGTCCTGCTTCTAGAAGGCGACGAGAGAAGGGAGATCGTCGACTACCTAAAGGGGGTTGGCCTGGATCTCGGTGTCATTCTAACGCTAGGGGAAAGGTGGAGAACCACTTCGATGCTTCTCCTTCCATCGCCAGAAGATGCCGGATGGAGAGGCAGAATTGGCGAGGAGATACACAACGATCTTAAGCTGGATAGAAGCAAGCCCATATCGGTAGGGGAGGCAGAGAGGATTCTGGGAGGCAGGCTCAGGTTCGAAGTCTATGCCGAAAAAGCGAAAATCGAGGTCGACGAGAAGGTTACGATCGACCTTCACAGGCTAATTAGAGTGCCTGGCTCACTAAACGGAAAGACCGGCCTGCCTGTTGTAGGGGTGGAGCTAGATAGGCTTTCAAGCTTCGTTCCAGATTGCACGCTGTCACCCTTTAAGGGCGACATGCACGTAAAGCTGAACCACAAGCTCAGCGAGGCAAGGATCTTTGGGGAGACGGTGTCTGGTAGTAGGGGCGAGAGAGCGACCGTGTCACAGTGCGTTGGAATATATCTTGTACTAAAGGGACTTGCCCACGTGGTCTAGAGGGGTTGCGGTTTGGAGAAGAGGCTCGAGAGGGAAATTCTGGCCGTAAGGAGCCTTGAGGACTATGCTAGAGTTAGAGCGAGAATCTTAGCAGATCTAGGCAACGTCTGCTACGGCGGGATTGGTGGGAGTAGTAAGCTCCAAGAGGAGCTTTGCGAGAGGGCATGGAGCTTCTACAGCGAGCTCAACAGAGCCCTCGTTGAGGCTGGGCTTCGGGAGTGGCAGCCCAAGGGGTTCTTGGCTGACCTTTCGAATAGCCTAAAGCAGTCAATTCTAGAGCTGCTAGACCTCAAGAACCTTGTTGTTGGCGCACAGAGCAGTCGCTCCATTAGGATTGCCTGTATTGCACGAGAGGGGTTTAGCTTTGGCAGGCTAACAGCGAGAGCAGGCTCTATTTTGATTTTAAATCTAGAGCAGGCTCTACCACTCGTCCTGCTGGGCCTGGTCAGGCCCCTCAGACTTAAGCACTAGAGTGGAAAGTTAAAAAACCTCGGTAGCATCTAGTGTACTTCAGGCCAGCGTGAATAATGCGGCTTATGGAAGCAGGCTGCTAGTGGGAGAGTTGCAGTGAAGGTTCCAAAGAAAATCAACATCTACTGTCCAAGATGTAGAAAGCACACTGAGCATAGTGTTACAATCTACAGGGCAGGCAAGAGGAGAGCCATGGCGGAAGGCGAGAGAAGGTACAGGGCAAAGCAAAAGGGATATGGATCCAAGAGGAAGCCTGAACAAAAGAGGTTTGCAAAGGTAACCAAAAAGCAGGTTCTCAAGCTAAAGTGCACGGTCTGCGGTCACATAAGCCACCGCGAGGGAATAAGGCTGAAGAAGCTAGAGCTTGTCGAGGTGACGTAGTAGCGTGGTCAAGAGAAGACAAATTTCGATTCCAGAGCCTAGAAGTAGGTTCATGCTGGTCAGATGTCCAAGCTGTGGAAACGAGCAGGTCGTTTTCTCGCATGCAACATTTCCGGCTCGTTGCATTGTTTGTGGACACCAACTCCTCACGTCAAGAGGAGGCAAGGCGAGGGTCAACGCACAGTTAGTTAAAATTCTAGGCTAGAAGCGCCGAAATCGCAGGCCACTTGGCTTGTTTGAGTGCTGCTTGCCGAGATCTATGAGTCGATGTGCATGGGACTGAGCAGCGAGACAATCTTGTTGGAGGCTATGGAGGCAAGGACCCCCATCATATACAACAGGGTCACAGGTGAAGAGGCAAGTCGAGAAAGCCGGCAAGCCAGCATGTGGGCGTCAAAACAGCAGAAAAACCCGCAAGACAGCGCGCATAGACTACTGCTCCTCTCCTGCCTACACACTTATTTAACTCCTCAACTATTTGTTGTTACGGCAACGGACAAAACAAGGTCTCTATAGCGTGCACTTTAAGCAGCGAGATGGGTGAAATGGTGTGGTTAAAAGCAGGAGGAGCATGCCTGAGGTTAACGAGTTCGTGGTTGCAACGATAAGGGAGATCTTCGATTATGGAGCTTACGTAGAGCTCGACGAGTACAATAACATGAGGGCGTACCTTCCATGGAGCGAGATAGCCTCGAAGTGGGTTAGAGACATTAGAGAGGTGATTAGAGAAAACCAGAAAGTAGTCGTTAAGGTCATAAGGGTAAACAAGGCGAAGGGTCAGGTCGACGTCTCGCTAAAAAGAGTTTACGATAGCGATAGGAAGAAGAAGATCTTGGAGTTCAAGAGAAAGCAAAGAGCAGAAAAGATACTAGAGCTTGCAGCACAGAGGTTGAAGAGGACTCTCGACGAGGCATACGAGCAGGTTGGATGGAAGCTCGAGGACGTGTACGGCGAGATTCTAGCAGCATTTGAGCGCGCGGCGCTCGAGGGGGAGGGCGCTCTTAGAGATGCAGGAGTTCCAGAGGAGTGGATTGCCCCCCTAATGGAGGTCATCGAGAAGCATATTGAAATAAAAAAGGTGGAGGTCGAGGGAGTCTTTATTCTGAGAACCACGAGACCTGATGGGATTCGCGCCATAAAGCGGGTTCTCAAAGCGGCTAAGAGTGCAGTGAATGGAAACGTCGAGGTGAGAATATACACTATCGGTGCCCCAAGGTACAGGATAGAGATCGTAGCAGAGAACTACAAGATAGCAGAGAGAGCGCTATCGAAGGCTGTAAGCGAAGCGGAAAAGGTCGCGAAGAAGGAGAACGTGAGCTTCCAGTTCCAGAGAGCCAAGAAGAAGTAAGGGAGTTGCTAGACCTAGCGCGCTGGGAGACGAAGATGAGAGGCCTCCTGAAAAAGTGTCCCTCGTGCGGCAGGTACACGCTAGAGGATCTCTGCCCAGTCTGTAAGAATCCAACGCGCCGCGCTCACCCATCCAGGTTCTCCCCGCAGGACAGATACGTGGTCTATAGAGTAAGACTCAAGCTCGAAAGCCTCGAGAAGACTGCTACCAGGGAACGCTCTTCAAGCCAAGCTTGAAAGCAATGTAGTTCGTAAGGGCATGGAGAAGGGGTATTAAGATCAGGCCGGCAACAAAGCTTTCAAGCACAGGCTTCACACACCTCTCGCAAAAGGTGAGAAACAGCGTTGCCCCTAAAAAGAAGTCCAGCTGGTCTGCAAGCAGAAGTCTCTCTCCCCTCTCAAGCCCGGCCCTTCTCTTGAAAAACGACTTTGCGAGGTCGCCGAACATTGCGCCAGCAGACGACACGAAGCCCGTTAGGACAACGGTCTGCATCTCCAGAGCCGGGCTGACGAGAGCAGCAACCACAAGGGCCGTTATGGTGCCAGCCGCTAGACCCACAAGCAGGCCTTCAAAGGTCTTTCCATCACCGAGAACTCTCCTTCCATCAACAAACGTGCGTCCCATGTCGATTGGAGTCCCCTTTCTGCCCGCCAAAAGGGCTACGGGAGCTCCATTGGCAGCCATTGCTGGAAGATAGGTCACAACAAAGTTCAGCAGGAGATTCAAAGCTTTAAACCCCCATCGTGCTAGCAACTCACACCCTGAGTATCAGACCCCACAGCGCCTTTGAGCTATACCGTAAGCCCTTGATCCCTAGAGCACAATCAAAATATTAGCTCAATCACGATTAAAAACGTGAGAAGCTATGGTTGTGGTCGTCGCAGTCGTAAACCCTAGAGCTTTCGTCAGGTTGAGAGAGGCACTGAGAGGTCTAGGTCTAGTCTACAAAGTGCCCGACAGGCTGCCTTACGAGTGCAAGCCGAACGAGATAGCATTGTACGATGTCGATGGAACGGTTCTTGGAGAGTGCAAAACGATTAGAGTTGCCAGCGCGGAGAGTGTAGACGAGATCGTTCCGAAGATATTCCTTGCAAAGGAGAGCAAGCAGAGATTTGCTCAGCTTATAGCAGGAATAGATCTAGGGGGGAGTACTCACGCCATCGTGGTTATTGGAGATGGGACGGTTATAGGCAGGGCCAAGGGAGGAGAGAGGGTGATACTCGAGTACGTGAAGAGGTTTGGGAGCACACCCCACAAGAGCTTTGTCGTGAAAATCGGCGGGACGAGAAGCAACCTCGAAAGGGCATATGAGCTCGGATGGAAAATCGCGCTCGAGTGCGGGGTTCCAGTTCTAGTTGTCGACGAGACCTCTACAACTAGAGAGGGCATTATTAGAAGCGAGACCAAAGCACTTCTAGGCGATCCAGACCTTGTTGCTGCATACAGGATAGCGCTTCGGGAGAAGAGGGAGTAGCTACCATAGCACGCAAAGGCTGCAGGTACTGCACGACCGTGCTGGCAGTGGAGAGGGGGTCAAGCATGCTATTGGAGTCCGGCGAGAGGCCACGATACATTTGGATTTCAGGACCAGCAAAGCTTAGAGTGCTAGAGGGCAAAATGGAGATTAACGGAGTAGCCCACGAGCCTGGGCTCGAGGTGGTGATCCACCGGGATAGAAGCTACGTCGTAAAGCTCGAACCGAAAGGCACCGTCGAGGTCGAGGCTCCAGGAGAGCCCTCTCTAAGAGATGCCGTCGAGGAGGAGATTAGAGTTCTCGAAGCGTGGAAGGCCCTTGCCGAGTACATTGGAAAAAGCATCGAGAAGGGGGAAGAGGGAAGGGTCATCATTGTGGGCGGCGTCGATGTGGGCAAGACAACCCTAACAACATTACTGGCAAACAGCATGCTCGAGAGAGGAGTCAAGCCATTTATCGTTGATACAGACCTGGGTCAAGCGAACATAGGCCTGCCGGGCTTCGTAACGGGATCCCTCCACTGCAGGCCCACCGTGTGGCACAGGCAGCTTAAGCCCGAGTTTGCCTTCTTTGTTGGCTCGATAACGCCGAGCGGGTTCGAGGAGAGGGTCGTGGCTGGAGCTCTATTCGTTGTGGAGAGGGCGCTGGAAAGGCATGGTGTCAGGCCCATACTGGTGGATACCGACGGCTGGTTTAGAGGGGCGGAAGCCCTGGCCTACAAGCTTAAGCTCATAAGCGCACTAAAGCCCATGCACGTAGTGCACATTAAGGACGAGGACGAACCCTCCGAGGTAGAGGAGAGAGTAAGGGCATTCTGCAAGGGCATTAGAGCAGAGCATCACGTGCTGCAGGCCCCTCCTGCTAGAAAGAAGAGAAGCAGGGTAGACAGGATTTTCCTCAGAGGGGAAAAGCTCGTTTCCCCTGAGAGAAGGCGAAGAGCCTTTATCTGCCCCCTCGAAACTCCAATTTTGGGTACGCTAACTCTTGGAGTGGGATCCCCGCTTAGCGATAGCGAGCGCGACTCTCTCTCCAGGGAGCTTGGAGTCAGGGTTTTGTACGGCGAGAGGCAAGATAGGAGAATCATACTGCTCGTTAAGGATCACGCAAAGCACCCTTCAATGAAAAACGCGATAGCAATTCCTATACACCGGCTTAAGGGGATGATTCTGGGTCTTGCAGATGAAAGTGGGAACCACGTTGGATGGGGAATTGTGGTTGGATTTGATGAGACGAGAAGGGCCTTTGTTATCGAAACAGAGCATTCGGGTGATATATCGCATGCCATTTCCGGAATGATAAAGTTTGATGGCACAACGGTCTACATGGAGAGGACACTATGGTGAGAGCCACATGCCCCTAACGATAAGTGACTTTCTCTCACGAGTAGATGTCGAGAGGATCGAGAAGACCCTGCACTACGAATTCGAGGCAGCAAGCTACATCAAGAGGTTTCAAGGGAGAAAGACCGTAGTCTTTAACCTGAAGGACACGCCCTTTCCAGTGGTAGCAAACATGTTCGATGAGAGAAGAAAGGTTCTCCTCGCATGCTCTACTAGTAGCGAGAGAGAGGTGTACCAGGCTCTAACGTCAAACCCCCTCCCACCGAAGGAGGCCTTCGAGTGGAGGGACTTTGAAGAGTACTACGAGAGGAGGAGTCTGAGCGCACTGCAGCTTGGAGCGATAAGGTACTACGAGAAGGATGCTGGAAGGTACCTTACAAGCTCTATCGTGGTCGCCGCGTCTGGCGAGGTGTACAATGCCAGCGTGCACAGAATGTTGGCTTTAGACTCGCGTCGCATGGCAGTACGCATCGTGCCACGGCACCTTTACAAGCTCCTGGCAGAGGCAAGAAGACAGGGCAGAGAGCTTCCAGTAACAGTTCTGCTGGGAGCACACCCTCTAGTACTGCTTGCATCATCCGCATCTCCCCCCTTTGGTTCCTTCGAGCTTGGGCTTCTGCCCTACCTTTTAGGCAGGAGGGTCGAGGCCGCAAGGTCTCCGCTGCACGGCAACCCCGTTCCTATTGGAACGAGCGTGGTTGTAGAGGCTAGAATAACACTCGAGGACGCCCCGGAAGGTCCCTTTACAGACCTTCTCTGCACCTACGACGACCAGAGGCCTCAACCCGTTCTAGAGATTGACGAGGTCTGGGTATACACCGAAGATACTCCCTATCTTCACGCTATACTACCTGGAGGGCTCGAGCATGCAATAATGATGGGCCTTCCGAAAGAGGCTGGAATATGGAGTAGCGTTTCTAGGGTCGTTCCCGAGGTCGTCAAGGTCAGGCTAACGCCGGCAAGCGGCAGCTGGCTGCACGCTGTAGTGTCGATCAAAAAGGCCCACGATGGCGATGGCAAAAACGCCATTGTAGCAGCCTTTGCAGGACACCCAAGCCTCAAGCTGGTCGTCGTCGTTGACAACGACATCGACGCTGATAGAATGGACCTCGTCGAGTGGGCTATCGCGACGAGATTCCAGCCCGACAGAGGCCTCGTAGTGCTGTCTGGTGCTAGAGGCTCGACTCTGGATCCAAGCGCTCGCGACGGGCTGACCTCCAAGATCGGAATAGACGCTACGGCGCCTATCGATCGTAGAGATAGGTTCGAGAGGGCAAGAATACCGGGTGAGGACTAGGCTTGCTCCTGTCTCGCGAAGAGGAGAAGATGTGGAATGGAGAGTACGGGCCTGCAGTCGAAAAAGCCATTAGGGTTGTTGTTAGAGTAGGCGAGAGCCTAGGAGCCACGCAGCTCGTCAAGGTCTCACATGTTCACGCATCGGGAATCTCGTACAAGAACGTTGGCGAGCCCGGCAGGCTCTTCATAAAGCACCTTGCAAGCATGGGTGCGAGGGTTTCCGTCTTCTCAACAATGAACCCTGCAGGAATGGATCTAGAGTGCTGGACTCAAATGGGAGTACCACAGGAGTTCGCGCAAGCGCAAAGAGAGATTGTAGAGAGCCTCGTGAAAATGGGCTTTCACCATGTTCCAACCTGCACGCCATACCTCATAAGAAGACCCAGTCTTGGGGAGAGGCTTGCATGGGGGGAGAGCAGTGCGGTTGGAATGGCAAACACGTACTATGGTGCAACGACAAATCGAGAGGGAGGACCGCTGGCGCTAATGAGCGCAATAGTGGGCAGAACATACTACGCTGGACTGCACCTGAAGGAAAACAGGGTGCCTAGGGTCAGAATAGTGCTCGACGAGAGAGTCAGGAGAGGACTTGGCGATCCAGGTGTTGCCGGCGCGCTGGGCTACGTTGTTGGAGAGATCGTTGGCGATACTGTCCCACTTCTAGAGGGGGCACGGTCCATGAACTTCGACTCGATAAGAGCCTACGTGGCGGCGGCAGGAGCTACAGGCAACATCGCACTAACAGTAATCGAGGGCATAACTCCAGGCTGGAGGGAACTCCTAAAAATGTCCGATAGCATGGAAAGAGTTCAAGTGGAGTGGAGCGATATCACCAGGGTCTTCGAGCAGGCCAGAGCAGAGAGTCCAGACCTCGTGTTTGTAGGCTGCCCCCACGCAACCGTTAGCGAGATGAAAATGCTGCTGGAAGTACTGGAGGGGTGCAAGCGCGTTAGAAGCGATATCGAAATCTGGGTTTCGACCTCCAGGAACGTGTACCTCGAGGCAAAGGAGATAGGGCTAATCGAGAGGCTTGCAAGGTTTGGAGTCATAGTAGTGAGAGACACATGCCCCATGGTATCGCCCGTAACGGCAAGGTTCAGAAGGGTAGTCACGGTGAGCGCCAAGAGCCTCTTTTACCTACCCAGAACCAATGGTGTAGAAACGTCTCTCGTGCCATTCAACATGCTGGGCGAGGTGCTTTGTGGAGAAGGAGGTTGAGGGTACTCGTTGAGGGCGAGGCTAGAGGGGAGCTCTTAGTGTGCAGCGAGCCGATTTCCCCTCTAGGAGAGATAGACCCGCTAACAGGAGAGCTTAGAACGCGCTCGCTCAAGGCCTCGATTTCTGGTAGGATTCTAGTGTTTCCATGGGGTAGGGGCAGTACTGTTGGGAGCTACGTACTTTACGCTCTAAAGCACTACGGAAGGGCTCCTAGCGCGATAGTTGTTGTTAGGGCAGACCCAATTATTGCAACGGGTTGCGTGATATCGGATATCCCGCTGGCAGAGGGCATCGAGGAGCGTGATATCGTGGAGCTAAAGAAGTACAAGCACGCGTTCTTTAACGCTAGGCGAGGCGAGCTCGTAGCGTGGTAGCTTCTACTGGCTCTTCCCCTCGCCGGTAGCCCTCCTTTCCATGCGAACGCGCCTAATACCCTCGAGAACGTCAAGCCATAGCCTGATCTTCCGTGCAACCTCCTCGTCGTTGCCTTCCTCGACCAAATCGAGATAGAGTGAAAGCCTGCTAGCTATCTTCTCTTCAAGTCGGGATAGGATGCTCTCAAGAGAGATTCTGACGAGCTCCTCGTCCCTACTAACCACCAGAACTCTACCGTGAACGGGGCAGACCGTCTCGCCGCTTTTCAGCTTGTAGAGTGGAGAATCGCACTTTGGACAGTGGATCGACAGCATTGTTGCGCCTTGCTTCAAAAGCTCGACGCTACGCTTTATTGCCAGAGTCTTCTCATCGCGCTCCAATGCACTTGCACCACCACTTCGAAAGCATTTCGCTCAAGCCACTCCTGCAGTGCACAGATCCAAGGCTCGCGCATGCAGGCGCAAGGACCCATTCTGTGGTCCGTGCTGCAGACGCTCTTCACGGCTCTATAGAGCTCAGATCGCCCATCGACAGTCATCCCGCTTATTAATTCGTTGCCTCCGAAAATATACTTTGACGCCTTCTCGACGGCTAGAAAACAATAAGACGTGGAGCAAAAAAGAATAGCAAAACGGTGCGTGCATCTGCCACACTCAACGGGGAGGATTAAGCTAAGATGGACGGTAGTGGAAGCTTTGACCTGCTGGAGGAGGTCTTTTCTAGAGTTAGAGAAAGTTCGATCTTTCGGGATAGAGACAAGCTAAGCCCTGACTACGTGCCTTCGAGGCTCCCGTTTAGGGAGGAGCAGATTGCAAGGCTCGGAGCAATTCTAGCACAGGCCCTCAAGGGATACAAGCCGAACAACGCTTTCATCTACGGTCTAACGGGCACGGGCAAGACCGCTGTTGTAAGGTATGTTCTCGAGAGGCTGAGAGAAAAGGCGCAGGAGATTCAAGTACCGGTCACCGTGGCGTACGTCAATTGCAGGCAGAGAGACACGGAGTACCGCGTGCTATCAGACGTTCTAGATAGCCTTGGAGTAAGGGTTCCTTTCACGGGGCTAAGCATAGCGGAGCTTTACAGGAGGCTCGTAAGAGCTCTCGAGAGAGGGAGGGCGCGGCTAATCGTGGTGCTAGACGAGATAGACTATGTCTTGAGAAAGCATGGCGACGACCTCCTTTATAGGCTCTTGAGAATCAATGGCGAGCTTCCAGAGCCTTCGGTTAGCATCATTGGTATAACCAATGACCTGAACTTCGTAGACTCTCTAGACCCGAGAGTCAAAAGCAGCCTTGGAGAGGAGGAAATCGTGTTCCCACCCTACAATGCTAGGCAGTTGCAGGCCATACTGGAGGAGAGGGCCTCACTCGCCTTCAAGAATGGCGTTCTAGATGAGGGCGTTATTGGGCTCTGTGCTGCAATAGCTGCCAGAGAGCACGGTGATGCCAGAAAGGCACTGGACCTTCTAAGAGTGGCCGGAGAGATAGCAGAAAGAGAGGGTTCAAGCCGAGTTACAGTAGAGCACGTGAACAAGGCCAGGAACCAGCTCGAGAGAGACAGAGTGTTCGAGGTCGTGTCGACCCTTCCCCTCCACGCCAAGCTAGTGTTGCTCGCCGTGGTTAAGTTAATCGATGCTAAGGGCAAGGCGACAACAGGGGAGATCTACAGCGTGTACACAGAGCTCGCTGGAAGGGTTGGAGTGGAAGCCGTTACGCAGAGGAGGGCAACGGACATTCTTAGCGAGCTCGACATGCTGGGAATACTATCAGCAAGGGTGGTTAGCAGGGGAAGGTATGGCAAGACGAAGACCGTTACGCTATCCTCCAGCAGAGGTAGCATTATCGAGGCGCTGAAAACCGATGATATTATAGGGAGGCTTATTGAAGAGGACTAGTATTTCAATTGGAATCGATGATGGATTCTTTCCTCCTCCGCCCAAGAAGAAGGGACTCACGGTCTTGGCCGGAGTTCTAACCTTGAACCTGCAGCCCCTAAGAGCAGCTCTAGAGCGGGTAACCATAGACGGTCTAGATGGCACCGAAAGGGCTGTTGAAATCGTGAAGAGGCTACTGGAAGGTGAAAGCGGCGATGTTGCGGTTTTTCTCGATGGAATATCAATTGCAGGCTTTAACTACATCGACCCACAAGCCCTCGAAGAGTCAACAGGCACGATGGTAGTAGCTGTTTTCAGGGGCCCCCTTTCGCTCGAGAAGATAGAGCGAGCCCTGAAAAAGCACTTTAGCGACTGGGAGCACAGGCTCTCAATATACAGGCTAGTAGTTCCTCGAATAAAGAGAGCTACGACGAAAAGAGGGCGCGTGTACTACTATGCACCAAGTCTTGATAGCATAAGAGCAATAAGAATTTTGGAAGAAAATCAGATTTACAGTCCCATTCCAGAGCCCCTTAGAATTGCCGACATGCTTGCCTCGGAAGTTTCGAGGCTTCTCCGCAGAATGAGGGCGCTCTAGCACCTCCTATCATTTTAGCGCTCGTATCCTCTCGGAAGCTCGTTCCTTCTCCCAACAAGATCCTCTCTTCATTCCGTAAGCTTCATTCTGTAAGGAGTGCTGTGTAGCGTGACTGTAGGGACTGCGAGATTGTAATTGCTTCTAGTAACTCGCCTGATTTCCGCTACGGATGCTGGAGACTTTTCCACTTCTTGCATACGTAAAGCCGTAGGTAGCTACTCTCCTCTCCCGAATACTAGCAAGTATCCCGTTTCCCGCCTTCTCGATGTTCCGTTTTCGGGCCCTCTCTGGTCTTGCGTAGCAGTAAAAAGCTCTATTGTACAGCTTACTAAATGTGAGGCTACGGTAGATGATGATAAAAATAGAGATAAAGGCGAAGTTAGGACTCGCCGTACTTGAATAGAAGCTCTAGCTTGTCGAGATCTACTCGAACACCCCAGCCGGGCTCCTCGCTAAGCCTCCTCCTGCCTCCACCTAGGTGCTCCGCGCCCCCTGACACTGGATCCCACTGCAGGAAGAGATCAGAGTCTAGATCTACGTGCTCGACGTTTTTCGAGACCCCAACGAGGTGAGATGCGATCGTAATACCGAGTCTCGTCTCGAGCATGCAGCCCACCATGTTCTTGACTCCAGAGACCTCCGACATCTGTGCTATTCTTAGCGACTCTAGGAACCCCCCAGCCTTCATCAGCTTGATGTTAATGACATCGGCCGCGCCCTCTCTTATGGCCCTGAGCGCGTCTCGTGCTGTATGAACGCTCTCGTCCAAGGCAATAGGTATTTCCGTTGCCTGCCTTAAGATCGAGTGTTCTTCGAGCATCCAGAAGGGCAGGGGTTGCTCAATAAGCTCCACCTCGTATCTCTCCAGAGCCCTCGCTATTCTAATGGCCTCCTTTAGACTCCAAGCCTGGTTTGCATCGACCTTTATGTTCACGTCATATCCTAGTGCAGCCCTTAGGGCCCTTACCCTCTCAACGTCCTTGGGGTAGCCCTCGCCAAGCTTTACCTTGAGGTACTCGAAGCCCTCCTCAGCATACCGCGACGCCTCCCATACCGTATCCTCAACGTCTTTAGTGCCAACAGTAATGTCCGTTACGAACTCTCTTCGACTTCCACCAAAGTACCTGTAGACTGGCATGCCTCTCTCCTTACACCACAGGTCGATAAACGCCGCCTCTAGCGCAGCTCTTGCATCGGAATTATAAAGAAGGCTGTTGTCAATGGTCTCTACAAACTCGTTTAGCGCGAGATCCCTCCCAACAACTAGTTGTGCAAGATGCTTTATTGCCTCGAGTGAGGTTCTAGGCGTTGAGCCAGCTATTTTTGGCGTGGGCGATGCCTCGCCATAGCCTTCCAGACCACTACTTTTCAGGACCACAATGAGCCCCTCAGAGCTCACCGAGGCCTCAAACGACGTCTTATACTCCCCCTTTAGCGGTACAGCATACCTGTACACTCGGATCTCCTCTACAATCATGCTATTCACCTCAAAGTGCCGTGTTGGCGCGAATTGCTTAAAATGCCTTTTTACAGTTGCACCGGCTTCTCGAGTCTCCTCTAGTTCCGCCTAATTTTCTATACAGCTTCAACAAGAGCTTTGAGCATGCAAAGCTGGTTTTGCATGGTATAGCACATCGTAGCTTGTAGTCAGATCCCAGCAGTCCTCCTGCCAGTTCCCCAATGCCCCCGTCGTGCACTATGGCTGCCGGTAGGAGCCCTCCTCCGAGAGACTTTCCAAGTGGTAGAGTGTTGAGACCTTCATGCTGTACACTTGAAAGACATGTTGGTAGCCTGTTCTCCAAGCCCGTGTACACCGCTTCAATAAAATCGCGATATCACCATTCCGTGCTCGCTCTAGACATCTAGATAGAACGAACTCCCTAAAACACGTCAAGGGGCAGTTGCGTGTGCTACTATAGCTTCGAGGATGGCGCTGGGAGCGCTCCTCTCGTCACGTAGTCCTTAGGCGCCTCGCCCCACTCCTCGCTAGCCTCCACGAACTTTGCTACTCTACTGTTTGGACCCTCCATCCAGCTTGATGCTTCGAGTCGGGGGCATACAACGAACCCTCGACTCCGACCCCAACTACAACCCCGCTCTCTGTGAGGTTTGCTGCCGCTCATCGAGACCACCTGCCATTACGGCTGCTACTGCAACTTGCAATGATGTTCTACCAGTCATCTAGCACCACTAAAAGGGACAACTTTTAGCGCGTTAAAAGCAACCTTCGCACGCGGCGCTCTAGACAAGATGCAGAACGCCTCTCGACGGCTAGAAGTAGGCTAGAACATCTATTTTAGCCACGCCTAGCGCTTACTACTTCTTGCACGTGTATCCTCGCTCGTCCGCAAAGGTGGGAGCATTGGAGGACGAAGACAAGTTCCACCCTCCTCAGCCCATTGTCAAAAAACCAAGGCTCGTCAGGATTAGGGGCCTCGATCCCGGAACGAGAGTTGGCAGGGGATACAGCATAGCAGAGCTTGAAGATGTTGGGCTAACCGTTAGAGAGGCAAGAAAGCTTGGATTGAGGGTGGACATTAGAAGGAAGAGCAAGCGCGAGTGGAACGTTGAAGTCTTAAAAAGCTTTCTTGAGGAGGTAGGATGTAGAAGGCGCTAGACGGAAAGCTGTAGCAGCATAGTATGTGTTGAAAGGCGCTTAAGATGAGAACCACTTGACGCAGAGCAAGTGGGTAGGGTGAGAGGAGTCGCGTTCAATCAGAGAGGTGTCGGTATGGAAGAAGTGCGCAAGGAGAGAACTCTTAAGGTCAACATTGGACATGTGTGGTTTGACTACGATAGTCAAAACGACATTCTCTACGTTAACTTTGGAGATGGAGAGGAAGAGGCCGAAGAGGAGGTTCTGGTCGACAGCGACGTAGTGGTTAGAATAAAGCAGGATAGGATGCTTGGCTTAATGGTGTTAGAGTTCTCAAAGAAGATTCAAAGAGAAATTCTTTAAAGTAAAGTTCAACTCGAGAGCAGCAGGTGATCTCTTCTTTGAGTGTCTTCTCTACGAAGCAGAAATCTGGCACCGGTATCGTCTAAACACGCCCGCCCTTGAGCCTCCCGAGAAGCTCCCTGTAGCACCTTTCGAGCTCTCTAGCACTTCCAACTACTATGCTCTCTATGCGAAGCTCTCCACTCTCTCGCGCCCTGCAGGCAAGCTCGAGAAGCTCAACGATGCTCTCAAAAAGCCTTTTCGTCTCACGCTCGACCTCCTCTCTAACCCTGTCTATGCTGTAAGAGTTGAAGTCTACCCCGTCATCCAATGGTACCACCACATCACCAATACCGTGTGAGAGGTTATTATGGGAGAGCTCGGAGGCTCGCAAGCTACCGCAAAAGAAGGAGGAGAGCATATAATACTACACGCACAAAAATTTGATAGCTTCGATAGTGTGGAATGTTGGGAATCGTGAGCAAAATCACGCCTATCCCTTAAAAGTGCTCTACAGGAATAAAGATTTCAGTAGGGTGTAGTGTAGGGTGACATACGCGTTTAATGCAATGAGGGAGATAGCGCTCTTTATTCAGAGGGCAATTGACAAAATAGATAGGGGTCAGTTAGAGGCTATCTCTGAGGTTCTAGTAGACGCGTACAAGAATAAGAGAAAGATTCTGGTAATGGGTGCTGGTAGAAGCGGTCTTGTTGGAAGAGCCTTTGCAATGAGGCTCATGCATCTAGGCTTTAGTAGCTACGTTTTAGGCGATACGATAACCCCAGCGGTTGGAAAGGACGACATAGCCTTTGCAATAAGCGGCTCCGGAGCGACTGAGCTTATAGTCACGGCAGCTTCTGCAGCAAAAAAGGTGGGGGCGAAGGTTGTTGCCGTCACATCTTACCCCGACAGCCCCCTAGGCAGGATAGCGGATTTGATACTGGAGGTTCCAGGGAGAACAAAGCTGGTCAAAGAAACGGACTACTTTGCCAGGCAGATTCTGGGAATACACGAACCTCTAGCACCTCTCGGCACGCTCTTCGAGGACACCGCAATGATTGTGCTGGACGGTCTAGTAGTGGAGCTCTTGGTTAGAATAGGAAAGAGCGAAGCTGAGCTCAGGGCAATGCACGCAAACATCGAGCTTTAAGGTTCTTGCCCCAGGATCACTCTTTACATCTCATCCACACATGGTCTCTGCTGAAAAGAAGTGGTTCGAGTAGGCTCCAAACGGGTCTGTCAAGCGTGAGAGAGATCCATGAAAGCAACCATAGTTTACAGCAGCATCTTTCTGGGACACAGGCCGCCTCACAGACACCCTGAAGCTCCAGAGAGACTTAGGGTAGCGCTCAGCGCCCTGCAGAGAGCGGGGCTCCCGATAGAGGTGCTAGAACCCGTTAGGGCTGGAGTTAGCTCTCTCGAGGAGATTCACGATCCAGAGTACATCGGACTTATCGAGATGCTGTCTGGAATTGCTCCTACGAGCATTGACGAGGACACCTACGTTTCCGAAGACACGTTTGCAGTTGCGTTGCATGCAGCTGGAGCCTCAATGCAGGCGGTTCGGGTTTCAGAGGAAACTGGCAGGCCGGTAGTGGCACTCGTGAGGCCTCCAGGCCACCATGCTGGTAGAAGAGGCAGGGCCATGGGCACCCCCACTCAGGGATTCTGCATCTTCAACAATGCTGCCGTAGCGTGGACTAGTGCGAGAGAAGAGAGAACGTGTATCCTAGATTTCGACGCCCACCACGGGAATGGAACACAGGAAATTTTCTACAGCAATCCCAAGGTGCTTCACATCGACGTTCACCAAGACCCTCAGACACTCTATCCCGGAACGGGCTTTCCGGAGGACATAGGTTCTGGAGAGGCTAGGGGGACAAAGGTAAACATCCCCCTCCCACCGAACTCTGGAGACGACGTGCTAAGGGAGGTGCTAGAAGAGATCGTGCTGCCAATTATCGATCAGTTTAAGCCAAGAGTATTGATAGTCTCTGCGGGTTTCGACGCCTACGCTGATGACGGTCTAGCCCACCTTCGGCTCACATCGAGCTCGTACTACTCTCTTGGAAGCCTCGTGCGAGAGCTCCCCTCAAGAGCAAAGTCTATAGTTCTTGAAGGAGGGTACTCCAAAGGGCTTGAAAAGGGGCTACCAGCATTTGTGGCTGGGCTTTTAGGCCTGGACGATCCAATTAGAGAGAAGGAGACTGTAAGCAGGGATCCCGTTAGAAGCGAGGCAAGGACCGCTATCTCGAGGGTAAAACGGGTTTTAAGAGGCTACTGGAGCTTTTAGATAGGGTACTGACAGAGAGTTGTTAGAGTTGCAGCACCATCTTAGTGCTGCTCTCACGGTGTGCTCGTCTAAGGTTTCAACTCTGTTCAAAGCCCCTTCCGACGAAGCTCAGATAGGGGTTTGCGGTCTCTTACGGACTTCAAGCACGCATGCCAGGTCATCTGTAGCCACTAGCAACTCATCGGCCATACTGCATTCCTGACTAGATGGAACGCTACCGAACTCGTGTAACCCCATCGGTTCACGCTTGAGCTTGCCATCGAGACGCAATCTAGACGACGTGCTACACATTGCTCTAAGCGTGTCGGGGTCTGCTATAACAGCTTGATAAAACGGGCCTATGGTCTTAGTGTCTTACAATCACATGCCGTCTTCAGGTTTCTACGGGGCCCTTCTTCTCTGCAAGAACACTTGTCGCGCCTAAAGGGTCGGTGCGATTAACGCTGCTAGCAGGAGTATTGCAAGTGCGGCCTTGAGCTCGTACGTTTTTAAGACAGGCTACCGCCTGTTGGTTGGATTGGAGAGGGCAGGAGAGTATGCGCTACCCTCAGAGCGGTGTGGTACGGCATCAATTGAGCCCTCCGTTCTACACGTACGAGAACGCAAGAAGGATTTCACGGGGGTACCAGCTTGAGCCCCTCGTTTGCAACCCGACGCACTCTTGCTAGAAGAGCATAATACCATGGTAGCGTGAGTAGAACCGAGACCAGCTCGGGAATCGCGACTCCAGGCGGAACCTTGTAAGCAAAGTGAACGGTCCAAAGGGCAACTCCAACTAGCAGCGATACCAGAGGACCGACAGCTCTAAAGGAGATGGCATATACCACCAGAAAGAACGCTAGCGAGAGGAAGAACGCAGTGGAAACCCAAAAGTGAATCTCACGGTACATCTCATCGAAAACACCAACAAGGTTCATTTGAGCACCTACTACAACGATGCTTGCCCGTAGAAGCCTAGAGGTGATACTACTGCTAGCACCGTACGCAAGCACCATGAGACCCCCAATGGCAAGACCAAAGTTAAACAACGCAGCCACACCACTCTTTACTGCATGCCCCAAATCGCTAAGTGCGTTGTTCCAAAAGCTAAACCACGGCGAGATCATGGCAGATGTTAGTACAAGAGCGAGGGTAAGGACAGGTCCCAGCAGACCCACCAACCACGAAAATCGCATGGTAGGACAACCACTACATGCTTAGGCGTTGTGTTGAAGCCGCTTTGTAAGCTATGAAGAGCATAAAAGGCTTAAAAAGGCTTCTGGGTCTCCAAAAAGTTCCGACCCCCTGTACCTGAGGTCAGAGGCTCCTGTCTCGTGCGCATTTTCGCCTTTTGATAGCTTGAAGCATCTTTGAATGCTTGTACCGGCTTTTTCCCGACGCTCGAGCGCCTTATCCCTCTCCTATGGATCGTCACAGGCTAAAACCCAACGGCTCCAGTGCCCTCCAATGCAGGTGGAAAAGTACGATTGCTGTGCCTTCAGGATTGTCAAGAGATACCAGACGCCCAAACGAGCGAACAGCCCCTTACATGTTCCTGGAGGTCTGGGAGCAAGAACGAAGGAAGAGTAGAGGGACGCATGGGACTCATGCATGCTGGAGGAGAAGGAGAGGCGGAAAAGCGCATGGCAGAAAGAATCTGGCTAGTAGTGCTTGGTTGTGGGTGCCTGGAGAGAAGGCTCAGTGCAATTCGGTTCAAGTGGCACGCGGCTTCCCCCCTCGAGCTCTAGCCCAGTATGGAGGCTGTAGCCCCCAGAGGCCCCTCCCTCCGGTGACCCGCGAACGTCGGCGTCCGAGGTTAGGTTGCTCCCTTCCGGGCCTGGCCCGGTTCCCCCGGTAAAAACGGATCGCTCCCGCCCTCCAGCGGGAGGACCGTTACCGCCGACCCCACGGGGCGGAGTTCATAGGCTCTCTGGGATCCTGCCATACTGCACTAGAGCTCGAGGGGGAATTACTGGCTCCCGCATTGCGCCCATTTCGGGTTAAGGGGGAGGGCGAGTCCCCCAGCCCTACCCGCGTGCCACTGTTACTATATGCTTTTGAGGAATGAAAAAAGTTTTGGATGCAATCCCTCTCAATCTAGCCTAACTAAGTGTTGTAGGCAAGCTGCACTTGATTCCACTTTTCCCCATATCTCGATTTCCCATCTCCTAGTGTACCTCCCAATAGCTTTTCTGTCAAGAAGCAGGGGAACACACGATCGTTGCTTGTTCAATAAAAGTAGATGGGGTGGAGCGGCCCCGGTCCAGAGCCCCGCATCCTTGGCCGCTAGACGACCCGGCTTCTCTTATGGGGCTGCTCCAGGGATACTATGTGCCTATTGCGGGTTAAAAGCTTTCTAAAAACCAAAACCAGGCGAGAAGCGCACAAGGGAGGGTGAAAGTTAAAGGCTGGTGCGGGGGGTGGGATTCGAACCCACGCAGGCCTCTGCCACGGGAGCCTAAGTCCCGCCCCTTTGTCCTAGCTCGGGCACCCCCGCACTATTAGGGGCCTTCTTAAACACCACTTTACATTAGGG
>Ga0105154_1000160_pt1 | contig 29439 bp, 28 predicted proteins | sample SSWtaG_FD_89672 | JGI IMG/M metagenome (GOLD analysis project Ga0105154, IMG submission 89672) | Hot spring microbial communities from Sandy's Spring West, USA to study Microbial Dark Matter (Phase II) - SSWsed_matched | ecosystem: Environmental > Aquatic > Thermal springs > Hot (42-90C) >... | reverse complement strand
CTCTCCGACGTCGTCGCCTACTGTCGTGATCCTCTTGACCATGCCTCCAAGCTTAGTAACGCGATCAGCTATCCAAGAAGCGTTAGTGTTGATGACTCGTCCGCTTAAAAGCTCATTGCCCACAGTTATTATTTCTACGGTAAACGGCTCCACAGGACCACCTAGGCGTAACGCGAGTGAAGAAGTTAAAAAACTACCGTTAAGCGACAAGCCAAGTCATGGTTCACGAGGGCTCGGCGATCACGATTTCTAGGTCTTTAAAGGTAACCGGCGCTTACTTCTGCTCATCCTTTTACTCTTCTTTGAGTAGCAACTCTTAAAAAATAAATAGCAACCATACGTCGTGCGGCGTCGTCGGAGTGAGCTACTATGTCTAACGCGTCCACATACGAAGCCTTGAGGGTGGCGAGCCTAAAGACCTTGTCTTACCTCGCCAGCCTCGCGGCGTTAGCTGTCGTTCTCAAGGTCTTTGAACTACCCTACCCGCCAGCCCCGTTCTTAAAGTATGATGTCTCCGGCATACCTCTAGCACTGACGGCTTTCATCTCCCTTAAGTATGCATTCGGCTTTCTACCGCTTTACTACGTAATACCAGTCGCGCTAGGCTTTGACGCTATAGGCATGGCAATGAAGTGTTTGAGCGAAGCCTCGACCTTTGCTCCACTGGTACTAACAAGTAGGGCGTTTTCGAACAAGTTGCCTACGAAATACGCCAATGCGCTGGCTGTTGCAATGGCTTCCCTTTCTAGAGTCGCCACGATGTCGCTCGCAAACTACATAGTCACCCCCTACTGGTTGATCTGGGCTTGGCCCGAGCAGATAAAAAGCCTAGAGACGGCTAAAGCGATCGTCGTTGCTTACATACCTCACATAGCTGTCTTCAACTTAACCTTGGCACTAATAGTTGCTCCTACATCGATCGCCGTTTACGCCATATTGAGGAGGTCGGGGTACTTAAAATGATGAGCAGTCCAGTGCTTGAGGTAGCAGATCTGTGGGTTAGGTACCCATACAGCGACTGGGTCCTGAGAGGTGTGGATCTCCAAGTAAATAGAGGTGAGCAAGTCCTCGTAATAGGCGAGACGGGATCCGGCAAGACCACGCTAGCCAGAGCAATTACTGGCTTAGCGAAGACGATCTACGAGTGCGACGTAAGAGGGAGGGTCATAATAGACGGGACGGAAGTCAACAAGTGTTATGAGGGCTTAACGCATCGCGTGGCACTCATCGGCCAAAACCCCTACCTTTACTTTACCGAGCCACTCGTCGGCGATGATCTCTACGGCTATGCCTTAAAAGTGCACGGCGACGAGCGGTTGGCGCGCAGTGCGTTTAACAAGGCCTTAGACGACGCTGGCGTAAGAGGGCTAACTCAAAGGTACTTCTTTGAGATTTCAGGAGGAGAGGCTAGGAGGGCTTTAGTGGCAAAATCGCTTATCTCCAATCCCTTGCTATTCATCTTCGACGAGCCGTTGATGTGGCTCGACGATCGAGGCGCGGAAGACTTCGTAGGATTGCTCAAGACATTGAGGAGGCTTGAGAGGACCGTAATGATCTTTGAGCACAGGTTCGTACCGTTGCTGAAGTACGTCGACAAAGTCTACGCGCTCAAGGGAGGCAAGCTTGTAGACGTGACTGATAAGGCGCGAGCGACGTTCGAGAAGCTTCCTTGTCGGCCGCTTTATGGTCTTCGCTTTGAGAAGGAAGTTGGCTGCGAAGATGTGTTGTTAGAGGCCGAGGATGTATACTTCAAGTATGACATCAAGGGGGGTTACGTGCTCAAAGGCATAAGCATGCAATTGCACAGAGGAGATGTTGTTTTAATTTATGGTCTCAACGGACAAGGTAAGACTACGCTATTGAAGATATTAGCCGGGTACTTGAGACCCCAGAAGGGACGAGTGTCACGAAGGGCCAACGTAATTTACATACCCCAAAACATCGCTCTCTTTTACACGGAGAGCACTATCGAGAAGGAAGTTATAGAGATGTTCAAGGCTAGGGGGATGAAGTCTAAAGTAGAGTTGGGGCTAAACGTCGTGAGAAGGCTGGGCATAGACCCTCTGTCATCTCCCTTCGCTCTAAGCCATGGTCAGATGGTCAAGTTAGCGATAGGGCTCGCCTTTGCGCTAGACGTTGACGTCTTGCTCTTAGACGAGCCCTTCTCGGGGCTGACGTACGAAGATAGACTAAGGTTGCTCGAACGGTTGTCTCAGAGCAATGCCGCCGTGGTAGTGGCGACAAGTAACCTCGATGCTGTAGAGGTCCCCTATTGGACCAAGCTCTACAAGCTCGAAGGAGGTAAGCTGATGGAGGTGGAAGCTGCTGAGGCCTTGTCCCTAACCAACGCCTCTATGCTTTATCGAGATATAGTGGGTGTGGAGAGTGCTTAAAGAGTTATCATACATGTTCACTTATTCTAAGAGGTTGGAAGATTACAGCACATTAGCCAGGATTTTAGCGGCCTCTGCAATCATCACTCTGTTATTGGTTACGCGCCTTCTATCTCGAAGCACAACCGTGGAGGTCGCAAGGCTGACTCTCGTATTCTTCTTTGAGCTCTACTTAGCGTCACGCGTAAGAGAAGCGCGGGGCATTTTAGCTGGTCTAAAGCTAATCTTAACATTCACGATTATTGGCGCCTTGGTCTTTTACTTGAGCTACTTGCTCGGAGGGCTCGCTCCAAGCCCGGTTGAAATAGTGCCCGGGTCTCTGAGGCTCGTAACCTTCTTCCTAGGCTTCTCTTTACTCTTTCAGCTAATATCACTACAAGAGTGGAGGAGCTTAATGAGCAAACTCGGCTTGAAGAAACAAGCCTTGGCTCTCTCAATGGTAATGTCACAAATTCCCACTACGTTCTATTACCTCTCGGAAGCAGCAACGACTATAAAGTTGAAGTACAAAGGCAAAAGGCCCTATAAGATCGTCGTGCCACTAGCTCTCCTGTCATTTCTGACCTCGCGAAGCCTTGCGGAATCCTACCTAATTTATGGAGTGCCCATCACGACGACAAGGCTTAGCGTACATAAGAAGAAGGACGTCTACCTTTACTTGCTACTAGTCGCCTTAGCTATTGGAGTCGCATTGATTGGTATTCTGCCTTTTGGTCTTTGACGTTCATTTTTTATTTAGGGCTATATCATTGGCCTTCTACTTGTTGCACTCCACGAGAGATTTATATGAGGTCGTGAGCTGTTGTCGGGCTCAAGGAGGCTGAAGTCCCATTTATAGAGGCATGAAGTCCTCTGGTCTCGGAATGGTCTTCGGCAAGCCCTTCCTCTCACGTATTTTCAGTATCAAGTCTTGAAGCATCGACTCTGGCACGGGTTGCCAGCCCTTAAACTCCGTGGCCCAAAAAGCACGTCCAGCAGTAGCACTCCTGATCTCGTTCGCGAGGTCGAAGGTCTCAGCGACAGGGATCTCGCCCTTCAAGACCATCAACAACTCTTGGGACTCTAAGCTCACGATTTTGCCACGCCTGGTCATAAGGACCCTGGTCAACCCAGAGATGTAGTCGGCAGGACATTTAGCTTCGATCTTCAAGACAGGCTCTAGGAGCGTGGGCTTAGCCGACAAGAAGGCCGCGAAGGTGGCGTCTCGGAGGGCTGGCATGAGCTGTGCTGGGCCACGGTGAGCAGGGTCTTCGTGAATTAGGGCATCAATTAGCTTAACCTTGACTCCGCGGCAAGGCTCGTGACAGAGTGGGCCTTCGGCCAAGGCCCACCTGAATCCAGAGATCAAGGTGTCCTTAACGTCTCGTAGGTACTGAACACCCTTAGTGGCATCGACGAATATGTTGAAGAAGTCGTCAATTGCCCATATGCCCCTAGCCTCATCGGCGTCCCAGCCGGCCTCCTCCCTCAAGATCTTGGCGCGCTCGCGCCAGTCCTGGTCGTCGTAGATCTTGCCCATCTCCAAGAGGCGAAGTGTCTCTTCGTTTAAGGGCTCAACAACAACGTAGACCTTATTGTGCTTGTTAGGGGACTTGCCCTCGAAGGGGCCTGCACTCTTTCTTATGCTCTCCCTGTAAACGACTATGGGCGGAGAAGTGACGACTTCGATTCCAGTCCTCTGCTTAAGATCCCAAAGGGCGATCTCAAGGTGGAGTTGACCCATACCAGCTATCAGGTACTCGCCAGTCTCTTGGTTTATCTTGACGTGGAGGGTCGGGTCCTCTATGGCCATCTTTCTGAGGGTTTCGACGAGCTTCGGGAGGTCGCTACTCTTCTTGGGTTCGATGGCCATGGTTACGACGGGCTCGCTTATGTAGCGGAGCCTCTCGAAGGGTACCATAGCCCCTTTTAGCGCAGGATCTATGACCGTCTCGCCAGCCCTAGCGTGTTCTAAGCCGAGCATAGCAGCAATGTTGCCAGCTGTGATACTCTCACAAACCTCGCGGTAGGGACCCATATAGAGGCCGACTTGCGTGATCCTCTCGGTGGTCCTAGCCATCATCAAGTAGACCTCGCGGGCCTCTTCGACAGTTCCACTGAAAACACGACCCGTCGTCACTAAGCCGGCGTGGGGGTCGGCCACGACCTTGCTTACACATACTACCAAGGGGCCTTGATCATCACAGTTAAGCATGGCCTTGCCGACAGGGGAGTCGAGATCACCCTTCCAAATCTTGGGGAGTCGATACCTTTGGGCCTCTATAGGGTTGGGGACGTGCTCGACGACCATGTCTAAGATAGCGGCGTAGAGGGGGAAGTCTTCGGCAAGCTTGTCGTAATAGCCCCTTTCATAGGCGTCAACGATGTAGCTAAACCTGACCCCCTTCTGTTGAGCGATGGGAATAGTCAAACCCCACTTATGAAGAGCCGAACCAAAAGCCACTTGACCCTTTGCAGGATCGACTTTCCATTTATTCTTAAACTCAGGGTCTGCATACAGGTCTATCAAAGCGTTAAAGTCCTTAATGATACTCACAAACCTTTGCTGGATCTCGTTGGCACTGAGCCTGAGCTCCTTAATTAAGCGATCGACCTTGTTGATGTACAGGAGGGGCCTGACGCGCTCCTCCATGGCCTGCCTAACGACTGTCTCTGTCTGGGTCATGACGCCCTCGACGGCGTCAACTACGACTATCGCTCCGTCCATGACGCGCAGGCTACGAGTCACGTGCCCCGTAAAATCAACGTGGCCGGGGGTGTCGACCAAATTGATTACGTAAGGCTTGCCCTCCCACTCATGGTATAAGGACACGTTGGCGGCCTTAACGGTCATCTGCCTAAGCTGCTCTATTTCAACGTAATCAAGCGCCAAGGCCTTGCCAGCTACCTTGGGAGAAATCATGCCAGCCGCCATCAATAAGCTGTCACTAAGTGTTGTCTTACCATGATCTACATGGGCTAGTGTCCCGATGTTTCTTATCAATTCGCGATTTCTCATGATCTTTAGGATCTCCTCGGTCTGCTTGAACTTCACCATCCCTTGGCACCTCAAATAATCGTGACACTCCTCTAACGCTTAGAGCCTAAAAAACTTTTATAGCACATCCGTAGCACATTAACGACCCCACGTCCTGATCAATAAGAGTTGAGTCTTGAGTATGTGGCCTAATACAAGTTTACTCGTAGCAAGCATGCCATCAGGGACCTAAAGACGTGGCAAATTATGATAATTTTTTGACGTCTTCGTCGCCTACCGTTGTCATCTCGAAGACTAGCTTGGCATTGTCGTTAGCTAATGTAGCAAAGCTTTTGTTGGGGTTTATGAGGTTAAGAGTAGGAGAGAAAGCTATGGTGCTAGGCCGCAGCCTCTGACGTGAGGATGATGACCTCCGGGCTCGCCTTTGCCTTGAACTCCTACGAGGAATTTTTACTAAGGGCGTCCGCTTCAAGTATCGCCTTACGAAGCGTCCTTAACAGCCTGGCCGCTCCTAGATCGGGGCTTGGGTTTATGGTATTAAACAAAGCCCCCTGCCTCAGATAGTTTAAAGGATGTGACTGAATCGAATTAGGGATGAGGGGTATCGAAGGCCATGAAGTTATTAGAGAAGATCTTCTGGGCCGTAAAGCACGCGCCCTTGATCCTCGGGTTGCTCGCCTTCTACCTTTACGCGCATATGTGGCTCTTGAGGGGCCGCAGGGCAAACTCCATGCGCGACTTATATGAGGTCTTCTACATAGACTTCTTAGCTCTGAAGCCGAAGGACGTTGAGATCGTCAAGCTCACGGATGAAGAGCTCATCACCATATCTCGCAATCCATGCCCGATACTAAAGCTAGCAATGATGTTGAAGATGGACACCAAATACGTGTGCAGGTTCATTTCTGAAACCGTATGTAGACACGTGCTTAAGCACATAGATGAGAGGCTCGTCTTCGAGAGGGATTACGACTACATAAGGCCATATAGAGATGGTTGCCGCGAGAGGATCTACAGGCGGAGGTTCTAGGAAGTTATGCGCCAACTGTTTCGGATTAAAGGGCCTTGCGAGAGCTCGACGCCTTTAATGATGTTATGATGGCACATCAGTGAACTATTAAGCTCGCCGTAAGCATGGCGAGGACTATGAGCGTTATCACTACGTACTTGTAGTTGCGGGAAAGAGCAAAGTACACCACAGATGCTACGACTCTTAGGTACGGTGTGAGCATGAGAAGCACTAATCCAAGAGCCATCACAGTGGCGTAATTGGGGTTGCTGAGGACTGAGCCCACTACGTCGGTTATGTACGCGAAGAAGTCTTGAGACCTTACGTAGGCCTCAAAATCGCTTAGGTCTATTTCCGTAGTTCCCTTACCCGTTACGTACAGTATGAGGCCAGCCAACTCCATTATGAGTGAAGTTGTTACCCCTATCACCAATATGTAGCCTATGACCTCTTCTAGAGATGGCCTTTTCAAGGAGATGTAACCCCCTTGTACACCATCTGGATAATCAAGTAGATTAGGACTAATAAGAAGAGGAACCTAATGGTCTTGTCGCTCATCTTTGGAAGGAGCCTTGATCCCATCATGGAGCCTACAGTAGCCCCTATGGCTATCGAGCCTGCCAAGACTACATTAACCAACCCTGAAGCTATAAACACCGTCGAGCCAGCCAGCGCCGTCATGCCTATAATGAAGTTGCTTGTAGCACTTGACGCCTTGGGCGGCATTTTAAGTACGAGCTCATGTATTGCTACCTTAAAGGCGCCAGCTCCTATTCCAAGCATCCCAGCGGCCAGCCCAGCAATCATCATGGCCGGGCCCCCAAGGTGCGCCCTCACGATTTTATAATTGACCTCTTTGCCTAAGCTTTCATCATAGTAAGTGCCCTCAAGCTCCAACCACCTAGAAAATCTATCTTGGGCTGTTTCATTATTGAAAGTGCTTGTCGACATTTTTCTTCTAATCCCGTAAAAAGAGCTGGAGAGAAAAGCCGCGAAGAAGAAGTACAAGTACTTACTCGGCACTAAGATCGTTATGGTCGCACCGACAATCGCCCCTATCACTGTGAATATCTCTAAGTACATGGCTGCTTTGACGTTTGTCAGCTTCTCTCTGACATAAGCTGAGGCGGAGCCGCTGGAAGTCGCTATGAGGGTTATCATGCTATTCGCTATAGCTTGTTTGAGGGGGACGCCTAGGAGGGTCAATATAGGAATAACTATTGCACCGCCACCCAAACCGATGAGCGAGCCTAGGAAGCCAGCAAACATAGACGTTAACATGACCACGACGACATCTAGGTACATGAGGCTCGACTCATAGGTGAACTGGACGATATTTATCCTCTTCGTCTTGGGTCAAGCAACATCATAGCCATACAAGTTATGTACTAAGTCCTGTCTCTTCCACCTTTTCTCATCCCCAAGGCCTTGGGGTCAATAAGGGCAGACAAAATGGATTCTCCTCCTTAGTGAGCTAATGGCATGTTTAGCGCGTCTATAGAGTCCCGAGCTTCACTGAAGGAAAGGTTTAAGTTCTTCAGGTCGTAATCTCTGCTAAGGCGAGATCCATGTCAGATGTCCTTACCAAAGAAGAGCTCGCTAGGCTTGCACATTGTTGCAGTATCCTCGAAGACGCCGTTGCAAGGGCTTATCGTCGTATGGCCCTCTTAACCGTCGAAAAAGAGGTCAAGCCCTTACTGCTTTACATAGCTCATGATAGCCTTAAGCACTCGAAGGTCTTAAGAGAAGTAGCCAAGAGTTTATCCGCTAAGGCAAAAGCAGACTTAGAAGCATGTCGCGAGCAGATGGGCGAGGCATGGAAAAAGGTAGTTGAAAGCGCGATGGCCATGGACTCCCGCAAAGAGAAGATAATGGTTGAAGAGCTATTGTCAGTTATTGACGGCATGGAGGACATCGAGAGCTTCGCGGGCGAGGAGTACTTAATGCTAATAAACTCAAGGGCCATGCAAGTGGTGCCGCGCAAGGACAAGAGAGGTCTAGAGCTCTACAAGGCAGTGCTTGAACTAATAGCAGAAGACGAAGAGCGCCACAAGTCCATCTTAATGAAGATTAAAGAGGTCTTGACCAGAAAAAACGAATGAAAATTACCACTTTTTTACACGAGAGCCTTCAGGGCTACGCGTGCCACCTTCTATTGCTTGCTAATGGCCTCCACATCAAAGAACGAGAGCGGGCACCCCCGGAAGTCTTGAGAGACACTATTACTACTGCTCTACGTAAGTGAGAGTGATCTAAGGCAATTCCGATTTGACGTGCGGAGAATTATAGGAAAGAGGGCCCGCTATGTTATCGTGTCAACGTCTTTAATTAGACGGCTTTTTGACTCGCAATGACCAAGAAGCCTCAACCTGCCTAATCGAACACGGCTTCTGTTGTTACTAATCGTTAATACATCTTCGGCTTTGCCTCGCCCCATCTAGTCCACGGACCTTTAACGGAGCTGAAAATCGTTAGTAGTACGGTGTACAACACAGACGGTGCGATTATTAGAGGCATCCCCATGTATTTGTTTAAGAGCTCGGTGAACCACGAGCCATAGACAGCTTCTAGTAATAGTAGCGGCAACAATTGAAGCAACACTATGAAGAAGGTCCCAGTCAGCAACGAAGCTACGTACGGTCTCTTAAGCTTCTTGACTAAGAAGTCTAATAACAAGCCGAGCAAAGCGCCGAAGAACAACATATTTATTATGGGCCCCAGGGGTATGAGCCAGTAAATCCACTTCAAGGACTCAATGACTCTGACAACGATCTCAGAGATATTTTCTTGGGGTACGCCGCTCCACAGCAGTTGTTGATGCATTAGCTCACGCACGAGGTCTTCGATCGCGCCGCTGGGCATTAAGGTCATCACCACCGATGAAAAAGCCCCAGCGATGGCTCCGGCGGTTAAGCTGTATAAGATGTGCCTGTTCTCGACCATTTACTAGTCCCGAGAAGAAAGAGTAGAGTCGCAAAAATAATTTCCTACGCCAAAACGAGTTTGTCAGTATTTTGATTAAGGTGGCCAGATTTGCTTGATCCTGCCTTAGCCGTGCCCATAACCTTAGCACTTGGTCCAGGGCTCGCCGCGCTAGCAACGATATCGAGAAGGAGCTTAGACCTCTGGATGAACGCTCTGCTTGGAGGGGCTGGTTGGTTCGTTGCTCTGCTTGCTAGATTGCCCTTCTTAATGCTCGCGCGAGAGCTCGAAATCTACGTGAGGGCGCTTTATGCATCACTGATGGCCGGTCTTTTTGAAGAGACGGCTAGGTACTTCGTCGTGAAGAGTAGGTCTCGCGTGGTAAACAACTTACGCTCTTCAGTCTCTATCGGTTTAGGGTGGGGCTTGACGGAGGCTTTGATTATCTATGCGCTTCAAGTCCCCTTCGCAGCGGCCATGAGAGGTCATGAGTGGACCGTTTTTATCCCAGGGGCTGTTGAGAGGAACATAGCTATAGCCTTTCACTTAGGCATGACATTATTGATATCGCTTACGGTCATCGGAAGGCCCTTGGCATTGCTACTCCCAACGACCATATCGCTTCACTTCCTCCTAAATGCAGCAGCGACTTTCATCGCCATACAATTGGAGGACCCATGGATCATAGAGGGATCGCTTGCCTTAATTGTGCTTGTTATCGTGGTGCCAGTCTACGCTTATGTGCGTAAGCTATTGCGGCCTCGATGAATTAATAGAAAAGGATTTCTGGAGCTAGATCCGGATATCAGTAGAAAAGAAGAGGTGGAATATGCATGACAAGCAATGTCATGGTGACGACGACAGAGCACTTGCCTGGTTATAGGATTAAGAAGGTATTGGGGATGGTCAGCGGGAGCGTTGTAAGAGCGAGGCACCTTGGGCGCGACATTTTGGCAAGCCTGAGAAACATAGTCGGCGGCGAGATCAAGGAGTACACAGAGCTATTGGCTCAATCAAGGGAAGAGGCTGTAAAGAGGATGATCGAGAAGGCCAAGGGCCTAGGCGCCAACGCCGTCATAGGTGTTAGATTCACGACCTCAGCCATAATGAGCGGCGCGGCCGAAGTGGTCGCATACGGTACTGCTGTCATCGTGGAGCCCGAGTAGATAATTCCCTCGTAGAGGCTAAGTCCTGTGTTGGGCTGTGTCAACGAGCAACATTACTAAAAACTTTGCTTCAAAGCGAGGATGACAGATAATAAATGTTCGTGAAATGCCCATTGAGTATTGCGTTATGATTAGCTCAGGTTTTCTTTAATTCGTCGAATCTCTTAGCTTCTTTCATGATTTTCTTCTTCCACTCCTTCAAAACCTCATCTTCTTCCTCTCTTTTGTCAGTCTTCGACATAATGCCCCATCTCTGCCACTTCGAAAATACCTAGGGCTCAGTTATAGTAATCCAAGACAATCTAAAAGCTTTCTCTTAGATTAAAGAAAACGACTCCAGAGCCGTGGAATTGCGATGAGCATGAAGATCGATGGAAATACTATAAAGCTCGACGACAAGTTGCATCGATCAAAACCTCGAATTTACTTAGCAAAATAATAAAGGTGCTGTGCATTCATAGCATTCATACTAACCCCTGCGATATCCTAATCGTTCCACGAACAGAGGTCTTAAAACGCCTTACTAAGTTCAAGGCAAGGACATTACAACGAGAGAGGACACCCTTTCCTAAACTCCTAGCCTTTTACAAGTCAAGTGCTGTCACATGGCACCACTATGAGGGGGAGGGAATAGTGACTTGGGCGGTGAGGCCTCAAGTAACGTTCTTAGATCTTGCAAATCCTTATACGAGGAGAACCCTTGTCAATTAGGTTTTTAGGACCACTAATTTTGCCAACTCCTCAAGCCTTTTCATTTTGTCGTTGTTATTAACAACGTGGTTCGCTGTCTTTACAAGCTCTTCGATGTTCACGTCCTCGTCATAGCCTATAGGTTTGTCGTAACTTTTTACGGCCTTTATAGTCTCAACCACGAGGAGGCCGACGTTGTATGCGTCACGCAAAGCTTTTTCGTCCTTTGTTACGTCTTCTATGTGACTATAGGCCATGCCCCATGGAGCTATTATTGCTCCCATACTATTCAGTACAAACATCAAGTAAGCAATGGTCATTGAAGTGCCAGCATCGAGGCCAGTCGCTATGAAGCCGACAACTTTCCCTTCAAGCAAGCTCCTACCTCCATGGAAGATCATGTTCTCCATGCTCGTTAGTCTATCAATGAAGTTCTTTAGCACGCCTGAGGGAGCGTACCAATAGACAGGTGTTACTATGATGATGCCGTCGGACTTTGCTATCTTCTCGCCTATCTCATTGAAGTCATCGTCGTTGATTACGCAAGGGAACCTGCAGTACTTAACGTTGTCTGATGCGCAACCAATGCAGGGCTTAATATCGTAATCGTAGAGGTATATCACCTCAGCTCTGCCACCAGCGTCTTCCACCCCTTTTAGTGCAACGTGCGCTAATTGCGTTGAAGATCCGTACTTTCTCGGAGACCCGATTATCACCAAGACTAGAGGCTTTTTGCTGATCACACAAATCCCCCCAACAACATCATCATTCGATAGTTGAGGGACTTCCTCAGACTTCGGCTGAGGATTATGCGTGGCAGGTTCTCTTGTTACCGAAGCCCTTAAAAAATCTTAACGCTGTCCTCGCCTTGTCCAAGCCCTAACCCTTTAACAAACTACGCGCGGCTTTGACGACTTTAATCCTTCTAACAACTTGCATAGGACTCTTAACACTTGTCAAAACGCCGGCGTCACTTCTAAATAGCCGGTAGCTCGCTTAACTCTTCCGCCCTTACGTATAGCGATTCGTCAATCTTTAATCCGCAATCTATTATCTTTAGGACCCTAGTCTTTTCTTCGGGCATTTTATATCCATCATAATCTTGCTTGAAGAGCCATGCGACACCCAAGACGGTCTTGTAAGCTGGGTTAATGAGGTGGTCGAAGCAAAGTCTCCCGGTAATCTCCAAGCGTTCCACCATCATCCTTATTTCCCTAAGCTCTTCGTGGGGCGATAGCAATTCGAAGGTCCCCCTTTTCCACTCTTCGTAGAGCGGAGTCCCCTTTCGAGGGACAAACCTCCTCGTCCTAACGAAGTCTGGGTTTATCTCATTTAGGACCTTGGCAGTGTTCACAGCGTGTTGCCTAGTCATTGACCTCCCACCTAGCCCGGGCATCCAGTAGAGCGATAGCTCAAAGCCCGCCTCCTTGGCCTTCTTGCCAGCCAATATAAGTTCTTGACTCGTCACCCCTTTGTTGACGTATTTTAACACATCATCGTCTCCCGATTCCAAGCCTACATGAAGCCTCGACAGACCTGCCTTGCGTATTTCCTCTAGTTCCTCTGGCGTCTTTTTAGCAAGACTTTTAGCTCTCGCGTAACACGTGATCCTCTCTAAGCCCGGAAAGACCTGCTTGAGGTAAGACACTACCTCGATCAACTTGCTAGTCGGAAGTATCATGCTGTCGGCATCTTGGAGGAAGGCGGTCCTTGCCCCAGCCCGAAGCCAGTTGTACACGTTCACTATGCTCTCGAAGTTCTTGAGCTCCTCTTCGTCTAGCTCGGAGAAGTCCTTACCATACAAGAACTCAGGATTCATGATCTTCGACAGCCAGTACAACCCTCCGAACTTCTTCGCTAAAGAAATCAAAAGCTCGCTGATCTCCTTAGCGCTATCTATGTCCCTTTTGACCTCTTCTGCGCTCCTCAGCTGGAACTTCTCTCTGTTGTATGGAGTGCCATAGCAGAACTTGCACAAGCTCCAAGGACAATTCCTAGAAACCCTTATGAGGAGTGAGGAACTACCACCTTCAGATGGAGGTCTAATAGGCCCTATCTCAAATGACAATTCCTTCAGCCTCTCTACCTCTAACACAACCACGATCTCCTACCTCGACCTAATTCCGGTTTAGTCGATATCAAGCGTACCTGTGCTAACAGTTAATCGTTGTCCATAACTTACAGTTTTAAGAGCAAAATTAATCTGTCTCCGGAAATTATGCACATAGCTGATCAAGTGATAGAGGCTTAGACCTCCTTCGCGCATCTGAAAATGCCTTGGGCCGAGGCTCTAAAGAAGCTTACGAGTACTGAATTCTCGGGGTACTTCTTATGTAAGGCGATCACGTCCTCGTCCTTTCTCGATAGCCTTTCTATCAGCTCATTGATGTCGCGACAGGATGTCGCGATTTCATACCATTCTCTTATTTTGTCCTCCGCCCTTTCTATGACCTCCCTGCCAGTTAAGCCAAAGTGCGTGAGCGCTACGGACTCCACTTTGAGCTTCCTCAGCCTCTCGAGAGTTCTTAGCGCTCTGCCGTAATCAAAAGGCGGCGGAGTCGAGGGGATTAGGTGTCCGTCAAAGCCTATCCCTACGGCGTCCGTTGGAAATAGCACTTTGGCTTCCTTCAAATAGTAGACTTGCATGTGAGGGGCATGTCCTGGCGCATGGAGGATCACAAGCTTGTCTTCACCTAAGTCAAGCTCCTGACAATCCTCCGTAACCACGACTCTGCTCTCTTCTAAAGAACCGGGCTTGCCGAAGACGTCGGCTAGCTCTCTCAGGACTTCTCTTGACGCCTCCCAAAGCCTCGTCGGGTCGACTATGTGTTTTGCCCCTCTTGGATGGACTACTACCTTCGCTGAGAGGTGCTTAGCCAGCGCGGCAGCCCCACCCGCGTGATCCAAGTGCACATGAGTGAGTGCTATCACCTCTGGTTTGACCCTTAACCTCTTTAACTCCTCTATGACGTTATGCACCCCGCTTTGAGGTCCGGGATCTATAAGCACGGGCTTCCCGTAGTGCAATACGTAGCAAGCTATGACGTGAGGCTCGCAGTGTTTGAAAGCATCGATCATGTATATTTTGCTCAATCTCCTAAGAACCTCCGCCCGTTCGAGAAGGTTCTCTCATTTTATTACAACCTATTTATCACAACCTAGGTTTTGTTAAAGGTGACGGTCTAATCCCTTCATGGAGGAAGTCGAACTTAGTTGTATGCATTCGATGCGCACCAAACGAAGTGTGGGACGGTGACCCCGCTAAGGTTCCTCTCATGGGACTTGTCGAAAGGCTTCTTGAACTGGTCCCGGTATAAATGTCCACGATGTGGACGGTCTCTGTTGAGTAAAGGAAAGTGCATCACTATTCTCAATGCTCTTCACAACCGATTGAAGCAAGCTTCTCGGTCTGACAACGGATTGGCTATACACGTTGAGGGGTCAAGAAACGCCTCCGATCAAGGACATTGAAGGTTTATAGGCGCCACCAAGGGTTTGCGAAAAAGGCTTTGTCCATATGACGCTATCTTTAGAAGGGCTCGTACCCGCAAAGGGAAGTGCTCATTCGCCGTGGTTGCTCGCAGGCCTAAGACCCTACGCCAGTTAAATGTATGATGTGCCTCGTGAGGGATCTTCTTAAGAAAAGATTGTTGATGAAGATGCAGGGACTTTCAAGAGACCTTTAGTGATCTCTTGAAGATCCAAAGCTCTCTAGCCAGCCTCTTGATGTATTCTGCCTTTTCTAGTCTCTTAACCCACTCTCGCGGTAGTCTCTCCTCACCATGGTAGGCCCCGGCAATTGCCCCGGCCATGGCAGCTATGGTGTCGGCATCCCCTCCAAGGGTCACCGCATAAAGCACGGTTTTTACATAGCTGTAGTAGTTCTTAGCAAAGCAGTATATTGCCGTGGGGACCGAGTTCGGGGCTTCGACTCCGTTGCCAAGCTCTCTCGCCACGGTCTTTTGATCACCTTCGTCAAGTAACCCTATGGCTTTCTTTAGCTTATTTCGATAGACGTCGCTCCTAGAGAAGCATGCCACTTCTTCGAGGTAATCCCTAGGACTGAATGACGCACTAGCTCTTAGAGCTAAGGCAATCGCGTAAGCTTGCACAGCCGCCCCCTCCATGCCCAGTTCGTGGGCGTGAGTAAGCATGGCGGATCTGTACGCGACTTCTCTTAATTTTTCATAGTCATCGTAATAGAGCAACGCTATGGGTGCGACCCTCATGGCCCCGCCATTGCCCAACGAGCCTGAGCCACCGTAGAGCCTCTTAGCGGCTTCGAGCCACGGGACTCCCGACAATATCATCCTGAAGACTCTAGGCGGGCCGGGCCCGTAGCCCCTCCACGGTTCCCTTTGCCAGTTGCGTATGAAAGTCCAAGCCATGTGCTCTTCATCAAAGCCCCTACACTCGATAAGCGACTCAGCAACACCGATCATCATATGAGTATCATCGGTCCACCTACCGACGAACCCCGTGTCTACTGACGTAATCTCATCTATAGAGAGGCCCTCGTACCTAGAGCCTAGGGCATCGCCTAAAGCACAACCAAGCATACACCCAACGAATTTAGATTCCATGACCGCCCAGCTCTGGTTTTACCTCAATCTGCACAGTCAACGCGAAAAGCCTTTCCCTTGGAGGTCTAAGATAGGCCGACGGGCCTTAACGAGGAGGCAAGGGCTTGTCGCCTCTAGCTCATTCATTGAGACCTAGGAAACACTTAAAGCGTCTTCGTTGTGCCCTCTCACTAGCAGTGGTCAGGCTTGGGCCCCTCTAAGGCAGTTGCGACCATCGTGCTGTTGCTCTTGGCGGCACTACTAATAGCCTCTTTTATGACTAACGACGTCGACTTGTGGATCCTGTGGAGCAGGCTTGGAGATGAAGAGTTCTACATCGTCGTGGCAGTTGTGCTGTACCATTTCTTGCCTCGGCTTCAACAAGGCCTTACGTTGATAACAGCCGTGCTACTCTCCGGTTCGCTCAACATAGCGCTGAAGTACACCTTTAACTTGCCGAGACCGCCTGATCCCCTCATAGATGTCTCGGGGCCTAGCTTTCCGAGTGGACACGCGCAGATATCATCGTCTTTCTGGTCGAGCTTCTCGCTCATGACAAGGGACGCGGTCATAGCGATTATGTCAGCGATCATAATTATGGGGATCTCCTCAAGCCGAGTTTCTCTAAGGGCACATTACGTGGTCGACGTGGTATTTGGCGCCCTTATAGGATGCGCGTTGGGTTGCGCTTCCTACTTGGCCCTAAGGTACCACTCTAGTAGGAGGCCCTTCGCCGGTCACCACATAAACGTAGGAATCGCCGTGGTGCTATCGGCTTATAACATTATCGCGCTCAGAGCTGAGCTCAATTCTTCGACTGCCCTCTTAGGACTTGGCCTAGCGGCTTTAACCGCCTTGCCCACCTTAAGGTTCACAGAGACCGGCAAGCCCTCGACCCTTGCAAGGATGCTTGCTTGCGTGATCTCTATAGTATTGCTATTGGGAGCTCACATGACGACGAGGGATCTCGTCCCTTATGTTAGGTCGGCTTGCTTCTACGTAGCCGGTTTATGCGCGTTTTTGATGGCTTTGGCCCTTCAGAAATTCTTAAAGAGGTCTTTGGAAAGGGGCAACATTAAGCAAAGTGATTTTCAAAGCATTGCCAAGGGTCTCAACATCAAATGCCCCTAAAGGTGTGGGACAAGATGCTTAAGCACATGAGGGCTGTCCCCCCGCATGTTAAATAATGTGGAAGTCGCCTCGAAAGTGCATCATAAGAGTGCTAATCAGCAGTGGTCGGGATCATCACGGCTCAGCTCACTCGACATCCTCATCAACTTTACATAGGCTAAAGTGAGGCAGATAAAATGGCTTTGCTCCATCGCTCCACTTCGAAGGCACTTATGGAGATAAGTTAGTAAGCAAGACCTCAACCTTGACAGCGGTGGGCGAGCTTGAAGGCCGCTTTGCTCTACGGCCCTCGAGACTTGCGCATCGAGGAGGTCAAGGAGCCTAGTGCGCCTGAGAATTGGGCACTCGTAAAGACCGTTGCCGTCGGCATTTGCGGCACCGACAAGGCCCTTTACACTGGCACCTATGAGCTCTTCAAAAGGCCCCTTGTGCTAGGCCACGAGGTCGTAGGAGAGGTCGTTGAACCGCCTAGCCTACAAGGTAAATTAGTCGTGCCCGAAATAAACTTCCCATGTTGGCAATGCGAGATCTGTAGAGAGGGGCTCTACGTTCACTGTCCTCACAAGAGGACCCTCGGGATAGACTTCGACGGCGGTATGGCCGAGTATTTCATAGCCCCGCTGAGGGCCCTTCACGTGGTAGACTTAAACCTCCTAGCCGCCGTGGCAGTCGAGCCCCTGGCAGCGATCATAAACGCTCTCGATCAGTTTCCCCTCTCGCCTAACGCCTCGGTAGCTGTTTTGGGTTCCGGGAACCTTGCGTTGCTGACCCTCCAGCTCTTGAAGTACATGGGCTTTAAGCCCGTGGCCGTGGTTAGGAGGGAGAGTAAGAAAAGAAGGCATGTCGAAGGTCTAGGGGTCGACGTGGTTGAGTTAGAGGAAGTCGAGGACTACGTAAAGAGAAAGACCTCGCTGGGACTGGGCTTTCATGCAATTTTTGAGGCCACGGGATCCTCAGAGGGGCTCGACATAGCGGTTAAGCTAGCTAGACCGCGCGGCTCAATTTACTTGAAGTCTACGCCCGGATTGCCCTTTATCGTCGACATGACGAGAGCTGTAGTGAAGGAGGTCAGAGTGATAGGTAGCAGGTGCGGATCTTACAAGGACTTTGAAAAGGCGGTGGAGTTGCTCAAGCTGGGTGCCGTGAGGCCCATCATTACGAGGGTGGCGAAGGGCCTTGAAAGCGCCAAGAACGCTCTTGAGCACGCTCTCAAGCCCGAAGAGGTTAAGGTCGTTATAAGGGCGGCCGACTAGCCGCGTTCCTTCAATAATTTCCGGGCATTCTCTCGATCAGCGCTCTTCCTCTAATCGCTCAGATATCATGTCGGCTATCCTGTCAGCCATGTGGCTGAAGAGTATTTCGGCTAGCTCCTCAGCAAAACGCCTGTCCTCTCTCAGCGCCCTAATCAACAGACTTTTAAGTTCATCAATAGACGTACTCTCACCCTCATCCAATGTTAAAAACATGAGCCCGACTTATAAGCTCCTCATCTAACGGGGCTTCTTAAATGCTCGTCAGAGCGTGTCGCTGAGCGATTATTACTTCTCAAAAGGTTGTTGATAAGAGGTTAGAGATTTAAAGTTCTTATCCCCGTTCGCGCTTTATGACCAGGGTGTCGTAGTTGAGCGAGGAGGTATCTGAAGGAAAAGAACGACTAAGGCTGATCGTCGATAAGCTAAGTAGGGCTAAGTTAGAGCTATTGAGCATCCTTAAGACCTTACCCATCTCTGAGGAGGAGTTGGACGAAGAGGTTAGGAAGGCTATTGAAGAGGCTAGGAAAGAGCTTGCAAAGAAGGAGGGCTAAGTGTTGCACATATAGTGTATTCCAATCCTCAAAGCATCTTCTAGTAGTGGTTCGCCAAGTCAAACCACGTCCGTCCCTCGACCGTTTGGCTGTAAAAAGAAAGCAGATGTTCTAGGTCTTGAGACCCAACGCTCATCCGGCTTCTGGCCTATTTCGTACTAAGAGCTAGGGAAAAGTCTTCTCGCCGATTTACGAGAAGCATCATCTCTGATGCCTCTTTGATGAGGGCCTTGACCCCCGACGCGGTAGGCGTTCGCAAGTCTACATGTGGATGGCCATGTCAGCACATGAGGGTTCCAAGGGATATATGTGCGCTCCTCATCGAATGGCGAAGGTCTGTGCACAATGAAAGGTCCTCTTCCTCTGAAACTCACACGCCCTGGTGAAGTCGCTTATAGATTATTAAAATATGGGCCTTGGGAGGCCACTACGTCCTACTCCATGGGGCCCATTGTAGTCTGCAGAAAAGTTGTAGCAAGCCTAGTCCATCGAGAAGACATTTAACTCTTGCCAATTGTTATAGATATGTATGGTGGAGATGCACATAGAACTGAGGGACTTGATTAATGAAGTCGAGAGAGGGTTTGGCAGAGAAGCCATAAAACTTGCTGAGGATTTGCGTAAGAAGGGGAAAAAAGTTTTCGGCTTAATCTCGTGGAACGTACCAGAAGAAGTGATGTACGCCGCTGATGTACTTCCATTTAGGCTCTTTGGAGAGGCTCGGCTAATTGAAAAAGCTCATGCCTACTTACCCCCTTGGAGCTGTAGCTTTTCAAGGAGATGTCTAGAAATGGCCTTGAGCGGCACGTACGATTGGATCGATGGTCTTGTTGCCTCAAAGCTGGAGGATACGTACATAGCGCTGTTTTACTTGCTAAGGCACACTCTGAGGCCGAAGTTCTCTTACCTTCTGCAAGTCCCGGTATTGAAAAGCGAGCTCTGTAAAGAATACTTTGCAAGGGATATCCTAAAATTCAAAAATAAGATAGAAGAATTCTTGGGAAGAACGATGTCCGACGATGACTTGAAGAGGGCCATTAGAGTGTACAACCAAAATCGTCGTCTGCTCAGGGCGCTCTATGAGGCCAGGAAGAGGGAGGATTTTCCCCTGAGCGGGGCTGACGTGCTAAAGATAGTGGTCTCAAGCATGACGATGCCGAAAGAGGTGCACTCAGAGGTCGTAGAAAAAGTGCTAAGAAGCATTGATACTTTAAGGCATGAATATGGACAAGGGGAAGGCTCCGAGAAGAAGGTTAAAGTGCACATATCTGGGACGGAGCTTATCGATCATGAGGTCTTGCAGATAATAGAAGACTCTGGAGCGAAGATAGTCTCTGACGACTTAATTACAGGTACTGTCTACTTTTGGAGTGAAGTCGATGAGGGCAAGGACCCCTACGATGCCCTGGCAGAGCACTACTTGCTCAAAGGCGTACCAAATTTGCTGATGTCAAGGCAGCTTTCGAGGGCCATAGACGAGAGAATAGAATACATACGCTCGCTGGTGGAGGAGTTCGAGGCCGACGGCGTGGTGTTCCTAGTGGATAGGGGGTGTGAGGTCATGGGATTCGCCTACCCCCACTTAAGGGACGGCTTAAGAAAGCTCGGCATCCCCTCAGTCAGGATCGACTTAGACTATCCCTTCCCAAGAGAACAATATATGACTAGGATAAAGGCCTTTGTGGAGATGGTGCGTGAAGGAAAACCTCTAAAGAGTTAGGTGTGCCGCTGGGCCTCTTTGAGGGCCGCACTACATTGATGGGGACAAGAATTCCTGAGCTCAAATGGTCGTAGTACCATTAGGATTAGCCTGCCAAGGCCGTCGCGTAAGATGAATATTTTTATTGATTTGCTGCTATGATGATTTGGGTGTTTGAGATGTACGGCGTCGGCATAGACGTCGGCTCGGCGTTCACGAAAGCCGTCTTAGCGAGGGTCAAAGAAGATGGACGAATAGAGGTAGTGGCTTACGACGTAGTGCCTACAAAGCCCGACATGAGAAAGTGCGTCCGCGAGGTCTTTGATAAAGTGTTGATGATTGGAAGGATATCAAAGGAAGAGGTAGAGGCTATAGTAGGTACTGGCTATGGTAGCAAAATGGTTCAACTGGAGGTCGGAGGGAGCGTCATCTCTGAGATTACTTGCCACGCCAAAGGCGCTAAATACCTCTTCCCAAGGTGTAGGGGGGTAATAGATGTGGGAGGACAAGACTCCAAGGCCATAAAGCTCGACGAAGAGGGTCGCGTGGTAGGCTTTGAAATGAACGACAAATGTGCGGCTGGTACAGGAAGGTTTTTAGAGGTCATGTCGAAAGTGCTAGATATTGACATAGACCAACTCGGAGAGGTGTACCTCAAAACGGAGAAAAAGGCTAGTATAACTAACACCTGCACGGTTTTCGCTCAAACCGAGGTTATATCTTTAATTTCTCAGGGAGTCCCAAAGGAAGAGATAGCAGCTGGGTTAATAGAGGCCTTCGCGTCGAGAGTCGCCAGCCTCGCCAAGATAGTGGGGATAACGAGGGACGTCGTTGCAAGCGGAGGAGTCGCTAAGAACGTGGGCTTCGTAAAGGCTTTAGAGCGCAAGCTTGGTTGTGAGATATGGGTTCCTGAGGAGCCTATAATCGTAGGAGCTTTAGGTGCTGCTTTGCTGGCCCTAGGCAAGAGGACTGGTCATTGATTAAGTGAAGATTTCAAAGTAGAAAGAGCTCAGAGGACCTCAGAGCTGATGCTTCGTTCGAAGAGTTTTTCTTGAGGACTGTCGAGAGCAGGTGTGGGATGAGCCTGATGAACAGTGAGGAAGCTCTTCAAGAGGTCAGGAAAAATATCTCAAGCAATAAGATAATCCTCCACGTGATCGCCGTAGCAAAGATCATGAAGGCGTTGGCACGACGCCTCAGCGAGGACGAAGAATTGTGGGAGGTCGCTGGCCTGCTTCATGATATTGACTACGAGAGAACGAAGGATGAGCCGAGCAAACATGGCCTCGAGGCCGAGAGGATATTGGGAAGTAAAGTGCCACCCGAGGTCATTAGAGCCATCAAAGCGCATAACTTCGAGAACACTGGCGTGCCCCCAAAAAACAACTTAGATAAAGCGTTAATCGCCGCTGATGCCGTTTCGGGCCTCGTTATAGCTACGGCTCTTGTCATGCCCAATAAGAGGTTGACAGAGGTCAGCGTCGATACTCTGAAGAGGAAGTTCAAACAGAAGGACTTCGCCCGAAATGTCAACAGAGGCAGGATCTTGTTCTGTGAGCAGATAGGTCTATCTCTAGAGGAGTTTCTCGAGCTATCCCTTAAGTCTCTAAGCGAAATAGGCAACGTCCTTGGTCTTTAGGCAGTTCGGACCAAAAGGTGGCTGGAGGAAGTCATTGAGCAATGGCACTTTCGCCTCTCTGCATGTGCGAAGTCGAAAATTTCGAAGGAGACAGATGCTCGTCATGACGTTTAAAAGGAAGATCAGTGAGTTAACAAGGCGATTCCGATTACTACGAGAGAGATGCCGATTATCGTCTTTAAATTGGGCCTCTCTTTCGAGGAAAGCACGGCTATGAGGGTCGCGAACATGGGGGTCAGGGCACTAAGGGGGGCAACTATGTTGGCTTGCGTAAGGCTAAGCCCGATGAAGTAGATCATGTCGCCCAGCCCAACCGCTATGGCCCCTCCAGTCAACGCCGTCGCGAGCTCTTTTGCGTTTAGGGAGCGAATTTGAGAGAAGCCGTTAGATGAAAATGCCGCATAGAAGGCCAAGAAGGGGATTACGACTAATATCTTGAAGAAGGCTATGAATAAGGGGTCGAAGACCGTAGTCATTCTCTTGAGCATTAGCACTGCTGTTGCCCAACAAAGCGCCGCACCGATTGAGGTGGCCAACCCAAGCTTAGATTTCTGAGAAGTGGCACAGAGGTTTTCTCCTATCGACCCGCTGATCAACCATATAGCAGCCACTATAGCAAAAGACCCAAGAGCTATGTTTATGGTCAACCTTTCATTTAGGGCAAGGACGCTGAAGGGAAGTGTGAAAAGAGGATAAGAATAAGCCAAGGGGACCGCTCGCGAGACGCCTGTCCACTTCAACCCAGTAAAGTACAACGTATCCCCTAGGGCCCACCCTACGAGGGAAGCCACCATCAAATACGCCGTCGAATTGGGATCGAGAAGGAGAAGGTACTTCAACTTTCCGAGAAGTTGGACGAAAATAGAGAGAACGAGAGTTGCACTCATGCTACGAATTAGGTTTAGGGTTGTTGGAGAGATAGACCTCATACTACTCTTATAGAGGTTGGCCCCCGTGGCCCAGCAAAGCGATGCCATTAGCACCAAAGCTTCTCCTAACATGGTCTTCGATCTCCGAGAGGGATGGACAACCATATCAGAGTCGTAGCCAAATTCGCTCCAGCAATCTTTCTAAGGGGCACATAAACATTACCTTGTGTTTAGCGTTCAGCTGCGGGATTGCTGGCAAGTGATCATTTTCGTAGATCCCCCTTACCTCTTTAGGATTACTTTTGATCTTTGTTGGTTCGCCGCCGAAGATATTTTAGCGGAAGTACTTCCTCAGCTCCAAAGCGTAATCTTCGGGCGGCTCGACTACCTCGCTCTCGTGGAGTAGCGCAGCTAAAGCCCAAAAGTCGCTTAAGAACGGTTGCATTAGACCGAATCTAGCGCAGACCCTGACTTGCGGGTTGAAGTGTTCTTGTGGGACCCCGAATCGCGGAAGTATTAGGGCGAAGTTTACGCACAAGATGCCTCGGTCCTCGTAGTAGGCCAAGATCTTTGACAACCCATCGACTAGCTCGGCTAAGTGCTGAGGTCTCAGCTCCGCAGGCGTAAGAGGCTCTTTAAAGATGCCCCAAACCTCGAAAAACCTTAGCGGGGCGAAGGGCGCTATCCAAGCCAAGTAATCGCCTTCACATATAAAGCGTTCTTGAGCGCTCTTTTCGTGCTCGATGAGCTGGACCCAGTAGTTCCTTGATGCTCGGGCGTAATACTTGTAGCTCTTGACCAGAAGAAGGCGCTGATGATTGAATGGGGTGTTGGAGGCTAAGGCTTGCATGTGAGGGTGTATCATGCTCGAACCTGCTGGTGGCAAGTAGTTCATTATTATGACACCGTAGGCTAGTTCTGGATTAGCCCTATAGGCTGCCTTTAACGCTTCAAGGCTGGCTTCGAGCCCCTCTGCTAATGTGTCCGCCCCCAGCTCTCTAGGATAAGCTAAGTGTTTAGGTCCCAAGACCACAACCGCGTTGAAATCGGAGTGTGCATGGAGACTTGGAAAGGCTACGCATTTTCCAATTCTTATCCTACCATCGCTGATTACCTCTTTCGGGAACTTAGGCGTCGCATGCTCAATCCTCTCGGGACAGAATGGACAGTTGGGTCTTGTTGCCTCGGCGAGCCTCTCAAGCAACTGCTTGTCAGTATTGAAGTACTTCTCGATATACCGGAGCCTCCCCCTGACTACGAACGTCGAGAGGCCAGTCAGGGGATCGTATCTGCGCTCGAGGGTTTGTTCCTCCAGCTCAAAACCGCGCAATGGATTGAGAAGACGGGCCTTCCTAACTTCTTTGCGAAAGACAAGGCTCAAAGCTACTCCCTCAAACTTTCTGAAGAGTAAGTACTCACGCTATGTGGCTTTAAGCTTCTCGAACGAGATTTACGCAAACGTAAGTCAGGATTTAGAGGCATGGCTTGATCCGCCAGAGCTCGCACCTTGACTCGTAGACTCAGTCGATGACTAGATCAAGGAATTCATCCTAGTAAGAAGCCTCTCAGAGAGGTAGTTGAGCTCCTTAATCCAAGGGCTGACATCTTGAAAGGCCTTCGACAACCTCAAAACCCCCAAGTCGTCGAACTTCTTACCAACAATTTGCATGCCAATTGGCAAGCCGTCCTTGCTAAACCCCGCTGGAACCGAGGCTGCTGGTTGTCCCGTGAAGTTGAAGGGATATGTGAAGGGCATCCAAGCCAAGGGCGTCGCTGGTCTTCCCGCTATCTCCTTGGGGGCTATCCTCCCGATTTCAAAGGGCTTTACGGCCGTCGTAGGCGTTATCAGGAAGTCGTACTTGTCGAAGATTCTCTTCACGGCTCTCCAAAGCTCTTGCTTTTTCGCTTCGATCCTTATATAGTCCTTGTGAGTTAAGCCTTCGACAAAGCGCAGAAAACCTAAGTAAGGCGGATACGCAACCCTCTTCCATTCTTCGAGCTTCTCAGAGATGAATGTTATGAACTCTAAAGCGACCTTTACTCTTAGCTCGTTCTCTAAGCATGGGAGGCTCACCTTGACCTCTTCGACGATTCCGAACTTTTCGAGCTTAAATGCAGCCCTTCTCACGACTTCTTCGATCTCTGGATCTACTATTGCATAACCGAGGTCAGGAGAGAACGCTATCTTTACGCCATCTATTGGACTTTCCAGCTCTTTGAGGTAACTCCTTCCATCGTCAGGCAGGGAGTACATGTCTCTTTCGTCTCTCCCCTTCACAAAGTCTAGCAGGAGAGCTGCGTCTTCCACGCTCTTCGTCAAGAAGCCCTCGCATGCTAAGTCGATGAAAATCGGGGTGGGTGGATATAGAGGCACCCTGCCCAAGGTAGGCTTGAATCCATAAACCCCGCAAAAACTGGCTGGGATTCTTATGCTACCACCGGCGTCATTCCCCGTAGCAACCGGGACCATTCCGGTTGCGACAGCAGCAGCGCTTCCACCGCTAGACCCTCCAACGGTCCTCTTTAAATCCCAAGGATTTCTTGTCGGACCGAAGAGCACGTTGTCCGTGTAGGCTATTAAAGCAAACTCGGGCATGTTGGTCTTGCCTATGATAACGGCCCCCGCCCTCTTCAGCCTCTCAATGATCACTGAGTCTTCGCTTGGAACAAAGTTCTCAAACAACTTAGAGCCAAACGTAGTTCTTAGACCCTTCGTAAGAGTGTTGTCCTTTACGGCTATCGGTAAGCCCGCAAGCGGCTTGCCCCGAGACTCCTTGGCCTCCTCAACAGCTTTTGAGTTCAGAGTTACGAAGGCATTTATCTTCGGATTGAGCAATCTTATTCTCTCGAGGCATCTCTCCACCAACTCTGAGGCCTTCATCTCGCCGCTCTTGAGCGCCTCGACAAGCTCGATTGCCGTCTCCATGGTCTCACGATCCTTCAGGCCTCTAAGATCTTTGATTAAGCTACATGTTAAAGGCCTCGCGAGTGTCATTAGCCAAACAGCAAAATTCTATGAACTTCGTGATTTCATTGCCAATAAAAAGAGGAAGAAAAAGGTTAAAGCGCTTTTCAGGGTTCCAGCTCGAGTTCTCTTAGTTTCTCAGGGCTCGGGATGCCGCCAGGCCATTTTCTGTACTCATAGTACTCTTGGACTTGCTTCTTTACATCGGGCACGTTGCCAGCGCTTCCGCCTTCCAACGGTTGTAACGTTACAATAGGAAGCACGTCATCCTTTTCAGGCTCGATGCCGCACTTGAGGTCGTAAAGCCTCTTGAGCGTAACTATTCTTTCGCCAGTCTTCGCTAGGCTGAAGATGTCGAACTCGAAGCCCGTCGCATACCTCATCATGTCGGCAAGCATCGTAGGCGTTATAGGCATGAAGGCACAGATGGTTACATCGTTGAAGAGCTCAGTAAAGCTCTGGACCTTCGCGAAAAGCACGCCTTTACCCTCGCTCGAGAACCTGTCAGTCGACATCACCCCGTACTCCTCGAGGACCCTGCCCATCTCGTAGAGGTACATCTGATGGGGCAGATGACAAGCGCCTCTTGGATGCACCGCGTACGCGCATGCGAGAGAGGCAAAGGCTCTCGGGTCGTGCATTGGTATCTCGAGGCCCTTGACGTGCGCTCCCCAGCCCTTAACGCCATACTTCTCTTCCAAAAAGCGCGTACCTTCAGCAAGCTCGTCGCCGACGCCCCTTCTGAAAGCTATATCCCTCACGAGCTCCTTCACCCTTTCGTGATCGCCCCACTTGACGTTGAAGTCGCCAATGCCTCTCTCCGTCATCCACATGGCGAATGCTATCGTCACTCCAGCGGAGATGGTGTCCATCCCAAGGTCGTTACAAAGGTAATTTATCTCAACTATCGACGCCAGGTCGTCGTTTAACTGGAGCGAGCCAAATGAAGCCACGGTCTCGTATTCAGGGCCGTGAATTTCCCTTCCCTTGTGCTCGACTACTCTGCCGCATCTAACTATGCAACCCAAGCAACCGTCATTGCGCTTCAAGATAGTGCTTGCCATGGTCGCGCCCGATATCTTGGTTGCGTTCTCGAAAGTCCCTTTTGAAAAATACTTCACCGGCAGGTCTCCGAAGACCTCAGCGCTCTCAACGTAGCCCGAAGTGCCGAGGTCTCTGAACATGTTGCAGACGAAGTCGTTGTTTATTATCTCCACGAATCGGGAGACCAGCTCCTTGAACCTGTCGCCGTTAGCCAGCTTTATCTCGAACCTGTCGCTGGGATCGTAACACACGACAATTCCCTTCAACTTCTTGGACCCCATTACAGCGCCCATTCCAGTCCTTCCAGCGTGCCTCGAGTTGTCCACTTGGACGTTCGCGAATTTCACCAAGTTCTCCCCTGCTGGCCCGATGACGGCGGTAGCGACCCTCTTCTCGCCTACCTCCTTGATCATTATCTCTTGAGCCTCGTAGCAACCCTTGCCCCACAAGCCGCTCGCGTCTCTAATTTCTGCGCCATTCTTGTCAACTTTTAAGTAGACGGGATTCTCACTCTTACCTTCAATGACGATGCCGTCCCAGCCACAATACTTCAAGTAAACTGGTAAACTTCCTCCAGACGCCGATTCGCCCCATATCCTCGTAAGGGGGCTACGAGCACAGAAGATCAGCTTGCTCGTCCCGGGCACGGCGGTTGCTGTCAGCGGTCCTGTCATCAAGACAAGCAAGTTCTCAGGAGAGAGAGGATCCTTCTCGTAAGTCCTAAGCTGATAATGCAACTTAATGCCTATTCCCGAGCCTCCAACAAATAGCCTAGCGTCTCTTTCGTCCAAGGGCAATATGGAGGTGGTCTTGTTGGAGAGGTCTACCTTTAAGATCCTCCCACAATATCCGAACAACTCCGTCGCTCCTCCTTTAGAAGTCTATTCTCTTTCCCTCGAAGGCGTATTCGTAGATCATCCTCGTCTGCTCGACGTCGGGTATTCTCGGGCTCATCCCGAGGCTAGGGTCGTTCATCGCATTCATCACAAGCCTCTCCAAGTTTTCATCAAAGTCCTTCTTCGTAACTATCTCCGAGAGCCTCGTGGGCATTTCAACGCTCTTCATCAGAGCCATGATTTTCTCTATGAGAACTTCAGCATCGGCCAGCCCCACCTTCCTCGCCAGAGAGTCCATCCTAGCTTTGGCGTCGCTCTTTAAGTAGAACTGCATCACGTAAGGCAGGAAGACGCCCACGCAGAGCCCGTGATGAAGCTTGAAAATTCCTCCAAAAGAGTGGCCTAGCGAGTGAGCCAGCCCCACTTGGGAGTTTCCGAAGCCTAAGCCAGCCATGGTCGCTGCTATGTGCATTTTCGCCCTTGCCTCGACGTCACCGTTGTATGACTTCTCGAGGTTTTCTAGTATTATCTCGACGGCCTTTTCGCAAAGCGCGTCGCTGAAGTCGTTCCTCCAAATCGAGACGTAGCCCTCAATGGCATGCGTGAGCGCGTCGAATCCCGTGCCCGACACGAGCTTCTTGGGCATGCTGGTTACGAGGCGATAATCGAGAATCGTTACGTCCGGAACCAACTCTTTGTTCGCTGGCGTCAGCTTTCTGTTCTCTTTCTTGTCTGTAAGGACTACGGCCCAGGTGGCGTCCGCACCTGTCCCGCTAGTTGTTGGAATCGCTATTAACTTAGCCTTCTTCTTGTAGCCGTACTCTGAGAGGTCTATGAAGGGCGTTATCGCTATGGGGTCTATGTCGACCTCCATTAGCACCCTCGCGGCCTTGGCGACGTCTATGACGCTCCCCCCGCCCACTGCGACTATCAAATCGGGCTGAAGACTTCTCGCTACCTCGGCGCACTTGAGCACCGTTTCTAAGCTAGGTTCTGGCTCTACTTCGCTGAAGACTTCTATCTTCTCGACATTGATGATATTCTTGATTGCGTTGACGAAGCCCAGCTTCATGATGGTCTCGTCAGTGACTATTAGGGCTTTACTAGGCTTCTCACTCTCCAAGAACGTCAAAGCGTCGTCGCCAAACACTATAACTCGTGGAGAGACAAAGGTCCACATGCTTTTATCACGTTTCTATCGGTATGGAAGACATAAGCTGACCAAACCTAGTGACTGCGGCGGCATTTCGCATCATGTACCCTAAGTCGCCTTTCAGCTTTAGCTTGCCCCTCACTATTTGCGTTGTTGTGTCAACCTTACCAGACACCACCTCTTTGAAGGCCGCGTAGGATCCCGTTAAAGTGAACCTAGGGCTTGGGATCTCTCCTGGTGCGACTGGTTTGGCGTTCCTTAGCTCTCCATGCCAGAAGTCAAGCCATATGTATAACGACGCGCCCTTTATCTCGTCGAGCTTTATTTCTGCGACCTTCCTCGCCATCTCCTCAAAGTCTAGCTTCGAGAGGTCGATGTCTTGATCTAGAGCTATTCCGAGCTTCTGGGCGAATTTTTCAGTAGGGGTTCCCTTGAAGGTCGTCCTCTTATCCTTAGGTATCGCCGCGAGCAACGATACGAGGCCACGTAAGACTTTGGGCTTCTGAAAGTCCTTTAAAGCTTCTTGATCCATCTCGACAATGCACAAGAAGTCGCCTTCCCAGTTTGCCGCTACTCTCTT
>Ga0105154_1000157_pt1 | contig 29648 bp, 27 predicted proteins | sample SSWtaG_FD_89672 | JGI IMG/M metagenome (GOLD analysis project Ga0105154, IMG submission 89672) | Hot spring microbial communities from Sandy's Spring West, USA to study Microbial Dark Matter (Phase II) - SSWsed_matched | ecosystem: Environmental > Aquatic > Thermal springs > Hot (42-90C) >... | reverse complement strand
TTTCTATCCTAACTATCGCAGGACCCTTCCTCCACTCCACTAGCATGTCCTTATATCTTTCCACGCTTTCCTGGGGTTTCTTCCAAAGGCGTTGGAGGTACTTATAAAAACCCATCTCGATCACTCTTAATAACTTCCGAGAAACCTTTTAAGCAACTCTCGATTAAAGGTTTACGTCCCAATCAAAATCAGGTGCCCTAAATGCCGACTGTACGAAGACCGAGAAGGGGAAGTCTGCAGTTCTATCCGCGGAAGAGAGCTAAACGAATCTATCCTGGGGTGAAGTTTCCATCCTTAAGCGATGTTAAGCCGGCAGGCTTTGCTGGTTACAAAGTAGGAATGGCGCACGTACAGATGGTGGAGAAGGGAAAGATCAAGGTCAAACCGATAACTGTACTCGCATGTCCCCCTCTCTACGTATGTGGTATTAGATTTTACGGTCAGGACGACAAGGGAAACCTCATAACTCTAGGAGAGACCTGGAGCAAAGAGCTACCCAAACACATAGATAGGAAGCTCGGGAAGAGGGAGAAAACACCAAGCTTCGATTTCGAGAATAGAAAGGACGAAGTTGTTGGAATAAGGTTGATCGTCGCTACTCAACCACCAGAGGCTGGAATGCACAAACTCAAGCCCGAAGTGTTCGAGCTTCCAATAGGAGGGAGCGTAGAACAACAATACGAGTATGCGAAGAACGTACTCGGTAAGGAAATAAACGTAGACGAGGTGTTCAAGCCTGGCGAGTACTGTGATGTAACTGCAATAACGAAGGGTAAGGGATTTGGAGGAGTGGTAGCTAGATTCGGTGTAAAGGAAAAGCGTCCGAAGGAGAAGAAGACGAGAAGGCACACGGGAAGCGTAGGTCCCACTACACCACGAAGAGTTATGTGGCAAGTTCCCATGCCAGGGCAGCTAGGATTTCATCAAAGAACGGAGTATAACAAGAGAATAATAAGCATAGTTCCGGGAAAGGATCTCAATCCCAAAGGGGGATGGAGAAATTACGGAATCATCAAAGAGCGGAGTAAAGCCGTACTAATTGAAGGATCCGTTCCTGGATCTAAGAAGCGATTAATAGTTCTCTCGATACCTAGGAGAAAGAAACGGTTCGTGCCCGTAGAAGTTAGAGAGGTGATACTACCATGAAGGTAGGGATCTACGACGCTTATGGTAATAGAATAGGCGAGGTAGATCTTCCACCGATCTTCGAGACTGCGGTGAGAGAGGATCTCATAAGAAGGGCAGTACTTGCAGAGCAGTCCTGGCGAAGACAACCTTACGGTACTGATAAGCTCGCTGGTATGCGAACGAGTGCCCACTATCATGGGAGGAGAAGAAGTAGATTCGCGATGATAGGCAGAGAGATGGCACGTATACCCCGTATTCACGGTAGAGGCGCCCAATACACGCCACTCTACATGGAGGCTCGCGTAGTACCACAGGCGAGAAAAGGAAGAAGGGCCCACCCCCCAAAACCAGAGAAGAAGTGGGAACAGAAGATCAACAAGAAGGAGTACGTGAAGGCGTTACGTTCTGCGCTAGCTGCATGCGCTAGGTTAGAGCTCGTGAAGAAGCGCGGACATGAGTTCGAGGGCGAAGTGCCTATCGTGGTGAGCGAAGAGATAGAAAACACGAAGTCAACGAGGCAAATCGTGGAGTTTCTCAAAAAACTGAAATTAGAAGCTGAGCTCGAAAGGGGAAAAAAGAAGAAAGTACGGGCGGGAAAGGGGAAGAGGAGGGGAAGGAGGTATAGAAAGAAGAAGACCATCCTATTCATATTCTCTAAAGATTGTCCTGCTATGAAGGCAGCGAGGAACATTGCTGGTGCTGATGTGGCCAAGGTGGATGAGCTTACGGTAGAGCTACTTGCACCAGGTGCCCACCCCGGTAGACTCCTCGTTATCTCCCTTCCCGCACTAAAGAAATTGGGAGAACTCTATGGTGGCGCTGCGTAAGCGCTTGGGCATGGTAGGAGAGATGCTAAGGGAAATCGTGGCTAAGCTGAATGATGAAGACCTCATAGTAGTAGAAGGACGAAGGGATATAGAAGCCCTCCGTAGCCTGGGCGTAACAACGAACATAAAGACGCTAGGCTCCTTGAAGGACGTGGACATCTGGGAGCTGCACGGAAAGCACGTGGTCATTCTTACGGATTTCGATGAGAAGGGCGAAAAGCTATACGAGAAGCTTAGGAGAGAGTTCGAATTGAGCGGGGCTAAGGTCGTTGAATCGAAGAGAAGGGCAGTCGAAGTCTTATTAGCTTTGAAGAAGACAAAAGAAGTAGAGACTCTCAAGAGCCTTGCGAAAGAGCTGAGGTGGATGAAATGAATCCGTGGGAAGTTATACTTCATCCCCACGTTAGTGAGAAATCAACGAGACTCATAGAAAAGGAGAACACTTTGGTATTCGTCGTTAGAAGAGATGCTACTAAGCCAGAAATAAAACGAGCAGTAGAGAAAGCCTTTGGGGTTAAAGTAGCGAGGGTAAGAACTCTAGTCACGAGCAAGGGCTATAAGAAAGCGTACGTCAAACTAAAACCAGAGTTCAACGCAGCCGAAATAGCAATGAAGCTAGGAATACTCTGATTCAAGCTCACACCCTATTCCTCTCTCCATACTCTCCTGCAGCGCATACATCTGAAAAATTGCACTAGCGTTTCTTCGTCACTTTGCTGTATCCAAAACCAAGCCGTCTTGAAACCACAGTAAGGGCATAGCTTCTCCACTTCCGGAAGCAAGATCTCCTCGCTCTCTATTACGTCTAACCTTTCGTTCTTGACAGATGTCGTGAATCTAGTCGCTGAATTACCCTTATACTTCCTCGATCCACAAGTGGAGCACCTGTAAAACACGCCGTTCTTACCCCTTGCGGGGAGCATTACATTACCACACTTATCACACATCTCCATTTCTAACACCCCATTTGGACAAATGGTAAGCGATATCTTTCCCATCAAAGGAACCAACGTCGGGTCATCCCAAAGAAATCGGGAATCATCCCCAAATTAGCACTTGAGTACTCTTGTAACTACGTAAATCCAACTAACGTTAGGGAAGAAGAATGCAGAAGCAGAGTACTGAAGATGTTGATGCATATCGCTCAGAAAGTTGATTTGATGAAAAAGAATAAAAAGCTTACCCCCACCACCTTGCAATAGTCGAAGATCGCTTTAAAATCTCGCTAGAAGATCTCTTTGTAGGGGAAGTTCATGCCGAAGAGATTGAGACAACAGAGAAGAGGCGCTGGAAAAAGCAAGACCTATCTAGCTCCAAGTCACAGGTTTCTGTGCGAAGCACGATATACGTTCAAAGAACCAACAGCGGGAAAGGTAGTAGACATAGTGCACGATCCTGCAAGGTATGCACCAGTTGCCGTAATAGAGACAGAAAGCGGTGGACGGGAGTATCTAGTTGCGGTAAGTGGTCTCAAGACAGGGGATAAGGTGGAGCTAGGTAAGGGAGAGGCAAAGATAGGTAACGTTCTCGAACTAGGATCGATCCCCGAGGGAATACAGGTATGCAACATAGAGCTCAGGCCTTTCGATGGGGGCAAACTCTGTAGGGCCCCTGGTACGAGTGCAACCGTGATAGCACACGAGAAAGATAAAACACTGATCATGCTACCATCTAAAGTGATCAAGGCACTTCCCTCGAAGTGCAGAGCAACGATAGGCGTAGTTGCTGGTGCAGGCTTCAGGAGCAAACCCTTCCTCAAGGCTGGGGCTAAGTACTATGCCATGCGCGCTAAAGGTAGGTATTGGCCAATAGTATCAGCAGGCGCGAAGAACCCAGTAGATCATCCGTTTGGTGGAAAGTCGAGAAGAGTTGGTAGGCCTAAGACTAGATCCCGAAGGCTCCCACCAGGTGCGAAGGTAGGGAGCATTTCGGCTAGGAGAACTGGTAGGAAGAAGTGATAGGCGGAGGAGATGCTCACAGGTCCTAGAGTTCCAAGAAAGTACTTCATCACCAGTGGCGTGGGCGAAAGCGACATTCAAATCCATGCCGGATCTTTAGATCGCGCACTCAAAGATGCTGGCATAGAGAATTACAATCTCATGTTCTATACTTCGATCCTTCCAAAGGATGCCGAAGAGATAAATCGAAGTGAGGTGAGTCTAGACTTCGGGTCCGTATTAGAATGCATAGCTGCCATTTCCCATGCTAGGCAAGGGGAAAGGGCCTGCGCAGGTCTTATCCTAGGGTGGGTCTTCAATAAAAAAAGTGGAGAAAGGCTAGGAGGTTTGGTTGCAGAGTATCATGGGAAAGCTGAGGAAGATGAGGCGAGGAAAATACTGCAACGAAGTCTGAAGGAGATGTTCGAGTCTAGGTTTGATCCAGAAGAGTACATATTGAAAGACGTGAAGTGCGTGATAAGGAGCATAGTGCCAAAGAAGAAGTTCGGCAGTGCCGTAGTAGCTCTCTGTTTTGTGACCTACGAAGTTCCTACTCTGAGAAAGAGAAAAATATTTAGTTGGTCTAGGCGAAGTCTTCTTTAATGGAAGAATACGTCGTAAAGAGGGGAGAAATCTTTCTTCCCTCGAGGGAGCTAAAGGAAATAGCATGGGTGACGTCTAAGCGAATATACAAGGATGCAAGTAGAGATCCTCTCTCCTTTTGGTCTGGATTTGCCGAAGAATTGGCTTGGTTCAGGAGATGGAGAAGGATCTATTGGGAAAGGCTTCCACACTATAGTTGGTTCATCGGCGGCGAGATCAATGCCTGTTTTAACTGCGTGGATCGTCACTATGCTACGCAACCTAACAAAGTAGCTATTTACTGGGAACCAGAAGAGCAGGAAGAGAGAGAAAAAAAGATAACTTATGCCGAGCTCTTTCGCGAAGTCAACGAGTTTGCCTCTACTTTAAAGTCATTGGGCGTGCGAAGAGGGGATAGAGTAGTAATCTACATGCCGGTAGTCCCTGAAGTGATAATTGCCATGTTAGCCTGCGCGAGGATAGGGGCTATTCATAGCGTTGTATTTAGCGCTTTTTCTAGCGAAGCGCTAAGGACAAGGATACTAGACGCTGATGCTAAGCTGCTCGTGACGTGCGATCATTACTATCGCAGGGGAAAAACGATAGACCTGCTTTCTAGTGCGAGGGAAGGAGTAAAGGGGACGAGGGTGAAAAAAGTTCTCGTCGTGCCCAGAAAGAAGAAGGTAGAGGTGGAACTCGAACGAAACGAGGTAGCTTACAACGAAATAAGGAAAGAGGTTAGAAATAAGTACTGCGAACCCACTAGGATGAAAAGCGAGGATCTACTGTTCATCCTCTACACGAGCGGTTGCTGCAGTGGAGATACGCTGATTCAGCTCGAGGATGGAAGAATAGAAACCATTAAAGAGGTAGTCGAAGGCAGTAATACGTCGATATTAGCTTACGACTTCAGACGTGACGTTCCTAGTTTGACGGAGATAAAAGGAAAGTACGGATACTACTATCCGCTGTATTTGGTAAGGGTCGAAACCCAACTGGGAGAGCTGAAGACAACGCCGAATCATCCGTTTTTCGTTCTTACAGAGAGTGGTGAAATAGAAGAGAAACTTGCCTGTGCACTAGAAGCGGGCGACATACTAATCGGGATACGTCCTAAGCTAAGAACGAGGTTCCAACCACTTCCTAGGGTAAAGCAAGAGAAGAGAAAGGAGCGCGTGCCAAAATTGCCAAGGAGGATGAATCGAGGATTTGCACGAATTCTAGGATACATAGCAGGAAAGGGAAGCGTGAGAGATGGCGTGGTGAGAGTGAATGATAGGTGTGTTAAGAACTTGAAACTCTACAAGCGACTGGTAGAAAGGACGCTAAAGCTAAAGGGGAAGATAGAAGAGGAGAGGGGGAGGCTCCAGCTCTTCAACGAGGTTCTTTCTTCCTACCTTCGCGAGAACTTTCCAGAAGTTTGTAGGAGAAGCTTTGAGAGAGACGTGCCAATTATCATTCAGACTTCGCCAAATGGGGTAGTAGCTTCATTCATTCGCGGACTGTTCGATGCTAGGGCGAGTCTCGAAAATTGCGTTAAATTCGTTACGAGGAGCGAGAGACTAGCGAGAAAGCTCCTACTCCTTCTGCTCAGGTTCGGCATACTCGCTAATCTTAACGAAATAGATGCGAGAGGCAGATCCAGAAGAGTAGCCTATGAAGTTAAGATAGTGGATGGGAGTAGCCTGAGGAAATACGCTAAATTCATAGGTTTCTCAGATCCTCAAAAGAAACGGAAGCTAGAGGAGCTCGTAGAGCAGAAAAAAAGGATGGCAGAGAGTTGTGCGTTTGATGGGTTACGACTGAAGGGGTTGGTTAGAGAGGCAATCTATTTCGTTCCTATCAAGAAAGTGGAGCTAGTAGAAAACGAGGAGAAGTTCGTTTACGATCTAACGACAGAAGCGAGCAATTACGTTGCGAATGGAATATTGGTGCATAACACAACCGGCATGCCTAAGGGAATAATGCACTCGACAGCAGGCTACTTAGTACAAGCTTATGCCACAGCCAAACTAGTCTTCGATCTCCACGATTTCGACGTCTTCTTCAGCACAGCTGACATAGGTTGGATAACCGGCCACACCTACTCTTGCTACGGTCCCTTAGCTAATGGTGCAAGCCTAGTCATCTACGAGGGGGCACCGGATTATCCGGACTGTGAACGAATTTGGCAAATCATAGAAAAGTACGGCGTTACTATTTTCTACACAGCACCAACCTTAATCAGGATGCTCATGATGTACGGAGACGAGCACGTGAAGAAATACGAGATGGAAACTCTTAGAATACTAGCTTCAGTTGGAGAGCCCATAGATAGGAAGGCATGGATGTGGTTTTTCGAGCAAGTAGGAAAACGTCGATGCCCAATCATAGATACTTGGTGGCAGACCGAAACTGGGGGAACGCTCATAAACACACTTCCAGGTATAGGACCCTTCGTTCCAACGGTTGCTGGCTTGCCGTTTCCAGGAACCAGATGGGATGTATTTAGAGATGATGGAAAACCAGCGAGAGTGGGCGAGGAAGGGGAGCTAGTAGCCCTTTCACCCTTTGCCCCAGGCATGCTAAGAGGTATATGGAGGAACGAGGCTAGGTACGTTAAGGCTTACTGGTCGAGATTTCCAAACGTTTACCTCTCGGAAGACAGAGCAGTAAAGCTGCGAGGAAATCTCATAAAGATACTCGGCAGGAGCGACGACGTGATGAAAGTAGCTGGACACAGACTATCGACGGCAGAGCTAGAGAATGCTATAGCTTCTCATCCAGCGGTTGCAGAGTGTTGCGTAGTGGGTATGAGCCACGAGATCAAGGGAGAAGTTCCAGTTGCATTCGTCGTCTTAAAGCATGGCGCTAAGGCCTCGCCAGATGAGCTGACGAAATTAGTTGAGAAAAAGATAGGAAAGATCGCAAGACCAGCGGCAATATACTTCGTTAGCTCGCTACCCCACACTAGAAGCGGAAAGATAATGCGCAGGTTAGTAAGGAAAATTCTCCACAACGAGGAGCTAGGAGATACCTCTACACTACTCAATCCAGAGAGCCTAGAAGAAATAAGGCGCGTGATTAAGCAAAGTACGTGATCTGCATGCAAAGGCTTAGAAGAACGAAGGACTTCTACTCCCAAGTCTATCGCGAAGCAGTGAGGCTATTTGAGATGGGTAAAAGCATAAGGGAGGTCGCAGAGGAATTAGGCATTTCCTATTCCTGTGCATACGCCTGGTATAGGGGTAAGAGAAAGCCAAGACGAAGTAGGGTGGAAGAGTTCATTTCCTACCTTAAGAATAAAGGACCGCTGCCAATAGGCGAGCTGAAGCGAGTGTTTCCAAAGCACAGCGAACTATTCTACCTCGCTAATCAACGCGGTTTTAGTGTGAAGAGGGCCAAACTTCCGAGAAAAGTAAGAGGGGCCTATCTCTGGTACTATTTACCAGGTCAGGAAGAGAAGCTCAAGGAAAGGGTAGAAGCTTACTTGAAAGGCGGGGCTCACTAGCTATCCTCTTCTTCATCTGCTTTCAGACTGGGACAGCTTGTTCATCGCCCTCATTATCATTCGCAACAAAACTTAAGAGAAGTTATTTAAACTCTATGAGAAATCCTAAAATGAGGTGAAGTTAAGTGGTAACTGTGGAAAGTTTCAACGAGCTGATTGGAAAGGACGTGTTCACGGATAAGGGGCTATATTGTGGTAAGGTCACTGATCTGGAGCTCGACATAGAGAAGTTCAGAGTTAAGGGCATAGTAATAGACGTTGCGCGTGGATCCTATTTGGCTAGCATAGTTGGAAATAAGCGCGGCGTAATAGTTCCCTATCATCTCGTCGAGAGCATAGGGGATGTGGTGATAATAAGATCTTTCTCCCCCAGCTTGAGCGAGGGCATCTCTACTGAGTAGAGCGATGTAAATGGAGCGAAAGCTGGAAACGCTTTTGGCTGAGCGCCAAGCGTTAGTAAGCGAGTTTGCTGCCCAATCTCTTGCTATTCACATCTGTTTCGTAGCTTGTGCCGTAGTATTTTATCTCGGTCTAATGTTCTCCTCTCCTGTCGTAATGGCATCTAGCTACGCCATGCTCTTCTTCTTCGCTATAGTAGAGCTTAGGGTTAGGAGGAACTACGTAGAGATGAAGCTGGAGATAGAAAGGGAAATAGAAAAGCTGAGCGGAGTTAGGATCAAACGAAAGAGAATAGTAGGATACCTGCCTTAACCGAGCAATCCGAGCTCTTCTTCGGAAAGTAGGCTTCGCAGCTCTCTTAGCCAAACGCTCTTATCCCTCTCAGGAACTAAGACGAAGAGCTCATCACCTTCTTTAAATCCCCTTCCTACGGTCGCTCCTATGACTGAGATGGCTACTTTACTACCTCTTTCAGCTTCCTTTAGGTTAATTCCTTCGCTCTGTATCTCCTTTACCTCTCCTATTTCCTTTCCGTCTCGATTCACCAGCTTCACACCAGGCTTAAGTTTACCAGCTAGTATTTCAACCCCGAAGATGGCAGGTTTGCTCATCCTGAATACGTAGCCGGACAATACACGCAACTTGCAAGGCCAAGTGAGAGCTTCTAGTTTTTCCTTTAGCCTAGCTTCTCTCGTTAGCCGAACGAATTCATCGTACTCCTCTAGAAGCCTATAGATAACGTTGTTCTCTATGACTTTCACGCCCCTTTTCTCGGCAAGTTGTCTTAACTCATCAGATATAGGAACGTTGAACGCAAGGATGCAGCGAAGCTCCGCTTCCTTCGTCAAGCTAGCCTCTATTAGATCTTGCTTTGTAACTTCCCCTATCCCAGTTCGCTTTATTGGTATCTTTTTTCTCTCGAGCATGAATAGAAGTGCTTCTAAGCTACCCAGTGTATCGGCCTTTATCACCACCCCATCCGAAGCCCTTGAAAACGTGAGTTCGCCTACTTCGCTTTCTAGCTCCCTTGCCAACTTCTCTATTTCCTCTCTATCGGGCGATGCAACTATGGGAGATCCTGGAATTGGATTCTGAAGTTCTACACAAGCTATTCTAACACCACAAGCAGCATGAACTTCATCGACTTGTTGAAACTGCTTTTCCATCCTCAAGTCCTGCAGCTCTCTAGGAAGAAGGAGCGCTCTTATCCTCGTTATGAAGCTGGTCTCGCCACCGATTGCTATCCAATCGCCCTTCCTTAGAGAGCCATCGTAGAGTATCACGTCGATTACCTTTCCAAATCCTCTCATTTCTTTTACTTCCAATATAGTACCTCGCGCTATGGGATGGAGCCCGAGCCTTCCGCTAAGGAAGCGTTGTGCCAAGCCCGCGAGAACTAGGAGAAGCTCTGCAATTCCTTCGCCAGTCAGGCCGGAGCACGGAACTATTGCTACCTCTCTCGCGAAATCTCTTACCCTATCGAATCGCTCGCTCTCGAAGCCCCGCTTAGAAAGCTCGCCAACTAACGAGTATATCCTCTCTTCCAGGAGCTTTTTACATTCATCTCTCTGCCCCGAGAAACTCTCTAAGAAGCTGGTGGTATCTCTCTTCTTCCAGCCCGGAATGAGATCTATCTTAGTAGCAGCCACGAGAAATGGCACCTTATAGCTCCTCAAGATCTCTAGGCTCTCGTCAGTTTGCGGTTGGAAGCCCTGCGTTACGTCTATCACTAAGATAGCTAAATCACTTACAGCCCCTCCCCTCTTCCTTAAGGTGACGAAGGCCTCGTGGCCCGGGGTATCTATGAAGAGCAATCCAGGAACTACTAACGTCACGTTGAACTTCTTCAATAGCCCACCGCATATTTCCTCGATAGTGGAGCGCGTAATGTAGCTCGCACCGACGTGCTGGGTTATACCGCCAGCTTCCCGCTTTGCAACGCTAGTCCTCCTAATCCTATCTAAGAGCGTAGTCTTGCCGTGATCAACGTGACCCAGAGTAGCTACTATGGGTGATCTCAACTTCATTTCGATCACGAACTTAGTTAATAGGGAAACTTTAAAGTAGGGTTGGGTTAACTTTAAAGGAGAAATGAAGGGCAAAGTTCCTGCGTTTCGACAAAGGTCGAAGTAAGTTTTAAATACTTTTTGATGATAAAACTCTTTCAGGTCTCTCCATCGGGGTGTTAGTTATTGAAGAAGACTAAGTTTGATATCTTCGAGAATGAACTCGTTCCTAAGCACGAAATCCTCAGTGAAGAAGAAAAGCAAGAGCTTCTGACCAAGCTTAACATATCGCCAAGACAACTACCAAAGATACTAGCTTCAGATCCAGCAGCCCGTGCCATTGGGGCAAAACCCGGAGATATAATTAAGATTACCCGACGCTCCCCGACGGCCGGGGTGAGCTATTACTATAGGTTAGTCGTCGAGTAGGTGGTGATATGTATCGCACACTCCTAGAGGCTTTTGCCCGCGATGTTGGTTTTGTAGAGCATCAAATAAATTCCTACAATGAGTTCGTAAATTATAGGTTACAGAGAATAATAGATGAAATAGGAGAAATTCCCTTGGAGACAGAAGCAGGCGAGTTCATCCTTCGTCTTGGCAAAGTATGGGTAGGGAGACCTAGTATAAAGGAGGCAGATGGCGCAACAAGAGAAATAACACCAATGGAGGCGAGGATTAGAAACCTAACCTATGCAGCCCCAATCTATCTCGAGATAATTCCGGTGATAAATGGTATCGAGCAGGAAAGGCAAGAAGCGAAGCTAGGAGATCTGCCGGTGATGGTGAAGTCCGATCTTTGCGTACTCAAGGGTAAGAGCGAAGAAGAGCTAATACGAATGGGAGAAGATCCGTACGATCCGGGCGGATACTTCATAATCAACGGAACAGAGCGCGTAATGGTGATGAGCGAGGAACTCGCGCCTAATCTCGTAGTAGTAGAGCGAAGAGGAGATATAGAGACAGCGAGAATCAATAGCGAGGTCTCTGGATTCATACAAATGCACTTGATAGAGAGAAGGAACGGAATATTCTACATTTCCTTTGCTAACGTGAAGAAGTTTCCGCTCATAGTGTTGCTTCGCGCACTGGGAATGGAGAAAGATAGAGATATCCTAGAGGCAGTTCAGCCTACCCCAGAGATGGAGGAAGACCTCTTCTACAACTTCACAGAATTTCCCGTAAGAGATGTGGAAGAAGCGAAGGAGTACATGGCTAAAAAACTCCATATAACGCATGCTAAGATGACCCATATAAACGAGATATTAGATCGTTACTTACTTCCACATCTGGGTCAAGAGAAGAAATACAGGATGGAGAAGGCCTTCTTCCTCTGCTACACTATGGGTAAGTTACTCAGATTGGCTTATGGCTACATAAAACCCCAGGACATAGATCACTACGCTAATAAACGGATAAGGTGCGTCGGAGACTTCCTCGAGGTTCTCTTTCGTTCGATCCTCTTGGGGAAGTACGGGCTAATCGCGAGGATAATCTATAGATATCAGCAGATGACCAAGCGCGGTAAGCTAGCAAGCCTACAATCCATCATAGAGAGCGAGTACTTCACCAAGCGAATAACGTCACACATGGCAACAGGTCAGTGGGTAGGTGGCCTAACTGGCGTCTGTCAAAGACTGGAGAGGGCTAACGTAGTTAGAATGATAGCCCATCTTCGCAACGTGATGTCGCCTTTATCTTCTACCCAAGAGCACTTTGAGGCAAGGAGCTTACATCCTACTCAATTCGGTAGACTCTGCGCAGAAGAAACCCCCGAAGGCGTTAACATAGGTCTAAGAAAGTATCTAGCGTCTCTTGCAATGATCTCCACCTCTGCTTCGCCGCGTGAGATAGAGGCTGTGATGCAAGTGGCGAAGAAGTACTTAGTAGAGGAGAGGGCAACACCTGTAATAGCTGGTGGCAAGATAATCGGCTTTACCCATCAGCCAAAAGAACTAGTGAAGGAGATAAGAGAGAAGCGCAGAATGGGACTGATAAGCTGGCAGATCACCTGTGCTTATGACACGAATCTCAACGAGGTCAGAATTCACTGGGATGCAGGAAGGCTGATGCGACCACTCATAGTAGTAGAGAACGGTAAGCCAAAGCTTACAGAGAAACATCTAGAGGCGCTGAAGGAAGGGAAGCTGAAGTGGCAAGATCTAGTCAAGCAGGGGATAATCGAATACCTAGATGCAGAAGAGGAGGAAGAAGCCCTAGTGGCACTTAACGAGGCAGACATAAAGACGAGAAGGCTCGACTTCACACACGTGGAGATAAATCCCTACTTCATCCTCGGGACTAGTGCCGCGCTCGTACCGTTTGCTAATCACAATCGTGGAGACAGAGTGAGCATAGGGGCGAAGATGATAGGTCAATCACTAGGTATTTATGCCCTTAATTTCCTGAACAGATGTGAGAGTAAGAGCGACATATTGGTCTATCCTCAACTCCCATTGGTAAAGACTGCTATGTGGGACCACTTGGGCTTTGAAACCCATCCGCAAGGTCAGAACGTAGTAGTAGCAGTGATGAGTTTTCTCGGATACAACATGGAAGATGCCATAATAATCAACAAAGCCTCACTAGAGCGCGGACTCTTCAGAAGCATATTCTTCAGGACCTACGAAACGGAGGAGAAGCGATACTGGGGCATAGAGAGGGACGAGATAAAGATTCCTACTAAGGACGTCCGGGGCTATAGGTTTGAGGAAAGTTATGCCAAGTTAGATAGAGACGGCATAATTTCCCCGGAAGTTGAGGTGAGGGGAGATGAGGTGCTCATAGGAAAGGTATCGCCCCTCCGCTTCTATGGACCAGTAGAGCGATTCATCCTCGAAACTCAAAACAGGCGCGATGCAAGCATTACTCTCAGGCATGGAGAGCAGGGAATAGTGGAGAAAGTCTACGTTACTGAGACTAGCGATGGTAACAAACTAGTCAAAGTAGTGGTAAGAGAAACTAGGAAGACGGAGATAGGTGATAAGCTTGCAACTAGACATGGACAAAAAGGAGTAATAGGGCTCATAGTTCCAGAAGAGGACATGCCGTTTACTGCGGATGGTGTAAGACCAGATATAATATTTAATCCGCATGCAATTCCCAGCAGAATGACAGTAGGACAGCTCCTGGAGCTATTGGCTGGTAAAGTAGCTGCTCTGAGTTGTGAGGAAGTAGATGGGACTACTTTCAACGAGACACCAGAGGAATACCTGAGGAGAAAGCTGAAAGAGCTAGGATTTAGGGAGGATGGTAAAGAGGCGATGATAAGCGGAGTTACAGGGGAACTTCTCGAAGGTACGATCTTCATAGGACCTTGCTATTACCAGAAACTCCATCACATGGTTGCTAATAAGATCCAAGCAAGGGCACGTGGGCCTGTTACGCTTTTGACGAAGCAACCAACAGAAGGGAGAGCAAAACAGGGAGGATTGAGAATGGGAGAAATGGAGAAGGATTGCCTCATAGCCCATGGGGCAGCAATGCTATTGAAGGAAAGATTCTCGAGCGATGCTACTAAGGCTCCTATTTGTAAGCGCTGCGGTGTTGTGGCTACGATAGACTACACTAAGGGAAGGATATATTGTCCGATCTGCAAACGCGGCGACGTAGTATGGATAGAGACTGCTTATGCCTTCCTCCTCATGCTCAACGAACTCAAGTGCATGGGAATCTATCCACGCTTGGTAGTTGAAGAAGGATAGGTGATAAGATGACCGAAAAACTCGGAGACGTGAAGGCGATCGAGTTCAAGCTACTATCTCCGCAGATGATAAAGGAAATGGCTACCGTCGAAATCACCATACCAGAACTCTACGATACAGATGGTTTTCCAATAGAGGGTGGTCTCTCTGATCTTCGTCTAGGCGTCATAGATCCAGGACTTAGATGCAGGGTTTGTGGGGGAAAGATAGGTCAGTGCTTTGGTCACTTTGGCTACGTGCAATTAGTGAAGCCAGTGATAAATCCGCTGTTTGCCCCTAAGATCTACCAGTTGCTCAAGCTTACGTGCAGGAAGTGCGGGCGTTTGCTAGTAGAGGAAGAAGAGCTGAAGAAAGGGAAGAAGCTCAGCGATGTGTTGAAGAAGGTAGCTAAGAAATGCAAGTACTGTGGTACAGAGCAAAAGGAGATAATCTACGAGAAACCAACGACGTTCAGGGAAGGAAACAAGAAGCTCAACCCAGAAGAGATTAGGGAGAGGTTAGAGAGAATAAGGGACGAGGATCTTCCGCTCCTTCGCCTGAAAGGGGGCAGACCAGAATGGATGATAATAACAATTCTACCAGTTCCGCCCGTTACTGTAAGACCAAGCATCACGTTGGAAACAGGCGGAAGAAGCGAGGACGATCTTACGCATAAGCTAGTAGATATAGTAAGGATAAACGAACGCCTCAAGCGTAACCTAGAGCTCGGTGCACCAGAGTTCATAATAGATGACATTTGGGAGCTGCTACAGTATCACGTGACGACTTATATAGATAACGAGATAGGAAACATTCCACCAGCCAGACATCGCTCAGGAAGGGCGCTTAAGACACTGGTGCAGCGCCTGCAGAAGAAGGAAGGAAGGTTCAGGGGCAATCTTACTGGTAAGCGGGTGAACTTCAGCGCGAGAACAGTCATAGCACCAGACACCATGATAAGCATAAACGAGGTAGGAGTTCCACTCGAGATAGCAAAGGAGCTCACCGTTGCAGAGAGAGTAACGCAGTTCAATCTCGAAGAGCTGAGACGCTACGTCCTAAACGGCGAAACTTACCCGGGCGCCAACTACATAGTTAGACCAGATGGTGTGAGGAAGCGCATCACTGAAGAGAATAAGGAAGAGCTAGCGAAGGAACTGGCACCTGGCTACCTAGTAGAGCGCCATCTCATAGATGGGGACATAGTCATATTCAATCGTCAGCCTTCTCTTCACAGAATGAGCATGATGGCCCATAGAGTTCGCGTAATTCCATACAGAACATTCACCCTCAACCTATGTGCAACTATTCCCTACAACGCAGATTTCGATGGAGATGAGATGAATCTTCACGTACCTCAGACGGAGGAAGCTAGAGTGGAGGCAGAGCTGCTGATGCTGGTCGAGAAGAACATAAGATCCCCTAGATATGGGGCACCCATAATAGCTTGTAAGCACGATCACATAAGTGGCTGCTACCTCCTTTCTAAGGAGGAGAAGTTGCCTAAGGAGAAGGTAGTAAGGCTACTAGCCCATGCACTTGGTTACGATTGGGTACTAGAGCACAGCGATGAGCTCAAGGAAAGCATGAGTGGCAAAGAAGTGATCTCGCTTCTCCTACCCAAGGAGCTAAACATAGAGTTCAAGGCGAGTTGCTGCGTCGGATGTGCACGGTGTAAGAAAGAGGATTGTGAGTACGATGCTTACGTAGTGATAAAGAACGGCAAGCTCGTAAAGGGTGTTATAGATGAGGCCGCACTAGGAGAGAAGAAGGGTAAGTTGCTCAACAGAATAGAAAAACAGTTTGGCTGTGCTAGGGCAAGAGAGTTCCTAGACGCCATATCTAAACTAGCGCTCCACTACATTACCGAAAGGGGATTTAGCATAAGCATAAGCGAGTGTGACATAAGTAAAGGTAGCATAGAACAGATGAAGAAGATCTATAGAGAGCTGAGCGAGGAGGCAAAGAGAGTTGCCCAGCAGATAAAGGATGAGGAAGAAAGAGATAGGACGTTACTCAGAATGGCAAATGAGATAGTGAATAGGTGTAGCGAGATAGTAAAGCGGAGCACTCCGGAGAATAACATAGTCCACATGATAAGGTCAGGCGCTAGGGGAAGTTACGTCTCGCTTACCCAGATCTCTGGGCTAGTAGGTCAAAAGGTACTCATGGGCGAACTCATAAAGCGCGGCTACAGTCAGCGGACCACATCGCACTTCGAGAGGGGAGAGCATTCCCTAGAAGCCCATGGCTTCGTTGCGAGTGGTTACAAAGAGGGCCTAGATCCAATTGGGTTCTTCTTCGACGCTGCAGCGAGCAGAGAGAACTTAATGGACAAAAGCCTGCAGACTAGACATAGCGGTTACATGGAGCGAAGGCTCGTGAATGCGCTGCAGGACGTGAAAGTAGAGGCAGACTACACCGTTCGTGACTCTCGTGGTGTTATAATTCAATTTGCTCCGGGCGAAGACTTCGTCGATCCAGCTAAGAGCGAGGTAGGAAGAGTTAACCTCGAGCTCGAGGTGGAAGCATGAGCGAGCAAAAGCTTGAGCTCAAACTCGAGAAGCAGGTGAGATTACCAGAGCTACCACAAGCTTTGCTAGAAGAGTTCGAGAGATATTGCAAGAAGAAGGGAATAGAGGGAAAGAAAAAGGAAGAACTTCTCGAGAAACTGAAGCAGAGATTCATAGAGAGATATGCCTACGAGCCCGGTGAGGCGATAGGAATAGTTACTGCACAATCCATAAGCGAACCTGCTACACAGATGACTATGCGAAGCTATACGCTTGCTAGCTTAGTCGGAAGCATAACTAAGGTAGTCCAGGGGCTACCTAGGCTGATAGAGATCTTCGACCTACGTCAAACGTTTGATAAGTCGATGAAGATCTATCTAAAACCCGAGTTCAATACCAAGGAACACGCTAAGAAGTTTGCTATGGAGATAAAGGAAAGGAAGATAGGCGATGTGATATCATCGAGCACATTAGACTTGCTCAACATGCAACTTGAGTTCGAGTTTAGGAGAAAGGAAGATCTAGAGGTCGCGGCTGAAAGACTGAAGAGGTATGGAAAGGTTAGTATAAGGGAGAAGAGATTAACTCTAAAACCACATCAGGCAGATATGAAGACATTACGCACGCTTAAGCAGCGGGTCCTTTCCATGAGGATAGGTGGTGTGGAAGGAATAAAGCGAGTCATAGTAGTTAAGGAAGGGGAAGACTGGGTAATTCAAACTACTGGAAGTAATTTGAAGGAGATACTCCAGGATCCGAGGGTAGATGTTAGGAGAACGACGACGGATGATATAATGCAGATCTACGAAACACTCGGCATAGAGGCTGCGAGAAACGCGATTCTAAGGGAAGCCAAACAAACACTAGACGAGCAGGGACTAGATGTAGACATAAGGCACATAATGCTAGTTGCTGATATAATGTGCGTAGATGGTGTTCCTAGACCGATAGGAAGGTATGGCGTAGCAGGCAGAAAGCCGAGCGTTCTAGCTAGGGCTAACTTCGAGGAGACCAAGAAGCATTTGAGAAATGCTGCTATCCTAGGAAGCGTAGATAAATTGCGCGGCGTCTTCGAGAACGTAATGCTAAATCGGGTCATTCCAGTAGGTACTGGTATAGTAGAACTGAAGTTAGACGTTGAGAAACTAGGGCGATTGAAAGGGGCTAACCAAGCAAAGTAAAGATGGTATATCCTATCGATACGAGCACTAGCGAGTGCTTAATTCCTGCGAAGACGCTACCTTCTGACATCTTTCCTATAGCTAGCCCAGCGAATGCACCTTGGATTACGATTAGATTTCTAAATAGTTGCGAGTACACTTCTGCTAGTCCAGCAGCCCCCCCTGCAACCTCCCACTGGAAGGCAGGAATGAGGAAGTTTGACATGCCAAACATAACACCTAGGAATACGAAGAATATCACGTATCCGTTTATGATCTGGGAATAGACGCTTGCCGCACGTTCTTTTTTTATTCGTTCCACCATGGTTTGAGACTCTGCGACTGCTTCTAGGATAGTAGCTATATAGCCCCCGCTTCTGTGAATTTCTATTATTGCCTCGATGCTCCGCCTTATCACCGGTGAGCCTACCTTCTCTGCAAAGTCCCTTAGGACCTTCTCGAAGCTTATCCCCCAATCTAACTTTGCACTCATCTCCCTCACGTACTTAGAAAGAGGACCGTAATCGTTGTGTTTTATTGCCCTAAAGGCTTGGGGTAGCGTCATACCAGTCTCTATAGCTCCCGTAAGGTCATGCAAGAACTGCGGGAATCTCTCTTCTATTTTCCTCTTCAATCGCATTTCCTGGTACTTTATCGTCAAGGGAATCCCAAGCGCAACTATTACTCCGGTGAAGTTCAACATTCCGAAGATCTGTGGTATTTGCCTGAAGTAAGTAAAGCTTATGAATATCACTAATGCACCTAGTGCTACACACATCGCGGATTGCTCTCTAAAACCGAGCTTGCGTTTCATCTAAACCACTAGACGGCTGGCTGGGTTAAGTGGATGAACGCTATGAAGACTACGTTAAGAAATGGGATGAAGAAGTAGATTCCAAGCTGCATTGCGGTTAGTATGTCCATCCCAAAGACTTTACCCCCTATCATTGCCATGACGCTTAAGATAGAAATGAAGAAAAGGGGCGCAGCTATCAGCACTGCAGTATAGAAATCTGCATAGGTAGAGAGCGTAGTAAGGTACTTTTCCCTTCTCAGCCTATATTCGAACAGAGCCTCTTGGGTTGCGGTCTTGAGAAAGCGCTTGAGATCACCACCAGTTTCTATTATGGATATTATGCTGTAAAGGAACTCTCTGAAGCTCTGTGAAGGTGTGCGGTCGGCAACTTGTCTTATCGCGGTGATGAGATCCATACCATAGGCCTCGACGTTTCTAACTATTTGCTTAGCCTCTTCTGCAACTTGGCCGTATTCCTTAACACCGGAGAGCAACTTGAATATAACCATAGGTGGCACACCGCTCGCTGCAACAGCAGCCATGTGGTTGAGGGCAAAGGGCAGGTTGTTCTCTATGCTTGCTCGCTTAGAAGTGAGGACGTGATAGGGATAGGAGTGGAATATAGTAAGGATACCAACTGCTATTACGGCTGCTATGAAGAACGCCCCAGGAAGGGCAAACCAAAGTGGCAGCCTGGCAAAGAGAAGCAAAGTGAAGAGCATGTAGATGAGAACTGTAACGAAGGAGAAAATTGTTAGGAATACCATTCTTCCTACATACACTTCAAACAATACCCCTATGTTCGCTTGCTGAAGCATCTGCTCAATGGGTTTGAAGTAGTCCGGATACTTCCTTATCGCGTAGTCTGCTAGGCGAAGGATTAGCTTCCTTTGCCTTATCCTCGGCATAATAAGAGTAGTCCAGGCTAAATTAAAAAGAAGTCAGGTGTAGACGCCAACGTGTTCTATGTCAATAGTTCTATCGGGGTAAACTACTATTCCATTCTCAGTTATCTCATAGAGATGGAGCTTATTGCTATGTCTAGCCCCACGCAACTTCCAGATGTTTAACACTAACTTAAATTCGTTATCTATCAATGCCTTCCTTAATCTGATAACGCCATCTACCACGAACTCCTCCACGCCGCTTCTAGAGATAGCAGTGCTACCAGGCGGGGACTCGCAGATCATTATCGAAGTACACCCATTAAGCTTGAGAACGTCGTACAACTTCACCATGGTTCGCCTTATCTCCGCTAGGTCTTTCATGTAGATGGTGAAGTTACTCACTGTGTGAATCACGACCCTCTTAGCTCTTAGTTGTCTTATGTCGTTCTGCAGTATTGATAGCACCTCTTCCATTATGAAAGGATCATATCGTTTGATCAATAGCATGCCACGACTTTCCAGCTCTTCTAGATTCCAACCAAACTTTCTTGCTTGTCTTCTTAGCTCGAAGGTATGTTCCTCGAAAGTTGCAAAGAGGGCAGGCTCATTAGCAATCACGCATGCATTGTAAACGTATTGGAGCCCAAAGACAGTTTTACCAGTACCTACTGTGCCGGAGAGTAAGATCTGGCTACCCTCTGGCACGCCTTCTGGAAGTAGCCCATCGAGGCCAGGTATGAGGAGCGAGGTGTACTTTAGATCGGCTGTGGCCATAGTCCCCGTTAATTATTTCTTCCACTGTTTTAATAAGTGATTTAAAACTTCCAGCTCAGTTACCGTAGTATGGCAGCGAAGCGAACTAGGAAAGCCAAGAAAGAGGGAGAAGAGCTCAAGCTCTTCGGTAAGTGGAGCTGTGAAGTAGAGGTAAGAGATCTGGGACTTAAGCGCTACATCACCCTCACCCCGAGGTTATTTCCTAAAAGTAGCGGAGTTTACGCTAAGCATAGATTCTACAAGTCTAAGGCGCACATAGTAGAGAGACTCATAACCCATCTCATGCAGCCGGGACACGTAGGAAAGAGACATAGAAGAACGAGCGGACACATGGGCGGGGCGTTTCAAAGAGCAGCGAAGATAGTGGAGAGGGCTTTTGAGCTCATAGAGCAGGAGACTAAACGAAATCCTGTCGAAGTCTTCATAAGGGCGCTCGAAAATGCTGCACCATGCGAGGAAGTAGTTGGCTATCAAGTGGGTGGTATAATAGCAAGGCTACCAGTCGTCATATCGCCCCAGCGGAGAATAGATAAAGCACTGAGGGCATTCGTCCAAGGAAGCTATGCAGCAGCACTCAACAAGAAGCTGCGCATTCACGAAGCCCTAGCGAAGGAGCTAATGGCAGCAGCCAATAACAGTACGGAGAGCTTCGCCATTAGGGAGAGGCAAAGACTAGAGCAGGAAGCAGATGGGGCACGCTAACGTTTTTCTAGTACCAAGAAAGAGAAGTCATGAGGGTTTGTGTATATTTAGAGAATGCCGGACTCCTTAGGTCTTTCGGTGATACTGGCATAGGTAATGCAGCTAAGCTCCAAAGAGTAGCACTGCAGATGAATGGGGTAGAGCTCGAAGACGACTGGCGTAACGACTACGAGATCATAGACCTAAATCCAGTTAGTTTTACGGAGTGTATGTACGTAGCGAAGTATGCTAAGAAACGCGGAAAGAAAGTGGTAGTCCACGTCCATACGACGTTCGAGAACTTCGCAAACAGCTTTTGGTTCTGGAAGCTAACATCTCCATTCGTCTACAGGAACATGGTGAAGCTATATAGAATGGCAGATGCCCTCATCTGCGTAAGCGACTACACGAGAAAGTGGGTAGAGAGCATCGGAATAAGACAAAGTACGTTCGTCATAGGCAACGCAATAGAAGTAGAGAAGTTTAGAAGGGGAAATCGAAGTTACTATAGAAGACTATATGGACTCGAGGGAGTAGTTCCGTTTTGTGTTGGTCTAGTAATTCCGAGAAAAGGAATAGAAACCTTCGTAAACCTGGCCAGGAGCTTTCCCGAGCTGAAGTTCGTCTGGTTCGGCCCACTTGGAAAGGGACTGGTTAGGAGCTTCAAGGCAGAGCAGATTGTGCGCAGCGCGCCGGAAAACGTGATATTCACCGGCTACGTAAAAGATATAGTAAGCGCCTACGCAGCAGGAGATATATTCGTCTTCCCTTCGCTAAGCGAGACCTTTGGCTACGTCGTGTTAGAGGCGCTAGCATCTGGAAAACCGGTGATAGTCCGCGATCTTAAGGTCTATAGCTGGTTACCAAGAGATCTGGCACTAAGGGCTAAGGACGATGGGGAGTTTCGAAGGAAGCTATCGCTCTTACTCGAAAATAACAGGCTGAGAAGAAAGTTATCTAAGAAGGGTCCAAGGTTTGCGAAGAAGTTCGGACCCAAAGAAATAGGAAAGAAGCTCGTCAAAGCATTTGAGGAAGTCCTAGCTTATAACTGATTACGCTTGCAATAGTTATGATGAGAATAGCATTTTTTACCGACACATACGAACCGCAAGTCAACGGTGTAGTATCTGCGGTTCGCACTCTCTCAGAAGAGCTAGCAAGAAGCAACAGAGTATTCCTATTCTATCCAGGAGAGAGATTGAGAGTAGGTAGGCGGAAGAAGGGAGTGAGAATGTTCGAGATACCCTCGCTACCATTTCCGTTCTACGAGAGCTATAGAGTTGCGAGGCCACGACTTTTAACGATCCATCAGTTGTTCGATGAAGTAGATGCCGACCTAGTTCACGTTCATACACCAGCAACTTTAGGGCTAATAGGTGCAAGCCTGGCAAGGGTGCACTCCGTGCCATGTGTAGCGACTTATCATACGCTTCTACCAGAGTACTTTCCACATCTCACCTTTGGCAAAGCTAGGGAACTCATGCGGACCTTAGGAAGGCTCTCAACCAAACCGTATACTCAAGCGTTCTACAACCGTGTCGATGCTACCATAGCCCCTAGTAAGGAGATAGCAAACCTACTTGGAGAGTGGAAGATAAACAACGTCCGCGTAATCTCAAATCCCATAGATAAGAAGTTCTTTCGGAAGAGAACTCCAAAGGTTGAGGCTAGGAGGATATTCGGTCTTCCTAGCGATGCATTCATCTTCCTCTATTTAGGCAGGTTGAGCCTCGAGAAGAGGGTAGAACTGCTTCTTAGAGCATTCAAGATAGTTGAGAGGAAGCTTCCAAACGCATTCTTAGCCATAGCAGGTTCTGGTCCCGATGCGGAAAGGCTAAGGCGACTAAAGGAAAGACTTGCGTTGAAGCGAGTGAAGTTCCTAGGATTCATAGATCCAAATCTGCTGGAAGCTTGCTACAGAGCAGCGGATGTATTCGTTTCGCCGAGCCCGAGTGAAACGCAGGGCCTTACGTTCATAGAAGCCATGGCATGTGGACTGGCACTAATAGGTGCTAATACACTTGGGGCGAGGGAGGTGATAAGGGAGAACGATGCAGGGATCCTAGTGAGACCAAACTCCGTGAGATCACTTGCAAAGGCCATGCTAGAGCTCGGAAGGAAACCGAAGCTCGTGCTGCGGCTAGGAGAGAGGAATGCGGAAAGGGCAAGGAGATATCATCCTAGCCTAGTTGCAGAGAAGCATATGTTGCTATACTCTTCTCTATCTCCTAAAGCTCCCTCGACTATGGGAAGGATATTCTGGAAGTTGATCCATACCATTTGAAAGATATTAAAAGGTTGTGTAGAAGGAAAATTTAGTTTCGATTCTCGTGATAGGCATGGAAAAACGGTCTGGAACAACAACAGTTGCACTCATCGGTAGGGATTGTGTGGTCTTGGCGGCAGAGAGCAAGGCAACGGTGAGTTACTTAGTCGCTAGTAAGGAGGCGAAGAAGATATATCCGATAACGAATAGAATAGCGGCGACGATTGCTGGGAGCGTTGGCGATGCACAGACGCTGATAAGGATACTTCAGGCAGAGGCAAAGCTATACGAGCTAGAAAACGGCGAAGTCACGGTCAATGCCATGGCAACGTTACTAGCTAACATACTCCAGAGCTCTAGGATATTTCCATACATCACCGAAGTGATCCTAGGTGGCGTAGATTCGAAGGGAAAGCACATATACGATGTAGATCCACTAGGCGGAGTGCTAGAGGAGAAGAAGTTCGTAGCTAGCGGTAGTGGTTCGCCAATAGCGTTCGGTGTGTTGGAGGAGCTCTATAGGGAGAACATGGAAAAGGAGGAAGCAATAGAGCTCGCGGTGAAAGCTATAAAGGCGGCGGTCGAGAGGGATGTATACTCCGGTGGAAGAAAGGTAGAGCTCGCGATAATAGATGGAGAAGGAATAGAAACGAGGACGATCGAGCTAGAGCTTGCCATTAAGAAGTAAATAGCACCTTCACGGTAGAGAGCATGTCTATTCCAGATGAGATCTTAGCCTCATTACCCGAAAATAGTGGCATAGTCGAGGTTTGTTTCGAGGCGAGCGATATAGTGATTTACACAGAGAGCGAGGAGTTTCTTCTCAATTCTCAACCGCTAATAAGAGAGCTGGTTAATAGGTTCAAGAAGCGAATCTCGGTAAGGGCCGCAAGGAGCTTGCTTACTGACGAGGAATTTGCCGAGAAGAAGATAAAGGAGATAGTGCCGAAGGAGGCGGAGATAGATGAGGTGTACTTCGAGCCAGATTTCAGTAAAGTAGTCATTCACGCAAAGCGACCAGGGATGGTTATAGGCAAGAGTGGTGAGGTGGCAAGGCAGATAATAGCAGCGACGCACTGGAGTCCGGAAGTTAGGAGAAGTTGTGATATTCCTAGCGAAATAGTTCGCGCGATAAGGAAGATGCTCCACGCAAATGCCAAGGAGCGAAAGAAGTTCTTGCACGAACTCGGGAAGAAGATATACTCAGAGCCGAAGGAGGTAGAGTTCATTCGCGTCTCCTTCCTTGGGGGTGCTAGAGAGGTAGGGAGGAGCTGCATCCTAGTTAAAACCAATAACTCGCACGTCATGCTAGATTGCGGCATAGCAGTTGCCGGTCAAAGGCCATTTCCTTATCTCGAGCTCGAGGACTTCGTGCTACAGAAGTTAGATGCAATCGTAATCTCTCATGCACATCTTGACCATGCCGGTTTAGTTCCGTATCTCTACGAATACGGCTACCGTGGCCCCTGCTTCATGACAGAACCAACCCGTGATCTCATGGCATTGCTCTGCATAGATTATATCAACGTCTGTCAGCGAGAGCATAAGGAAGCGCCCTATTCCATCAAGGGAATAGAGCAGGCGATAATGCACAGCGTAGCTCTTGATTATGGCGTCGTCACTGATATAACTAATGACGTTAGACTTACCTTAGAGAATGCTGGCCACATGCTAGGATCGAGCGTCATTCATCTGAACATAGGAAACGGAACGTATAACTTGCTCTATACTGGTGATCTCAAGTTTGGATTAACGCGACTCTTCTCCCCAGCGTCGACGAACTTCACGAGGGTCGAGGGAGTAATAATAGAATCTACCTATGGAAGCAGAGAGGATGTACAGCCCAAGAGGAACGAGGCAGAGGCACAGCTCCTGGCTACTATAAAGCGAACGATAGAAAGGGGAGGAAAGGTCTTGATCCCGAGCTTTGCTGCAGAGCGTGGACAAGAGGTGGCTGCTATTCTTGCTGCATCGGATCTAGATGTTCCCATCTACTTAGATGGCATGGTGTGGGATGCTACTGCAATCCACACCGCTTATCCAGAGTTTCTATCGAGGAGCATGCAGCGAGAGATACTTAACGGAAAGAACCCGTTTCTGGATCCCAGGTTCAAGGCAATAGGAAGCGCGAAGGAAAGGGAGGCAGTAATTAATGAGGCGAGGCCGAGCGTGATAATCGCTACCAGTGGCATGCTCAACGGAGGACCTATTCTAGAGTACCTGGAGAGGCTAGGCGGAGATGAGAGAAACGCCCTCGTCTTCGTCGGCTACCAGGGAGAGGGAACACTAGGTAGAAGGGTCCAAAAGGGCTGGAGGCAGGTAGCGATCAACGGTAAAGTGGTGGAAATAAAGCTCGAAGTAGTTACGGTCGAAGGGCTAAGTGGTCACTCGCACCAAAGAGAGCTGCTAAACTATCTCTCTAGGCTCAGAACTAGACCAAAGCAGGTGCTAGTAGTCCATGGCGAACAAGGCAAGTGTATCGAGCTGGCGAGGAGCGTAGAGAGAGTGCTAAAGATAGAGACCTATGCCCCTAAAAATCTCGAAACCATAAGACTGAAATGAAGCTAAGGAAGGTAAGAGAAGGAAAGGTAGAGCTTCTAGTTCCAGACGTGGATATTCCAGAGCACGGAAGGAGAGTAGCTTTCTATAACCCAGCAATGGAGATCGATAGGAACATTAGCGTTGCAGCAGTTGCCATCTTCAGAGAAACCTACTCAAAGCTATTCGGGGAAGAGCCAGTGGTCTTCGATGCGCTCACAGCTACTGGTGTAAGGGCAATACGATACGCGAAGGAAGCAGGAGTTAGGCTGTGTGTAGCTTGCGACGTAAACGAGAACGCAGCGAGATTAGCTGCCGAGAACGCTAGGCTAAACGACGTTGAAGTCGAGGTCTTGAATAGCGATGCTAGAAAGGTCATGCTAGAAAGGAACTTCGATGTCATAGATCTAGATCCCTTTGGCACACCAGCTAACTTCTTGCCGTTTGCAGCCAGATCGCTGAAGCGCTTCTCCTTGCTTTGCGTTACTGCAACCGATACGGCAACGCTATTTGGCAAGTATCCAGATGCTAGCATGAGAAGATACTTCCTGAGATCAGCTAGCGTTGAGTTTGCAAAGGAACTAGGTCTTCGAATACTACTATCCTTCGTCATTAGAGAATGTGCTAGATATAACAAGGCGTTTATTCCGAAGCTCTGCTACGCCCATAGACACTACGTAAGATGTATTGGTCTCGTCGAAAGGAGGAAGGAAAAGGCAGATAGTCTAATCGAATGCTTCTCCCCCCTTTACGTCTCTTCGAAGGAGTGGAGAACTGAGCCATTCGGAGATTCCTGCTTCGTTGGAACTCTTTTTCTTGGACCAACGAAAGACGCTGAGTTTTGCGAAAGAGTAGAGAAGTTCATGCTCACCCACGGATTAAAGGGAAGTGAGTTGGTCGAGAGGATTAAGGAAGAGCTAGACATACCTTTTTACTACGATCTCACTTCGATTGCAAAGCAGCTCAAGATACACCAACCGAGGGTAGAAAGAGTACTAACCGAGCTGAGGAGACGGGGATATGGAGCATCGAGGAGCGCCATTCAAAGTACAGGGATTAAAACTAATGCCAGGCTAGAAACCGTAGAGAAGGTAGTAAAGGAACTTGCTCGTTTTTAACCTTTCGTTCTCCAAAAATAAACGAGAGCATGCCCGCTCCTTACAAGCGAGTCTATAAGCACAGAGCCCCAAGGGGGAAGGAACGGAACGTGATATGCGAATACTGCAAGCGATTAGTTCCCAGATTCAAGGCAATCCCCCTCTATAAGAGAACTATCTTCAGCGATCCGCTACTTAAGGACGTTAAGGTCCTTGGAATGAAGAGGAAGATCTACATATGCCCTGCCTGTGCCAGATTTAGGGGTCTTTCCGTTCCAGGGAGGAGCAGGAAGAGCAGGCGTCAGAAGTGAACTTTTATAACGGGGCTAGAAATTAAAATAATCGTTCTGGTGATCGAAGTGCTAGATAAACTGAAGAGGCTCCTTAAGAAGGAGGAGGAACCCAAGAGATTTACGCCAACAGCCAAGACGAGGGCAGGACAACTGCTAGAAATACTTAGGGCAAGGCAAGCGATGGAAGAGGGCGAGAAAAAGAAGGAGAAGAAGCAAAAGGAGATTCTGAGATTTCCTAAGTTCAGAGTCTATCCCCTACGCCGCTTCATAATGCTCCCTACCGAGGTTAGGACGCAGGTGAGATATCCGCTCATAGAGCCCTATGCTTATGCCGTGATAAAGCGCGATCCAAAGCATAACATACTAACCTATAACGTGATGGAGCCGTTTCTAAATGAGGAGGAAAAGATAATTCTCGAGAAGCTAAAACAAGGTCTAGTATCTACTATAAACGTCTCACTAAGGGCGATAAAGAATCAGGAAGAACTCATGCGATTCCTCGAAGAGCAGACGCAGATGCTAATTGCTGAGTACGATCTCGACCTCACACCAGATCAATACCTAAAGATCATGTACTACATCTATCGCGACTTCGTAGGTCTTAACGAGATAGAGCCTCTCATGCAGGATCCGTACATAGAGGACATAGGCGTAGATGGAGTTGGTGTACCAGTTTACGTGGTGCATCAGCGCTACGGTAGCTTGAGGACGAACATAGTGTGGGACGACATAGAGAAGCTTAGAGACTTCGTAGTAAAGCTCGCAGAGAGGTGCGATCGCTACATAAGCTATGCAGAGCCATTGCTCGATGGTAGCCTACCAGATGGCTCACGCGTGCAGGCAACGCTAGCGAGCGACGTCACTACGCGTGGACCTACGTTTAGCATAAGGAAGTTCAGAGAGGAGCCCTATACGCCAGTGGATATGATCCACTTGAAGACCGCAAGCCCAGAGCTATTAGCTTACTTATGGTTTTGCATAGAACAACGAAGGAACATTCTAATCTGTGGTGGTACTGGTACGGGAAAGACTAGCTTCCTGAATGCGATCTCACTCTTCATACCAATCGAGGCTAAAGTGGTGAGCATAGAAGATACGCGCGAGCTCGCGCTTCCACACGAGCACTGGATACCAGGCGTAACTAGGGCAAGCTTCACCGGTACTAAGGTAGGAGAGGTTACTATGTTCGACTTACTTCGCGAGAGCTTCAGACAGAATCCAGACTACTTGATAGTAGGAGAGATCCGTGGAAAGGAGGCTTATGTTATGTTCCAGGGCATGGCATCCGGTCACGCATCCTTCTCTACCATGCACGCAGGTAGTCTCGAGGACGTGATCAAGCGTCTTGAATCACCGCCCATAGAGCTCTCGCCAGCACTCTTAGAGATGCTAGACATAGTAGTAGTGATGGTACATGCGAGAGAATACGGAAAGTCCGCGAGGAGGGTGAAGGAAGTGGTAGAGATACAGAGCATAGATAGGGAGACGGGTAAGGCCACTGCAGTTAAGGCATTTCAGTGGATACCTGCAGAAGATAGGATAGAGTATCGTGGCTATTCTTGGGTTCTGAACAAAATCTCGATTGAGAGGGGAATACCGATAGAGAAGATCAGAAAGGAGATAGAGGATAGGAAGCTCGTGCTAGAGTGGATGGCGAAGAAGAACGTTCGCGGAATTAACGAGGTGGCAAGATACATAAACATGTATAGAACTAGCAAGGAAAGGCTCATGGGGCTCGTGAGGGGCGAAGGCTCTGAAGTGGAAAGGGAATAGCGGAGTTCTATTTAGCCATCTATGCGCCCTAGGAATTTAGCTAGTGCCGGGGACGGGATTCGAACCCGCGACCTCCGCGTCTCTCCTCATCAGAAGCTCAGAGCTCATAGCACGCTATGAGCGCGGCGCTCTAACCGCTGAGCTACCCCGGCAACTAGAAGAAATTTGTCGGTTAAGATTAAATTCTCACGGGCAAAAAGTTAAAACCGACTTACGAAATATATCTTAACTATGGCGCGCAAGAAGGTGGTGACGGAAGAAAGGGTGGAGCACTTCGAAGTCTGGGCGGAGAAGTACAGGCCAAAAAGGCTAAGCGAAGTCATAAACCAAAAGCACGTCGTGGAGAGGCTCGCCTCCTTTCTAAAGACTAAGGAACTTCCCCATCTTCTCTTTGCCGGTCCGCCTGGGACAGGAAAGACAACTTGTGCACTCATAATAGCACACGAGCTCTATGGAGACGCGTGGAGGATGAACACGCTCGAGCTCAACGCATCCGATGCAAGGGGCATAGACGTTATACGTGGTCAAGTGAAGGACTTCGCTAGGGTAAGGGCGCTAGGAGAAGTTCCGTATAAGCTCATAATCCTAGACGAAGCCGATGCCCTAACTGCCGATGCCCAACAAGCCCTACGAAGGACCATGGAGATGTTTGCAGAGGTTACGAGGTTCATCCTAATCGCTAACTACTCAACGCGAATAATAGAGCCAATTCAATCTCGTTGTGCAGTCTTCAGATTCAGGGCGCTTAGCGATGAGGACGTGGAGAAGTTCATAGAGCGCATAGCGGAGGGAGAAGGACTGAAGCTGAGTAAGGAAGC
>Ga0105154_1000148_pt1 | contig 30432 bp, 32 predicted proteins | sample SSWtaG_FD_89672 | JGI IMG/M metagenome (GOLD analysis project Ga0105154, IMG submission 89672) | Hot spring microbial communities from Sandy's Spring West, USA to study Microbial Dark Matter (Phase II) - SSWsed_matched | ecosystem: Environmental > Aquatic > Thermal springs > Hot (42-90C) >... | reverse complement strand
CTACGAGGCCGTTAAAACGTTAGCTTCTCCAGTACTTCCTCAAGTCTACAGCTTAAGCGGGAGGCTTTACCTAGCCCTTACCGAGTACCTGAAGTCAGGTACCACCGTAGAGGAGATAGACACAGCCATAACCCTGCTATCGCTAACGCTGAGTACGCCTGAGCCCGCCACCACGGCTCCAACCACCTCCACTCCCTCCCCGACACTACCTCAAGTACCCGTAGGCTACTCAAGCTGGCTCCTAGCTATAGCAGGTGTAGGTCTAGCGGTAGCCCTATCCGCGGCCATACTTCTGGTTAGGAGCAGAAAGAGCTAGGACGGGAACTTTTAAGCTGTAGGTAGAACCTCGAGACCTGTCAGCTAGGTTAAGGTCTGCATTGGCGGTCTAGCTGGTCAAAGGCGGTACAACGTGAAGAGCTATGAGCGAAAACCCCTACTAGGGGGCAGCTCCCTCCTGGGCTACAATACTCCTGGCTACCGTAACTGGGTCCTCCAGCTCTCTAGCTCTCGCTAGGTACCCCCGCCTCTCAACCTGACCTATGTTGACCAGCTCCACTGCGAGCCTCCGCAGCTCTGCCACGTCGGTAGCTCTAAACAGTGGGAAGCCCCAGTCCCTTATGCACCTGTTTACGTGTAGGTCTAGGGGTGTGTAGGTTATGGCTGGCGTGCCCGCTAGGGCCGCCTCCCTAGCTATGCTAGCCCCTCCCGTGACCACCAGCCTCGCGTAGTACGTTAGCGAGGGGCCGCTGAACCCCTTCTCCACGGTCACCATCCCCTCCCTCCTCGCTAGGTCCCTGTGGCGTGAGTACCTAGGTAGTAGCACTACCTCGTAGCCTAGGTCTAGTAGAATGTTGAGGACCTCCTCACTGTGCGGGAGCTTTAGACCCTGGTAGTAGGTCGCTAGCTCCTCGGCTGGTCTGAAAACTACGTATCTCCAGGGCCTCAGTCCCAGAGACCTTATGTACCCCTCGTCGGGCTCTAACCTCTTCAGCCAGCCGACCTCGTCGACTCCCCGGAACTGTACAAGCGCTGTAGAGGGGGTCACGTACCTACGTACCTCCTCCTCCGGGATACAGCTAGAGAACACTACGTAGTCCGCTAGAGGTAGGGATAGCTTACTAGGTATAACCGCGTGGGGTGAGTCCGTTAGGGCTACGTACCTAGCCCCAACGCCGTAGGCTACCCTGGAGGCAGCTGGGTTCGGGTAGGCTACCAGCACCTCGGGCTTAAAACCCCTAGCAACCTCAGCTAGGCCAGCTACTCTGAGCCCGTCCTCGCGGACCTTATCGTAGGGGTCCCCCTCGGAGTACCTACCGACTGCTACGTACTCCACCCCTAGGAAGTCTAGGGCTCTGCAGGTGTACTCGTACTCCCTGCACGTCACCAGGACCTCTAGGCCGATCGACTGAAGCTCCTTAGCTAGGACCCCGAGGAGGGTCGCCTGCTTAGACGTTAGTACGTCTACCCATACACGTCTCCAGCCCAGCTAAGAGCACCCACAGCCAGCTCTAGCCGAGGTTAATTAGCTAGGTTAGGTCGCCACAGGTGCAGAAGACCTCGTGGACTAGCTTGTAGAGCTCCTCGATACCCTCCCCGGTAACCGCGGATACCGCGATGAGCCTCTCGGCCCTCAGGTACCTTCGAACTACCTGGAGTACCTCGACTAGCATCTCCGGCAGTAGCCCCGCCTCAGCCTTACTTAGGTGCTCTACCAGCTCCTCGACCTCGGTGTCGACGTTAGCCGAGAAGAGCCCGCCCCTAACCCCGACCGCGTCGGCCTTACTTACGACAGGTACCACCGGTATCTCGAGCCTAAGCTGGGCTACGATAGCCATGAGTATGGCCACAGCCGCCTCGCTCCCCCTAAGCCCTAGGGTTGGATCCACCAGGAACACACCAACAGGTTTAGCTACCCTCTTCACCAAGTCCACTAGCTTAGCACCGGAGGACCTGAAGAGGAGTACCTCCATCTGCCCCGGGGTGTCTACTAGGACTACGTCCCCGCTTAGCCTAGAAAGCTCTGTGAGTACCCTAGCAGAGTTCTCAGCCAGTACGTCGATAGCTCTAACTATAGCCCCGTTAGGACCTAAGCCCTCTCTAACCATGATCTCCACGGTCTTCACGATGTTCCTAACGTCGAAGGTCGGGGTATAGGGAACCACCTCCGCAGCCGGGTCTAGGTTAACGTAGTCTACCGAGTACCCCAAACCCTCGAGCCAGAGACCTAGGGCTTTAGTGAGGAGGGTCTTACCAGAGCCAGCGGGCCCTACGAAAACTACCGCCAGCCTACTCATAGGTTGAGGGCTTAGAACGGGGATATGAAGTCCTCTGGCTTCGGAGGCTCCGGGTTCAGCCCCTTCCTAGTCCTTATGGCCCTAACTATCGTAGGTAGTAGCTGGTCCGGTACCGGGGACCACCTACTGAACTCAGTACCCCAGAAGGCCCTACCCGCAGTGGAGCTCCTCAGCTCGCTAGCTAGGTCCATGGACTCAGCTATAGGTAGCTCAGCAATTACCCTCGCCGAGGTCGGGGTGGTGTAGACTACGTCTAGAACCTTACCCCTCTTCTTCGATACCACGGCGACTACTGCGCTGATCAGGTCTGCCGGGACCCTTACGTCCAGCTTCTGCAGGGGCTCTAGTAGGGTGGGTCTCGACATGAGTATACCCGCGTAGATCGGGTTACGTGTTGCTGGGTAGAGCTGGGCCGGGCCCCTGTGAGCTGGGTCCTCGTGTATGACGGCGTCGTGCAGTATTACCTTGATACCCCTTACAGGCTCCATAGCTAGGGGGCCCTCCTTCATCGCTAGCCTGAAGCCCTGTATTATCGTGTCTCTAACCTCCCTTAGGTACTGAACACCGGTAGTTCTATCAACAAGTACGTTTATGTTCTCGTCTATAGCCCAGATCCTCCTAGCCTCGTCGTAGTCCCAGCCAGCCTGGTCCCTGAGTATCTTAGCCCTCTCCCTGGCGTCCGTATCCTCAGTTACTACACCCTGCTGTATGAGCCTTATGGTCTCCTCGTTTAGAGGTTCAACGCTTATGTAGAGCCTGTTGTGCTTGTTGGGGGACTTACCCTCGAGGACCTGTGAGGCTGCTCTACAGGTCTCTCTGTATACGACTATCGGTGGCGAGGTCTCCACTTCTACACCGTAGTTCTCCTTGAGGAACGTCAGGGCTATCTCCAGATGTAATGGACCCATACCAGAGATCAGGTACTCCCCGGTCTCCTCGTTTATCTTAACCAGTATGTTCGGGTCCTCGATGCTCAGCTTCCTCAAGGCCTCGACGAGCCTAGGTAGGTCGGCCGTCTTCTTAGGCTCTATAGCCATGGTGACCACGGGCTCTGAGACGTATCTGAGCCTCTCGAACGGGGCTGCGGTGTCCTTATAACCTAGGGCTACCACGGTCTCTCCAGACCTAGCCTGGTCCAGCCCTAGGGTAGCCGCTATGTTCCCGGCGGTGATCTCGTCTACGACCTCCCTCGTGGGACCCATGTAGAGGCTTACCTGGAGTACCCTCTGCTTAGTCCTAGCCATCAGTAACCATACCTCCTCACCAGCTCTTAGCGTACCTGAGAAGACCCTCCCCGTAGCTACGAAGCCTGCGTGAGGGTCTACCCTCATGTCGTTAACGAAGTAGACTAGGGGGCCGTTCGGGTCGGCCCTCATCATGGCCTTACCTATGTCGCTATCTATATCGCCCCTCCATATCTTCGGTATCCTGTAGCTCTGAGCCTCCCTTGGGTTGGGTACGAACTTAACTACGGTATCCAGGATAGCTTCGTGTAGGGGTGCTAGCTTAGCTAGCTCCTCAATGCCTTCCTTACCCTTCTCGTAAGCTCCAACGATGTCGCTGAACTTTATACCCTTCTTCTGAGCTATGGGTATCGTTATGCCCCACTTATCCCTAGCCGCGCCGAAGATTACGGTACCCTTAGCTGGGTCGAAGGTCCACTTATCCCTGAACTCGGGCTCCGCGTACTCAGCTAGCAGGGAGTTCATGGTCTTGATTATCTCGACGAACCTCTGCTGCACCTCCTGAGCGGTAAACTTAAGCTCCTTTATCAGCCTATCGACCTTATTTATGAAGAGTATGGGCCTAACCCTCTCCTCTAGAGCCTGCCTCAGCACCGTCTCGGTCTGCGTCATAACACCCTCAACAGCGTCTACAACAACCAGAGCTCCGTCTAGGACCCTCAGAGACCTTGTAACCTTACCGCTGAAGTCTACGTGACCGGGGGTATCTATTAGGTTGATCACGTAGGGCTTACCTCCGTACTCGTGGTAGAGGCTTATGTTAGCTGCCTTAACGGTTATACCCCTCTTCTGCTCCACCTCGAGGTAGTCTAGAGCTAGCGCCTCCCCGGCTACCCTCATGGATATGATCCCGGAGGCTGCTAGCAGTAGGTCCGAGGTAGTGGTCTTCCCGTGGTCTACGTGGGCTATTATACCTATGTTCCTAACTTGCTCTATGTTCCTCATTATCGCCTGGATCTGCTCTACAGTCTTGTACCTAGGCATACCCTACTCCTACCCAAGACCTCGGCAGAAAGCCTAATAAGCTTAGATAACTCGACGTACAGCACCTCAGGGGTAAGCCCGTACGGCCAAGCCCCTAGGGGCGGGGGCTCCATACTTAAAAGTTCTCTAAGTAGCTTACTCTAGGCGGAGCTATGAGCTCCGGGTATACGGCTGCTTTGGAGGACATATACGGTATAGTGCTCTTCTTCCGGGAGAGTACGGAGGATGAGGAGCTCTTCGAAGCCCTGGACACAATCCTGAGGAGGATCGAGGACTTCCTACTTGCTGAGCACGACGATAAGGAGAGCCTCGAGTTCCTTAAGGAGCTATACGCTCTCGTTATGAGTAACCCCCTTACTAAGTTCCTGGGAGTGTACATAAGGGACTTCGTACCTGGGAGGTAACATGCGAGATATACTAGTTGAGTACATTAACTGGAGGCAGCAACTGGAGCTAGCTCTCCGGAGCTTTAGAACTGCCAACTCCGCTGAGCTGAGGTCGGTTGAGGGGGTAGTGTTTACCGGTATGGGAGGGTCTGGAATAGTTGGCGACGCTGTAGCCGAGTACTTGAAGGAGGTCGTAGAGGTACCAGTAGCTGTAGTTAAGAGCTATAGACTACCGAGGTACGTGAGGAAGGGGTGGCTCACCGTAGCTATAAGCTACTCCGGGAACACCCTGGAGACCATACATGCCGTGAAGGAAGCTCTGCGGAGGGGGGCCAGCGTAGCGGCTATTACATCTGGAGGTAGGCTACTGGAGCTAGCTAGGGAGCTACACCTACCTCACGTAGTCGTCACACCAGGGCTACTACCTAGGGTAGCCCTCCCATCCCTCCTAGCGGGGACCTCAGCAGTACTGAGGGATGTGCTGGGCGTAGACCTCGGGCTCTCTAATAGCCTTAAGGTGCTGGAGGATGTGAATGAAGCTCTTAAACTCTCCGAGCAGTTAGCCTCGTTCCTAAGGGGAGGAGTACCGGTCTTCGTGGCTACTGAGGAGCTGTACCCACTAGCTCTTAGGGCTAAGAACGAGTTCAACGAGAACGCGAAGCTGGTGAGTAAGGTCGAGGTAATACCTGAGTGGGGCCACAACGATATCGTAGGGTGGGAGGGGCCTCTTAGAGGCTTTAAGGTCGTGGTCTTCAGGAACGGTGGTAACCACTTAGCCGACTTCGCAGCTAGGTACGTATCTGAGCTAGGTCACGAGGTTGAGGTGGTCGACGTAGGTAAGGGTAGCTACGTAGAGAGCTTCCTATACGGTTCGTGGATAGTTGGGCTAGCCTCAGTAATCCTTGGGAGATCCCTCGGGGTAGACCCAAGCGAGACCAAGTCTATACTAGTCTACAAGGAGTTCCTGACCAGGTTGCTCCAACCCTAAAGCACTGCGCACCGCCCCTACCGGGTCGCTAGCTCCGGAAAGGCCTAGCTGAACTACCAGTACGTAGCGTCTCGACTTCTTTAACTGTGCTTGTACTCTATAAGTACATCTTCCCGAGATTTAAATGCTCTCTAAGCCCTGCTCTCGGGGTTAACTTTGTCGCTTAGAAGGACCCTAGGTATCTCCGAGGGCCAGGCCCTACTACTGGGTAACGAGGCTATAGCTAGGGGAGCTTTAGAAGCCGGTATCGGGGTTGCTGCAGCTTACCCCGGGACACCTTCGTCGGAGGTTATCGGCTCTCTAGCTGAGGTCGCGGATGAGCTAGGTATATACGTTGAGTGGTCCACCAACGAGAAGGTAGCCTTTGAGCTCTGCTGGGCTGCGGCTCTCTCCGGGGTTAGAGCTATAACAGCTATGAAGCACGTAGGTCTTAACGTAGCCGCAGATGCCCTTATGAGTAGCGCCTACACGGGAGTAAACGAGGGCTTCGTAATCGTAAGCGTCGACGACCCTTCGATGTGGAGTAGCCAGAACGAACAGGACAATAGGCTCTACGGCTTCATCTCCTACGTACCGGTGTTCGAGCCTGATAGCCCAGGCGAGGCTAAGGAGCTAACCAAGTTCCTATTCGACTTTAGCTCGGAGTTTAAGCACCCGGTAATCCTTAGGAGCACTACTAGGATAAGTCATACGAGGGGGCCGGTGGCTCTAGGCCCCATACCTAAGCCTAAGGTGGTAGGATCCTTCAAGCCGGAGCCCAGGTACGTAGCGGTCCCCAGTAACGCTAGGGTATCTAGGGTGGAGGTACTTAGGAAGTGGAGGGAGATATCTAAGAGGGTTAACAGTATAGCCTTCAATAAGCTCTACGGAGATGGGAAGGTCCTGGTAGTAGCGCCAGGCCTATCGCACGCCTACGCCTCGGAGGCTATAGCTAGGTTGAACCTCGAGAACCGCGTAAGGGTTCTAAAGCTCTCCTCGGTCTACCCTATCCCGGAGGAGCTAGTCCTTAAGGCTACCGAGGGGGTGGAGCTAGTAATAGTTGTAGAGGAGCTGGAGCCCATGGTAGAGCTCCAGGTAAGGTCCCTACTCCAGCGGGAGGGGGTACCGGTAAGGGTTGTAGGTAGGGACCTTGAGGAGAGGGCCTACGAGCTTACCCTAGAGCGGGTCGTTAGCCTACTAGGTAGAGCTCTAGGTGTAGAGTACGTGAAGGCTACTGCAGTAGGTAGTGCGGTAAGCAGGCTGAGCCTCCCAGCTAGACCACCCGTCCTCTGCCCCGGCTGCCCCTACAGACCCCTAGCCTTCGAGCTTAGGAGGGTTCTAAACCAGGAGAAGCTACCAGCGGTCTTTGCCGGAGATATAGGTTGCTACTCCCTGATATACTACCCACCGTACAGGCTTCAGGACACCATAGTTGAGATGGGCGGTAGCTTGGGCCTAGCGAACGGCTTCTCAACGGTGCTCAAGGACCACGTAGTCGTATCCGTAGCCGGTGACTCAACGTTCTTCCACGCATGCCTCCCAGCACTGGTTAACGCTGTCTACAACAACCATCCCCAGATAGTCCTAGTACTTGACAACGGGACTACCGCCATGACCGGTCACCAGCCGAGCCCAACGACGCGCGTCAACGGTAGGTACGTAGCACCTGAGGAGGTAGCTAGAGGTGTCGGGGTCGAGTTCGTAGCTGTAGTAGACCCCTACGACATAGCTAAGGTTAGGGAGACCTTCCTAGCATCGGTTAAGTACGTTAAGGAGAGGAGGAGGCCCGCCGTCATAGTGTTCAGGAGGAAGTGCGCCTTAGTAGCTCTCAGGGACATGCGCGAAGCTGGTGAGGAGGTGGTCCCCTACGAGGTCGACCTAGGTAAGTGCATAGGCTGCGCTATATGCTATAGCTGGTTTGCGTGCCCCGCGATAACCTATAGGGAGGATAGGAAGGCCTACATAGACCCCGAGCTCTGCGTAGGTTGCGGTGCCTGCGTCCCAGTTTGCCCGGTGAAGGCTATAAAGCCCTCTAAGCCGGTAGACCAGGGTAGGTTAGCTAGGTACTGGTTCTAGGGGGTGGTAGGCCGTGGTTGAGGAGCTTAACGTAGTGGTAGTCGGGGTCGGAGGTCAGGGGCAGCTATTCTTATCCAGGTTGATAGCTGAGGTGTTCGCTAGACGTGGTATAGGGTCCCTGGTAGCCGAGACTCACGGTATGAGTCAGAGGGGTGGTAGCGTTATGGTACACGTCAGGGTCGGTAGCAGGGTTAGGGCCCCCCTGATACCCCTCGGGGAGGCTCACGTAATGCTGGGGATGGAGCTGATAGAGTCCGCGAGGTACCTGGACTACCTAAGGGTGGGTGGGGTAGCTCTGGTCAACAAAAAGCTGATAAGGCCGGCCGGCCAGTTGGTTAAGCTAGGTGAGGAGGAGCTCGTGGAGTACATAAGCTCTAGGACTCCCTACCTAGTACTACTAAGCTCGTCTACGGAAGCAGTGAAGTTGGGGGTACCCCTCTCAGCTAACGTCCATATTTTCGGGGCCTTCGTGGAGCTGATGGAGCTTGCGGGACTCCTAGAGGGAGTTGACGACGTAGTACCAAGTCTACTACCCAGAAGGCAGCTAGAGCTTAACCTAAAGCTCTATAGGATGGGTAGGGAGGAGCTAAGAAGTAAGCTAAGCCGTGAGCAAGTTGAGGGTATCAAAAAGGTTCTTGCAGGCGGGAGCTAGCTTACCTTCGAGTGCTCAACTACTATCATAGTGGTGGTGCTCTTTACGTGCGGGATCTTCCTTATCTTGTTTATTATTATGTCCCTTATAGCGTCGTGGCTAGGAGCCTCTATTATGACCACGATATCGTACATTCCGTAGGTCTCATAGACCTCCTTAACCCCCTCAATGGCCTTAAGGGAGTTGAAGACCTCGGTCTCACTACCTATTTCGGTGTTTATAAGCACTATGGCAGCGGGCATGCAGCCCCCTATATCTATCGCATAGCTATATATAAAGCACTCTCTACAGCTAAAGCCCTACCTAGTACCTTGACAAGGAGAGCTGGCTCAGGGTTGCAGGTGGTTCTAGACGGTTACTCGGCTTGTGCCGATGGTAGTGCTTAATACCTCCGCACTGCAATAGGCTTCTGGGCGGGGGTGCCCGAGCTCGGCCAAAGGGGGCGGGCTCAAGACCCTTCCAGCAGCAGTGGGAGACCCGCTGGCGTAGGCCTGCGTGGGTTCAAATCCCACCCCCCGCACCTACCTCCCGCTCCTCGTAGCTAGGGACTTTAGCCTTTTGACCCTCTCCAGTACTTCTAGCCACCTCTCCAGTTCGTCTAGAAGCCTACCCTCCTCGTCAACTGATGGAGCTCTGTCTATGGAGTCCACTAGGGAGCCTATCCTAGAGGTTGCTAGAGCCTCTAGCCTGTCTAGGACAGTCTGAGATAGAGCCTCGATAGCCTCAGAGTCGGTCTTAACGACCCTAACGGGGCCATGCGTCGGGCACACGACCTCCCCTGACTTAAGCTTGAAGAGGGGTGCGTTGCACACGGGGCAGGCTAGGTCCAGCATTACAGCTCCTGCTCTTAGTAGCTCACTCATTTTCCTGACTACCTTATCCTCTCCAACCATCCTCACTCCGAGCTCGCTACTGCGTGTAGGGTATTAAGCTCCGAGTACCTACTCAGAGCTAAAACAGGTTTACATAGGGGTAACTACTTCCTAAGTAGGGATATCAGCGCGCCGACTATGAAGCCCACCGAGACCGGGCCTACGGTCATCACCCCCAGTACCGTTAGGAGGCCCTTTACAGCGCTAGCAACTTCACCAAGCATCTGCAGTGAGCTCTCGACCGAGCCTCCTAGAGACCATACGGAGAGGAACGAGCCCAGTACTAGTATGGCTATGAACGCTACCACGTACTTAAGGGCCTTCACTGCGAAGTAGCCTAACCCCAGCCCCATCAGGAACTGTATGATTATAGCCGCAGAGACCTTAGGGTCTGCAAGTATCGTCTCCACCGGGATGCTCAAGGAGTTCCCCCAGAACCAGTGTACTGAGAGCCTAATATGCTCTTACCTTAGATATTCTAGCTTAGCGGGAACTCTACGCCCTAGGAGACCTAGGGGCTCTACGCTCTCTTCTTTGACCTGAGCCTGTAGTAGACCTTACCGTCCTTCTTAACCTGCTCGATGTAGCCTAGAGATACCAGCCTCTTCACCCTCCTGTAGAAGGTGGCCTTCGACATGTCTAGCTCCCTGAGAAGCTCCTGGGGTGTCTTCGGCCCAGCCTCAAGTGCCTGTATTATAGCTCTATCCCTCTCGTCCAGACCCTCCAGCAGTCTCCCCCCTCTCCTACGTCTGACGTAGTAGAGGGCTAGAGCTCCGGACCCTGCTAGCGCGGTGGCTATAGTTACGTAGAGGTAGCCCCAGGGTACTCCCGGCTGACCGCCACCTGCTGCTCCCAGGTACGTGTAGACTAGCTTAACGTACCCCTTTGGGAACCTAAGCTCGTAGTAGTCCCCCCTCCTAGCCATGTGGCTTAGGTTTACTACCTCGACGATCACCGCGTCTAGCTTCAGGTAAGCTACGAGCTCCTCGTACGGGTTGTAGAACTCAGCTACGTAGAGCCCGTCGGATAGATCCGCTAGCTCCGTTAGGTAGGAGACGCTGATGTTGCCGGGCCCACCCAGGTATAGGACCTCGACATACCCCTCCCCAAGGCTCGTATAGACCTTAGCTGAGGAGTTAACTACGGCTATAGGCTTACCCACGGTCGGCACGGTAGTGTACTCGGAGTCTACGTATGTAACCACCCTAACTACAGCTACGGAACCCTCGATCCTGCAGTAGGCTGTGCTACCCCCAGAGCTTAGCAGTAGCGGTATGATTACTAGTACCCCGAGTACCTGGCAGTATAGCAGTAGCTGCCCCTAGCCCTTAAGGTAGGGCCAGCTTTTATGTCTGATTAGCAAGGACTGGGGGGAGGTGCCGAGGGGAAAAATCAAGTCAGCTTTTACTCTTAGGCTTTAGGTAGATCTTACCCCCTATTATGGAGTTGTTAGGTATTAGGGCCTTAGTACCGTCAGCCTTAGCTACCGTAGTGAAGAGTGTTGAGACGTCCTCGACGATACCGTCCTCACCGGCTACTACAACAGCGTCACCTATCCTAAAGGGTCTGGCTATCAATAGGAATAGGCCGGCCACTGCCTGCCCTAGTACCTGCTGCGAGACGAAGCCCACTACTATACCTAGGAAGCCGCCGAGGGCGACCCCAGCAGCGCCGCCAGCTACCCCACCAGCTATCGCGGCTGCTAGAGCGCCTACCCCGATTATCTTAACTACGTTCCTTATAGCAGCTGCGGTTGGGTGACCGTACTTAGCCCTCGTAGACCAGTAGAAGAACTCCGCTATCCCTGTGACTATGAAGTAGCCGAAGAGTACAGCTACTAGTACCTATACGTAGGACTCGTAAGCAGCTACATCGAACCCGTAGCGCGGTACTAAATCGGACATGAGGAAGTGCACTACCGCGGAGACCACTACGTAGAGTATTATGTAGACCACCACCCTAGCTATAGCTCCCGAAGCCCTCTTAGCTATCTCAGCAACACTCATCTTCTCCTCGCTCATAGCAGGCTCCCTCGCAGATGTCTGTACAAGGTCTCCTTATAAACTTTATAGTCTCAGCTCCACTTCTCCTCCGCGGTGAACGCTGACCCAGCGTATTCGGGTGCTACGGGGGCCTGGCTGGAGCTACTGCAGCCCTTGCTGCAGGCTACTCGGACCACGATGGAGGCTTAGCCGGAGCCCCTGTGGACCTCTTGATTAGGTACTCGTAAGCGGAGTAGGCTGCTATAGCTCCCTCAGCTACTGCTGTGACTACCTGGTCGAACTTCCTCTTGTACGGTCCCCCGGTACAGTCACCTGCCGCGAAAACCCCCTCAACGTTGGTTAGCTGGCCCGGTCTTACGACTACGTAACCGTACTCGTCGAGCTCGAGTCCTAGCTTTGCGAGGAACTCCCTCGGCGGCTCAGAGCCTATTTCCACCACTACTCCGGAGACCTTTATAACCCTCTCCTCACCCGTAGCTACGTTCCTCACCCTAATCCACTCGACCCTCTCCTCACCGCCGATCTCCGTTACTACCGAGTTCAGCACTAGCTCTATCCTCGGGTTCCCCTTAACGAGGTCAACGTACACCGGGAAGGCCCTGAAGGAGTCCCTCCTGTGTATTAGGTAAACCTTGGAGGCGTAGGAGGCCACTAGCAGAGCTCCCTGAAGAGCTGCGTTACCCCCTCCAACTACGGCAACCTCCTTACCTCTAAACATGGGCGCGTCGCAGGGAGCGCAGTAGGTAACCCCCTTACCGGCTAGCCTATCCTCCCCAGGTACCCCTAGCTTCCTCCTAACGCTACCTACAGCTACTATGAGGGCCCTACCCAGGTACGTAGTCGAGTCTTGAAGTACTACCCTAAAGGTATCCCCCTCCTTAACTACATTGACTACCTTGCCGACCACTATAGGTACCCCATACCTAGCTACGTGCTCCTCAAACCTCCTAGCTAGCTGTGGACCCGGAATCTCCGGAATACCTATGTAGTCGTCGATGATCCCGGCCTCGTTTAGAGTACCCCCAATAGTCTCCGAGATTACGAGAACCCTAAGGGAGAACCTAGCTGCGTAGAGGGCTGCCGAGAGCCCAGCAGGTCCCCCTCCAACGATAACTACGTCGAAGACCTCCCCTGGCTGGGGCCTCCTAGGTAGCCTAAACCTACTCACCTTTACCGCCTCCTAGAGAAGGTCTTCAGGAGGGAATATAACTAAGCGATGGGAAGGCCTTACCTAAGAGGTCTTACAGAGTGCGGGAGGCTTCTAGCGGGTAAGAGCCTGGCTAAGGCCTATAGCCAGTACGAGAGCTGTGAGAGCTACCGTAGTCCACTGGATAGCCCTATCAATAGCCTTTACCTTAGGTGACCTCAGTAGCTCTGTGAATAGCTTACCACCGTCCGTTACCAGTAGGGGGGCTGCGTTTATGATCGCTAGGGATAGGTTTACTACGTAGAGTACGTGGAGCTGGCAGTATGCGTAGAGTAGGTAGTCAGGTGCTCGATGTGAGAATACGTAGGGAGCTACCGCCAAGACCACCCCTATTCTGTAACCGTACTTCCTCACGTCCTCTAGACCCCTTCTAATGGCGTAGGTCCTACCGGTGCCGGAGAGCTTGTAGAGCTCGCAGACCCCCCTGGTTAGGGGTGTTGCGTAGACCTCGAACACGGTCTCCCTATCTAAGCTACTGTTGAGCACCTCCCTAAGCCGCTCAAGGGAGTCTATCCGAGTACCGTTGACCGAGACTATCACCGAGGGGGCCTCGAGACCAGCCCGCGCAGCTGGCATACCCTCCTCAACACCTACTACGACCAGGTAGGGACCCTCTACGTACCCGTAGAGCGCTTGGGCAGCTAACCCAGCAACTACTAAGGAAACCAGAGCCAGAGCCAGGTTAGCCGTAACCCCGGCACCCAGTACCGAGGCCTTAACCGCCAGCCTCCCCTTCGAGAACATATCCTCATCTACCCTAACGTAGGCTAGCGGGAAGAATAGAGCTAAGCCGACTCCCCAACTTCTAACCGGTACACCGCTAGCTACGGCCACAGCCATATGCGCGAGCTCGTGTACCACCAGTCCCACGCCTACTGCAACTAGGATGGGGGGTAGAAGCCCCAGCCCGAACGTGATCCCTGGGAGTAGCGGGACCATAGGTGACGGCGGGACACCACCTCCGGATGCTAAGGACTTGAGGAGGTCGCTGAGGTAGCTAAATACTACCGAGTAGAATAGGTACGCAGAGAAGGTTACGCTAAACGTGGAGACCGCTAGGATCGCGTACCTAGCTAAAGCACCTAGCTCCCTAGGGCTTACCCCACCACCTACGTCAACCAGTATAACTAGAGGCTCAACAGCCACCTTACGCCTGGAGAGCTCCTCCCTAAACCTCCGCGAGACCCTCATCAGTAGGTACAGAGCTACCTCTACGGTAACCAGAGCCAGTAGCACTACTACGGCGGCCATCCTAAGGTCCATAGCTTACCACGGAGTAGCTACAGCAGTAGGCTTAAATCGGTTAAGCTCCTAACGACGAGGTCCGCAGAGCTCTTCGAGGGGTTCCTACGGCCCTCCCTATCTACGATCACCGACAGCATGCCGGCAGACCTAGCCGCTACGGAGTCGTACTCAGTATCCCCTACTACAACGGTCTCCCGAGGCTCTGCGGAGGCCTTAGCCGCTGCCTTAAGGAATATCTCAGGGCTCGGCTTACCCCTAAGGACTTCGTCTCCTCCGACGGTTACATCGAAGACCTCCAAGATCCCCAGGTGCTCCAGTAAGGGTATGAGTATGTAGTTAGGTGTTGAGGTAGCTAACCCGATTACGTAGCCTCTACTCCTCAGGTAGTCGATAGCTTCAGGAACGTCTCGGTAGAGCCTCACTGACCCCTCAGCCACCTTCCTCATGAAGTGCCTGTCCTTCAGCCACCTTATCATACCGTAGTACCCCAGAGCCTGCTCCCCCAGTACCTCCCGGACTATGGAGTCTCCGGGTAGCCCTATCAGCCTAGCTAGCTCCCTAGGGTTAACTCTCCCCAAACCCAGCCTAGCGAAAGCGTAGGCCCAGCCCTCAGCGTGTACCTCAACGGTATCTACTAGAGTCCCGTCTAGGTCGAAGACTACCAGCCTGTACCTCAACCGCTAGTACCCCCACCTACATGACCTCGGTTGAGGTTCTGTACCTGGACCGCTCCTCCTCTTCCTGCCTAGATACGGCCCTCGCTATAGCCGCCTCGATCCTCTTCTCCACGCTCGCAGCGTAGTCATCTAGCTCCGAGAGGTCTAGCTCGACGCCTAGGAACCTACCTATAACGTCGACTACGTGCTTAGCTGCCCTGAAGTCCGCCTCCCCTACCTCAACTATGGGGGCCCACGTCTCCCCGAGTAGGACCGCCCCCGGTATGCCGTAGTACCTGCTCCAGCCTACTATTATGCCGTTGATCCCGCTGATCATCCCTCCCCTAAGGGCTACAGCTCCTATCGAGGTGAACCTCTCCAGGGTCTCCCGGTCAGTACCGACTACGTAAACCCTTCTCTCCCTACCTACGTGCGGGACCACGTAAGCTGCCGCGGCTAAGACTAAGGTCAGGCCCCTCCTGGCTAGCACCTCTATAACCTTCTTGGAGACGGCGTTCTGGCCCTCAGGGCTCTGGGGCTGGGTGTCCGCTGTGAAGATCAGAGTCCTACCTGCATCGTATATCCTACCAGTGAAGAGCCCCCCTACCGCGTCCTCGCCTACAACTAGCTGTGGCGGAAAGAAGATGGAGTATACCTCAGCAACCTCAAACCCTCCGAGCTTCTCCAGTAGGTAGTTCGCAACTATGTACCCGACCCTACCCATGCCCGGTAGCCCTACGACTAGCGGCTTACCTGGGTCAACCCTCCTCTTGAACTTCACGTACACACCCACACGCATACCCACGACTTCTAGCTAGCGCCATTAAAAACATCTCTACGCTTCCGGAGACCCCCCGACCTGGGGCTTAGGTAGCCACAGGTGGCTACGAATACTTGCAGACCCAATCTGCGGAAGAGTCTGCGGTATCCCCACGAGAAGCTTTTAACCGGGTCTACAGTATTCCGTGAGGTGCCGGCTGTGGGTAGGACTAAGGTAGTAGGCATAGCTGGTAGGTTCGGTGCTAGGTACGGCTCCTCCCTTAGAAAGAAGTGGAAGGAGGTTATGGAGAGGAGGTACTCTGAGTACGGGTGCCCGCTCTGCGGTACCAGGACCGTGCTTAAGAGGCTCTCAGTAGGCCTCTGGAGGTGCCCTAAGTGCGGCAGGGTGTTCGCCGGGGGGGCCTACCAGCCCTACACAGAGGTCGGCCGAGTTATAATAGCTACAGCCGAGACCTCTAGGTCAAGTACGTGATGCGTAGGCTTCTAATCACTACGTCGAGAGAGCCCTCTAGGAGGACTAGGAGTTTCGTTAAGGACCTAGTCCTCGCAGTCCCCCACGCCGTTAAGGTTAACCGAGGCAAGGCCACGTACTCCGACCTAGCTGTTAGAGCTACTTCGCTGGGGGCTTACGGAGTTCTGATAGTTCTGGAGAGGAAGGGTAACCCGTCTGCTCTACTCTACGCGGAGCCTGAGGGTCTCCATCTTAGGAAGCTCTTCCTACTGAAGGTATCCGGGGTATCTCTCCTCAGGGAGGTGCCAGGCTCCCAAAGCCCTCACGGGCTTTGGGAGCTCGTTCTAGTGCCGCGGACCGTCCCCAAGGGGCTTCCCGAGCTGGTTTCAGGCTACCTCGCGGAGTCCCTAAAGCCTAGGCTTGTGGAGAGGCCTGAGGGTAGGTGCGTCGAGCTTAAGGTGCTCGGGAGCGGTGATGGTGCCCTAGTAAGCTTCATATGCACCACTACGGATAGGGAGTGCGGTCCCCGCTTCACAGTTACTAAGGTAGTGGACTACAGGAGCACCGCTCCCCAGCAGTTGAATGCTGGGGGTAGAGCCCCGAAGTCCTATGGGAATGCTTAATAGTGGTTAGCCTAGAGAGGTACTAGGAGGTGGCGCAGGTACGCACGAATGCGAAGCCCGTGCTCCGTATAGTGGGTAGCGAGGGCTGGAGGTACTTAGTCGAGGATAGGAGCGGTATACTACGCGAGCTACTCCTCGGGTGGCCTGCCGGGGAGGACCTCTACCTACTCGACATCTCGGAAATAGCCTACTTGGTCTACAAGGGCTTAGCTAAGGTACTCGTAGACGGGGAGCCCGTAGACCTAAGCTACCTCTACTTCAAGCTACCTGCGGATGAGTACAGCTGGGCTAAGTTCACCGTACTACTAGACCTCAGGGAGAGGGGTCGTAGGGCTAGGTCCGGCTACTCACCTAGGGAGCTCCTATACGTGAAGGGTAGCGAGAAGGTGCTAGTCCTAGTCCTCGAGGAGAACACCCTGATCGAGGCCTCGTCCATCCTTGACTGGGTTAGGTCAGCCCTCATGAGGGGCTACACGCCCGTGGTAGCCGTGGTGGACGCCCACGGGGACGTAACCTACTACTCGGCTAGCGTAGTTAGGTCGAGCGACCTAGATAGGGTGTACGAGGATGAGAGTCCCTCTAGAGCCAGTGAGGGGTACTAGGGACGTACTACCACCGGAGTCAGAGCGCTACGCAGCGCTGATATCTAGGTTCTCAGAGGTAGCTGAGCTCTACGGCTACAGACTGGTAATACTCCCCACGGTAGAGCATTTCGAGCTCTACGAAGCTAAGGCCGGTCCTGGGATTAGCAGGAGCATGTACGTGTTCCAGGACAAGGCCGGTAGAACCGTCTGCCTAAGGCCTGAGTTTACTGCGAGTGCTGTCAGGGCCTTCCTGAAGCACCTAAGGGCCTCCCCGAGGCCTGTGAAGCTCTACTACTACGGCCAGGTCTTCAGGTACGATGAGCCCCAGTTCGCTAGGTACAGGGAGTTCTACCAGCTCGGGGTCGAGTACATAGGTGAGCCGAGGATCTATGCGGACATAGAGCTCTTCCAACTCATACGCGACTTCTATAGGTCGGTAGGCCTTAGGGGCTACTCCTTCAGGGTCAACGACATATCCATAGTGAGGGGGGTGCTAACGAAGGCCGGGATCCCGGAGAGCGCGCAGGACGAAGTCCTACACCTAATAGATAAGGGGGAGGTGGAGAGGGCCGTTGGGGTAGTTAGGGGGTACTCGGATACGGAGGCTAGACTCCTGGAGAGGCTCATAGAGATTAGAGCTGAGGACCCTGAGGAGCTCCTCAGGGAGCTGGAGGGCTTGGGGGAGCTCTACGGCATCGCTAGGGAGGGGGTGGAGAGGCTGGTAACCCTGCACAGGGCTGTCCTAAGCCTCGGCCTCAAGGCCGTGGCTGACCTGAGGTTAGTTAGGGGCCTAGCCTACTACACCGGCACGATATTCGAGGTCAGCGCCCCGGGGCTTAACGTTAGCATAGGTGGCGGAGGTAGGTACGACGGCTTAGCTGAGATATACGGAGGTATTCAGGTACCTGCTACGGGATTCTCCCTAGGGCTTGAGAGGACCCTACTAGCTCTAGAAGCTCAGGGCTCCGCTCAGGAGTTGGTAGCCCCTAGGCCTAGGCTAATGCTGGTATCCCTAGTCGATGACGTAGCCTACGTAGATAGGGTAGCCTCGGAGCTTAGGCAAGCTGGTGTAGTTACCGATACTAGGTACGCATCTAAGCAGAAGCTCTCGGACCTCATCGGTCAGGCCTCTAGGCTCGGCTACGACTACGTAGCTATAGTAGGACCCTCGGAGGTGGGTAGGGGGCAGGTAACGGTTAAGAACTTGAGGACCGGTGAGCAGAAGAGCTTAAGCCTAGGCTCCGTAGGTACTGGGGTAGCTGAGTGGAGGAGCTAGGTAGGGTCGAGGACGTTAGGCTTAGGAAGGGTACTACAGTAAGGGAGCTAGTCGAGGCCTACGGTAGGATCCACGGGTTCACCGCGGGGTCCCTATACAGGGCCCTCGAGGTCCTAAGGGAGGGGTTAGCGGAGGCCGACCTGAGGTTCCTATCCTTCACCGGTAACCTAGTCGCTACCGGTCTGAGGGGTCTGATAGCTCAGCTGATAGACTCGAAGCTATTCAACGTAGTTATCACTACCTGCGGTACCGTAGACCACGACATAGCGAGGAGCTTGGGTGGCGCATACCTTAAGGGGGACTTCGACTACGACGACGTAGAGCTCTGGGAGAGGGGCTTACACAGACTCGGCAACGTCTTGATACCTAGGGATAGCTACGGGCCCACCGTGGAGCGCTACGTTAGGGGCCTAGTCGAGAGGGTATCGAAGGTTAAGAGCCGCTGGGGGGTTAGGGAGCTCCTGCAGGAGGTAGGGAGGGACCTTAAGGACGACGTAAACTCCATACTCGGGGCAGCCTACAGAGCTGGGGTACCGGTCTACGTCCCAGGTATAGTCGACGGAGCCTTTGGGACGAGCCTCTTCGTCTTCTCCCAGTTCGCTAGGCTAGAGCTAGACGTACTCAAGGACATGAAGGAGCTCTCCGACCTGGTGTTCTCTAGTAGGAAGAGCCTAGCCCTCGTACTAGGCGGGGGGATAAGTAAGCACCACACGATATGGTGGAACCAGTTCAAGGGAGGCCTGGACTACGCGGTCTACATAACCACAGCCGTAGAGTGGGACGGGAGCTTAAGCGGAGCTAGAACCAGGGAGGCTATCTCTTGGGGTAAGGTCGGCCCGAGAGCTAAGCACGTGACGGTGTACGGCGATGCCACTATCCTACTACCGATCGTAGTAGCTTACCTACTGGATACCCTTCAGCTGCCAACGTAGGCAGTACACCATTACCTTAAACCGAGCGGGCTATACCCCAAGCCTAGGTAGGCTAAGCACAGGCAAAGGCCCCTAGGTGTAGCGAACAGAGGTAAATCTACGGGGACGAGCATCTAAGGATAAAGAGATCCGGAAGCAGTCTTCAAAACCCCCTATGCGGGCTTATTAGCTTATTAACCGCGCGTATGGTGGGGGTAGTCGTGAGGCGCTTACCCGTACCTACGGCATTAGTTATAGCTCTAGCCCTAGTAATCCCCTTAGCCACCCTTACTACGATGGCCTTCAGCGAAGAGCTTCAGGTAATCGTATCCTACTGGCTTCAGGGTAGGCCTAGGATGCTCGTTAGGCTCGATATAGAGCTACCCCGCGTAGATGCTGAGCGGTGCTTTGTCCTAGTTAGGAGGTTCCCAACGCCGTACAACCCGACCAAGGACGGCTGGCCCGAGGATATCTACTTCGGCACCCACCCACCGGGCACTACGGTGACTGTTAAGAGGGTCCTATTCGCCCACGTATCGAAGTACGAGGTGGACCCCCGTACCGGTGAGTACAGGGTAGGCTACTACGAGCCCCAGGAGTTCCTAGTGGCAGTAAGCTGCTTAGGTAACGGTGGGGGGACGGTGTTCAAGTGGGGTAGGGTTGTAGAGGTCTTCCCGAGGGGCATAATCCACGTAGAGAGGGTTGGGTTAGAGACTACCACCGGCGACCGTGATGAGGGTAGCGGAGGGGGTTCAGGAGACCACTTCACCTGCGGTATCGTTATAGAGTACGAGTCGGGTACCTACAAGAGGGGCTCCTGCCTTACGTGGGTTAGGGGTCCCTCGATCTACTCCATAGAGGGTCTTAGCGTATCGTTCGGCCTAGAGCATCTCGCGGGGGTATCTTCTGCTGTGTACCTAGAGTCCTTCGGGGACTTCCAGCCTGGTGCCGGCCCTCGGCCGGAGTCTGAAGTGAGTTGGAGCTCTACCGGAAGGAAGCTAACACCAACAGTAGTTGCTAGGGAAACGAGCCCCCTAAGCGGGAACTTCAGGGACGTGGTTTACTTTAAGGTGCTGTACCGCTACGAGTACTCCGTACATTGTAAGCTTGAGTCCTGTTTAACCGTCTGGACCCTCTACCCCTACAGTGTTATGGACGTTGCGCATAGCGCTGAGGAGCCTACGCTACCCTACAGGCTCACCCCCTACACACCCCCTCCAAGACCCTGGTACGCCGTTGAGGGACGGCCTGGACCTATAAGGATATACTTCAACCCACCCTACGAGTCCGACTCCACCCTAGTGGACACTGAGGTGACCTTCGAGTTCTCCTTCGGGGTCTTCTCCCTCACCGTATCGTTCTACAAGGCTGGGAGGTCGGATGACGGGTATACAACCCCCTACGTTAAGGTCGATTCCACGCGTCTCTACTGGTGGTGGTACAGGGACAACGACGCTATGACATACGAGATCCTCGTAGCACCTCGACCTTAGTAGGTGGTACACCAAGCTAGCAAACCCTCAAGCCTGCTAGCTCTTCCCTACAGTTAAAGTGGAGGTACGTAGATACTTCAAGCTCGTTAACGCCCCGACCTTTTCTCCCACCTCTAAGGGGCCGGGACCACCATTTTAAGACCTCCACCTACGACGAGTACCCGGGCAGGTACCTTGCTCCGTAGAGTCTCAGAGGCACGGAGCTCTCCTGGGCTGTTAGTACTAGAATGGTGCGGCGGCCGGGATTTGAACCCGGGATCTCCGGCGTGGAAGGCCGGCGTCCTAGACCAGGCTAGACGACCGCCGCCGTAGGATCATCCTTTGAAGCCCATATAAGGCTTACCCTACCGAGTCCTGGGGAGTTAGTTGAGTGTAGAGCTCGGGGGTGTCTCTGGGTATCTCTCGGAGCTCGAGGCCGCTAGGGAGAGCTTGCTTAAGGTAAGTAGGGATGTAACCCTACTATCTAAGAGGTTGGTTTCGTATTCCATTAGGGGCCTCAGGAGGGAGGCCTACGAGGTTAGGGAGAGGCTTACGGCTACATACCGCGAGCTCCTAGCCTTGGTTTCGCGGCACCCAGAGCTCTACTACTCTAACCTCTTCTACTCCGTGGCCTCCGAGTACGCTGAGGCTGTACAACTACTTAGCGTAGTCTTCGAGGGTAGGCTGCTGACCGCGGAGGAGCTCGGGGTCCACCCCGTGTCCTACGTACTCTCCCTAGCTGACCTCGTGGGGGAGCTTAAGAGGGCCTCTCTCGAGGCCCTGAGGAGGGGGGCTTACGACGAGAGCTTGAGGTACCTAGACGTGGCTGAGGGGGTCTACGAGGCTCTGGAGTCACTAGGGGTATCCGATGCGGTGGTTCCGGGCCTTAGGAGGAAGCTCGACATCTACAGGAAGGTTATCGACGACTGGAAGGAGCTCCTGCTGGACCTCAGGTCTAGAGCTGAGCTCAGCAGGCTCTACAGGGACCTAGCCCATAGCTTAAGCAATATTAGTCGAGGTACCTAGGGCTCCTAGGTGGTACCTACGTCTAGGTATGCTATAAGGTACGTGAAGGCCCTCCAGGTGCTCGACTCGCGCGGGGACCCGACGGTAGAGGTGCACGTGTTAACCGAGGGGGGAGGCTTCGGTAGAGGTATAGCCCCAGCTGGAGCTTCGAGAGGCCTTAGGGAGGCTGTAGAGCTTAGGGATGGCGGTAGGGCGTATGGGGGTAGGGGGGTCCTTAGGGCTGTCGAGGCCGTGAACAAGTACATAGCTCCGGCGATCTTGGGCTCTGATTCCAGTAACTTCAGGGAGGTCGATAGGAGGATAATCCAGCTAGACGGTACCCCCAACAAGTCAAAGCTCGGGGCTAACGCTACCACGGCCACCTCCCTGGCCGTGGTTAGTGCTGCGGCTAGTACAGCTGGTCAGCCACTCTTCGAGTTCCTTGGGGGCAGGAGGGCTAGGACCCTACCTGTACCGATGATGAACGTGATCAACGGGGGCGTGCACGCGGGTAACGAACTAGCCTTCCAGGAGTTCATGATACTACCCGTAGGCGCCTCGACGTTCTCCGAGGCCCTGAGGATCGGCGTGGAAGTATACAAGTCCCTTAAGGAGTACCTGAAGAGGACCTACGGTGCTGGAGCTATAAACGTCGGGGACGAGGGAGGCTTCGCCCCGCCCATGAGGAGGGTCAGGGAGGCTCTCGAGGCCCTAGTCAAGGCCGTGGAGGGCTCCGGCTACAGGGCTGGTGGGGACGTGGTGCTAGCCCTAGACGTAGCTGCCTCCCAGCTCTACAGTGGGGAGTTTTACTGGGTGGACGGAGCTAGGCTAGGGCCTGACGAGCTGCTAGAGCTCTACGTTAGGTTGGTGGACGAGTTCCCGATAGTGAGTATCGAGGACCCGTTCTCGGAGGAGGACGCCGACTACTTTAGGAAGCTCAGGGGGGCCCTTAGGGGTAGGGCCATTGTCTTAGGTGATGACCTTACGGTTACCAGCGCTAAGTTGGTAGAGCTACACGTAGCCGAGGGTAGGGTGGACGGGGCTATAATCAAGGTAAACCAGGTGGGGACCCTAACGGAAGCTGAGGAAGCTATCGAAACCCTAAAGCGGCTTAGCGGGAAGGCAATAGTTAGCCACAGGAGCGGGGAGTCTGAGGATACCGCGATAGCCCACATAGCTGTTGCCTACGAGACTGGGCTGATAAAGTGCGGAGCGCCGGCTAGGGGGGAGAGGACGTCCAAGTACAATGAGCTACTTAGGATAGAGGACTACCTCTCCGGGGACGCCCGCTACCCAGGGGCTAAGGCGCTCCGGCTTTAGCTTTCCCACCCTCCACACTAGGCTTCTCCGTGATATCTAGAGGAACCGCTACGTAGCTGATGGTTAGAGGAGAGTTTTAAGCCCCCACCTTATCCACCCACTAGTGTAAGAGCCTCCTAGGCTATGGGAGCCACGCCCCGAGCTTAAGCGGACTAGCCGGTAGGTGGGGGCCAGTACTGTTCGGCTCGACGGCCGCCCACGACCCCGCGCCGACAGTACGTAAGGCGTGGGCGAGGTGGAGGTCCCTAGGTGCAACGGACATAAACTAGTGAGCATTTAGGGCAAACAGTTCCTCTAGGGGGTACGACCTTAAAAGTAACACCTAGCCTAGAGCTGTGCCGGGGTAAGCTGTGGGCGTTGAAGCTCTCCTCGAGGCCGTAAACATGGTCTTCGGACCGCTTAAGGGGGTACTGAGCAGCGCGAACCTGTCCACCACTCTAGCCCTGCTGGGTATAGCAATTCTGCTAGTGATAGGCTTCCTCTACGCTGCCTACGGGCTTGTGAAGCTAGGTAAGCTTATCTGGAGTCTAAGGGTGAGGAGCTTCCTACTGGGCCTGACGGTGCTGGGTGCAGCCCTCGTAGTGCTGTCCGTGCTGCTACCGTAATGCCTAGGAACTCATGCCTTTTTCTACCGCGGATAGTAGGTCTACGAGCTCCCTAGGGCTTAAGCTAGGTCTGTAGCCCCCGTACCTGACTCTCTCGTACTCCTCGGCAAGCCTCCTAAAGGCCTCCGCGGCCCCACTCGGTATTCCCCTCCTGAGGACCCTAGCTAGGTACTCCCTAGGCGTCTCCCAGGGCCTCCAAGGCTCTATCCTCGACAGAGCGTCTACGGCGAGCCAGAAAGCCTTAACCACGTCATCGGGGGGGCTTACCGTTAGTAGACCCACGTCCACGTAGGCTAGGCTCCTGAGGGCCCTGGCCCTGCCTCGCTTACCAACCCATAGCTCCACTACCGACGCAACCGCTACCGGTGCGGATACCGCTACGAGCAGTAGGGCTAGCACCGGGGTAGCTAGTGCCGGCACCCCCTTAAAGACTGATGCCGTACCGTAGCCTCCACCTAGGCTACCGGCTAGCTCGCCTACACCCTCAGATGCCTTAACTAGCGTTGCACGCACCTCAGATAGAGCCCTTCTAACATTAGCTAGGGTCTCCGCGTCCTCTACGTACTCCAGCCTGAGCTCACGTACGTAGTACCCCAGGAGCAGTAGGTAATCCGTAGCACCTACGTCACCTCTCAAGTACAGCTCGTTCAGGGTAGCTATGGGGTTCGTAGAGTTCCGCAGTACTGCTAGCCTACGGTCCAGCTCTACCGCTGTGCTGACCCTCTCTGCTATAGCCCTAGACTCCTCCTCGTCGACGAGCCCCAGGAAGCTCTTAAGGGATAGGGCTACCTCGAGGCTTACAGACTTTAGCCTCTCTAGTACCTGCGAGAGGGCTTTACCGAGCTCGTAGACCTCGCTGAATCTCAGCACGGCAGCCTCAGCTACCCTACCCAGGCTACCCGCGAGGGTCTCTAGGTCCCTTAGGGAGACTACGTCGCCGTAGCTCACTAGCTTGCCCGCGAGATCTATACTGTGCTTATCCAGGGGGTCTACGTAATAGCCCTCAGCGTGGACGTGGGGAGTGGTTACGGCTATGAGGAGTAGCACTGCTAGAGCCAGCACGCCTCGACCTAGCCTACTCCCCCCGGTAGCAGGCGTTAGAGCACCCAGAGGAGGGGGTTGCAGAGGGTATTAAGCCCGGATACTACGTACCGGAGGAGGTCCCCGGCTCCCGTACTGGACCCTCGGACGCCAGCCTAGCCACTACCTCGGGGACTATGTTGAGGGGCCTCACCTGGGCCCTTCTCATGACCGCTACAGCCTCGGCTACGGCGCTCAGAGCCACCTCCTCAGGCGTATCTGCGCCTATATCCAAGCCCATGGGGGCCCTCAACCTACTGGACACCTCCCCGGGGCTGAAGCCCTCGGATAGCAACCTACGCACGAACTCGGCTACCTTCCTCCTACTCCCCAGTAGCCACACAGTCCTTACCCCAGCTCTCAAGGCCTCCCTTACGAAGGCGTAGTCTACCTCTACGTCACCGTAGACTACGAATACGTAGTCCGAGCTCCTCGAGATCTCCCTAAACCTGGCGACAAGCTCGTCCACCGAGCCTACGTAGACCCCGCCGTAGCCGGACTCCACAAGCTCCTTGACAGCCTCCTTGCTCGTGTCGAGCACTACAACGTCAAACCCCAGCATCCTTAGTAAGCTGTACAGGGGCCTACCGACCCTGCCGAACCCTACCACTACAGCCCTGGGGGGAGGCTTGAGGACGTCTATGAATACCTCGACGACCCCTCCGCAGATGAGGCCCGTATCCTTGGCCCCCTCGACAGCTCCTCCGGTAAACGAGTACCTAACCAGCCTGGGAGCCCCCTCCGAGATGGCCTTAAGAGCGTCGGATACCACCTGAGCCTCGAAGGGGCCCCCACCCAGGGTCCCGAAGACCCTACCGTTCTCAGCAACGAGGATCTTGGCCCCTACATCCCTCGGTGCGGAACCCTCCTTACGTACTATGATGCATAGAGCTAGCCTTAGGCCCTTACTTAGGTACTCCTCAGCTACTTTAAGTAGCTGAAGCTCGCTGTAAGACACGTAGACCCCGGCAGATCGCTCCCAAGAGCTTTTTAAGCGTATCCGAGGCCGGGCCCGTAGCGGAATCCCGTCCTAAATGCGGAGGTCCGGGAGCTCGGCCGAGGATCTCACTCTTCACGGGGGCTCTGCTAGGCGCTCGGGGGACTCTTTGGAACTAAGTATTTAAACCCTCTAGACAAGCCCTCTAGAGGCTCTACGGAGGTTGTACCCCTGGAATCTCTTCGCAGGGTACTAGCCAGCGCAGGGCTTCTACCCAAGGAGGTACCTAGTCGTAAACTCCGTAGGAGCTCGTGACCTCCTGCCCCCACCTAACTCTTTGCAAAGCGTGGGTATATCCTTACTAGGAGTTTATTATGTGAAGAGGTCTTGGGGGTAGGTTTAAAGTTGAGGCTCCTCACCTACGTTAAGTCTAGGGCTCCTGGGGTCCTTGAGATTCTGGACCTGCTTTGCTCTAGGCTATACGGATCTAAGGTCCTGGACGTACTCTTCAGCAACCCTAGTAGGCTGTACTCGGCCCTTCTAACGTACTACGGGGGCCCTAACGGTGCTGACTACGCGGCTCTACTCCTATTCCTCAACCCGATCGCGGGGTACTGCGGAAATCGTGAACTAGCTAAAGAGCTTCTGGGGGCCATGAAAGCTGGGGACGACCGGATGTTCCTAGACCTACTCGGTGAGTGCGAGAAGCTCATAGATCATAACGCTGCCTAGGGGCGATGTACTCTTCTCCCCACTGCGGGGTCGCTTCAGCGGCAGCCCTCATACTTCTAGAGGAAGGAGGAAGAGTTATTTACCTAGCAGGGTACTCTAACCGGTACAGAGTATGAGTATATCCCGTATTGCAGTTGTAGGCTTCGGGACCATGGGTACCGGTATAGCCCAGGTCTTCGCTCAATCGGGCTTCGAGGTTGTAGCTGTAGATGTAAGCGAGGAGATACTTCGCAGGGGGTTAGAGACCATAGCTAGCGGTCCCTTCGGATTGAAGAAGTTAGTGGAGAGGGGTAGGATTACCGAGGAACAGATGAGAGAGACACTCTCAAGGATTAAGACCACGACTAACCTAGCCGAGGCTGTGGGCTCGGCTGACCTAGTTATAGAGGCAGTCTTCGAGGACCTAGAGGTTAAGAGAAGGGTCTTTAGGGAGGTGGATACTTACGCACCTAGTCACGCTGTACTAGCTAGTAACACCTCGACCCTCAGCATCACTGCACTGGCCGCGGCTACCTCAAGGCCTGATAAAGTTGTAGGCATGCACTTCTTCAACCCACCGCAGGTTATGAAGTTAGTTGAGATCGTGAGAGGCCTCCAGACGTCCGACGAGACCGTTGAGCTGGTTAGGGGGCTAGCCGAGAGGCTTGGGAAGGTCCCCGTGATCTGCAAGGACGTTCCGGGCTTCATAGCTAACAGGGTAGGTATCATAGCTATCCTAGAGGCCATAAGGCTCTACGAGCAGGGGGTAGCCTCGGCTAAGGACATAGACACAGCTATGAAGCTAGGGTACAACTGGCCCATGGGGCCCCTAGAGCTAGCTGACTTCATAGGGCTAGACGTGCTCCTCAGCATAGCCGAGGTACTCCACAGGGAGACCGGAAGCCCCGCGTACCACCCACCGACGATACTTAGGAGGCTGGTGGCTGCCGGCTACCTGGGACGCAAGAGCGGTAGGGGGTTCTACACCTACTGAGGTGATCTCCCTGACCTCTGGGAGGCCTAAGTACGTAGCCTACGAGAAGAGAGACGGCATAGCTGTAGTGACTCTAAACAGGCCGGAGAAGCTGAACGCCCTCTCTAGGGAGGTCCTGGAGGACCTCCTCGAGGTCCTGGAGGCCGTAGGTAGGGACCCAGAGGTTAGGGCCGTGGTTATAGCAGGTTCCGGTAAGGCCTTCTGCGCCGGAGCCGACGTGTCCGAGTTTACGAAGAGCCTGCCAGAGATTAGGGAGTTCATAGACCTAGGCCGTAGGGTCTTCGAGCTCCTGGAGACTATGGATAAGCCTGTCGTAGCCGCAGTCCACGGATTCGCCCTAGGGGGCGGCTTCGAGCTAGCCCTATCCTGCGACCTGATAGTAGCTGCTGAGGGCACTCAGTTAGGCTCTCCCGAGATCAACCTAGGCATAGTACCGGGATGGGGGGCTACCCAGAAGCTACTAGCTACCGTAGGCCCCTACAAAGCCCGGGAGCTGGTCCTACTAGGGGATAGGATCACGGCTGAGGAGGCCCTAAGGATCGGCATAGTTAACAGGGTCGTGCCAGCTGATAGGGTGCTTGAGGAGGCCATAGCGATAGCCAGAAGACTAGCTGAGAAGAGCCCGGTAGCCCTATCCGCAGCCAAGAGCGTCATAAACAGAAGCCTAAGAACCCTGACCTCAGCTGGCCTGGAGGTAGAGCGTAGCACGTTCATAGCCGTAGCGTCTACGGAGGACGCTAGGGAGGGTGTTAAAGCGTTCCTAGAGAAGAGAAAACCTCAGTGGAGAGGTAGGTAACCTCCCGTACTAGCTCTTTTCCTAGTTGATCGGCTTTGACGGGCTGTTTCGTAGTTGATGTTTAGGGGTTAGGTTTATAAGCTCTGATCTCACTTCTCTTTTCGGAGCCCGCCTAGGCGATGGGAGCGGTGCTCCAAGCCTAGGTGGGTTGAAGGTAGATGGGAGCCCCGTGCCGTTTGGCTCGACCGCCACCCATGACCCCATACCGATAGCCCGTGAGGTGTGGGCGAGGTGGAAGTCCCTAGGTGCGACGAGTAAACATAAACTAATGAGGATGAGCATCTAGGGACAAACGGTTCTCCTTACATACACTATTCCACGGCTGAGCCCCTCTAGAAGATTAGGGGCTACGTGAGGGTAGTGCGCTACGATGAGGCGCTTATATTTCTAGGGTAGAGCTACTGGCGGTAGAGTTAGGTATGCCCATAGACTTCGAGATCACGAAGGAGCAGGAGGAGCTTAAGGCAGTGGTCCGGGAGTTCGCGGAGAGGTACGTCTTCCCCAGAGTCGTGGAGTTCGAGGAGAGGGGGATGGTTCCGCCGGAGATCATTAGAGAGATGGCTAGGCTGGGGCTCTTCGGCCTGGTCTTCCCCGATAAGTACGACGGGCTTGGGCTAGACCCAGTTACAGCCGGGCTAGTGCTCGAAGAGCTCGTCCGCGGGGACCCTGAGTGCTCTCTTGCTGTAGCGTTCCTCGTACACACATCATGGGGCTACATAGCTTACAAGTACGGGAGCGAGGAGTTTAGGGAGGACGTAATCAGGAAGGCTGCGCGCGGCGACCTGTGGGTAGGTATAGCTACGACAGAGCCAGGGGCAGGCTCCGACCTAACCGGCATATCGGTAACAGCTAGGAGGGATGGCGGCGAGTACGTTGTAAGCGGTGAGAAGGCATACATATCCGGTGTTAGGGAGGCTAAGGAGAGGGGTACCTGGTTCAAGGAGGGTGGGGGCCACGTAACGCTAGCCTACACGGATAAGAGTAAGGGCCATAGGGGGATGACGTTCTTCTTCATACCTCTGACCGACCCTAGGGTGAGCATAAGGCTGGAGAAGGAGCTCGGTAGGAAGGGGTGGTCGTTCGGTAGCTTTACTCTAAACGACGTTAGGGTCCCGGAGACTTACAGGATAGGGGATGAGGGGAGGGGTTTCTACATAGCTATGGAGGGCTTCGACCACGCTAGAGCCTACATAGCTCTAACATGCGCTGTAGCTGGTAAGAGGGCTCTAGAGATAGCTACCGACTACATAAAGCAGAGAAGGGCCTTCGGGCAACCCATAGCTAGGTTCCAGGGGGTCCAGTTCCAGCTAGCTGAGCACTGGTCTAGGCTTGAGGCGGCACACGCCCTAGCCTACAAGGCCCTATGGGCCCTGAAGATGGAGCAGGAGGGTAAGATAGGTAGGTTCGAGGTAACTAAGATAGTGGCTTCAGCTAAGCTATTCGCTGTCGAGGCTGCTAAGGCCGCTCTAGATGACGCGATGAGGTGGATGGGTGCCTTCGCCTACACCGATGAGAGCCCGGTAGCGCTCGCCTGGAAGGCTGTTAAGAGCTACGACTGGGCGGAGGGCTCCCTAGATATAATGAGGCTGATAGTAGCTAGGGAGATCCTAGGTAGGGAGTACATCAAGTAGCTCCGAGCCCAGAGCCTAGCTGAGGAGCTGCGGCATGGGGCTTAACATAGTTGTCCTAGTGAAGCCCGTGCCGGACCCCAAGGAGCCACCGAAGTTTAAGCCTGATGGAACCCTAGATAGGTTGGCGATGAAGCTGGTCATGAACCCCTACGATAAGTACGCTGTCGAGGCTGCCCTACAGCTTAGGGAGGCCTTGGGCGGCACCATAGTCGGTGTCTCGATGGCTCCGCCGCACGCCGTGGACGCGCTTAGGGAGGCCCTAGCTATGGGTGTTGACGAGTTCGTACTACTTAGCGATAAGAGGTTGGCCGGCTCGGATACCCTAGCTACCTCCTACGCGCTCAGCGTGGTTCTGAGGAAGCTGTGGAGTAAGCTAGGTAGGGTGGACCTAGTCCTCTGCGGTGTTGAGTCAGCTGATAGCAATACGGCCCACATAGGTCCCCAGGTAGCTGAGTGGCTAGAGCTCCCGAGCGTCTCCTACGTGGATAGAGTACTCGAGGTAGGGGAGGGCTACGCCGTAGTTAAGAAGATAATCGAGGGCGGGTCCATGCTCCTAAGGGTTAAGCTACCCGCGGTGCTAAGCATAGCCGGTACTAGCTACGTACCCCGCATACCTACCCTCAGGGACGTACTCGCAGCTAGGAGGAAGCCCATAACCGTGTGGAGCGTT
>Ga0105154_1000146_pt1 | contig 30561 bp, 37 predicted proteins | sample SSWtaG_FD_89672 | JGI IMG/M metagenome (GOLD analysis project Ga0105154, IMG submission 89672) | Hot spring microbial communities from Sandy's Spring West, USA to study Microbial Dark Matter (Phase II) - SSWsed_matched | ecosystem: Environmental > Aquatic > Thermal springs > Hot (42-90C) >... | reverse complement strand
TTAGTTCTTTAGGCATCGATCAAAATTATAAGGCTTTTAATCTATAGCTTCCTTATAGCTGTTATCTTTTCTCCTGTAAAGTTTTTGGGAGCGCTGATCATTTAGAACGTCAGTTTAACAAAATAATTTTTAGGCATTTGTAATGTTTTAGCATCAACTATATATTTGGCGCCTACGAAAAAAGTAGCAATGAAAACGCAGATATACAGTGGCAACATTGACCTTGCAATTAGGCATTACTCCTCCCTATTTAAGCTACCTTCATTCAGATTTGTAGTCGTATCTTTGTGCTTAGAGAGCATAATTCTCGGATTAACAGTAAATGTCCCATACATATTGTCTCTAGAGTGGGCTATTAACGGGTTTCTGTTGGGAGCAACCTTCTTTATAGCAACGGTGCTCTCAGATTATTTCTTCGCTAAATCGCTACTTAAGAAAGATATAATTTTGAATTTTAGAAGGATTTTGTTCCTCTCATTCTCGTCCAATATTTTTTTGGCCATCTTTGCAGCAATATCCGGCATGCTCACATCTCAAAGTTCCAATGAAAGCCTATTTATTAAGATCTTCTCTCTTGGTTTTTTCGCAGCGCTATCTCTTCGCTTTCTCGTCATAAATTCAATATCATTTTTAGATATCGTCATCAAAATCCTTTCAAGCGTTTTTCAACCGTTAATTATCTCCATTTTAATCTTTATTGCTAGAATAGAAAGAATTTATGCACATTACATATTCTATTTCGTCCTTGCTTCAACCGTCTCAATTTTAAGTGTGAAACTTTTTGCGAAAATTCTGGATGAAGATGGAATAGAAAAATTTGGCATCCCGTCACTTAAGATATTCAGAGCTTTTCTAGCAGATTGGGCTGAAAACTTCGAAAAGCCATTTGAGGAGATATTGGATCAGCTTGGAGAGGAACGTAACGTAACTGTTTCATCACTTATATTTAGTGATAAAAGAAATGGGGAAATAAAAGCAATTATTGTTGTTCCAAACATTCATCCAGGACCATTCAAAAATATTGGAAGCAGCCCACTCCCGAGTTTAATGGAGGCCTTCTTAGAGAAAGAATTCAAATGCGTTATTTCGGTTCCGCATGGCATATCAGGACATGAATTGGATCTGGTTTCTCAATTAGAGAATAAAAAGATTATTGAAGGAGTAATCGGCGCCATAAAAGAAGCGCGTAATTTCTCCAGTAAAGTAACCAATTTCCTTGTCACTGAGAAAGATATGGCGAAAGTTGGCTGCCAAATTTTTAATGGATGTGCCTTACTAACATTGACTATGGCCCCTGCGGCCATGGAGGACCTTCCATTAGAGCTAAATGAAATTATAATACAGAAGGCTAAGGAAATTGGCTTTGCTTGGGCTATGGCTATAGATGCTCATAATAGCATTGATGGGCAGTTTGAGAGGGAAAAGTCTATTGAGATTTTTAAGGATGCGGTAAGTTTAGCTCTAGAAAGAGCAAAAAACCTCGAGTATTCTTCAGGCGACATAAAGGTTGGCGCTGGAAAAGTTATTCCTGAAGATTTGAACATTAGGGATGGAATGGGGCCTGGTGGCATAACCTGTGTACTCATCGAAGTTGATGGTCAGAGAATAGCGTATATTACTATTGATGGAAATAATATGATGTCTAGTTTACGCGAAAAAATCCTTTCAGACTTAGAGAGACTTGGCATAAATTATGGTGAAGTTTTCACAACGGATACTCATATTGTTAATGCTGTAGTGCTGAGCAAAAGAGGTTATCATCCAATAGGCGAAGTAATAGATCACAATAAATTAATTGGCTATGTTAGATGTGCAGTCCTTGAAGCTTTAGGGAATCTTAGTCCAGCTGAGGTAGCATGGAATAAAACCGTTATTCCTAAGGTTAAAGTCATTGGAGAAAAGCAGATTGATGAGCTAAGCCTTTTAACGGATACCGTTTCAAAAAAGGCCAAGAGAAGTTCCATTATTTTTATGATTTCAGGGCTTCTACTAACGTTTTTTTTAGCATTAGTATGATTAAAATACGATTAAAAAAGGAAAATATTATATCAAAGTTGTTATAAGAAATAAGTGACTCAAAAGAGCTCAAGAGAAGGAGTAGAGATGCGTTATGGCTGAAGAAAGTCAAGTGATGATCGGTAAAAAACCTATAATGAACTATGTGGTCGCATGCCTAACAGCGTTTAACTCAGGTGCTAAGAGGGTTGTCGTTAAGGCTAGAGGAAGAGCTATAAGCCGAGCTGTAGATGTAGTTGAGCTACTACGCCGTGCCTTCCTTAAAGACATTGCCATTGAGAAGATTGAAATCGGCACGCAAGAAATGTCAAGTCCAGATCGACCAAAATCAAACGTCTCAACTATAGAGATCTCGCTAGTGAAGAAAGAATAAAAGACCTGAAACTTTCTTCTATTTTTTATTTTTTCTATTTGCTAAAGGGACGTGGCAACTTAGTATATGAAGGCTTTATATGTTAAGTTGCCAGGTCTTGCTAAAGGAGATTTACATCCACATATTCTATTGTCAAAAGCCTGAAGGCTTCCTTTTTAGCACCAATATTCTTGTTTTCTCCTCAGTGTGAAGCTCTATTTTTCCATTAAAGCGTTCCCTAATTTTCGCCCCTATCACCATTATATACTTTCCTTCATGGCTCTCTGAGAGAATATCAGCATTATTATCCCAAAGCACCAACATGACTTTACCAGTAGGATCCGAGAGATCCACGCGTCTAACTTTACCCTCACTTCCATTTTGCCGCTTAAATGTAGTTGGCGGGTAAGCGCGTTCAACAAGCCCAATAAGGGTAACCTTTTTTCCATCGCCCGATAATTCGTTGATTTTCTTAGTGAAGCTTATTATTGGAGGATAATCATCATACTCCAAGTCCCCTGGGATAATCTCTATTTTACTTCTTAGGCCAGCATTCAATTCCAGTCTCCCACCGGACCTTCGTCTTACAGAGGCATGAAATATCCTTACCACCTCGTCTATTAGGCTTTCAGCGTCTAAAGAAACTGCCTTATTATCCCACAAGGTAACCCTAATTACCCCTGTTTTATCGGCTATATACATGCTTCTCCTAAATCCCTCATGCCCATCTGGATGAAAGAATTTTTTTAGTTGGGAGACATGTATTACCCGTCCGCTTATGGTGACATTCTTTAATCCAGAAACTAGGTCTTTAATCAGCAATTTGCTCCTAAAGGCTCTTTCAATAGGGACCCCTAAATCGGCGGCTAATGATAGAGCTGCACTTTCACGTGTCAAAAATCCCCTACTACTCTCCTCTCTACTCTCAATCATTTTTAGGATTTCTTCTCTAGTTAATTCGGGTCTCGCTGAGAGTATCTTAGCAATTATGTCTTCAAGTGACATTGCTTTAACCAGAGGTTGCGCTACACTTCTAAGGTATAAGATGTGCGCCCCAATTAATTAAGTGTACTCCCTAAATTGTTAAAGAAATATTTATTAGGGGTACTTTCAGAAAACTTATTTAATGGGGCTTTCCCTATTTTCTTAGTATCTATGGGGCTTAATATCTATGGGGATTGATTAAGCTATGCCTGAAGCATCATTAATGTTTTTCATAGGTTTTGCTCTAATCATCTTGGGAATTGCATTATCCTTCATAGCGGCCATAATAATGTTTCTTAAAGGCGTTAGGGAAAGCGGGGCTAGAGGGGTTAAAGGTGGTGGACTAATAATGTTGGGGCCTATACCTATAATTTTTGGAACGGATAAAGAGACGATGAGGACTTTAATCATTCTGTCAATCGTGTTGTTAATTGTAGCATTAGCCTTTATTTTAATTGTAAGTTGGCTACCACTAACAATGAAGTAGGGATGCGGGGTGGTAAGCTGATCTTGAAGATTTGCGAATTATGTGGCAAAAGAAATGCCAGATATGTATGTCAAGAATGCGGCCGGCTGATATGTGAGCGATGTATAGAACCCTACTTATGGCTTTGCCTGGAATGCTATGAGAAGATTGAGAGGACTCCCTATGTAGAGACTGAAGTTAGAAGGTGGGATTACGCCCGGATTCCACTTATGAAAATATTCATTTTAGGTTTCATATTAACGTTCATTGGGGCGATCATCTTAATTTTAGCAGCGTTATTTTCGGGGTTAAAAGTCTCATTTGGTATAGTCTTCCTGCCCATACCAATAATCTTTGGTGCTGGCGAACAAGCAGTTCCACTTATGATAATCGCGGCAACTCTGGCCATAATAATCTATGTTATAATTTTCATTCTTCTAATTAAACGAAGATTATCAAAACATCTGCCAATCAAATCTTCTTAAGAAAAGGCTCTTCTCTACGCAGTCTCTAAAATAATAAAATAACCAATTTTTTATAATTATTTATTGAGTGTTCTTTGAATTTGGAGAGCAAAGTGGCGGGCCCGGGGGGAATTGAACCCCCGATTTCAGGCTTTCATCAAACTCTTTCTACTAGGTTTTCCGAAGGCTTACGCCCTAATACTTAATGGACTGCGTCCTATCCAAGCTAGACCACGGGCCCATAATAATTTTGGGTTCATGTTACACTAAAACATTATTATTCTAACTTCCTAGATTTTCATTTGCCTATTTTAATTATTCTTGGCAGCTTGCCAATCATGCCTATGCGCCCGTCTCGCACTATTATAGCTCCCCTAACGCCCCTTATGCTTTTAGCTCTTTCCAAGCCTCTAGAAATGGATTTTTCAGCATCTAAGCCTATAACATTGTTGCATATTGATGTCGCTGCCGCATCTGCTAGGGCGGCATTATCAGCAATAACCGTAACTGAATCTGCTTCCCCAAAACTTATAGTTTGACTTGTTTTGCTGGAACTTGTTCCTATGCCTATTGGTGAATCACTACTAGTTACTAAGAAGCCTATTTTTCCGGATAATTTAGGCTCGCTGGTTGATATTGACACAATAACATGATCGCTATTAGTGTAAGCTGATATTTCGCCACCATTCTCAACTAAAGCGATGTTTGCATCCATCCTTAGTAGGGCTTCAAGTCCAAAATCAGCTATTGCGCCAGCAACAACAGCCATCGGGCCTACATTTGCCACTTTAGAGACCTCAGCCATCCTCAAAACTATCTGGGGCGATCTTAAACTTACATCTAATGGTTCTAGGGAGTACTGGAAGTAGGGGTTCTCTTCAACATATCTTGAAAGTTCCTTTATGTGGCGTTTTATTTCTTTAACTGCCTCTTTGATTGCCTCTTTCTTATCGCTCTTTATATGAATTTTTGAGTGACCAATAAGCACTCCATACTCATAGATCATTTTTAATCACGGTATAGTTATAGCTTTTACTGGGCATGCTGTAACGCATACTTTACATGCAATACACTTCTCTTCTTCAAACTCTAATGTCCAGTCATCCCTAAATCTTAGAGCTTTAGTTGGGCAGGGTGATATACATGCACCACAAGATATACATTTTTCCCAGTCTATTCGCAGTGTCTCGGCGAACTCCTGAACCTGTACGCCAGCCTCCCTAAATAGATTGAGTATCTCCCTAAGTTTATCACCGGACGCTGGTATTGAAACTATTAGTTCACCTTTCTGAGCGTTCACTTTAGCCTCAAGAATATTTATTGGCACACCGGTTTTTAGCACCACGCTGGCCAAGATGGGTTTTTCAACAACCCCATGAGAATATATAAGTTTAACCCTCATTGTATGCTTCTACCTCCAACAACCTTCCTCGATATATCATCTGTCGTTAGAATTCCAATCACTCTGTTCAATTTGTCTATTACTGGGACGCCGGAAATATTGTGCTGTGCCATCCTGCGCGCAACAACATCTATGGACTCATTCTCAAATGCTGTTATAACCTTTCTAGTCATTATTTCATCAAGTCTCTTTTTATCGTGAGCTATTGCCTTAGCTAAGTCCCATGAGGTTACTATGCCAATTAATCTGCCTTCATCGTCAACGACTGGCAAATGATCAATGCCCTTACTAACCAGTTTGGTTGCCACATCCCTTAAATCATCGCTCAGCTTAGCTGTTACTACATTACGGCTCATTATATCACCAACCTTAAGCTCTCTTCTCCTGACCTCAAGTGGCTTAAAGACCCCAACTTTCGGAAGTGGCTCAATAGGCTTAGTTAGGAAGAATATTCCCTCAAGAATCCACCTTTTCAGAGTTTCAGCGATCTCCTTAGCCATCTTATAGCTTGATAGTGGTGAGGAGGGAACCTCTTTTTCACCTAAGTAAACTTTTCCGGATCTAAGCTCAGCGTACGAAACCCTTTTAACAACCGGTCTTAGATCTGGCCTAGTTGGCGCGGCATAGTCACGTATGTTAACGAAGATATCTTCGTCTTTTAGAGCGGCGGTTTTAGCAACCCTCATGTTTATAATTGGTATAGGTATGCCTATGCCAACATAAAGTGTTGTTCCGTATCGGTAGAATGATGCTCCGCGCAGATACCTGCTGTTCATTTGCTTTAAATCCCCTTTAACCATGAGTGTGCCAAAACCAGAGCTAGGATTATGTTGGGTCCCCTCGCCAATTACGTAGCCTATCCCGCCACCAAGAAAAATTCTTGTCCCGAGACCAATAGTCTCGTAATTTGGATCCTTACATAATGGGTTTAGTTGTCCAGCGCCTGAAAAAGTTATATTGCCGTAATTGGGCAGCAGCGTACCCATGTAAGTGTATAGGATTCTATCAGAACTATTAGTAGCAGCATCATACTTCTGATAACAGTTTCTCGGATTAACCAGAATTGCTTGGTTTAAATCATCGAGTGTTATGACAGTTTCGATGTGCCGTCTCGGATAACAATCTGTTCCATAAGACTCAGCCCTTAAGACGACTTCCTTACCTGAGATCAGATCCTCTATAACATGCCCTCCACCATATTCAAATCCCCTAGTTTCACTCATTGAGGAAGCCCCTAAATAACCGTCTACAGCGGCTAGTCCCTTATAGACTGGGACATCATTCAACCAGCACCTAGTCATTTTTATCGGCGGATCAGAATGCCCAAAGTTTAAGAAGACGCCGGAGCTACACATCGCACCAAATGTTCCAGTAGTTACAACATCCACCTCCTTAGCGGCAACCTCAATACCACTACTCTCAACGAGCTTAATCATCTCTTCAGCCGTTAATACGACAGCATCACCACGCTTTATCTTCTCATTTATCTCCTCTATCGAACGCAATTCCTCATTATTTTCTGGCAAGACGACGCCCCCTAAAATCGAATTTAAATTGTTGATTGTCTAGTGCTTGCTAAAGTTGAATTGCAATTCTCTCATATATCCTTTTGCATATTCTTCAAAATATTTTATTCATTATTATATATTTTGCTGGCTCTAACTTTAACTCCAAAAATTAAGAGAAGGTAAGTTAAAATATGTGCTTAGTGTATAATATTTTATGTTGGAGGATTTAGCAGTTATACTTCCAGCTCTAATTAAAAGTGTGACATCGCTATTTATAATTGTTGATCCTTTCGGCAACATACCAATCTTTATCAGTTTAACCGAGAAAATGGGAAAGGAAGAGAGACGAAGAATATTTAATACTGCTACGATAACTGGCTTCATCCTTCTCCTATTATTTGCCATGGCTGGAAAAGAAATTCTCAACATGTTTGGAATAACGCTACAGAGCTTTATGATTGCTGGCGGAATACTCTTGTTGATAGTCGCTATCAGAATCCTAATAGTAGGTGGATGGGAGGAAAAGCATATGACTCCTGAAAGCTTAGGTGCTGTGCCGATATCTGTTCCGCTCCTAGTTGGGCCGGGAGCAATAACGACAACTATTCTGAATCTTCAGGAGTTTGGAATACTGTTGACACTAATCTCGGTAATATTAGTATTTACAATAGTATGGGTTATCTTGAGGTATATTGAGCCAATCTATAAAATATTGGGTAAAAACGGTTCCATAATAATTGCGAGGGTTATGGCTCTCTTAATTGCAGCGATAGCAGTACAATATATCGTGAACGGATTAAAGTTTTGGACCTAGCTTTAATTCGTTTCCCAAACTATAGGAGTCTGTTAACGTCTCATATTTTAAGGGCGTCGAGATCTCTGTTAAATCTCTTTAAATCTAACTCTATTCTCTTAGCCTCTTTGAATACATCAAATACTGTTAGCCCTTTACTCCTATTAATAATCGCGCCGGCGGCAATTAGCGTACAACCTAATATATCTGAGAATATTGGTTCTGGAAAAACTACACATGCTGCGCCGGCAGTAATTAATTTCGAGCCTAAATTATTATGTTTTAGATTAATCAGATGTTTTACAGACCTAGCAGTACCAATAACGTTATTCATTGCACCAGCAATACTCTTCAATACTCGATCTATATCTTTAAGGTCTTTAGCTATGCTCTCAGCTTCTTTGATATCCATCAAGGACACCTAAATTAGCATGTTTTCAGGCGAATTTAAATTCTTATAATATGCTGAGCGCTACAAGCTTAAATAATCCGTTAAGATCATATATCAAGTATAAATTTCACGATCACTTTGCCGTGTTCTTCCTTAATTTCCATGCGGTGATACGTTACAGCTTTTATTCCAACCTTCTGTTTATGTTTTGCTGGATTAAATGGTTCGCCGTAAATTTTCGCCTTAAGAGCAAGCTTTCCATTACTCTCCCTAGATATATCTTGGATTTCAAATTTTGAGTACAGCATATTTTCAACTTCAAATCTCACCAAGAGATCTTCAAGCCAATTATAGAGTAGAGAATACTCGTCTTCACCTTCAATTTCGACAGTTTCTTCAATTCTGGGTTCAATATCAGCCGTGTCCGTCATAGTTTCAAACATTGCTAATGCAGCGTTCTCGAATGCCTCACTTAAATTTTCTCCATAAGCGGCTATATAGACATCTGCCATATGCTCTAAGAACTCAAATCTCCTCTTACCATAATCCATGGACATGGTTAGACCATCTTTTCGCTTTTATCTCATACAACAAGCTTCCTCTTTCCACTTAAAGTTTACGTAAAAGGTTACTGAAACTTTGAGGCATATTTTTAGGCTCATCCCACTTACTATGATGCTCATTTATTCGACTAAGGGCTTAACCGCTAGAATATTGGGAAAGAAATGGAAAGAAGGGTTCAAGGCAATCTAAAACTTTAAGCTAAATGATTTTATCCAAGAACTTTTATGAGTTAGAATAAGTGGATGATTAGAGGCGTAAAATAATGGAGAAGTGGGATCTAATAATCGTAGGGGCCGGAGCTGCTGGTTTAACTGCTGGAATATATGGTTCTAGAAGTGGATTGAAAACCCTGATTTTAGATGAGAAGCAGGCAGGAGGCACACTCAATATAGTGCCTTGGATAGAGAATTATCCTGGTTTCCCAGAGGGCGTCAGCGGTTGGGATCTTGCCAAAAGAATGATTGCTCAGTGCTCAAAATTTGGTGCCGAAATACGTGAATTTGAGAGGGTTCTTGAATTAAAGCTTGAGGGTGAGGATAAGATTGTTAAAACCGATGGGGCGGAATATTGTTCCAGCGCCATAATAATTGCATCCGGATCAAGGCATAAGAAGCTTAATGTTCCAGGCGAGGAAGAGTTTGAGGGGAGGGGAGTAAGCTATTGCGCCCTATGTGATGGCCCCCTCTTTAAGGGATTAAAGGTTCTGGTTATCGGCGGTGGAAATACTGCTGTTACATCAGCCATATATTTATCTAGAATTGCATCAAAAGTTTACTTAGCCCACCGAAGAAAACATTTAAGAGCTGAAGAGATTTACTTAAAGAATCTTGCCGAAAAAGGTATTGAGATTTTATGGAATACTGAGGTTAAGAGGATTAGTGGGGACTCCAAGGTTAAGAGCGTAACTCTCTATAATAATGAAACAGGTGAGGAGCAGGACCTATATGTTGACGGAGTCTTCATATTTATTGGCGAAACACCAAACAGCGAATTCGCTAAAGCATCCGGAATAAAAGTTGATGAGTCCGGGTATATAATTGTTGACGCCCAACAGAGAACTAACATTCCAGGGATCTATGCAGCTGGAGATGTTACTGCATTTCCTGTGAAACAGATTGGAACCGCCATTGGGCAAGCGATAGTTGCGGCAACAGAAGCATATAAATATGTAAGGAAACCATATTACGCCTAGAATTCCGAAACCTTACAATTTCAAAATTAAAGCGCTTTTTAGGTATGTGAAGTTGCTGGAAAGCAAGATGGGGATAAAAGTTAAATCTATAATTATAGCATTGTTACCATATAAGAATGCGGGAACTACTGGGGATTTATTATGGTTAACGTACTTATAGTTTATGACTCTAGAACCGGGAATACTGAGAAGACGGCTTTTTTGGTAGCTGAGGGTGCTAGGAAAGTTGAGGGCGTAAACTGCATAGTTAAAAGGGTTGATGAGACAACTATGGATGATCTTTTGAATGCTGATGGAATAATCATAGGTTCGCCCACGTATTACGGTGGGATGAGCGCTAAGATAAAGGATCTGATCGATAAAAGCGTAGAAATACATGGTAAGCTTGAGGGTAAGGTTGGAGCCGCTTTCACAACTTCGGGCGGAACAGCAACTGGGGCTGAAACAACGATACTCTCCATAATTAAGGCTCTGTTAATACACGGCATGCTTATCAAAGGCAACCCGGAAGATAAGCATTATGGGCTAGCGATTGTCGGCGCGCCAGAGAGTGAGGAAGATAAGGAGACATGCAGAAAATTCGGATTTATGATTGCTGATCTAACTAGAAAAATTTCCAGAATTAAAGGGTAGGTAGAGAGAATATATAACTCACAAATTTTTTATTATTATTCTGATTTACCTCTCTTGATGGTAATATGAATGAAGGCTGTCGTATTAGCTGCGGGCGAGGGGCAGAGGCTTAGACCCCTAACTTTTACCCGCCCAAAACCCATGATACCGATTGGCGGAAAACCAATTCTAGAGTACCTCATAAATGCGCTTAAAACCGTTGGGATAAATGAGATTCTAATTGTCGTTAATTATATGGCTGAGGTAATAGAGAGATATTTTGGCGATGGCACCAAGCACGGAGTCAAAATAAAATATGTATTCCAGGAAAGAACTCTTGGAACGGCTAATGCGATATCAGTAGCAGAGAAACATGTTGATGGAGATTTCTTGGCAATTAACGGTGATTTACTTGTATCAGCTGACGCGGTAAAACCAGTTATCGAAGCCCACGAAGGAGCTGGGGGTATTGCCACCCTAGCCGCCATTAAAGTTGAAGATGTTAGCCAGTATGGTGCCCTGAAGATTGAGAATGGGCAATTAGTTGACATACTTGAGAAGCCAGTTTCAGCAAGTCCAGTAAGCGGGTTAGCGAACGCAGGTATATACGCATTCTCAACTGAAATTTTTGATTTCATAAGGCTTACAACACCATCCCAGAGGGGCGAATTAGAAATAACCGATTCAGTACGCTTACTCATTAAAAATGGGAGAAAAGTTTCGATAGTTGAGATACCTAAAGATAGCTGGGTTGATGTCGGAAGACCCTGGGATCTTTTAGATGCAAACATGCATGTACTTAAATCAATTAAACCCGAAAATCAGGGAATTGTTGAGGATGGAGCGCATATTAAGGGGCCGGTTTTCATAGGTAAAGACGCCATAATCCGCTCAGGCTCCTATATTGAGGGTCCGGTTTTTATAGGCGATGGAAGCGATATTGGACCAAACTGCTATATACGCCCCTACACAAGCATAGGCAAAAACGTTAGAGTTGGAAACGCCTGTGAAATTAAAAACAGTATATTGATGGATAGAGTGCATGTAGGTCACCTCTCATATATTGGTGACAGCATAATAGGTGAGGGGTGCAATTTAGGCGCCGGATCAATCTCAGCTAACCTGCGCTTTGATAAGAGAACTATAAGGATGAGGGTTAAGGGCAAGGTCGTTAATACTGGTAAAGTGAAGATGGGCGTCATAATGGGTGATAACGTTATGACTGGCATAGGCTCCCTTTTCATGCCTGGCGTGACTATTGGCTGCAACAGTTGGATCGGACCAAACATAGTTGTTTACGAAGACGTCCCACCTAACACCATCCTTATACTAGAGCAGCAGATTAGACGTAAAAATTTCCAGCAATTGTGAGGTAAAAGTAAAAAGTAATAAGCACTATTTAAAACTAGTTAATTTAAGAGTTAATGTGCAATTAATGTAGGGAGCAAGATCATGTCAACAGCTGAAAGAAGATTTATTATGGAAATCTCTTCACTTATTGATAAAACTGTTAGTGTCGTGACAATTGATGGAAAAACTTATACTGGAACATTAGTTGGAATAGACCCTGGAAGCCTAAGCTTATGTATTTCGGATGCAAGAGGCCCTAATGGGCAGATAATACCCAAGATTGTTATAAGTGGAAGTAGGGTTGCCGAGATTTTATCCGTTGAAAAAGCTTTTGATCTTAAAGGTTTAGCAGAAAGGTTAGAAAGGGTATTTCCAAAGATGGTTAAGCTCTACGAAAAAGAGGGTTTCATTTGGGTTATGGATAGAATCAAAGTAACCCAAAATGGTGTGGTTGAGGGAACTGGACCGGCCGCCGAAAGAGTACAAAAAATATACCAACAGTTTATTCAGGAAACCAAAGGCGAATAGGAGGAAAGTAAAAAGAGGAGCCTAAGTAAACTAGGCTATCTCATGAGATAGCCTAGTTTACTTTATCTGACTTTCCTATGAAAAATGATGATGCCTAACCTTTTATTTTTAGATGAACCATTCAGGTCTATCTTTTCTCTCCCCTCTTCCAGATAAGGCTCCAAAATCAAATGGTGAAAAAGCACTTATTAGATCCCTTGGATCGCCTAGATCACTTAAGTCAATTTTGATATTCAATATCTTAGAGAGGGCTTTAAGGAGCTCACTAGCGGCCTCCTTATCGGGGCGATCGCCAGCGGTTTCAGAGAGTAAGCAAAGGCCTCTCATACCGCGCAATTTACATATGCCAATTAAAAGACCGGCGACGCCGAAAATCTGTATAGGTAATGCTTCTGCGCCTAATTCTCTAGCTATTTTCGCTGTCTCATTATCTGAAGCTGCAAAGTAAAGCTTTGCTTTAACAACAGATCTCCCAGGCCTATAACCCCCAAGTGTTATAACGAATTTACAGCCCATGCTCTCCGCGATATCCAGTATGCGCCCGCAGATCTCATACTGTCCACGAGATCCAAGCGCCTGTGTGTTCCCATATAAAAGTATGAGGTCCTGCCTGCCTACTGCACTCCCCATATAGTAATAGAGTTGATTAGATGGATATTTTAGGGAGCCCATTTTATCAGTAATAGCCACGTCGTGAAAGTATGAGGATTTAATCTCACAGAAAAGTTTAGCATTCAACTTCTTAATGAGGTACGCAACCGCTATATTCGCAACAAGCCCTATACCCGGGAGACCCTCAATTAAAATAGGATTATTTAAATTTGGCTTCTCGTAAATTCTTATCTCACATACCAAATTCCCCACCTTCCAACTATATTTAGGTGCGGATGTAATTAAGCTTCATGGTGTGATACATTTATGGTCGAATTTGAGATTCGGGAAAGAGACCTACTAGCTAGAATTGGTAGACTAAGAACAAAAAGCGGAACTATCGAGACCCCAGTCTTTTTACCAGTTATAAACCCGGCTAAGAATCCTGTGGCGCCAAGAATTTTATGGGAGGAATTTGGCTGCAAAGCATTAATAACTAACGCGTACATTACAAAGAAGCATTTTGGTAGTAAGGCTGAAGAAAAAGGAATACATAGGATACTAGATTTTCCAGGCGTTATTATGACTGATTCGGGAGCTTACCAAATCCTCACTTATGGAAATGTGGATGTAACTAACGAAGAGATCATAATATACCAAGAGAGAATAGGCGCGGATATTGCGACAATACTCGATGTGCCAACTGGTTGGAACGTTTCGCTGGAGCATGCGAAGTATACCGTTGAGGAAACATTAAAAAGGGCGAGAGAACTGGAAAATCTAAGAAGCCGGATGGATATAGCATGGGTCGGTCCGATTCAGGGGGGCTACTATATAGATCTTGTGGCCGCTTCAGCTAGGGATATGGGAAAATTGCCTTTTGATATACATGCCCTGGGTAGTCCGACACCGGTTATGGAGCAATATCTCTTCAGTGTACTGATTGACATGATCTTAGCTGCCAAAATGAATATACCAATAAATCGCCCCCTCCATCTTTTTGGAGCTGGACACCCCTTCATATTTTCCTTGATAATTGCTTTAGGATGTGATCTTTTTGATTCAGCGGCCTATTCGCTTTTTGCCAGAGACAATCGATACTTAACTGAGTATGGAACAATGCGCCTTGAAGACCTCGAGTATCTACCATGTTCATGCCCCGTTTGCACTAAACATGACCCAAAGGATTTAAGAGAGATGCCAAGTGATGAGAGAGAAAGGGAGCTGAGTAAACATAACTTACATGTTTGCTTTGCGGAGATTAAGAGAATTAAACAGGCAATAGTTGAGGGTAAGTTGTGGGAGTACATGGAGATGAGGGCCAATAGTCACCCATCGCTTCTTCAGGCATTGAAAAAGCTACATAAATATGGAAAATACATTGAGAGAAATAGCCCAAATATAAAGAGGAGGGGTTTATTCTTCTTTAGCTCCATTGACTTAGCAAGACCTGAAGTTATACGCCATGATGAGAGACTGAAGGATAGATACACGCCACCTGAGTGGGCTAGGATCCTGCTCCTAATTCCAGATGACGAATTCAAAAGCACGCGTAAGCGTAAATTTCTCAAAAAAGTTGCCTCCTTAATATGCAAGAGACTTAATTTAGACTTAAGCGCAGCTCACATATGCTTTTATTCGCCCCCTTTTGGAGTAATACCAATTGAACTCGCTGAAACATATCCGCTGTATCAGTATGAGTATGCGTATCCACCAGACAGCGACGGCATAAACTATATGGTTGAAAAAATCCTGGAATACATAAATAATTCTTCTTACATAACTGCTATTATTCTAATGAGAGAGGGCTCGTGGAGCGAGATTTTAGCGAACATCTGTGCTAGGAAATCTTCTGAGCGGGAAATTAAAACCAAGATTTTAACCATGAGCATTTAATTTTCAGCGTCGAATTGTTCTAATACTCGTTAAGTTTCCTTAAAAAAGTTAATATTAAGGCTCGATAATTAATAGGGTTAAAAGATTAGAGAGTTTACGATAGCTGGATGGTGGAGACAACTCGTTGGAAGTTAAGTTTTTAGGCGGAGCAAGGGAAGTTGGTAGAAGTGCTATAGCTGTAAAAACCAGTAAAACACAGATTTTACTTGATTATGGCGTTATGCTTAATCATACTCCTGGTTTTCCAATGCATATTCCGCCAAAAGAAGTCGATGCAATAATAGCGACACATAGCCATTTAGATCATTCCGGCGCAATCCCAATATTTCATATAGGTGAACCGAAACCTGTTTATGGGACGAATTTAAATTTAGAATTGACAACTCTATTAATAAAGGACTTTATTCATTTATCCGGCTACTACCTGCCTTTTGAGTATATAGAGCTCAACTCAATGATTAGAAGTCACATAAACGTTGGTTATAGGGAGGAAGTCAGGACAGGTGACATAAAGTTTGAGCTACTCAACTCCGGGCATCTTCCTGGTGGAGCATCAGTTTTAGTTGAAGCAGAAGGAAAACGTTTACTTTACACAAGCGACTTCAATACTATAGAAACTAGGCTTCTTCCAAAAGCCGATCAAAATTACGGAAATTTGGATGCCGTCATAATTGAGAGTACATATGCCGATGAAGACCATACTGAAAGAAGAATCCTTGAAGAGAAATTTGTTGAGGAAACCACGGCGGTTGTGGAGTCGGGCGGCACAGTTCTCGTTCCAGCATTTAGTGTTGGGCGAGCCCAGGAAATAGCATGTGTGCTTGCAGCTCACCATTTTGAATACCCTGTTGTAATTGATGGAATGGCAAGAGAAGCCAGCAGAATACTGATGAAACACCTTGAGTTTATTAAGGATCCAAAGCTCTTTATGGATGCTATCCATATGGTTGGGTGGATTAACGATTGGAGGGAACGTAAGAGAGTGGTTAAGAAACCCAGTGTTATAATTGCGCCGGCTGGAATGCTTAAAGGTGGTCCAGCAACATACTATATTCAGATAGTTGGGAAGAAATCTAAAAACGCAATATTTTTAGTCGGGTACCAAATTCCTGGAACGCCCGGCCGGGAGCTAATGGAGAAGGGTAGATGCGTTATAGATGGGAAAATCAGAAAGATTAAGGCTAAAATAGGCTTCTTTGATTTCTCATCTCATTGTGGTGCTAAAGAGCTTAAGGAGACTATTAAAATGTTGAAGGGAAAACCTATTGTTTTCACGGTTCATGGAGCAAACGGAAACTGCCAAAAGTTTGCTAAGTGGATTAGGGAGGAAGCTGGTCTAGAAGCTAAAGCCCCTAACCCTGGAGAGACATTCTCAATATAGGTTAAGGAGCATGAGAATTTACATAGTTCCAATAGGCGATGTTGATAGAGAAATCCTATATTTAGTCCAGAAAGGCATAGAGAAAGCATTTTATGAGGGAATTTGTAGAGTTCTCAACGATTGTATAGAATTATCTGCTGAAGCATATAACAGTATAAGGCGACAGTATATCTCAGAGATACTGTTAAACAGAGTGGTAAAGTGCGCGGTGAAGATTGAAAAAGAAACTAAGGAGCCATGCATAGTTTTGGGCATTGCTGATGTTGATATTTACGCTCCAGGGATGAACTTCATATTTGGGGAAGCCCAATGCCCAGGTAAAGCTGCAATAATATCCCTTTTTAGGCTTAGGCCGGAATTTTATGGTGAAGAACCAAACAAGCACCTTTTTGTTGAGAGAGCCATAAAGGAGGCAATTCATGAAATAGGGCATACTTTTGGTCTAAAACATTGTAAAAACCCGCATTGTATCATGTATTTTTCCCTTCATATTGGCATGACTGATAGAAAATCATCTAGATTCTGTGAAGATTGTGCGAGAAAACTAAAATTTTTGTTTTCCTAAAAAGATTAGAGATAATTTTACATGGGCGACTCTTCCATGATAACTGAGAGACGCGTGATAGAAATGATGACTAAGGTGCCGCCTAAATACCCTATATACGGCTCAAGACTTGACTATGAGGTTACAAGCATCTTTAAGGGCACAATTAAATGCAAGTCACGTCAAACAGAATAGTTTTCTAAGGTCTTCTTTAGTTCCGAGAGACCTGCTACACTTTTAAGGTTCCATAAAAGCAGCAAAATAAGTGGAATGGAATGAAGGTGAGTAAATATTGATATAAGTTTTCACTTTGCTGAACACATTATTGAATTGTTATTGGCGCATAGGCTTATAACCCCATTAACCTACTAAATTTTTGGTGATTGAATGATTTATATAATTGGAATTGTTGGAAGCCCGAGAATTGGAGGTAACACTGAGATACTCGTCATGGAGGCATTGAGAGCGGCTGCTGAGGAAGGAGCTCAAACAGAGCTCATAAGATTAGCTGAGAAGGAGGTTAAACCATGCGATGCTTGTCTATCTTGTAAGAAGACGGGCGAATGTCGCATAAAAGATGATTTTCAAGAAATTTTTAACAAAATGGTTAAAGCCGATGGCATAATATTGGCTTCACCAGTCTACTTTGGGTCAGCAACTCCGCAAATAATGGCTCTAATTGATAGAGCGGGATATGTTTCAAGTATGAGAGGCCGGGTCTTCGAGAATAAGGTTGGTGGAGCACTAGTTGTAGCTAGAAGGGCGGGTCAAAACTTTACTCTTGCACAGATATTGTTCTTCTTTTTGCAGCAGGGGATGATCGTACCAGGATCAACATACTGGAACATTGCGTTTGGGAGAGAAATTGGTGACGTCTTAAAGGATGAAGAGGGTTTAAGGACTACAAGAAATTTCGCTAAAAAGATGGTCTGGTTAATAAAAAAGATTAAGGGGTTAGAGTAATTTTGCTATCCCTCTTATACTTGACTTTTACACTTCCATAGTTATTATAGGATTAATCTTTGGGAGAGGATAAACTTCAGACAAATGTTTATTCACCAACGATTTTTTTAAGTTCTTCAGACAATCTTCTCCCATGTTCCAAGGCCTCTTCAACAAATCCGTATCCTCTATACGGAGCTGCGACAGCTTCAATATTTGACATTTCATTAATTTTTTGTCTTATCCTCTCTTTATCCATGCTTTTTAGGGCATCTTTCAAATCCCTTAGACTTACTAAAATCCTCTTTGCATCGTAAGAATAGAATTCATAAGGTCCAATGAGATTTTCTATGGCTTCTATCTCCTGTAAAGCCCTATTTACACTCATACATTACACCAACAAAATTAATGACTTAAAAGTATAAGAGTTTATCATAAGAGGTGCTTGAAAATGATCGAGTGTAATAAACCCAAGCGCATACTGTTTGTTTGTACAGCTAATATTGACCGAAGCCCGACGGCTGAAGAGATACTTAAGAGAGTTGGGGGCTTCGAGGTTAAATCCGCGGGGGTATGGTTTAATGCTAGAAGAAGATTAACCGCTGACCTCATCGATTGGGCTGATATAATATTCGCCATGGAGGATCATCATAAGGAGGCGATATTAATTTTAAATCCGGAGGCCAAAGGAAAAGTTATTGTCCTTAATATTCCGGATATATACTCTAAAAATGATCCGGAATTAATAGAGATATTAAAGGCAAAATTATCTGAATACCTAAAAATAAAATGGGAGTAATAATGTTTCCAGGCTATTCGTTTGCCGTTAAAGTAATTTCATTGCCCATAGTATGCCATTTAGTAGATGCGTTTGAAACCATTTTTCGCCCCATAGTTCTTTGAAGTGTCCGAATGCCGTATAAAACACTCTCCCCTCACCATAACTATGGCACCAACATAATGCGTAGTCGTTATCAGCTCTAGTTCCCTTACTTAAGTCAACCGAACTGTTATCTAAGCTTATCAGTACGTGGGTTCTTTCGCGAGACCAGTCCCTAAAAGTGTAAACTTCCTCTTTAACACTGAATCTTTCCGGTAAATGTCTGGTTGCGGGGTGGTTTCTATCCTCGACAATGACTGTTATCCATTGAGTCCATGGGTGACTATGAAAGTATCCGCCAAGCATCTTACCATACTCAGGAAACTTATAGAATGTGTCAGCAGCATTATGTACACCTATAAAGCCTTTTCCAGCTCTGATAGCATCTATAAAATCAGCTTTTTGTTCATCCGTCATTGGCAGTTCGCCAGTTGTTGCAAATAAGATGGCGTCAAAATTCTTCAAGTCATTACGATTTAGGAGACTACAATCCTCCGTGGCGACAACATCAAACATGCCGGATTCCGCACCTATACTCTTAACGGTCTCCACGGCAGTTGGCAAATAATCGTGTTTAAAGCCAGCCGAATGCGTTATCATTAGGAGTTTTCTCATGATTTTACCTCCAGTAAATTTTCAATCAAAGAATAAAATAACACTTAATATATAAAGGACAAGATTTTGGAAATTTTCAGCTACTTTTCCTCCCTAATTTTTCTGGCTAGAGCTTCGATCTTCTCGGCTGCACTATTGAGTATTTCAGTAACTTCTTTAAGTGTTTGCTCACTAACTCGCTCTTCGAGAGCTTCTCTTAAGTCAATGAATGACCTAATAACCCGCTCAAGGGACTCTTGAATCGCGCTAATTCTCTCAGTTGGTGGGACAAGCCACATGAAACGGGGAGCGAAAAGGGCTATTTTCCGCATTTTCTCCTCTATCTTAGCTTGTTCCTCTAAGAGCTTTAAGCCCTGCTCAGTTATAGTATAACGTTTTACGCCACCCTCCTCACTTGGAACCTCCTTTATGTAGCCTTTGTCTTGCAGCCACGCTAAAAGCGGGTAAATAGAACCTGGACTAGGTCTCCAGAAGCCGTGCGTCTCCTTTTCGATGGCATCCATTATCTCTGAGCCCGACATAGGCTTTTCCTTTAATAACCGAAGAACATGGAATCTCAAGAATCCTTTTGGAACACATGCTATGTGTCTCTTCATGTTTCTCCATGGTATGTGTGGTAAAGGTGGAGGCGGTGGACCACAATTTTCATAGTGTGAATGACCGAACAATTAATATCACCGTTGATATCAAATTTGATATTTAACCTATATAAGTTTATCCTCCATAATTTTTTAAAAGAAAAAGAATAAATTGCTCTTGAGGTGGCCCCTAAAAATGGTTAATGCCACGGATTTCATTGGTAGGGATATTATTTCAATAAGGGATTTCACTCGCGAAGAAATCGACTATATATTGAAGATTGCTAGTGAGATGGAGCATTTAACTAAGACAGGTTCTGATATTCTTAAAGGGCGGATTATGGCTACCCTATTTTTTGAGCCAAGTACGAGAACTAGATTAAGCTTTGAGGCGGCCATGTACAAGCTTGGGGGTTCAGTTATAGGTTTTAGCGAGCCTGAAATGTCATCTATTAGTAAGGGTGAGAACTTGGCTGATACTATTCGCGTTGTTGAGAAGTATGCTGATGTAATAGTTTTGCGCCATCCCTCTGAAGGTGCAGCCCGCTTTGCAGCCGAATATGCCAGTGTGCCGGTTATAAACGCTGGTTCTGGGGCTGAGGAGCATCCAACACAAGCCCTTCTAGACTTATACACAATCCTTAAAGAGAAGGGGCGGATTGACGGATTATCAATTGCTTTAATGGGCGACTTAAGGTATGGTAGAACTGTTCACTCACTTGCTTATGCGCTATCACTCTATAAAGTTAAACTATTTCTAGTTTCACCAGACCTTTTAAGAATACGAAAGGAGATTTTAGAGGATATTAGGAACCGCGCAGACGTTTATGAATATACAAATATTGAGGATGTTCTTCCGGAAGTTGATGTGCTCTACGTTACACGAATTCAAAAAGAGCGATTTCCAGATTTAGCTGAGTATGCTAAGGTCAAGGGTTCATATAAAATAGACTTAAAGGTCTTGAGGAAGGCTAAAAGCGATCTGATAATTCTTCACCCACTTCCGAGAGTGGATGAGATTTCAGTTGAAGTTGATTCAACACCCTTCGCCAAATACTTTCAGCAAGTCAAAAACGGCTTGGTTACAAGAATGGCTCTCTTGGCATTAATTTTAGGCGCAATAAAAGGATAACTAATCTTCGGTTAATTTAAGGAGGGAGACTAAACGCGAAGAGAATCTCGGCTAAAACCATATTCAGCGGGATTGAGGAGATGGAACATTATTTCACTTCTAAACCTAAGTCTAAGCCGGAAATCAAATTAATACGCGCCTATTTACGTGGAAGATACTTCCAGTTCCTAACATCCTCTGGAGTCTTCTCCAAAAAGCGCGTTGATTTAGGCACTAAAGTTTTAGTGAACCATATGATTCTGCCGGAGAAAGGCTACGTTCTAGATATTGGATGCGGGTATGGTGTTATTGGGATAGTTGCCGCCGCATTGAATCCAAATCTTCACGTTGTTATGGTTGATGTAAATAGGCGGGCTGTTAAACTTGCCAAACGAAACATTAGAATTAATGGCGTTAGCAATATTGAGGTTAGGTGCGGCAACCTTTATGAGCCTGTTAGAGACATGGTCTTTGATTGTATACTCTCTAATCCCCCCATAAGCGCTGGATTAGCGACTGTAAAAGCCATAATAATTGAGGCGCCAAAATACATGCGTTGTGGGGCAACATTACAGATGGTCGTTAAATCTAAGATTGGGGGAGAAAGATTAAGGCAAATATTTGAGGAAACATTCGGCAATTCCGAGATTCTAGCAAGAGAAAGCGGTTACCGCATAATAATGGCTAAGAAGATGGATACTTAATATTATCGCTCTCCTTTTCCAGATATTTTATGAATTCTTTTAGGGCTAAAATTGAGCCATACGCGAAATTTTTCTCCCCGCCTTCTATTGCCCTCTTAACATTCTCCAAGCTTACAAATTCCCCATTAGAGATCTCCTCATAATTAAGTTTAAATGGCCCATTATGGTATGCGATAAAAAGGGCTGATATTTCGCGCTCAATCTCAGAGAAACAGTTGAATTTACATATTTCCTTTATTGGGGCTTCTATGCCAAGCTCTTCCATCATCTCCCTTTTAGCAGCCTCCTCGTAGCTTTCACCATACCTAACATGCCCGGTTACAGAACATGCATAGCAGCCTGGGTAAAGATCCTTACTTGACGAACGCTTTTGCAGAAAGATCTCGCCCTTATCGTTTAATACAATGACATAAACGGATCGGTGAATCAACCCCGTCCTATGGCATTCGCTTCTGGAGGCTTTCCCAACAACATTATTATTCTCATCCACCACATAAAAGAACTCTTCCTCTACCATTGGAAGACACCACTATTGGGAATTAGAGATAATTTTTGTTTTAGGGAAATAATTACTTTAAAATAAAACAATTTCAGTCTAATGTTAGTAGTGAATGTCCCATGGCTAAATGGATTCTAACACATAGTGATTGTGATGGGATATGTGCTGGAGCATTAGCTTTAGCCGCTAATCCTGATTCAAGGGTTTTCTTCACTCATCCCTACGGGATTCTAGATGACTTAAGAGGTGTCGCGATTGGTGACGACGTGATAATCTGTGATATAGCCCTTTCAGAGGATAAATTAACGATAATTCTAGATAGATTTTCAGAAATCAGTAGCTCCGGGGAATTACTCTACATTGACCATCACCCACTGCCTAAGGAAATTTGTGTAAGAGACATTCCTGGAAGAGTTATTCACGACATTAATTCCTCGGCTTCAGAGCTGACATATATGGTTTTCCGTGAGGGCTTAAGTCATCTAATGGAGCGGGTTGCAATTTACGGTGCTATAGCAGACTACTTGGATAATACTCCAGTTATAAGAAGCCTACTATGCAACTGGGATAAGAGAGCAATATATTTTGATACTGGAATTTTGGTTCAAGGGCTGGAGGGATATAAGAGGAATCATGAGTTTAAACGTAAGGTGGTTGCTCAATTAGCCAGCGGTCAACCGCCGAGCTTAAATGCAGATCTCTGTAATGCTGCAATAGAAAACTCAAGGAGAGAGGAAGAGATAATTAAAACGCTTAAAGAACAAATACAAGTTTATGGCCGAATAGCATATACCGTTGATATTCCATTCTCACTTGGCAAAACGGCAATATATGCTAGAGCGATTGCTAAGGTTCCCGTAGGAATAGCTGGTGAAAGGAGGAAAGGCTTCATAGATATGAGCCTAAGAACATGTGAGAGAAGCATAGACTTGAATAGTATGCTGCGTCATATAGCCCCCAATCTTGGTGGAAGTGGTGGGGGCCATCCACAAGCTGCGGGAGCTAGAATTCCTGAAGAGAAATTCAGTAAATTTATTCAAGAATTAGACGAAGCCGTTAAAGCGACGCTAAAGGAATAAGCCATGCAATTAATAAGCGAACAATATTTATCTTTTAGAATGAAAAATTTATCTTTGCCGATGACGAGAGCCCATACTCCTGATTGATGAGGGACCCTGGGGTATCTGAGGCAAACCTCTAGGTTTAGGTAAGGTTCTCCTTCTACGTAATAAACCTTTTAAGTGGAGAGAGTTCTAAAGATAATGTTAATATGCCTAGGTCAATTAATATGGTAATGCTAAGGAGCGAAGGATATTTTGGGCCTTGAAGAGCATGTTGCTGAGGTTGCTAAAAGGTATGGTTGGAATGTTGAGCTTAGAAGGAAACATGGAAGTAGAATTCAAGATCTAATTCTTCGAAGGGGAGGACTAGTCCTAGTTATTCAAGTTAAGGACCTATCTAATCCAGCTGGCCCTAAAGCTATTACGCAGACTAAGAGAGACTTTGATGAGTACATCAGACATCTTCTTGAAGAGAAGATGGGGATAACTGTTGTTCCAATATTAATTTCAAATAACATATCTGAGAAGGCTAAGAGGAGGGCTCTATCATATGGTATTAGATTTTACAGTCCAAACGAGATAGAGAAAGTACTTAGATAGGGTTAGCTGCTCCTCAAGCCTTAGCGATCAATGTTATTTTAACTTTCTCCTCCGGATTTCTAAGTTTTTCAATAAGTCTCCTAGAAAGATCACATGCAGCTTTATTGGCCTTAATTGCTACCGTTCTACTGCAAATATAGCTGCTCTTTCTAACAACGATATCTGTGGGATGCGTGAAAGTTAGATTTGGATCTCCTAGAGCCCTCACAACCTCCCTTATATTACCTGCCTCAATAATTACTGTTATTTCCGCACCAGGTTTTCTTGCAATCTCCTTAAAGCTCCAACTTAAATCCCTTGCAGCCTTATTGGCTTTAACAGCTATTATACAGTCGCCCCTCTCAGTTAAATGCCCCTCCTTTGTGACTTCGAACGTTGATTTATGCGTCGACTTTACTAATTTATGTCCGAAGGCTATTATTTCCTCAATCTCCTCCAAAAAGAGACACCGCTAAACTAATATCAATTGATTATTAATTCAATTACGCTACGGAAACTTAATATTTTAGGTTCTCCTTATCCTAGAGATGGCGTAGAATGGTTTCAGCGAATATTTTTAGGGCTTATGATATACGCGGTATCTACGGTTTAGATATAAATGAGGATATAGCTAAATTGATAGGGAAGGCTATAGCAACTTACGTTAATGGTGAAGGCAAAAACTTTGTTGTCGGTAGGGATATAAGGTTAAGCAGTAAGCCCTTAAGTGACGCGCTTATAAGCGGCATGGTTTCAGGAGGACTAAATGTTGAAGATATAGGCGCGGTGACAACACCATTACTTTATTTTGCCACAAAACACTATGGCATGAATGGTGGGGTTATGGTTTCAGCATCACATAACCCACCGGAATGGAATGGCTTTAAGATATTACTTGATAAAGGGTTTGTATGTATGGGCATGGGCATGGAGGATCTTAGAGATATAGTAATCAAAGGTCTATTTAAGGAGGCGAAGCAAGGAAGAGCCAAAGTTAAACCTAACGCTATTAAAGACTATGAGGAATACGTCTCTAAGAAAATAAGTATTAGCAGAAACTTCAAGGTGGTGGCTGATCCTGGCGGGGGATCATGCACTATACTTATGCCAGATATCTTCAAAAAAGCTAATGTAGATGCCTACGTTATATACGGCGAGCCGGACGGGACGTTTTCAAAACATCCGCCAGAACCAAATGAGAAAACCCTTGAGGAACTCAAAAGAGCCGTTCTTGAGAATAGGGCAGATTTTGGCGTCGGCTTTGATGGGGATGGGGATAGAGCTATCTTTGTTGATGATCAAGGCCGTGTAATTCCAAATAATTTAGTTCTTGTAGTCCTATCCAGACATTATTTAAGGAAGAATAAGGGTGCGGCCGTTGTTTATGAGGTTAGCTGCTCAATGGTGGTTGAGGAAACCATAAGGGCTTTTGGTGGAAGACCAATCTTAAGCCGCGTTGGACACACGTACATTTATGAGAAGATGATGAAAGAAAATGCTGTTTTAGGTGGTGAGACCAGCGGCCACTTCTATTTTAAAGATATATATTGCTTTGATGACGCAATATATGCGAGTCTTAAGATGGCCGAGGCTATAGCTGAAGATGGAAGAAGGCTTTCAGAAATAATTGATTCTATTCCAAGATACCCGCAGATACCAGCAAAAAGCTACAGTTGCCCAGACGAGAAGAAATTTAAAATCGTTGAAGAATTGACTGAGGAATTTAAGGCTCTTGGATACGAAACTATAACTATTGATGGAGTAAAAGTTATTGTAGAGGATGGATGGTTTCTTATAAGACCATCAAACACCCAACCTTTGATAAGGCTATCAGTTGAAGCCAAAAATGAGGAAAAGCTTAGGGAGATATTTCTGTTCGCTGAGAAGACCATAACCGAAAAGATTAAGGCATACGGTGGAAGGCTCTATTAGCTTATTGGGAAGCGTAATAAAGCGGCTACCCCGCCAAGTGACTTTAATTTCGCCCCAGCTTCGTGTTCAACACTGATTATCCTAACTCTTCCATTTTTTGATTCAACACTACGTATGAGATTCTCCAAGGAAGCCATCTCATCCTCAGAGGATTCTCTAAGTTTTTCATCGGTTACTAACATTTCCTCAACGGCGCCTAAAACACTAGCCCTCTCAACCTCGTTTAAGCCGTAGACGGCATCGCCTCTCCCCATACCTAAGCGCTTAAGAAACTCTTCGACAACTAACGTTTCTTCGATTATTCTGGCGCGCTCAAGAGCTTTAGTCAGCACACCTGAACGAATAGCCTCATATATTCCGGCTTTTCCAGTACTATTCACGCTTTTCACGTCAATAACTTTCTTATAAAGATCTGGCGCGTTTTCCCTCATAAACCTAATAAATTCATCTTTAATGAAACCTAATCCAACGATGATCATGGAGCCGCCTATTGAATCAACTAGGCTCTCTAAAGCTTTTAAGGCCGACTTAAACATATCATTAAGCATCTTTAAGCGTTCATCCTCCATATATTTTCCAGGTAGGCTTATCTGCTCTTCAGCCATAATATCTGCACCAAAGCCTCTTAGAATAGCAATACAGTACCCTTCATCATCTATTGACATAATTATTATCGGCGTGGTTCTCCTAGAGGAAGCGCGCTCCAGCTGTTCAATGTGATAGTTTAGCCAGCGTTCTTTGATGATCGTGAGCGGAGTATTTAGGGTTATATTTAACGTATGATGGGATCCTATAGCTCCAATATCTTCTGGTGCATTGCAAACTATTCCATGAATTCTGAGGCGGTTAAGACTTCTGTCCCATAAAACCTTCTCAACTTTTAAGCCTAAAATGAGTGATATACGCTTGCCTTTTTCAGGCTTTTCATATCGCTCACCTAAGCGAACCTCACGAGTTGTCCTAGCATATGCTATATCACCCTTCTGAACTATATTGTAGAGAAGCCAGAAGTCATCTAAAAACTCTGGAATAACAGTGACCCTTCCATGCTTGTAATCTCTCTCTAAAATTTTCATTGCATATGGACCTCAGAGAGCTCTCGAGTAAGACCGCACCCTATACTAGGATTATTTGATTTAAATTGAAAGGGGATTAAAATACCTTTTAAATTTTCCGCTTCGCATATACAACGATATCAATATCATCTTGTATAAGATCATCCTCAGTAGTGGCAGGAATAAATTTTATGAGAGTGTTTAGCTCTACTTAAAATTGGTAACATGGTTACAATAATATTGTTGTCCGTAACTCTTGTAAGTTTAATTTCATTTATCGGCGTGTTGTTCCTTAGCTTTAATGAGGATATCTTAGAGAAGATACTCATGATCCTCGTTAGCTTCGCTTCTGGAAGCTTACTTGGCGGCGCCTTTCTACATTTAATCCCAAGTTCGATTGAGAGTCTAAATTCCGATGTGGTCTTTCAATCCGTTATAGCTGGAATCATAACCTTCTTCTTTATAGAGAAATTTCTTTATTGGCGCCACTGCCATGATGGTAAGTGCCCAGTACATACGTTTGCATATTTAAATTTAGTGGGCGATGGCATACATAACTTTGTTGATGGGATGATTATAGCGGCAAGTTTCTTGGCGAGTATATCGCTTGGTTTAGCGACAACAATAGCTACGATATTACATGAGATACCTCAAGAGATAGGTGACTTCGGGGTGCTCATGTATGCAGGGCTTAAAAAAAGAAGGGCGTTAACGTATAATTTCATGTCAGCGCTCACATCTGTAGCCGGAGCCCTGATCACATATCTCTTCTACGACATATTTGATTTGTTACATAGCTCGGCAACATTTCTTCTACCGCTTGCAGCTGGCGGTTTCATATATATTGCTGCAACCGACTTAATGCCTGAACTGCATAAAAAGAGGGGAATGAAGGAATCATATGCTCACCTAACCGCTCTGCTATTAGGTTTAACGTTAATGTGGTTTCTTAAATACTTAGGATAGAAAGTTTAGAATAGAAAGATCGAAAAGATGGGGATTGCTAAGCATGAATGAGGGTTGCATTACAATTAACTTTAATTTGGTTCCGGGAGTATTCGTTTGGAGACTAAACCGATTTATGACTCTGGTTGAAGTTGATGGTAAAATTGCTTACGCTCACTTACCCAATTCCGGTAGGCTTAGAACAGTGCTTCATAATGGCGTGCCAGTTTACCTTAGAGCGGACAGAGATAATCTATTTAGGAAAAGCGCCTATACTGTATTTTCAGTTAAATGCGGCGATACTATGATAATTGTAGATGCGCAGTTCACAAATTTTCTGGCCAAGGAATCCATTAACCTTGGGCTATTTAAGGATCTTTTGGGCTATAGGGTTGCAAAGGAAAATTTCAAACTAAGTGATGAATTTAACGTTAGATTAGATTTAATGCTAGAGAAGTTTTCAGATAGATTTTATATTGAGGTTAAAAGCGTAACCCATGTGGTAGATAACGTTGCTCTTTTCCCAGATGCCCCAACACTCAGAGGAAAGCAGCACATACTACAATTAATCTCACTTTTAAAGAGGGGGTTTAAGTCAGGACTAATATTTTCAGTTCAAAGGCCTGATGCCAAACTTGTAAAACCTAATATTGAGATAGACCCGCAGTTCACAAAATTATTGAAGAAAGCTATTGACGAAGGTCTAAGAATATTCACCCTTAAATCGACATTTAATCCGCCAAAAACCATAAAGATTGAAGCCAATGAGCCACCATTTACTTTTTAAGTTTCATTCTTGAAGCCGATGCTTTCATAAACATCTCTTTTGTGCCTTCCCTGAGAATTCTCTCCTCATCTCTAATTAACTCCTCTGATGTTAGGTACCTGATTAATTCATCGCTTATGACTGGCTTTCCATCCTTAAGCGGATACATATAGGGCAAATATATAGCGGCTTTCTCATTAAGCCTTATATGAAGCCCTCTCTTCACAGCTATATTTTCCAACCTAACCCCCTCACTCACAAGATTAGCAACGTAAACTGCCCCATCAATAGAGAATTGCCCCCTGCCAATATTCCTAGATAAGGCAGATGGAGCTCTCGAAGTTATCAGCATCCTTGTTCTTCCTTTGGGTGGATGATCGCCAAGAATTCCGCCAATGACAAAAGCCTCAATACCCATAAGATCCTCCGGTCTAAGACTTTGAGGGGCCTTAGGGTCAAGGATGATTATCTTATCCTGGCTAAAAATGTCAATGAAGCTCTCACTTCTAACGAGACCGAGATTAGAGAGAATTTTAGCATCCTCTGGATTCTTGATATTTGTGAAAACTAGCCTATCTTTACCAACAATCCTAGATGCATGAGTGTACTCAAAATAAAGCCACTTACTAATCTCAGGCTCCAAATGCTCGATTACAAAGAACAACAAAGATTCCTCCACATCCTAAACCTTAAGGATTTAACATCAATATAAACTTCGCTAAGAGTCCGCCAGAAATCAGAAATTAATTTACTTCTAGAAAGGTTAATTTTGCTAACCTCCGAAAAAGCTCCAACATGACGCTAATCTAGGGTATTGATTAAATGACATCCCCTTATATGTTGTGTCTGGAAAGAATTGCCAATTTAACATAGCTGTAATCCTAAGCTGTAACTTTAAAGTAAACATGCTGAGTTCACGAAAACTAATTACTTTTGTGAACTTAACAGCCTTAATAGACTTTCCCATACATAAAGCTCGTGAAAAAGGCAAAATTAAGGCTAAAACAAATAATAGGGATGAAAATCTGAAAATAGAAAAATTAAGCGAAAATTAAAAATAATGGGAAAAGATGAAATTTTGTTTCTGGCGGGCCCGGTGGGAGTTGAACCCACGACCCTCGGCTTAGGAGGCCGATGCCCTATCCTGGCTAGGCCACGGGCCCATAAATATTTTTGGTTTTGAAGGATGAAATAAACTTTATCTCTTTAGTTGGTTTTTGGAGATTATTAGCCTACTTATATTGTCCTTTATCTAACCATGTTTCGCGCATTATATTTATTTTTTCTAGCGGATATTTAAGCGAGTGCCCGGGTGCGAGTATTATTCCCCCGTTTCTTCCGAGCTGGCAGCATTCGTCAGTTTCCTCGGCAACTTTCTTTGGGTCTCCTATATCTAGAGTTCTTGCGCTTACTCCGCCCCAGAGCGATATTTGGCTTCCATACTTTTTGAATATTCTTTGCCAGTTATTACATTCTCTCTGAATATTCAGTATGTCAACCCCTATCTCTATTAAATCCGGTATTAAATCCTCCACTCTTCCATCGCTATGCTGTAAAACCATAACTCCATGTTTCTTAGCCGCCCAATAGAGCCTAGCTTGGTATGGTTTTATTAGTTTTCTCCACATTTCCAGCGATATTAAGAGACGATCCTCCATTCCCCAATCGTCTCCATACCAGATTAGGTCCACATCAACTCTTCTAATCATTTCTTCTGTTATGGCAATCTTCACCTCGGCTATGCGTTCTATAAGTCTCCTAAGAGCATCCGGATACCTAAAGGACCAGACAAAAAACCTCTTCATGCCTAAAAGTAACCAGGCTCTTTCAAAGAGCCCCCAGCCATTATCACCCATAAGT
>Ga0105154_1000144_pt1 | contig 30963 bp, 30 predicted proteins | sample SSWtaG_FD_89672 | JGI IMG/M metagenome (GOLD analysis project Ga0105154, IMG submission 89672) | Hot spring microbial communities from Sandy's Spring West, USA to study Microbial Dark Matter (Phase II) - SSWsed_matched | ecosystem: Environmental > Aquatic > Thermal springs > Hot (42-90C) >... | reverse complement strand
TTTAAGCTTAGATACGAACCTACTCCTAACCCTATCAGATTTAAGAGCTATTTCACCGTAAGCTGCTAGGATACCATCCCAGATTCTATCCTCCCCTATACGGTTCAATCCTCTATACGATATCATAGCGTCATAGTCTATCATAAGCTTTCATAACTTACCTGATCTTATTCAAGCGGTTTAACCTATGCATCCTCGTAGTTCTACTACACGAAATCGTTATCTATAAGCTTAGATTCTCCTAGAATAGTCTAGGTGGCATCTACCCAGATCTCTATGGAGCGGTATCGATATATGACCGATTACGCTATCGAAACCTTCGACCTGACAAAGATATTCGAGAGTAAGGAGGATGGTGTTAAACGTACGATTAGAGCAGTCGATCATGTAAATATCAGGGTTAAACGTGGAGAATTCTTCGGTCTACTAGGTCCTAACGGTGCAGGTAAGACTACGCTGATTAAGATGCTGTGTACGATCATACTTCCGACAGAGGGTACGGCTAAGGTTAACGGCTACGATATAATCCGTGAGCCTGTTAAGGTTAGAAGCTCTATAGGATGGTTCCACGGCGAGACTGGTGGCCGTTCGCTATACTGGAGGCTTAACGCCGAGGATAATCTTAGATTCTACGCATATCTTCAGAACATCCCTAAGGATATAGCTGAGAAGAGGATAGATGCTCTTCTAGAATTCTTCGGTTTAAGTAAGGAGAGGAAGAAGCTTGTTAAAGATTATTCGACGGGTATGAAAGTTAGGGTTATGCTTGCTAGAGCTTTACTTCATAACCCTCCGATATTACTTATGGATGAACCTACGATAGGCTTAGATACTATAAGTGCAGTCGAAACTAGAAATTTACTGAAAGCTTTGAACAGGGAACTTGGTAAGACGATACTATTTACAAGCCATAATATGTTCGAGGTCGAACAGTTATGCGAGAGGATAGCTATAATGAAGAGTGGAAGTATAATAGTCGATGCACCTCCATCGGTTCTGAGGGATATGCTTAGGGATATACATTCGGTGGAGGTCGAGGTTAGAGGTGTGGATAACTTACAGAGGCTTATCGAGAATATATCCAGTCTATCCATAGTGAGGAGGGTTGTGGATATTAAGAACGACCCGATAGCTATAACTTTAAGGTTACAGGTGGACGATGAGTATGAAGCTATACCCTTGATAGCCGATAGGTTGTATAGGCTTGGGGTTAAAGTATCTTCGATCCGTCGATCCGAACCTACGCTCGAAGATATATTCGTTAAGCTAGCTAAGGGGGAGCTAGCTTGAAGATCGAAGATATAATAGAACTCTTAAGGGAGGATAAACCTAGAGTATCATCGGAGCTTACCCATGTATGGGCTGTATTCTGGGCTAACTTCAAGATATTCCTTTCATATAGGACGTGGGTTGTTATGGAGACTATAAGTACGGTAGCATCGATAGCCATGTACTCCTTCATGGGTCTACAAGTCGATGCTAAGAGGATGGCTTTAGCAGGGTATGAGGGTATAAACTGGCTTTCCTTCGCACTGGTAGGTGTGGCTACAGCTAACTATCTATGGATGTGTATAAGTAGGCTTAGCCATTCGCTGCAGCATGAGATACGTGAAGGAACTCTGGAGCCTATAGTATCTTCACTCATAAATATGAGGTCGTATATAATAGGTCAATCCCTTAGAGGGTTTCTTGTCAGCGGATATTTCATGACGGGTGTACTACTAGTCGGTATATATGTGTTAAGAATCCCCCTAGCGATAAGCTTGGAGACGATCCTATCGTTCATAATGGTGATACTATTGATGATAGGAAGTTATATGGGTATAGGTATAATGGCTGCAGGGCTTATACTCGTGTACAAGAAGGGTGATCCATTAACATTCCTATTCGCTACCGTGACAGAATTCCTAGGAGGAGTACTATTCCCTTTGAAGTATCTTGAAGGAATCCCTATACTGCATACATTAGCATGGCTTATGCCCTATACATACGCTCTAGATGCCTCTCGTAAGATACTTTTAACAGGTGCTACTATAGCGTCGCCGCATGTACTCATGGATATCACAATCCTAATCCTATACACGGTTATATTCATGCCGATAGGATTGAAGGTTTTCAGATGGGGTTTAGATCGTATAAGGTATGAAGGTACCGTTGCATCATACTAAGAGGGATCCATGTATGGATGTAGATAAGCTTATCCAAACGATCTCCGAGGATATTCCTAGGAAGCAAACTCCGATCTATCGTATCATAGCATCGTTCATAATCAGGGATTTCAAGATATGGTGGACTTACAAGTTCTGGCTCCTACTAGATATCGTCGGTATCGTAATATTTATCCTGACATACTATCTATTCTCATTCATAACTACATCGCGGCAGGTTCAGGAAGCAGGATATAACGTGGGAGGATACTTCACCTTCGCTTTGATAGGTATATCGTTCCAACATTATGTACACTTCGCGGTTCAGGCGATAAACGAGAGTATAAGAGATGAACAGTGGAATGGAACGCTTGAGACGATACTATCATCGGCTACAGATTTCAAAGTATTCCTACTAGGAGAAGTATGCTTCTCTTTCATAGCATCATCGATCCTACTATTGATGTCTATACTGATAGGTGTATTGCTCGGTGCGCAGTTCCATGCCACATTATCATCGATATTAACCGCCGCTATACTAACGATACTACTCATAGCGAGTCATATGGACATAGGTATACTAAGTGCAGGTGTTATAATGAAGGTTAAGCAGGGAAGCCCGGTTACATGGGCTTTCTCATGGCTAAGCCAGCTGGTATCAGGTGTATTCTACCCGTTGAAGCTTCTACCATGGTATCTTGAATGGCTTGGTAAAGCATTCCCGCTGACATATTCCCTAGACGGTATAAGATTATGCCTACAATCGGCTAAAGATCTAGCATCGCCGGAGATAGTATCGAATATAATATACCTAGTTATATTTATACTAGTAGCGACACCTATAGCGCTATACGTATTCAAGATAGGATACGATTCGGCGAGGAGGGATGGATCGCTAGGGCAATACTAGCCGCCGCCTCCTCTGACCATAAACTCCTCGTCTACCTATCGATTATCATCTTAACTTCCTAGCAAGCTTTTCGAAGGCTAACCAGTGAATCCGCTTATATCGCTAATCCTACTCATCATATCATTCAAACTTTTCTAGGATCGCTAGCTACACCTCTATATAGTGTATTCTGGAAGGTTCGTTCTAGGTTCTTCAGGTTTACTAGTGGTATTCTTTGAAACTATGATTTTTTACAAGATTGTTTCAACACATCTATCCTCGATATATCTCCACTTTATCGAGATTATCATGTTATAGCGTATTGTTTTGATTTTTGCGTTTATAGTTTATCTGATGGTAATGTTTATAAATGGATTTTGTATAGTCTTATCGATGTATGCTTCTATGCTCATAATAGCTGAGAAGCCTTCGGTTGCTAGGAATATTAGATCGGCTATAAAACCCTCCCACCCAGTCCTAGCTTTAAAAGGGCATATACTCGAGCTTGATTTCCCCGAAACCTATTCTAGGTGGAGGAGTATAGATCCGCGCGAGCTTTTCAAAGCTCCTGTAGAATGGGTCGTTAGAGACCGTGAATCTTATGAAAGGCTTACCGAATCCCTTAGAGATGCGGGTACACTAGTGTTAGCTACCGATAACGATCCTGAAGGTGAGCTGATAGCTTACGAAGCTCTCTTAATCGCTAAGGATACCCTAGGATATATACCTAGGTATAGCCGTATGAGGTTCAACGCTACTACGATAAGCGAGCTTAGACGTGCATGGATGAACCTAGAGCCTGATCTTAGATGGAGCTGGGTTTGGAAAGCTCTACTTAGACATAGATTCGATCTCGTGACAGGAGCCGCCTACACTAGACTTCTAACTCTCTCAGGTAGATTCGATAGTAGCGGTGGTAGACTGATATCATGGGGTTCATGCCAGATACCAACCCTATGGTTCGTATATCAGAGGGAGATGGAGATTAGAAATTTCAAGTCTGAAAAATATTATACAGTATCGGCTATACTAGATATCGAAGGAGTTAGATTAGAGGTTTCATCGGATCCTATAAAGGATTCTAGTAGAGCCTATAAACTCTACGCTTCGATAAAAAGCTCTAGATACGCTTACATAAAGGATTTCCAGCTTAAAGATGAAGTCGAACGTAAACCCCTACCGACAGATACAGATACTATGCTACAGGATCTATCGAAGATTACGGGTCTATCGGCTTCTAAGATCATGGCTATAGCTGAATCGCTATACGGGGATGGATACATAAGCTACCCTAGGACGGAGACTAATATGTGGTTGACGGTGGATCATAGATCGATACTATCCATGCTATCGTCAACACCCCTCGCTCACTACATAGATATAAGCCGCTACGATCCTAGAGATGGAAGTAGGAATGATGGAGCTCATCCACCTATACATCCGACGGCATACTATCCATGGAGAGATATTAAAAGGACTGTATGGGAGTATATAGCTAGGAGATACCTAGCTAACGTCGTATACGGGGATGCATACCTTAAGAGGTGGAGGATAAAGGTGGATATCGATAATGTAGTGTTAAACGCTACAGGACGGTATATGGTCGATGAAGGATTCTATAAGGTATTCCCATACTTCAAACCTAGAGATCTACTATGGATACCTAAGCTAAGCATAGGTGGAAGATACCCTATAGTGAAAGCTGAGTTGAAGGAGAAGAAAACCAAGCCTCCACCGAGATTAACAGAATCAGAGCTATTAAGACTACTAGAGAGATATTCGATAGGAACGGATGCTACTAGAGCGGATTACCCGCAGATAATAGTAGAGAGAGGATACGCGGAGAAGAAGAGGAGAACGTTCCATCTAAGTAGTCTAGGAGAATCGCTGATAAACCTATTGAGAAGCGTAGATGAGAGGCTCGTAACACCGGATACGAGGAGATACGTAGAACAGTTGATGATAGATGTAGAGCTTGGAAAGATAGGTATGGATGAAGCTCTTAGCGAAGCTCTAAAGGTATACGAGGATCTATTCGATAAAACCTCAGCTAAACTAAAAGATACAAGTATAGGGTAGAGTCCACTCTTTCTAATCCTCAACCTTTCCTCGGAATCCTCATTAAACTTATCGCCTCTCAGTCTTTCTGGAAATCTCTCTTACAGTTCACCAATCCTCTCCTGCCTAAGCATAGGTCTAGAATCGAGGATAGTATAGCAAAGCTTCAAAAGTAGAATCATAAAAACATCAGAAAGGTTTGGAATTTGATTCAGGGGCATTACCATACCCGTATCATAATCGATTTTTAGAAGGAAGATTTAAATAATCGTAGTTTTCTCCCCTTCTTTGTCAGCGGGTGATGGGGCCCACCCTTAACCGCCCGCTCTGGCTGCGCGGGCTGATGGCTCCTACTTTATCGATAAGCGGTTTAATAAGCCGGATGCTGGTGGGATGGGTTGAAGCCCTTACTTGCTTTGCAGTCTTCGATTAACGGCTTAATAGACTTAGACGCTGTTATAGACTATATCTTCGAGCGGCAGAATTCTGATGGCGGCTATACATTTTGTAGAGGGACGGAGTCGAATGCTCAGGATACCTTTTATGCGTTGAGCATACTGGATATGCTAGGTTTTCAGCCGAGGAATCTAGATGAGACTATTGATTTCCTGAGGAGCTTACAGCATGAGAATGGAGATTTTGATTCGATTAAAATCGCATATTATGTGATTAAATCGTTACTTATGTTCGGGGAGAAAACACTGAGAAAGCCTAAACTCGCTGAATACTTGCTTAACTTAACGTGGAATCTTAAGAGCTCCTTTATAGATGTTGAAGTGGTATCGGAAGTTGAAAGTCTGTATATGCTCATCGATCTATGTATTGCGCTCAACATCAGTATAGATTCGAGGGAGATTATCGACGCCATTCTAGAGATCAAGAATAGTGATGGAAGCTTTGGAAGTAGTAGGCGATCCAAGCTAGCTTCCACATTCTACGCTCTAGGGATATTGAAGATCTTAAACTATGATGTCAGCGGGTTAACTGATACCCTAAAGTGGATTAGAAGATATGAGCATCCTAAGGGAGGTTTTACAAGTTCGTCGGAAGCTGAGCCGACGTACCTTGAAGATACGTATTTCGGTCTTAGGTCGCTTGAAATCTTAAATGAACGGGTATCCTATCCGATGGAGACTCTTATGTTCATAGCTAAGTTTCAGAATCCTAACGGCGGATTTCGTAGATCGATATTTCTTGGAATCTCGGATTTTGAGTCGACATATCAGGCACTTTCATCGATTAAGGTACTGCTTTCACCGCTTGGATTAGGGTGGCTCTAAATGTTTAAAGGTAGGCTTATACCGAACCCTATAATGGAAGTAATCCTAAGTGGATTTTTAAACTCAGCTTGGGGTAACTTTCATAGGAGTACGACTGTTAGGCTCACTGTCTACGGTAACAATCTGGAGATCGGAATCGGGGAGGGAAACATGTATGAATGGGAGCTGAATACTCTGAGAAGAACACGGATAGAACATGGATGGATCGCTATCGAAGCCGAGGAGCTGAGGACGGTTTGCATCGAGGGCACAAAGTATATTCCGGAAAAGAGGATTTCAGGAATGCCGAGAGGGCTTATTCCAACCTGGAGCAGTAACGTATACATCTTTGTCGATGATTATCTAGAGATGATATTTCCAGCCTACAGATGCTTTGATATAAATTTTGGCGGACGACGAATACTCTCCATACTTAGCCCTAGAACACTTATTAGAGATATCGCTGAAGCTATCCACCCAGCTTTTCCAGAGGAGAAATATCGTGGAAGGGTAAATAATGTAGAGGTGAAAGTTGATGCATTCAACGACTTCCTCGAGAAGAATTATGGGATAGGTATGCTTAGAAAGGAGGGTTCTGTGAAGATGAGAGTAGAAGCTTTTCCGCTCCTCGGGGAAGAGGATATAAAAGTTATTTTAGAGTCGATAAGTAAAGGTTCCCGAAATATTAATAGACTGGCTTCCAGCGGGATTTAGAGTATTTTAACCGTTTATTTTCGAGTAGCTGTACTGAAAGCTTCTACTTAAGTAGGAAGTAGAGCTCCTACTGGATTAAATCGTATAACGCTTTTCATCGGTAAGGAATAGAATTAAGGTTTAGCATATCGAAACAAGGTGTAGGATAGGGTGGAGATAGAAGGTGGTAGTGATCGAGAGTAAGATTCAGCGAGTACTTAGAAAAGTTTATTGTTTCCAGGTTTTACCTAACATAAACAGTATTCTCATTCTATCGATCAAACTTTGATCTATATTAAATGCTAGGTTATCTCTTACACCTATAAGTGGGTTAGGAGGTATTTCGAAAATCTTATCCTAGGTGGATGAATTAAATTTATAATTAGCTATGTTCAGATTCGTTGTTCATGAGCATAGAGCTAGAAGAGCTGGCTTACACTACGATCTAAGATTGGAGATGGATGGTGTTTTGAAGGATTGGGTTTTCAGAAAGCCTCCACCAGAGAATACTGGCGTTAAGAGATTTGGTATAGCTCAGCCGGATCACGATCTTTCATGGCTGGATTTCGAAGGTGAAATAGAGAATGGATATGGAGCTGGCGTTATGAATATATGGGATAGAGGCTTCTATAGGCTTACCGAGAAGACACGTAGTTCGATGACGATAGAATTCTATGGAGGTAAGCTTAGAGGAAGGTATATGCTAGTAAAGTTTAGGAATGGATGGCTGCTTTTCAAGCTTAAAACCTAGCATAACTTTACTTCTAAGAATGCTAGAGGCTTTTGAATGTATAGCTGAGATTAGCGAGGATGCTGTAAGATCGTATGCAGAAATTTTAGTCTAATCCATTACGATGGTGGAGAAGCAGGATACTATACTCAGATCATCCATCCTACTACCGTGAGAAAAATAAGTTTCACTAAGATCTCTCTAGGCATCCCCTTACCTTGGATATCGGTTAATACATAGATGAAAGTAGTTGTAGGCTCCTTTTAGTGAAACGTTTAAGGTTTATAGCTCTATCTTAGCTTTTAGGGGATTGGATTGGCTGGTAGACTCCATAGATCCCTAGCTATATTCTCAGTTACTACATTCCTTCTAGCGATCTTTCATGGATTGGTATGCTTGGAAGCTGTAGATGATGGATTCGTAGAATCGGGGCGAGTATATTCCGGTAACCTCCCCCCGGAGAGGTCTGCATCCTATAGGGTTAGGCTACCGGAGGCCGGCTCTCTCCTAGTAGTTTGTATAGACGCTTTAGGAGCATCGTTTAAGCTTAACGTCTCTGGACCTATTAGCGAAGCCTCTACGAATATAGTATACTATAGAGCGCCATACCTATACTATGTCTTAGATGAAGGTGTAGGGATAATAGAGGTTAGGAATCTAAGTTTAAACTCGACTCTGACCTATAAATTCTACGTAGATGTAACTACACCTCTGCTTGATGGTCTGCGATCGTTTAAATCTATACCTCTAGAGAGTGGTGTGGTATCGTTCAGTCTAAACCTTAGGAAGGGTGATAGAGTCGAGGTATATGCTTCTCTTAAGGGTATATCGAACGTAAGCCTTGAAGTATATACGCTCTACTACGAGTTAGCTAAGGGTAGTTTAAGCTATATGCTAGTCCTATACAAGTCCTCTAAAGAAGCGTTAAGCTTCGAAGCAGATCTAGAGGGTAGATACTATCTTCTCGTAAGATCAGAGGAGGGTGAAGGTATAGTTTCGGTAACTTGTAGCGTGAAAGGATCTATACTAGGTCAAAGCTGGTTTTGGATTATACCTTTACTCCTATCCATACCTATCACCCTGGCTTTCGCTTCTATGGTAGATCTTAAGAGGATGGGAGGGCTCCCCGCTCATAAACGCTATATCTTGATGAGTATCTATGTATCGATTCCGACTATCGCCTCGCTAACGGCGACGGTAGGAGCCTACACGTATAAAGCCTCTATCTATATCCCCCTACTCCAACTATCTACGATCCTATACGGGTTGACTGGTACCATCAGATTATATGGGGCTATACTTGATAGGATGGAGGGGACGGCTGTATGCCAGTATTGCGGTACGGTAGTGGATATTAGAGTGAATCTATGCTGCGGGGTAAGGGTTAAGCCTATAACATTATCCTGGTATCTTACCGCTCCATCCACAGCTCTCCTACTACTCCTAGTAGGGCTAAGCTTGAAGGTATCGGGTTTAGAATCCGATCTACTACTTCTAACAGCAGCCGGAGGAGCGGCTGGAAGCCTTCTATCGTGGTATCTTAATAGGAAGCTGGATAAGTGGGGGGCGTTGAAGCATCTGGGTATAGGGTTAACGTTCTCAGCTCTATCTCCGATCATAGTCCTAACCCTCATAGGGATCCTCGGACCAGTTCTACGACCGGTAGAACTATGGAGGGGTGTAAGCTATGCTAGGATTAGGATAGCACCGCCAGTTCTACCTATAACGTTCTACATATTCTTCGGCCTACTAGTAACTATAGCTATGATATACTTCGTGATCGAAGCTAGAGTTATCGCTAGAAGTAGGTTGAATCGATCCTCGAACACCTAACCTTGAAGTACTCTATAAAGCTCTATCTACTTCCCCTATGCAGTTTTCTCGAAGGATGTAAAGAGTTAGTTCCCCCTACTATGGTGTTCTTATATCTACCAGGCTTCTTGTCCAGTCTATACTTCTACGATCAATGTAGAGTCCCTGCAGAGAGGTGGGATGAGGCTTACCGAATCCTGTAATAAGCTTGAGGGAGATTATAGAAGCCCTTCAAGCAGAATATACTTTCATCACGGCTAGCTATATACCGCTTAGAACGGTTATAGGTTGCTTAACGAAAGTTATAGGAAGTTTACTTCGTAGATATACAGAGCTGGAGGGAACATATCGAGTATAACTTACGGGCATTCCATCATCACCTCCTCTGAATCTGCTCTAAGCACCATTATATGTGTTAGATGGCTATCCTCTCTCGCTCCATGCCAATGCTTCTCACCTGCAGGTATCAAGACGAAGGTTCCAGGTGCCACCTCATACTGCGTATGCTCATCCGCTACTATCCCTACGCCATCTAAGATGTAGAGTACCTGATCGCTACTATGCATATGCCACCTAGTCCTATGACCAGCTGGGAAGTGAACTATAAAAACCCTGAAATCCTTAGATATATCGGTCGTTATAAAGCGTCGAATCGAAGCTTTCTGACAGAATGCTCCTCCTTCTATACTCTCGGCAGATACATCCTGATATCTGAAAACCTTCATTCCACATCTACCTCCACTCCTACCAACCCTAGGATACAAACTTAAACGTTACCACTACGTTATGCTAGTAGGAATCTAAGCTATCGTTCATATGGAGTATGAGCATTTCATGCTAGGTATACTTGTTTACATGTTTCGAAAACAACTACTTTATATGTTAACTACGTCCTCATCGTATTCTCTCTGTAGGTGGCTGGAAGGATTGACTGAGAGGGGTAAGCTTAGTATCTACTTGAAGCTATCTCTAGTATGGGTTACGATCCTCTTAAGCTTCTCCTCATCTTCCATCTTAGTCCTCCTTTCTGGAGCCGGAGCTCTGCCATGTGCTTTTTGGAGGGTTACGATAGCAGCCGCTACCCTATGGGCTGCTAGATTCATAGCCTCATCTAGAAGATCATCCATACCGAGTTATAGGATCATATTCTACTCATGCCTCTCAGGGCTAGCTCTAGCGATACATTTCCTCCTATGGATGGAATCCCTATTCCTAGTTCCCGTCGCCGTCAGCACCACGATAGTCGTAACATACCCGCTCCTATCGATCATACCCGATATAACCGTATTCAGGGAGAAGCCTACACTCCTTCAAACCTTAGGGTTAATCCTAGGGCTCACAGGTGTTATCTTATTCACCCAGCCATGGGTTCTAGGGGGATACGATGCTAGAGGCGTAATCCTATCCTTCATGGGGGCTTTAGCCGCTACATGCTATTTCTCCCTAGGTAGACTCATAAGGAGGAGTGTAAACCTGGTAGATTACGGTAGCCTAGCCTATAGTTCGGCATCCATCATCCTCCTAGCCTATGGTCTAGCCGCCGGAGCTAACATCGTAGACTATTCGATCCATAGCTACCTGTACTTCACCCTATTAGCCCTAATACCGATGATCGGAGGGCATACCCTACTCAACTATACGCTTAAATACGTAAAGACAAGCATCGCAACTTCGGTAGCCCTAGGAGAACCTATAGGGGCATCCATCCTAGCCTACCTAATATTAGGACAGGAGATCAGCTTAACAGAAACCTTAGTCATGTGTCTAACCTTATCCTCATTAGCCATAATTTTAATCGAAGAAGCTAGAGTAAGCCATGCTACTGTTTAGACTTAAGCATTCATACAAGGAAGGCGACTTATCGATAGATAGTTGAAGCATCTGCTCGATGCTTTAATCCCTTCTTCTCCACTCCACCTCCTCAGAGCTCTCTCGATAAGCTTGCATACATCTATCTCAGCTCTCCTTTCAACTTCTCATCCAATCTAATGTTTACACCTATAGATATGTGCTTATATACAAATGATTGTAACGATTTAAAGTGTAAAATTATAGATCGAAAATATCGCAATGTATATGGGTGATGTCGCGATGATAATAGGCATCCTTTATACTTAAATATCTTAGGATCGGTATCTAATCTAGGATCCATATGCTATCTGAAGTTTCTCCTAAGGATAATATTCTCTCAGCTATAGAGTGGAGGGAGCCTTGGTGGCTTCCATGCCCTCTCTTCGATGGATCGGTTAAGGTTATTAGGCATGGTTTGATCGAGCATATGAGCGAGGGTACGGATGATTGGGGTGTTGTATGGACTCTCAAAGATCCGTTCTCAGACGGTTTTCCGGTTGAGCATCCTATAAAGACTCTAGAAGATTTGGATAGGTATAATCCTCCATCGATATCTAGGGTTAGGATTCTCGAGCCAATCCTCAAAGATATCCGTATGTTTGATCGTAGATATAGTCTCTTAGCTCTCGATCACGGCTGGGGTATATTCGAGAGAGCATGGCTCCTAGTAGGCGGTATGCTTAAGCTATTCCTATGGTCTAGATCGTATCCAGACGCCGTTGATGAGCTGATGGATATGATAGTCGATGTTAAACTCGAGGTTCTAGATATCGTTCTCAACGAGATTGACTTCGATATGGTTATGTATGGCGATGATTGGGGTATGGAGGATAGACTTCTATTCTCGCCGAATTGGTGGAGACGCTTCCTTAAGCCTAGACATGAAAAACTCTATAGAGCTGTTAAGGAGACTGGAGCATACTGTTATCTCCATAGCGATGGATGCGTAGAAGTGCTGATACCCGAGCTATTAGAGATAGGTGTCGATATATTGAATATTCAACGTGAATGTAACGATTGGATTAGGATACTCCAAGACTTCCATGGTAAGCTTACCCTATGGGGTGGTGTTAGCGCTAGAACTCTAGATAGAGGCACCCCAGATCAAGTTATTCGTGAAGTTGATGAGTGTATTAAGCTAGGTAGGATGGGTGGTGTGGTTATGGCTCCAGGCCACTCCTTGAAGTATAGGAGCGAGAATATAGAGGCTATGAGGAGGACTTGGGAGGAGAGGGGTAGATACCGTCGATAGACTTCCTATGAATACTTATATTCAGTTAACCTCTTACCCTATATTTCGATGAACGTAGGATTTTCCATCCCAGATGATCTCGCTAAGCTTATAGTTAAAGATGAACGTATAATCTGGGTTGGTAGACCTGTTTTTAAGCCTTTCATACTCAAGAATATCGCTGGATTGATCGTACCTATTATCTTCTCGATAATACCTATACCCTTCATACAGCAGATGTTCTATAGCCCTATATCATCATCTATGTTCTTCTTTCCGATAATATTCCTATCACTCTGGTATGGTACCCTAGGTGTTATCATGTTCAGTTTCTCTCTATACCCTATACTACTATGGAGGAATCTATACTATATTCTAACCGATAGGAGGATTATAGTTCGTAAAGGTGTCGTAGGTATAGACTACGATATACTGAACCTAGAATATGTACAGCAGGTTAACATGGATAGGGGTATATGGGATAGAATCTACGGTACAGGTACTATTATAGTTCAAGCTATAGGTGTTAAGCCTATAGAGATGCGTTCGATACCCGATCCATTTAGATCCATAGATATATTGAAGAAGACTGTAGATGATGTTAAAACATCAAGAGCTCTATACATATAGTTAAAATGCATTATACTACTTAGATGGTGGTCATATGAAGAGCTATAGGCTAGTATTTCCCAAGCCTTTCAGAGTGGAGATAGAAGGGTTCGATATTCGTAAACCAGGTTTAGGTGAGGTCTTGATAGAAAGTGAATTTACGCTTATAAGCATAGGGACCGAGTTAACAGCCCTAACAGGTGATTTTCCTAAGCCCTCTGCTTGGTCTAGCTATGTAAGGTACCCGTTCGTACCGGGCTATACATGTATCGGTAGAATCGTAGATATCGGATCCGGCGTCGTAGGCTTCGGTATAGGTGATAGGGTTGCAGCCGTAACTCCTCATGCTAAGCATTCTATAGCTAGAGCCGATGATCTAGTTAAGGTACCAGATAGCCTTAGATCCGAGTATGCATGCCTCCACACTATAGCTGCAGGTGTTATGAACTCTGTTAGGTTAGCTCATGTATCCCTCGGTGACTCTGTAGTAGTCGTAGGGTTAGGCCTACTAGGACAGATGACCGTACTATTCAGTAGGCTTTGCGGAGCCTTCCCAATAATAGCAGTAGATCTATCGGATAAGAGGCTTGAATTGGCGAAGCGCTCAGGAGCTACTCACACTGTAAAATTCACAGGATATGATAACCTAGAGAGCGAGGTTAGGCGGATAACAAAGGATCGTATGGCTGATATAGTGTTCGAGGTAACTGGCAGCCCGAGTGTTATAGCTTGGGCTATAAAGCTTACTAGAAAGCCTCTAGGACGCTTTATAGTTTTAAGCTCACCTAGAGGATCTACGACTATAGATTTTCACGATGAAGTAAACTCTCCGAGCAGAATCATAATAGGTACGCATTTCGGTAGTCAACCAGCCTACGAAACGCCATACAACCCATGGACGCGTAAAAGGAATACAGAGTTATTCTTCAACTTAATGGAGGCAGGTTTAATCGATGTAAGCCACTTCGTAACGCATATATATCCTTGGCGTAATGCTCCTGAAGCATACAAGATGCTTCTAGAGGATAGAACTCAAGCTTTAGCAGTACTACTAGATTTCAGATGCTAGATTCACAGGTATAGGCTTCCCATACGTTCGGTTTAGATGCATCGATTAACTGTAGAAGTATAGGCTTAGAATACTTTATTATATCCTATCTGGCTATGGTATGTTAGCTTTATTAACATCTTCATGTAAAACTTTCTATCGAGGTTATCTTGTCCTCTCTAGATGAGCTCATCGAAGCTTTTATAGAGCTTGATGAGGGTAAGGTTCTAAGCCTCGTCGAGAAGCTCGTCGTAGAAGTCCCGCCTGTAGATATACTGGAGGCTTGTAGAAAGGCTACAGTTGTTATAGGTGAGAAATTCGAGAAGGGTGAATATTTCCTATCTGAACTCGTATATGCTGGTGAGATATTCAGACGTATCATGGATATAGTACTACCTAGGCTTAAGGAGGAAGTGAAACCTATAGCTACGATCATCCTCGGAACGGTCGAGGGTGATATACACGATATAGGTAAAAATATATTCAAAGCTTTCGCAGAAGCAGCTGGCTTCAAAGTTATAGATCTAGGTGTAGATATATCCCCTGAAAGGTTCGTTGAGGCTGTTAGAAGCTATAATCCTGAGATCGTAGGTATGAGCGGTCTCCTAACCATAGCTATAGAATCTATGAGGAGGGTTATCGAAGCTTTGAAGCAGGCTGGGCTTAGGGATAGAGTTAAGGTCATCATAGGTGGCGGTAGGGTTGATGAGTATGCTAGGAGGTATACTGGTGCAGATGAATGGGCTGATAACGCTATGCTAGGTGTGAGGAAGTGTAAGCAGATGCTAGGTTTGGAGGGTTGAAGATATGTCCGGGTCTAGATCCCTTGAGGAGCTAGCTAGGGAGAGGATGGAAAGGATTGAGAAAGCCGTAGATTTGAAGGAGCCTGATAGGATTCCAATATTCATATTCACATGCGGGGATCTACTACGTAGGTATGCTACAGGATACCAGCTATACTTTGATTACGATAAGGCGCGTGAAGCATCGGTAAGATTTGCATTGGAATTTCCTGTAGATTCGTTGGGCGCCGTCCTAGCCGCTGAGGGATTCGTATTCGCTTTAGCATTCTCAGATTACCCAGATATAGCTCCATCTGTTAGATTCTGGTCTGGCCCTATGCATGATGCTTTACTTGATAAGTATACTAGATGGCCTGGTAGGGAGCTTTCAGAAGATAGTATCCTACAGTTTATAGGAGGGCAGTTTATGGATGTAGATGAGTATGGTAAGCTATCAGACGATCCTGTTTCTTTTATAAACCAAGCTATACTTCCAAGATCTTGTCTAAACCTTGAGAAACCTGGATCTGCTAAAGCTAATGCTTCGCTGATAAGACTTGGGGTGGAAGCTTCTAGATTCCTTAAATTCCTAAGCGATACCGCAGTAGATCTAGCTAGGGTTGGTACCCCATCGCTACCGCTTACATTCGCTTATGCACCCCTAGATTTCATAGGAGATTTCCTTAGATATCCCACCGGAGCTCTATTAGATATCCGTAGATACCCTGATAAGGTTAAGCAAGCGTGCGAAGCTCTAGTGGAACCTATAGTTAAAGTAGCTTTATCGCTTAAACCAGCTGGAGCTAGATACGCATTCATACCTCTACATCTAAACGAATATCTATCACCCAAACTATACAGGGAATTCTACTGGCCAACCCTAAGGAAGATTATAGAAACTCTATACAATCAAGGTATAAGATCGCTAGTATTCTTCGAAGGATGGCATGACGCTCACCTAGAGACGATACTAGATCTACCTAGGGGCTGGGGTATAGCATACTTCGAGAAGACGGATGTAAGGAAAGCTAAGAAGATTCTAGGAGGGCATACATGCGTGATGGGTGGTATACCGCCATCACTACTACTACAAGAAACCCCGGATAGGATAAGAGAGTATGTGAAAAGCCTCTTAGAAGAAGTGAAACCTGGAGGAGGATTCATACTAGCGCCAGGTGTAGCCGATATACCAAAGGAAGCCCCGTCAGAAAACTTGAAGGCATTGATAGAAGCAGTAGAAAAGTACGGAAGATACTAGTCATACTGAAGATTCTTTTTCGTTCACAACGTAAGTACCATACATACTAGATGGGGTAGCTTCCTATTTCCCTGATTCTTGTAAGAGGCCTCACCATACTATAGCGTAGTGGGAGTGTTCTCTCATCCTACATCGAGGATCTCAGCATAACTATCTTCCGGATTTGAAGTATGGGATTATCTTCTTCTCGAATATATCGAGGAATCTTGGTATATCCTTATTGAGCATCGGGCGGAATGCTACGTGTAGAGCGCCTGCTTGGATGAATTTCTCGATTCCATCTATACAATCATCAGGTTCGCCGTAGACGATGAAATCTCCGATATCATCTAGAGATCTACCGAAGAAGTGTGTTACATAGCGTTCCGCGGTTATCCGAGCTTCATCATAATCATCCGATACGCTTACGATTAGGTTGCAAGCAGGTTTCACGGATTCAGGTTTACGTCCAATCCTCCTAGCTATATCCCTTATCACCGATATCTTCTCTTTAAACTCGCTAGACGATACAGCCCAGCTTATCCATCCATCCCCAATCTCGCCAGTAGCCCTCAGGATAGCTTCACTCCTTCCACCGAAGTATATGGGTGGATGAGGTTTCTGCACTGGTTTAGGCCATAAAGGAGCGTTATGTATCTTATAGAATCTCCCATCGTATGAGGGTGAATCCTCGATCCAAAGCTTCCTGATCACGATGACACCTTCTATAGTCTTAGCTACCCTAACCTGAAAGCTATCCCATCCGATACCGTAGCTTCGAAACTCCTGAGAAAACCATCCGGCGCCTACTCCTAGGATTACACGCCCGTTCGAGAGATTATCTAGGGTTGCCACGGTCTTAGCTAGCAGCGATGGATTCCTCAAGGGGATCGGTGTTACGCATGATCCTATCCTTACGCTCCTAGTTACCGTAGCTATAGCAGCCATAACTATCCATGCATCAAGAGCATCCCGTCTTCCAGATTCCTCCCCGATCGCCTTGTAAACCCTATCCGGGAGGAATAGGTGATCCAACACCCATACGGCATCGAAACCTATACGCTCAGCCCTTATAGAGGATTCCAGTAGGAATGGGAACGATGGGAAACCGTACGTAGCGAAATTAACCCCGAACTCTACGCTTGAAGACATGCTTACCACCCAACCATGATATAAACCTAGGGTATAGCCTAATTAAGCTCATATCCGAGTAAAAGTATGGACCCGAATCCTCCGGTATCTCGATAGCTTCCATACAGGGATATATGTAAATACTTTTCTCGAAAGCTTAATTTATCTGCGTGAAGGAGCCTTAAGCTTACATGCTAACACCCTATCAGGAGGATATCGCTGTTGAATTCGATTACTTCTACTACTGTTTCATCTCCCTGAACTATAACCCTGGGCTTGAATATCCTCCTACCTTCCAGCTCTATCCCCTCCCACCTATAAGCTGTTCCATCAATCCTCAACCTTACGCTACAATCGTAGGGTGTGTATACTACGATCTTATCCTTACCTTCTGAAACTCTTATCTCGCTAGTCTCGTTTAGTAGCTTATCGTTAGCAGGCTTTATATCGAATAGATCATATTTCTCGAATATCCATTTAGCGAAGGCTACATCGAAGGCTCCGGGGAATTTTAGAGCCGTCATCCAATGGTAGGGCTGACCGTAGGATGCGGAATACCTATACTCTCCTCCCCTATGCCAAGACCATATACCATGCGCTCCATAGGCTATGCCCGCTTTAGCTCCGGATAGTAAGCTCTGCCATACTGCTCTCCTTACATCCATACGATTGAATCTACCATACTTCTCGCATGCTCTTATGGAAGCTATACCTTCGTAACATGGCTCGCCGTTAACTATAGGCTTCTTGATAGGCATAGAGTAGAATCTTTGTGCAAGCTCATATGCTAGATGTTGCCTATCCCTCCTATGACCTGATTGATACATGTAGAAATCGTAGTTCGGCGAATATAGGATTCTATCCGGGATATCGTACAATCCTCCCGATAGATGCATGGTCGTCAGAGAGTTAGGGGCTACCCTCTTAACTATATCCATAGCTTTTGAATAGTACTCCACGGATTCTTCTGATTCGAAATTTGTATCGCCGCTGATTACGAATATAGGATTATACTTCCCGAATCTTTCAGCCACGTAGCATACATAATCCTCAAGCTTCTCCATAGGTATAATCCTACTGGGATTTATCTTAGAACCCCAAGTCCCCCTAACATAGTTACACCATAAAACTACTAGAGCAGGTATGAACCCCCTATCTACAGCTGCTTCGATCATCCTCTCAGCCCTATCGAAGTAAGTTTCATTCCTTCTATCGAAATCCCATCCGCTACCTGGTAGAGGCTGGAACGGATCCATATAATTCTCGGATTCGCTCCTATCCCACTGTGGTAGTATATCTATCTGGATAGCGTTGAACCCCTGCATCCTCCTATAATCCAGGTAGTATATCCACTCATCGTAGCTCGGATTAGTGAACGCGCTCCAACATGTATCTGCAAGGTAGAAGAATTTCTCCCCATCTAGTAGGAGGTAATCCTTAGTCTCGGATATAGCTAGCTTAGCCATACCCTATCCCGTAGAGTATAATCTTAATAATGCATATAATCTTATCTGGCTGATGACTCATCCTAAGTTTATGATATCATCCTACGCTATGGACTTTAACCATACGAATCTTAGGTTTATCATCGAAGTATACGTATGATCCATGCCCGGTTTCATCCCCGTTTAACCTTCTATCTGGAATCCACTCTCCATCCTTATATACACCTTCATCAACCCATAGAATCTCTACGTTCGATGAAAAGCTATCCCTAGGTAGGAATCTGAGCATGAAGTTCACTCCTACAGCTATGTACATGTCATCCTCCACGGCTATGATCAAACCTCCTGATGGGATTCTAGCCTCATATTGGAAGCCTGGTAGGATAGCCTTCATCCTCTCCATCAATTCGTGTGTGAAACTTATCCTCAGTCGGTATCCTCCGAGATCACATTCAAATCCTCTTACACGTGCTCTAGCTCTCCACATAGATGCCATATGGCTATAGCCATATAATCCATCATCTGTGAACCCCATCATCCTACCTGTACCTTGATATCCAGCTATCACAGGTATCATACCTGATAGGATTCTATAGCATTCAGATAGAGGATGCTTCTCAGGATCCACTATATCGTCTGTACCGAATGGGGAGAATCCTAAAGCGTTATGCCTACCTAGAGCATAGTATATGTATGATGCGCTCCGCTCATCACGTATAGTCTCAGGGATTAGTAGCGGATTACCCAGCCGATCATACTCGTAGCAGACCTGGCAGAAATCCTCCTTATAGATATCTGGAGCTACCAAATCGATATGAGGCGCTGCTGCACGCCAAACCTCCAGCATACGGGATACAGGCCCCCCGCTAGGATATTCACCGGGTCTCCCCTCCTCGTATACGTATGCACTCGGTCCAAGCCAAGCATTAACATACATCGGTATAGGATATTCCTCCTTACCGGCTGCGGCTACGCTATCCACATAGCATGCAAAATACCAAGCCATAAAAACCTCATCCGCACCTAAACCAAATACCTCGCTCCATGTACCTGAAGTCCTCCATTCACTCCTCCTCCATATAGATTTCAGGTATGGGTTTAGATTCTCCCTATTAGCTTCAAGATACTTCATCAACTCTTCAGGTACCTCCCGATGGAAATACTCCTCTGCTAACGGATGATAATCCCTAGCCGATCCTAGGATACCCACCTCGTTCTCAACCTGCATCATGATAATAGTATGCTTTCCCCCATCCACCTCGCGGATATGTTTCATAAGAACTCTAAACGCATGTGAATCAGCTTCCAAACAGTTCCTACTGAAGCATGTGATAGAATTTAACCTTCTACCCATGACATCCTGAGCACGTGGAAACCGTTCAAGATCCATTTTTACCCATACAGGAGTGTATGTAGAGAGGGCATTCTTCCATGTCCCAAACCAGAGGAAAATAACCCTTAATCCATACCTACGAGCTCCATCTATAAGCCCATCCACTAGATGGAAATCGAACTTTCCCTCCTCAGATTCGATAAGCTCCCAACTAACTGGTATTAGAACTGTGTTCAACCCTAGAGATGCTAGACGAGGCCATATCGGCTCCATATAAGCTAAACTAGATGAAGATGAATTATGAACTTCCCCACCCAGAATTATAAACGGCTTCCCATCGACTGTTAGTTGCTTCGCGTTTCCATACGTGCGTAGATGGGGTATATCTAGACTAGGACTGGTCATGATATATACACCGAAAGCTCCATCCCTATGAAGTATCGATATAAAGGTTATGTTTCACTACGCATACTATCGCTAACTCTCGATAACTCTACTCATCATTTACACATATAATCTTTAAAGTTTTAGCTAAATCACAAACCATATCTATTTGGTCAATATAGATATTATTACGCTTGATATTTTAAATTTAAAATATGAAAAACATTGATTTAACATCGTCGGAGAAAACTTTAATAAGCATATAAGATACTCCCCTCCCCGATAAGGTGAATACCTGTAAGTAGGATTTTAGCTGGTTCAACTCTACTATCCTTGATAATCGCTGTATCTATCGTGGTTCTAGTATCGTCTAGTTCTACGCCTAGCTACGGTCAGGTTGGCTTCGATTATGTATCTCCTATGATGTCTGCTATAGATATCGATGAGCTTAGAAAGTATGTTGATGATCTCGTATCTTTCGGCTCTAGGTTTACAGGCTATCCTGGATGCTACCAAGCCGCAGACTATATAGAATCTAAATTCAGAGAGTTCGGATTACAAGATATATCGAAGCATAGCTTCAAAGTACGTATGGAGAGGATCATAGATAGCACTCAGAGAGAATTCATAGATCTAATGAAGAAGCAGGTACTACTATGGAGAAGTATGAAAACAGCAGAAAGAATAGAATACCAGAAAAGATTTAAATCTATAAGGGAGAGGATGAGCCAAACATGGAGTGAACTACATAATCAAAGATGATATGTATAATTCAATAAGTTAGCTTACGATACTTCTCATTTGTAAGGCTTATAAAATCTATCTAATACTATCATGTTTGATCTCGGTTTATATTAAAATCACGTCTATTATCTGCTCTCTATAAATCCATCTAAAAATTATGTGAGATTATAGATAGATCGTATCTGTTTATACTCGAGGCATTCGATTTCTTCAAAGATTGATGCAGCAGCAGAATCCTATTAAAGCTAGGATAAAATCAACGTTTTTAATTTATTCTGCTGCGATATAACGATGAGTTAAGAATATAGATTATAGGAGGGATGCTAGCTAGGTGCAATCTTAACATGGGGGGTCTAGATAGAGAATAAGTTTCTTCATGATGTATGTCCTTTCTATTCTCTCGACAGATCTGTTTCTCTCCTCCTTATAGGATATACTCCTATCTTCTTCGCATACTCCACTTCATATTTTAGGTTTTCAGGCGGTATACCCGCATAGGTTTCTCCTCCGTTATCGAATATATACCCTCCAACCGGAGCTGCGGTATATATGCATCTCTCAACCTCCTTCCTAATCTTTTCATGATTCCCATCCACTAAGACTCTCCAATTAGCATTACCGTTGAATATTACCCTACCGTTGAATGCCTCAGCTAATATCCCTAGATTATTCTCTACACCTACATCCACAGAATTCACCTTATATACATCGGTTATTATATCCGTTATATGATCCATATGGGAATCCATATGCAGCCCTCTATATCTCCTACCATACTTCTCATATAATCTTAGATTGTATGGTAGAGCAAACTTCTTGTACATACTACGGCTCAGATAACCTGAATGGTCATCTGAAAGACTTATAGAATCCATACCTCCACCAACCCTTTCATGACGATACCTCTGCAATCTATCGAATGTCTCTTCAAGCTTCCTTAGAAGTTTATGCATTTCATCAGGATACCTGTAAAGCCATATATACAACCTTTGAGGACCCATTAAGGATCCGGCTGCGGATACTGGTGGATGAATCTGTAACCCACCCCTACCGACAGGTATATCCCCATACTCCTTTCTAACGAACTTCGTAAACTCCTCAACTCTATCATAGTATGCCTGTATACCTGGATGATCATCAGGATCAGGAATCTCAAGTCTATCTATATCCTCGATACTATATATACGCGGAACTATCCATGGACTCCTCCAAGGATTCCTCTCATCAGGCATAGCTATCCTACAATCGAATACGATACCCTCAGCTATCGAACCTACATCTAGATGAACACCTACACCGACAACATCATCCTGAAGCCATTCAAAACGCCATTTTAAGCCCATAAGCTGAACATCGACCATAACCTTGAAACTCGAATAATACTCCATCAAAGTATAACCGAATAGCCATGCATAATATGGCCCGCCAACGCCTATCGCTACTGGAACCCTATCAGGCTCCTCAAACCTATGAACAGCTTCAAACCTCTCACGATTCCTCTCAGCAATCCTAGCATACCTCGAGCAATCAAACACAATCATACGCTAACTCCTCCATGATCTGTAAAACACATCGTAGGACTCTAATAAAAATTGATATCGGATGGTTATGTTAAATGGATCTAATAAACTAGGATCCGTCGAGCTTTGAAAGATACGATCATTATTCGTTTTCCTTTTCCCTCTTCATCCTAGCTTCTACTCTTGCATCCCCCTAATCTTGGACTGCGAACCTTAATCTGGAGAATATAGAGTAGAAAGCGGGACTAATATCCCTACAGACCAATACCAATGGAAACCATAAATATCCTGGGCTTATATAAAGATTTGCGGATGCTAGGAATACATTTATAATAACGTAATCCATGAGGTAAACTACGAATGCCCTCTTAGCCTTCTCTTCTTCCATGCTTCTTTAAAATCCTCTATAAGCATAGGATTACCGCTATACTTTCTATAACATACTCTAAACTTTAAAATTTGATATAAATGAATTATCTTAGAGGTTACATATCTGCGATATGTAGTATGATTACATAGGAATAGCCCTTCTCTATCTAGCTTCTCTTAAGTTTGTTATAAGCTTCTCTATGAAGCTTGAATCCTCCCTAGTCGGTTCCGCTATCCCTACCATATCTGCTCCTAGTTCGAATACCCTCTTAGCAGCTTCTACGCTCCATATATACCCGCTTACGAGTATGAAGGCATCTGAATATTTTCTTAAACCTTCTAAGAAGCTATAATCCGGCTTACCATCCGCGCTTCTTATGTTAAAGTGTACTCCTAGAAGATCTAGTCCCTCCATGTAATCCATTATAGGGCTGTAATCCGGTATAGCGCCTGCTCTAAACTTAGCTATAACAGGTTTATCAAGGTTATTGAATGCTTCAAGCCATCTGAATAGCTCACTTCTATTCTCAGGTAGAACCATAGCTCTAAGCTTACCGATCCTATAGTACGGCTCGTATGTTCCATGGAAGTTCAGCTCAACTATATCCCCTCCAGCCTCATAGAAGAATCTAGAGGCTTCAAGACCCCATTCAAGTTTAGGCGTAGCTAGATTCAGGCATACATATACATCGCCTAACACTTCTCTAACCTTAGAACATTCTTTTCTAAGGAAATCTACGCATCTATCTCTATCTGGTGGAAGTACTGGAAGCCTATGGATTCCTAGATTGTAGGCGGGAGGCTCAGCTAAGTATGCCCCAAGCTGAACCATAACGCATCCCCTCCCCCTGCTAGCGCAGTATGCTCCATCCGTTACACCACCCATAGACGATAGGAAGAATCCTCCCCTAAGCCTACTACGTAGATTAGTCCATCTAGACATAGATATCACCTACTATTATACAACCTTCTAGCCATCCTATATTCTTCGCTAAGCTTAGATAAATTATCTATTATGGATGGATCTCTAGATATAGCCTCATCGACTAAGCCTAGATATCTAGCGATCCTGACAGCATCGGGAGATATCCTTTTAAGCTTTCCACCCATAAGGACGTAATGCTCCTTCTCCAACTTTTCGCCGAGTATATACTCAGCCTCGTTAACGCTTGCATGTAGGATGAAGCAATGCGGGCTCCCATCGATAGTCGCTACCACCATCCTCCTAGGCTTTGATGATCTAACTATACTAGCTATTTTACCATAGTATGCCGTACTCTCCTTTTCAGGGCATACGAGAAGTATAACCCTATCCTTAGATAGCTCCTCGAATACTCTCGGATCCACTATAGGTAAGCACGCGGAAGATAGTAGAATCTCCGAATTCCTGAGTATAGGTGTCTTAACCCATACACTTAGAAGCCACGGATAACATACCTCGTTTACGCTTTGAACCTGGCTACCACAGCCCATAAATAGAGCTCCCCCCATCTTACAACTATGATTACGAATGCTAGTTAACCTTTCCTACAGTAAGCCATACATCGCATAGCACTCCTAACCTACAGCATCCATCTAATTGAGCATATTCAAAAGAGTAGAGCTATATAATCCTTAGGTAGATCTGATATGATCTAGAGCTATGCATACCCGCTGCTACAGGTCTTTAGATATTCTGAAGCTTCTATTATTGATGCTCATAGCATCTATCTCATTATCATCCACTAGCTTATATGCTAACCCCATACCGGTAGCTTCTGAGAAATGGGTTCCCTATAAGCCTAAACCAGAAGAGTTGGGCGGATCTGAAATCTCCGTCTACGATAGATGCATCAATGTTACCGTAAAATTCATCTTCAAACATTCAGGCTTCAAGATAGAATCCAGATACAATATATCGCACCGTTATGTTAGATTCGACTTTTACGTATACGAATGGACAGGTATAACACTACCAGTATTAACTGAGAAGGTGTGTACCATAACTACAAAACCTTTAGATCCCGGGGTATACTACGTGCAGCTCTTCATATCGAATATAGAAGTGGCGGCGTTAGAGGTGGCAATACCAGATAACGAGGAAAGCCACCCCTCTCACCAGGAGGGTGATCTACAAGCTATATTAAGCCTACCGTTCATAGGACTAATCCTGCTGGCATTAACAGTAATGGTAGTAGCATCGATATACGGCTGGATAAGATTGTGACCAGGATACCTCCCACCTAGAGAGGGAGGTATTAAGATAGGAATTATTGATGGGTATGGAAGGTTAAAGCTTTAATCCTCGTTGATTTTCATCTTTTGAGTATCGTATCCATGCAATTGTAAGCGTTTCTAGCGATACTCAATGCTTCTAACGCATCCCTCTCATCATATATCTCCCATGGCGTTAAACCTTTTAGAGGCTCCCCGTATGTAGCTCTACCATGTTTCGATGCCAATCGAGATGCTGCATCCTGCTAGCGTATACGCCAATCCTCTAATATCCTCCGGAAGTTGCTGAGCGACTTCTCTAAGCTCAGATGAGGGATCATGACTCCAGCTAGGAACTCTATATACGGCTATAACGGCTTTCGCAGCGTTTTCTACGCATAGCTGAGATGATGCCACAGTCATTCTGAAATCTCTACGCTTATAGGCTTCTTCAGCTTCCTCGAGATAGCGGTTTGCAAGCTTAAGTCTATAGAGGACTTCACCCCGCGGGTTAAGCCTCATAGATCTACACCTCGACTGCTTCCAAAGGTTTATCATCGATTCTCTTCCATCCATACTTCCCGTCAGAAGTCTTATATCTGGTAAGTCTAGCTTTCTCGATAAAGCTTCCTTACATCCTCTACTAACCTATGTAATACTCCTAGACGATCGTATACGACCACCGCATCATACAATATATTGAGTAGTAGGGAGGGTGATATCTAGCTTCTCCCTAGATATGTCGTGCAATCTAGCGTCGATTAAGGTTACAGGTTTACCTACCCTTCTAGCTATCACAGCGTAGATCTTAGATCTAACTTCAAACCCGCTGAGACTCTTTAAGATAACGAATACATCTACATCGCTATCGGGTTTAGCCTCTCTACGAGCCCAGCTTCCGAAGAGAGCTAACCCTACAAGCTCCTCGCCGAATATTTTTTCGAGATCCTTTACAGCTTCACCTAACGCCTCTACTACATTCATATCATACTCAGTCAACCTCCAGCCCTCCAGATAATTAACTAGGTATTACAATGCGTTAGGGTTCGATAAATCTTAGCTGAAGACCATGTTGAGGATTATCGGGTTTATGATGTCTACGATACGGAGATAATCCTATATGGCTGGTTCATGTACATATCTCTAGTAGGTATGAACCTGGTAGAAGGTAGGGTTGATGGGTTTAGGATTTTATTCGCATACTTCGACGATATAGTTCTAGGAATCGCTACGGAGATAGGTCCCAGGATACTGTATCTAGGCCTTAAGGGTAAGCCTAACTTAAACTTTTTCGGAGTACTTCCGGATGCTGGTAGGGAGACTCCCGAAGGTTTCTGGAGGATCTATGGCGGTCATAGGCTATGGACATCACCTGAAGCTCTACCTAGATCGTACTCGTTGGATGATAAACCTGTTAAGGTGGAATCCTTAGATGAGGAGGTTAAGATATACGGTAATCCTGAACCTGAGAATTCCGTTAGGAAGGAGATATACGTGAAGAGAGCTGATGAGGGAGGGGTTGAAGTCATTCATAGGATAGTGAATATCGGTAGATGGCCTATTAAGCTGAGCTGCTGGGCTCTTTCTGTTATGAGGAAGGATGGATTCGCTATACTACCTATCGAGCCATGCAAAATCGATAAGGAGGGGTTACTACCGGATAGGAGGATATCGCTCTGGCCTTACACTCATCTAACAGATCCTAGATTAAAGCTATCCGATAGATACATATTTGTAAGACAAGATCCTAGGATAGGCATGCCATTCAAAATAGGGGTAAGAGCTAATCCTACATGGGTAGCATACTGGGTTGAAGGATACGTATTCATGAAGATCTTCGAGGATAGGAAAGGGGAGTATCCAGATTATGGGTGTAACGCTGAAGTCTACACAAACGCAAATATGCTTGAACTAGAAACCCTAAGCCCTCTCATGGAGATCGATCCTTTAGAGGTAGCTGAACATAAGGAGGTTTGGAAATTGGCTGAAGTAGGCTTGATGAAGCCTGAAGCTATGGATGTAGATGAGAAACTAACTAGACAGTTATCTATACGGTAAGACTAATGTTTTATTGTAAGCCTTACCTTCCTCAGCATTACCTATAATCTATAGGCTATGCGTATAGTATTCATAGGATCTGGGGGATCTAGGGTTACTAAGAGGCGTTCCTGTCCATCAATACTAGTCGATAATGATACGTTGATCGATTGCGGTCCAGGATCCCTCAAGAATCTAAGGTTAATAGGTGTAGATCTAGTCGATTGTATCGATAGGATCCTACTATCGCATACACATGCCGATCATATATCAGACTTGGTACCGATCCTATGGGCTATGCAGCTTGATGGACGTAGTAGGAAGCTAACCCTGATAGGTCCTAAAGGCTTAGAGTATACTGTAACGGATCTCCTAGATCTTCTAGGGACACCTAAAGGATTCATAAGATATCCGTTGGAGTATATCGAAATAGATGGAAGGGAGACGATAGGAGATATATCCACGTGCATGGTTGAACATAGTATCCATACAGTAGCCTATAGATTGGATAGAAGCGGTGGAAGCTTATGCTATAGCGGAGACACTAGACCATGTAGAAGATTGATCGATCTAGCATACGGAGCGGATATACTCATACATGAAGCATCCTTCCCAAACTCGTACGTAGATATAGCCGTCAGGACTGGCCACTCGACAGGGAGAGAGGCAGGTATAGTTGCATACGAATCATCGGTTAGAAAGCTAATCCTATTCCATATATCACTCGAAGATTTCGAGGAAGCTATACTAGACGAAGCTAGATCAGTATTCGGAGGAGATATAATCTTAGCCGAAGATCTCCTCTCGATCGAGATCTAATCTATATAGAGATATATAGCAAGCATTATAAGTATATTGCAAAATTTATCTGTTCAATCCTTCCTTTTCATATAAAAGGATATGGATAGATTGGAGAATCGTACAAATATAGAGAGGATAGCCTTGATAGCTATATCGGCTGCTCTATACGCGGCAGCTATCACCGTCACAGCACCCATACCTACACCCTGGGGTGTAGGACATTTCAGACCGGGTGTAGTAGTTCCAGCTCTATTCGCTTTAATATCCACACCCATGGTCGCAGGTGTAGGCGCGGCTATGGGTACGTTCATAGGTAGCTTCATACTATCACTATTCGGTCTAAGCAACCCTATACTAAGCCTAATATCCGGTGTACCAGGTAACTTCATAGCATTCTACCTCTTAAGCTACCTATCATCTAGATATAGATCTCTAAGCTCATTCATAACTTCAAGCCTAATATCGCTATTCATAGGCAACCTCATAGCTGCATTCGGTGTCCTACTATACTACTCAACCGTAATTCCAAGCTGGATTTTATGGTCTATCGAAGCTAAGCTATCGGTAATCCTAGGATTAACGCTATTCTGGGTTGCGACGATGTTACCCTTCGTAATCGTACTAACGCCAATACTAGCTGAAGCTTTAACACCTATCATATCCAATGTAAACTCTAAAATCCTTAGGAAAATAGAGCTTACTAGAACGGATACTAGATCTAAGATAATATATTCCTCATTAACGGTAGCATCCATCCTAGTATTAATCTATGTAGCTGCAACGTTAACACCGATAGGCGATATACTATTCGCTAAAGTGATTAAACCAGAATACATACTATGGGTTAAAATCCTCATATTAATCTCAGGATTGATAACGCTAGCCTTCGGTTTAACAACATCTATAACGTTGAGATTTGAATCTAGAAAAGATGATAGTGGTATACGTGCTTTACGCGTATAAGCTGTTAGCTTCGAATAACCCTTTCTCAAACCTAGATGCTACGCTACATCGTAGATCGTATTCTACGTACCAGCCTCCCCACCTCCCCTTCTATGATCGAAGCTGTAGATGGGCCTAAACTCATACCCTCCTCATATCTATCTGGATCCCAGCTATCTTCAGGTATTATATAGCCTACCTCATCGTTCCCTAGACAAGCTACAATTTTACATCTACCGTCAAGTATACCCCTTAACTCCATACCGATCCTCGGTAGAGCTTCACCAGGTATAGTTACCATCGATATCTCTCCAATCCTGGCGATACAAACCTCGGTTAAGATTCTCCCATCTATAATGGAGCGTCTCAGAAGCCCCCTCCTACTAGCTTCGAGGAATAAAGGATTATCCACAGGTAGCGTTAGCTCGCTATACGCTAAATCGATAATAGCATTTTCAACGCGCTCCTCGTACTCTAAGCAGTCCATAAAATACCTAGCTAACCTAACTCCCACACGTTCAGCTTCATCGAAACTCCTAGCTTCGACATCAGGTGTTAGCATACCTCCTAGAGGCCCGTTAACGAACACAGTTATACCGCCTATATTACCCTCGATACAGGATCTAAGGTAGTGTACGTAATCCGCTGTTATAAGCTTATTATCGTCTGATAGAACTTCAGGATGGCATGCAAAGTTAACTATCGTAGCTATCGTACGACCAGACTCATCAATAAATCTAAACGACGAGAGGTAGCGATCCACTAAACCTCTATCACGAGTATTCCTCACTATACCCCTAGGATCTACTAGGATCCATGAATACCTAGCATAACCCCTCACAGTGTTCTCCAAAGCTTTAATTATAGCTTCAGATAAAGCTGAACGTAACCACTCCATATAGTCGTCGTCCACCCCGCTGGTATACTCGTCTGAACCCCATAAACCGATAGTATCGGGACCAGAATGTGTATGCGTACAGCAGAAGAGAACCTCCCAAGGCTTTACACCGAAGCTATCGGCTACACTTCTCCTTATCTCGTCTATAAAATTCTTGAATAAACCTATGAGATCTAAGGATACTAGCACAAGGCAACGCTCATCTGAACCGATGGCTAAGATCGAAGCATAAAGCCTATCATGTACCCCCTCACTAACCCTACCATGACTAAACCCTGCAAGAAACACCCTTCTAGATGGCGTTATATCCACTCTTAAAGATCCTACCCGAAACAACGTCTAACATCATATTCCAGTGATAGGAATCCACATTATATTTAGTTTTACAACTCATAACCTTATACAGAGTTCTTGAATTATACCCTCCAACTGTAGATTTACGATCATAAGATGGTGGGTTGATACCATATAGTAACAATATTTCGGCATTAGATTCAACTGTTTGTTGGATTAAAGAAGATCTAGCTATAATCCCCCATCTAAGCCGTCGCTAGAAGATTCTATCATCTTCCCACATACTCGTTATCATCAGGTATGCTTCCCCATCAATTCTAGTACCTTACCAGATACCAGTTTAACCCAGATGCATTTCCGAGCCTAGAATTGGATTTCCACCGTATACATCTCTATTCTGAATCTTTAATAGCGTTACACCGATATCGATATTCGTGTCTACAACACCTTACGAAGATATACTCGCTGTATTCGAGGATAGAGGTAGTAGGGTTCCGTGGAATATAAGGCATGAATTCTGGTACTA
>Ga0105154_1000142_pt1 | contig 30978 bp, 28 predicted proteins | sample SSWtaG_FD_89672 | JGI IMG/M metagenome (GOLD analysis project Ga0105154, IMG submission 89672) | Hot spring microbial communities from Sandy's Spring West, USA to study Microbial Dark Matter (Phase II) - SSWsed_matched | ecosystem: Environmental > Aquatic > Thermal springs > Hot (42-90C) >... | reverse complement strand
GAGTGCAGGCTTCAGGCCCACATGCCACATCCACGCGCTAGCCCTTCTAGCCGAGAGCATCGCGAACGTCCCATCGGTACGCCCCCTGTCGAGAACCGGTGCCACGATCTCGACCTCATAGGCGACGGGATCGCCGCCCTCCCCCAAGACCCCTCCGTCCGCAACAACGGCTGTTGCGACACCGTGCTTTCTGGCCTCGGCGTAGAGCTCTCTAGCTCTAATCCAGCCCCTAGGGGTGAGCACTAGCGTGTCGCCCGAAATGCACGGATTTGTAGCCCTAATGGGGCCCTTCACCTTTAGGAGAACGTTCCTCCTGTTGATGTTGTCCATGAAGAGGACTCCGGGATCCCCGGTTCTCCATGCATTCTCTGCCATCATGTGAAGCAGGCTACGGGGGTCTATCGTCCTCCAGACGCTGCCGTCTCTCGGATTCCTCAGGGGATAGGGCTCGCCCCTCTCGTAGTGCCTCCAGAAGTCCTCTGTTATCATGACCGAGAGGTTGAAGTTTGCAAACTGGTCTCCACCTGACTTGCAGGTTATGAACTTCTCGATGTCTGGGTGCCAAATCTCGAGTATTCCCATGTTGGCTCCCCGCCTCTTCCCCCCCTGCTTTATCACGTCGGTTATGACGTCTATTATCCTCATGAACGACACGGGCCCCGAGGCCGTTCCCGATGTCGACCTTACGACGTCTCCTTCGGGTCTTAGCTTGGAGTAGTTCATTCCAACGCCACCCCCGCTCTTGAAGATTAATGCCGCCTCCTTTGCAGCCTCCATTATGGACTCAATGTCGTCATCCATGTCTAGCACGAAGCATGCTGACAGCTGCCCCAGTCTGGTTCCGGCATTGAAGAGTGTCGGCGAGTTCGGCAGGAACTTCTTTTGAACCATGAGGTCGTAGTATGCCTTGAAGTCGCTGTAGTGATTGTCGAACCCTCCATTGAGAAGCATGCTCCAGAACTCGCTCCACGAGACCTTCATCCTCCCCTGTTTGTTCAGCTCGTCGTAGAGGCCCTTCATTCTCTCGAGGTGGTACTCGTTCCACGTGAATGCAAGCTCCCCCCTCTCGTTCCTGAGGCCCACCCTACCGCTCCACTCCCTGGGATTGAACTCCTCGGGGGGGTGCGGCTTTTGGGAGCCCGTCCTATCGAAGACTCTCGGGTCGTAGAGGATGTCGGGAATTACGATGTGAGCTGCAACCCTAACGAACATGCGCTTGGGGTCTTCGACTAGCCTTCCCCTCTCGTCGCGAAGCAGGTACCTGGAGGCTAGGAGCCTTATTGCATTGAGGCTTAGGCTCTTGTCGACCTCGTCGACATAGTCCTTCTCCAGAAGCCTCTTCTTCTCCTCCCTGATCCTCTCTCGCTCCTTCCTGTAGAGGATGTAGGCTTTGGCCACCTCGTAGAGGTCGAACTTTACGAGCGCGAGCTCGACGATATCCTGGATCTCCTCAACGTGGGGGAATGCCTCCCTTTCTCCAAACTTCTCGTCGATGGCTTTGAGTACGTACTCGACAACGGTATCCAGTGTTGCCGGATCGAAGCGACCTACGGAGAGCATCGCCCTCTTGATGGCATTTCTAATGCGCGAGGGATCGAAGTCATCTACTCTGCCATCTCGCTTGACGACCCTCTTCACTCTAATCTTCAGCGCCTCACCTCTCTCCATGTAGCATCGCACCTCCAACTACATGGAGGTCCGATCCGTGATCAGATCACCGTACACTATATATAAAAAAGAGTAGAGAATGCACACCACCAGGTAGTATCAGGGCGGCCTGCTATTAAGGCCTGCCGTTGGGAATTTGGAACTTGAGGCGTGGGCTTGCACTCTCAAGAAACAGCTCTGACAATCCATACCTCACTCGTATCGTCTCCTCTGACAAATAGTATGCTCTGAATGCTGCTTATGTATTCCATTCGGTCTCCAGGACCTAATGGTGAGAATGGCATTGTTATCGAGTACGCCATGAGATCGCCTGTTGCGGCATTGATGCCATAAAGGGGCCCGTTCTCGGCCGCAATCCAGAGTACGTCTGGAGAGTACGCCATTCCGACAACCTTGGTTACCGACAGCTGCCCAAAGGCTCTCCACGTGTTCGTGTCTGCACTATACTCTAGCAGAATGGGTGCGCTGTTTGTAGTGTTGATGCCGCTAACGTAAACGGTAGAGCCCGAACGTGCCGATGCAAGGTAGTTGTTGTACGGGTTCTCGACGCCTAGCCCTGTTGGAAGGCTTCCACGAACAATAGTGGTGCCGCTAGCTCCGTCTACTACGCAGTAGCTTCTGCCCTGGGCAAACAGCAGTGCAGGACTGCCAGCGTAGTCGACGTTTTCTAGGATGAGCATTCTGCCAGCCGAGCCCTTGCACTCAGTGTTGACTCTCTCCCAGCTCGGAGTGGGCGATATGGGCGTCCTGTAAATGCCAGACCCCCCATGAGCGACATAGAGGTACCCGCTGGAGTACGTGAAGTCGGCATCGACGCCGAGGGTCACGGGAGGCATCGTGGTGACGGTGTAGAGGTAGGTAAGGCTCGGGATGCTGCCTGTAGGCCTGATCTCATAGACGTCAATAGACTGCTCGTAGCCTACTAGGAGAACGGTCGTGACAGCTGCCGCAAATCCTCGAACCATTAGGTTTAGAGCATCGGAGGCAATAGCAAATGGAGCACCGTCCAAAGCCTCAACCTTGATTCTGAAGGTTCCATTAGGGCTAAACGCCTCGTCGAGAGTCCAGTCTGCTAGCGAGACGTTTGCTAAAATGCTTCCGGTACCCTGTGCTATCAGACTGTACGAGTCGAGAGTCCAGTCGTAGAGGTAGACTGAAATCAATGTCGATGTTCGATTTGAGGCCACCGAGAGCGTGGCAATCACCTCGCTAGCGTGCCTTAAGCCGCTCGTGTCCAGAGTGCCTTCGACGACAAGCAACGCGCCTCCGACCGAAAGGTAGTAGTAGTCCCCGCCCTTTACTGTGCCGGTATACTCTGCAACTAAGGCATTCCCGCTGTAGACTCTTAGTGACGCGTTTTCCAAAACGAGTTCGAGCCTTTGAGGATTGGGGAAAAGCGGTACCTTGTGTCCCTCGATGCTGGAATCGTAGTAGCCGGTAAACGTCGCACTTTCGGTTTCAATCACCACGTCGTACTCTTGTGGGGAGTTCAGCATATATACGTACCTCGGGTCTGTTGCGTTTGAGACGTAAATGGTATCGAATCGCGTTCGAGCGTATAGGTAGTTTGCAAGCCCGATATAGGCTGGCCCCAAGTCAGCTGTAGCAGAGCAGGATAGAAGAGGGCCTCCCTGCTCGTCCATTGCAAGAATGCTAAAGTTGGAATGTGCTTGCGAAGTCCTAGAGAAGCGGGCCATTACAGCGTACCATACATTGGTCCTGAAGTTGTACCCCCCTGAAGAGCACAGCCTGTGCCAGTCGTCCCCATCGAACGACCGTATTGATACAGTGTCGCTACGAGGGTTGATGGTAAGCTCCACGAAAGGCTCGGAGTTTGAGGGGCCTGTCATGAAAACTGCGCCATGGTAGTCCCTATTGTTTTCGGGCATCAAGAGCGTGACAACGTACAGCTCTTGAGGCAGGCTCGTTACGTTGTAGGCCTGTATGTTAATGTAGGCTATGTGCTCATCTGACGGGGGAGCGCTTGCTGTGCTTGTCTCCCTCACGATGCCTGCAGTCCACGACCAGCTGCCAGAGACCCCTACGAGTCGACCATCGACCAGCGGGTTTGTTTCGAAGCCGTCAAACACTATCAGCGTTGAGTTTACTCTATGTATCGCACTCTCGTCGGCTGACCTTATCGACACAGCGGAGCCGTCTAGAAATGCTAGATCTCCAGCGCCCCCGCTCTCCAGGCTTCCCCTTTCAACGATGATGGTGCTCGGCATTCCAATCCTCTCCGCCTCTCTCTGCACCTCGGCGTCACCAAGCCACGTTAGCGTTGGCGAGGGGTAGATGCTTGAGAGCTCGGCTCTCTCCCAGTAGTGGATCGCTCCTGGAGGGAATGGCGGGGCTACGAATTCTACTGCTCGCTGTGGAAGCGAGACTTTTGCCGATAGCCTCTCTCCGGAAACCACTCCAGCCACTACCGTAGCGGGCTGTCCTGTAAGTATAAACGAGAACCCCCTCGACTCCCCTGGGCTCAGAGTGGCGTTTAAAGCCACCTTGAAGAAGGAGCCGTCCGGCATTATTACTACCAACCCAGGTATGCTAACCGCCTCGCTATAGTAATTGGACAGGCTCACCACAAGCAAATTGGTGCTAGCATTGTACCACCACTCCCCCCTAACGCTTGAAACGAGCTCGGAGACTCTCGAAACTTCAAGCATTCTAGCGTGCTGTGCCTGCTGAACCCTGGAGTAAACTCCCGTAACGTAGTATACTCCGGTGAAGAAAAACAGTAAAATCAGGCTCATGAAGACCATTGCCACAATTCCGCTTATGCCACGAGTAGCTCTATGCCGCCCTCCTTCAAGACCCCCACTCATTCTAGGAGACCACCACTCCGCTGCAAGTTGCGGTGTTGCCCCCTCTGCTGTAGATGAGAATCTCGAGTCTATCGCCAGGGCTTAAGGGAAGGCTTGCTTGAATCTCCAAGGTCGACATTCTCTCCCCTAAAACGACGAGAGGACCGCTCACGGGCTCTCCATCGAGAAGGACGGGCTCTCCAGTCTCGTACACTCTAGTCCTGTTTGCATATATGCTTCGGATCTCTAGACCTGGACTCCCAACCACAACGATAAGCACGAGCTTGTTGCTCGTAGCGTTGTACGTGCAGTAGAGAGGTGAGAGTATGGGCTCGGTGACCTGCCCCTCTACCCGCTCTAGTAGCGTTTCGCTGCCCCTCCTGCTCTCAACCCAGAACCCATAGTACTTATAGAGCACGAGAGAGCCCACGGATAGCACTATCATCGTTAGAAGCACGGCTGCAACGATCTCCGATACCGCCCTGAGCGACTTGCGTTTTGCCGTGAACGACACAACCGAAAAGCCCCCCAGCGTGATAGGGGTCATGAGCGCTTGCGCGTACCGCTACCCTCTACCTGGTTTTCTGGACTACTATCTATCTTTTTTGCATAAAGCGATATTTAAGGGGTAAAAGGACTTTGCACCTTCCTGGCACTACTCTTCACTTGTACGAGCGCTCTTCGCTTGCCTTGCAGCCTTGCTCATCGACTGGTACTCTGAAGGCTAGAAGCCCCGAGTATGCTATTAAGGCAGACGATATTGCGAAGACAGGTATTGGCCCGTAGAGATCGTAGACAAACCCCCCAATGTATGGGGGTGGTATGGAAGTTAGAGACCTTACGGCGTTTGTTGTAGCATACGTTACTCCTAGGCGGTCTCGATCCGAAACGAGCGCTAGTAATTTGTTGTAGGAGGGGATCCAGAGGCCTATGCTGCAACCTATTAGAGTCACTCCACTTACTAGCTTGGAAAGCGGAACCGGGAGCGCCACGATCGCTGTTCCGACAGCTCCCGCGACCTCTGCGAGGAACAGGGTTTTTCGGGCTCCAATAATATCTGTTAACCTGCCGCCGAGGAGGACAAGCAGTGTTTGGATCGCGGTCGTTAGAGTCATTAGCGCTCCAACGGTTGCAGTGGAGTAGCCAAAGCCGTAGAGGTGCGCACTCAGCATCGGGTACCATAGCGACCAAGCAAGCCTGTCGACCCCAACAAGCAAAAACGCTTGCCTGAGAGCCCCCCGTGGTCTAAGAACGCTTGCATAGGCCTTTTTTAACTCGCCAAGCACGTCAAGTGTTCGGCCAGTCTCCATTGCGGCCCTCACGTTTTCCGCTGTTATAGCGAATACGATCGTTCCCGTGAAGACCATTAGTGAAGCAAGAGCAAAGGTCTCCTGAAAGCCGAGAGTCCCAGAGAGGTACCCCCCAACTACAGGGCCTAGAGTTTGCGAAATTCCAAAGCTCGTTGAAACAACGCCAATGTACCACCCGATGGCGAACGAGGGAACGGAAAGCACGACATAGGAGGCTCTGGCAGGCTGTCCGAACATGAATCCAAAGTAGAACAGAGCATACGATGCTATAAAGTGGGTATAGCTTGGAGGCAGACACAGAATGAGCGTCGAGAGTAAGAGCATTACCCCCGTCGCGATAACGACGTTCTTAGGCCCGTGCCTGTCAATAAGTACTCCAAAGGCGGGCGATGTTAGAGCACTAAAGAGAGAGGCAACGGACACAGCCAGTCCTATGCTCTCCATCGAGTAGCCTGTCTCTCTCATGTAGATGGGGAATAGCGTTTGAAAGCCCCCGACAACAACACCGCGAAAGACGTTATACACGCTAAGAGCAGCAATGTTTCTTTTGTGCTCTGCTCGAGGCCGCCGCGATTCCCTCAACTCCAATCATTCTCCTACCTGCTAGACTGCTTTGCAAGTGTGTGAATTGAGTTTACAAGGGTAAATAGGTTTGGTCGCACGCTTGTCGGTTTAGAATCAAGTAGAGCCAAGGCAATACAAGCAACTTAATTAGAGCTCGTGATGAAAAACCCATCTAGCTCTCCTGAGGTCTGCCATGTGCGAGGTCTAGATATCTGCGAGAGGAGGGAGGCATGCCAACGCGATTGGTTTCGCTGTGGGGCAAGGGCGGCGTGGGCAAGTCTACTCTCTCAGTAGCACTAGGCTCTTACCTTGCAAGCCAGGGAAGGAGGGTTCTCGTTCTAACAACAGACCCCATGCCATCGCTAGGGTTTCTAAAGGAGAGAGTTTGGGGCAAAAGCGCCTATGAAAACAGGCTCGAAGTGCTAGAGCTCGGCGAGGAGGAGGTCATCGAGAAATGGAAGGAGAGGTTTGGCGACGAGGTCTACTATGTCGTGTCGTCCCTTCTTCCTGTTGGAAGAGAGATCATAGACTATGTAGCCAACGCTCCGGGGATTTCAGACGAGTTCCTCCTGTACCTCGTCTACGCAAAGTTCACCGAGGACTCCTACGAGTACATCGTGTGGGACCTCCCAGCAGCAAGCGAGGCAGTAAGGCTTTTGGCACTAGAGAGCAAGGTTTACGCTCACATGGGCGATGCCTTTAGGCTATACCTCAAGGTCAGGGGGCACCTAGAGAAAATCGTGAGACACAGAAGGGCTACGCCAGAAGACCTCATTAGAGACTGGCAGAAGCTTGCGAACGACGTTCTGGAGATGCTTAGATGCGAGAACCACATCCCACTGCTGGTGACCATTCCCGAGCCCCTTGGAGTATACCAGGCAGTCAATCTCTACAAGGAGCTCCTAAGGTACGGTATTAGGCCACGCCTTCTAGTAGTGAACATGTTCTTTAGTGCTAGCAGCGAGTGCACGTCCTGTAGAGGATGGATTAGCAAGGCCAGGGTTCACGGGCAGTCTCTAAAAGCGCTTGAGGAGCACTTTAAGGACAAGATAGAGCTCCACATCGTCCCCTGCCTACCACTTGGCGAGGAGCCTGAAAGCGACAGGCAGCTCCTGCTAAGGCACATTGAGCCTATAGGCCTAAAGGTTCTGGGCGCCCCCATCACGCGCTCTGCTTAGAGCTGGTACTAGCCTGAGGGAACGAGGATTGGATGATGTAGCTTTCATCCACCCGCCATCGATATACGATTTTAGAAGGCGTGCACTACACTTTGGCCCCATAAGCGATGTGGTGCCCTCGCAGCCAATATTCGACATGTATCCGATAGGGTTCCTGTCTCTTTCAAGCTACCTGCTAAGGCACGGGTTTAGAGTTTCCATCTTGAATCTAGCAGCCCTCATGGCTCGAAACCCCTCGCTTAACGTTAGAGGGTTGCTATCGCGCGTTAGAGCGAGAGTGTTTGCAGTAGACCTCCACTGGCTCGTTCACGTTCACGGCACGCTAAATATCGTAAGTCTGCTAAAAGAGTTGCATCCAGACACCCCAGTTGTCGCAGGCGGGCTGTCATCAACGTTCTTCTTCAGGGAGCTCACGGATCACTGCAGGCACCTAGACTTCCTTGTTTTAGGAGATACCGTGGAGGACCCCTTCTTGGTCCTTATCGAGCGCCTAGTAGATGGTAGGGGCAGCCTGGAGAGCATTCCAAACCTCGTGTGGAGGGAGAACGGGAGGGTAAGGGTTAGCGAAAGGTACTTTCTGCCAAGGTGTCTAGACAAGTACGCTATTGACTACTCCCTCCTCTATCGTCGCGCTCTCTCATCGCTGCACCCAACGTGGTTTGTACCGTTTGCTGACTTCCTAAGCGAGCCGATAGGTGCGATTCTAGCCTACAAGGGGTGCAATTTCAACTGCATTGCATGTGGAGGCTCGAGGTTCGCTTTTTCAACGTACTACGGTAGGAGCGATGTTGCAAGAAAGAGCCCTAAAACGCTGTGGGAGGAGCTCAAGAGCGCAACCGAGTACTTCAGAATTCCTGTCTTCATACTACAGGATGTCCAGTGGCTTGGGAGAAGGTGGGTCGAGGAGCTTGTTAAGGCAAGCCGCGAAGACCCTGCAGACAGCTTCGTCTACCTAGAGTTCTTCAAGCCTCCACCCAGAGATTACGTTCTTCTGCTTCGAAGGCTTGCCGTAGGATCACTCGGATTTCAGGTCTCCCCTGAAAGTCAGAGCGAGGAGGTTAGAGTAGCATATGGGAGGGAGTTCGATAACAAAAGCTTGGAGAGCTTCATCGAAAGCTCCCTGCAGGCTGGCATCGACAGACTTGACGTTTACTTCATGATCGGCCTGCCACTACAAGACTACCAGTCCGCCATGGGAATACCAGCGTATGTGAGAAGGCTCTATCGAGAGTATGGGGCTAGGTATGGCACGTCAAGGCTTCAGGGTTTTGCAGCACCTCTTGCACCATTCGTCGACCCTGGAAGCCTAGCCTACACGTTTCCTGAAAGGTACGGTTACAGATTGAGGGCTAGAACGTTACTAGAGCACTACTACCTACTCGACAAGGCTGCAACCTGGAAGGACATGCTCAACTACGAGACCCTGTGGATGACGAGAAGCGACATAGTAAGGGCAACATACGATGTCGCGCAGGAAATGCTTAAGGTGAAAAAGGACTGCGGGCTTGTCGACGAGAACCTCTACGCGGAGATTTCAGGCGCGATCAGCGAAGCAAAGCAGATAGCTCTCAAGGGGGGAGCCGAGGGGCTCAAGCTTAGAAAAGAAACGACGGACTTGAGAATGCTCTATCCATCGACCAGGATATTTAAAACCATCAGGCCAAAGGTTCTGCCTGGCATGCTGCGTGGGTTTGTAGAGAACGCGTGCAGCTTTGTCAGGAGGCTCTAGAAGGAGTGCTAGCAGCTTCGACAGACTCTGGATCTGCTCCCCCCTCGCATGCAGACCTTCTAACTAGCATAAAAGCCCTTCTCCTGAGGTACACCTCATGTAGCATCCCTATATCCTCTTCGCTTAGCTTGGGGGGTCTAGCCAGTATGGTTAGAGGCGTTATGATGCTTCTGAGAGGAACTGTCAAAAAGCCCAGCAGGTATCTTGGGAGGTTTCTAAGTATGTATCTCTTTGCCTCCCTAGCGAACGGCTTACTATACCTACCCAGCTTGTCAAGCCTTCCCTTAAGCCACTTTTTCAAGAAGAATATGTAGGGTCTCATCCTAGACTCGAAAAGGAGTCTCCACGGACTGAGCCCCGTCTTAAGAACCGGATGCAGACAGTCGTAATAGTCCCACTCGAGGGTTAGAAGCCTACCCGTCCTCAAGGCCCAATAGAACGCCTTGGTACCAGGCAGTGGTGTGTAGATTGCCACCTGAATGCCGTCGAGCCCCCTTTCGAGCAGCAGGTCCACCAGCTTAAATGTAGCTTTCAAGTTTTCGTTCCTTTCGTATGGAGCTCCTATTACAATTCCTCCGTGAACCAGAATTCCACTCTCGCTCAAAATCTCAACCGCTCTCACAGAAGCTGCGGTATCGAGCGATTTCTTCATCGCTTTCAAAACGCTCTCGTCACCAGACTCTATTCCCAGAAAGACCATTCTTATTCCGGCATCCCTCAACTTCTCTACTATCTTGGGGTTGCTCGCAATGAGATCGGAGCGCATTTGAACGATGTAGTTAAGCCTGTCGAGACCGCGCTTTTTCATCTCGTCTAAGAGCTGTTCTCTTTCCTTGAGCTTGGAGGGCACGATAAAATTGTCATCCACTACCATGACCCAATCGTAGCCGAGATCCTTCAAGATTTCGAGCTCGCGGAGGATCCTCTCGTTGCTCTTGAACCTCCACTTGCGACCCCAGAACATAGTAACGCTGCAAAACTCGCACTCGTAGGGACACCCTCGTGCAGTTTCGACGGCCGCTACTCTAGAGTTCTCACCGAAAACCTCTATCCTGTACAGATTTCTGTCTAGGAGGTCGTATGCTGGAAGAGGCAGGAGGTCGAGATTTTCAACGAGCTCTCTGTGATAGTAGCAAAACTTGCTCTCGCTGCACGCATAGGCAACTCCCCTGACTCGCTCTGGGCTACCGTAGTTCTCTATCTCTAACACCAAATCTCTAAACGCTTGCTCGCCCTCCCCCACGACGACATAGTCTACTCCCTGCCTCAGCAGTATGGGGTACGTGAAGGATGCGTGGTGGCCTCCAGTAACGATCGTGGCTCCCGCACCTCTCTTCTTTAGCTCCTGTGCGACTTGGACAACCGCGTTGTGGTATGTCGATGCGTTTAGGCTAAAGCCCACAATGTCGGGGTCGAGATCCTCGAGCTCCTTTAGAAGCCTGTCCTTGCTCATCTTCAGGGCTTCGGCATCGATGACCTTAACCCTTGCAATGTCTCTAACAGCACCGGCAACACAGGCGAGCCCTAGCGGCGGCGTTATGAAGCCAAAGGTGGAGGTGTACTTGCTCTCCCGCCGAGGAGAGACTCGCACGAGTGCTATGCGCATCCCATACTCACACCACTAGATAAGCATAAGATTTAGACATACAAGTAAGATCTTGGGTAGATTTTTTATATATAATAAAGAGATAAGAAGAAATCTTATTGATAACTTCTTTCACTGGCTTTTCTATGGATTGTAGCTACTAGAAGTAGTAATAGAAAAGGGACCGTGAGCGCAAGCTCCTATAGGCAGTGCTGTGAAATGAACTACTACGAAAAGATTGGCATTTCAGAGTTTTCCTTTGGTCCTCTCAGCCTAAGCTCGAAGAGCTTCATGAGTGAGTGTAGAGATTTTATCGTGCTAGAGAGACCCTTTAGGCTCTGGACCAGCGAGAGAGAGGGGCGGATAGCTGTATACGTTATGGCGAAAGAGGGTGTTAGCACGCTTGAGGCTATACGGGATGTCGCAGAGAGGCTTCGAGCGAGGAACGTGGGATGCGCTGGTCTTAAAGATGCGAATGCCCTTGCCATTCAATACATTTCGGTAGAGGCCGAGAGCCTCCCAGAGTATGCTGGGTTTCCCTGGGGGTTCCTCAGGAGGGTTGGTTTTGCAAGCTCTCATGTAAGGAGAGGACAGATCATTGAAAACTCCTTTATCATTCGAATTAAGGGTGCAAGCTGGAGCGAGCTTAACAGGCTGAAGGCCGCGCTCGCGGGATCCTGTACCTGGATTTACAACTATTTTGGTCCTCAAAGGTTTGGTATCAGCGAACCGCTAAACCACGAGCTCGGCTTGATGATTCTAAAACGAGACCTCGAGAGGTTGTTACGTGCTCTGGAGGGAAAGAAACCTCGCGGGTGGTGGGAAAGGGCAGTCTTGAGGGCTCGAGGCTTCAAGGATCTCTTCAAGCGCGAGCTCAGAAGGGTCATGGAGCTCTTAGTTTCATCCTACCAGTCATACGTCTTCAACTACTGCCTTAGTGTTGTCGCTCGAGAGGGTCCAACCAGCTTGAGCGAGAAGCCATATGGTGTCGTCCCTGGCGTGGGACTTTCGAGGATTGACACGTCGAAGTCCTGGATTAACAGGGAGCATGCAGACTGTGCTTTAAGTGCTTTGCGCTCGGATGGAGTGAAGGAGGAAAGCTTCAAGCTTCCTGGAGTTACGGCTAGGCTTCACCTAAGGCCTTTGAGAGTACGAGTCAAGGACTGTAGGTTTTCCTACAGCAGCTCCTTAGGTGTAGTTGCGCTATTCTTTACCCTCCCGCCTGGAAGCTATGCCTCGATCGTTCTCAGAGAGCTCTTCGGTCAAGACACGTCTTGGCTTTCGAGAAAGTGTAGGAGAGCAGTATTCAAGGACCACCTCTGAATGTGCCTCTCTCGCACCCTAAGACACATGCATGGCCTGTCTTGCGTGCTCTGTTCGAGGTCACAATTATAAGCTGGGAACAACAATATATGTTGCTGTGCAAACCGGTATTGGTACCGGAGAGAGCTAGACTGGCACGCTTCTAGCGCGGGAGGTGCCACAAGATAGTAAAGATTCCTCTTGATCACATATGCTTGAAGACGGGGCTCTTGTGTCCTAGGTGTCAGGTTCTCGTTGAAAGCGGGGAGGTTCGCAAGGACGAGATTCCGATAATGAAGGTTCTACTTGAGCTCGAGGAGAACGACTCGTTTAGAGGATTGCGAGACGCAAAGTACGTTAGGTCGCTTAGACTCAAAGACCTTACCATTGTGGTGCTGAAGGCGAAGAATCTAGCTCCTCCAGAGCTTAACAAGATAGCAAGAAGGTTGGGAGAGGCTCTCGGAACTCGCGTCCAGGTTGTAGAGCATACACGCGACATTAAGCGAATGATGGCTGAGCTTGTAAGCCCTGCAAGCATAACCGGAGTCAACATGGTCTGGCTTCCCGATGGCACAACGCAGTATGTCGTCAGGATAAGCCGACACGAAGAGAAGCTCCTGCCTGCGGGGAGAGAGGTTCTAGAGGAGGCACTAAGCGTGTTGCTTAACGCTCAGATAAGGATCAAGATAGAGTAGGTTCTTTCTCTCGTCCAGTCTAGAGTAGCGGGAGGCTCCTAGTAATTTCATCTATTCTGTCTTCTGGTGCAGGCCCTATTCCAACGCAAGTCAGAGTTCCAGGCTCGAGTTCCGTTAGACCTGCATCTTCTACTAGAAATGCAGGAAGGCCGCTTTCAATAGCCTTCCTGAACGCTCGCAGCATGCTATCCAGGTCTTTCACTTTTAATGCGACCTTCTTCTGACCCGTCTTGTACCAGGTCCACAACCACCTCTCCCACTCTCCCCCCTTTAGTATGCACTCCATTACAGCCGACACGCTTGCATGGGCCACTTGTACCGCAAGCTTTCCCTTACTCATCTTCAGGTCTTCTCTAACAACGATAACCTGCTTCAATTTCTCTACTTTGCTCAAGAAGGGCACCCCGGGATCCACATTCTAGACAGAGCACCCACACTTATTGATTCATCGCGTTCGCTGGGTACATGAAAGGCTTAATTAGGCACCATATTCTTAGAGAGCTGTGTTTTCGTGAGCTCTTAAAGGTGATTGGGTTGGCAGGCGAGAAGAGTGTAAGCATTCACGAAGCGGTCTCGATGCCGGTGTGTAGTGGCTGTGGTAAGCTTGTTAGGCCGGAGGAGAAGGCAGTATCATTCTATTGTCCAAAGTGTGGACGCTACGAAATACTTAGGTGCAAGAAGTGTCGAAGCATGAGCGTGCCATACACATGTCCAGTTTGCGGCTTTACGGGACCGTAGTGGGTGGAATGCAATGGCTAGGGTGCTGGTAGTACTTAAAATCTACCCAGAAGACGTGGAGAGATCTACTCGAGAGGAAATAGTAGACGAGCTTAGAAAGAGAATTCCGGGAGACTATCACATTGTCAGAATTGCAGAAGAACCCGTTGCCTTTGGCTACTCTGTGCTCAAGGTCTACGTTTCGATTCCAGAGGAAACTGAAGGTGGCACAGAAAGGCTAGAGGAAATCGTAAGCAGGCTTCCAGGAGTAGAGGAACATGAGGTAGAGTTCGTTCACAGACTAAGCGAGTTCTAGCAGTACATAGCGCGCATAAAGCAGTAGCGAAAGACTGCACGCGGAGCACTTTCAGAAATGTGGCAGCTGTAGTCGTTTGGCTTCCATTTGTACGCAATTCTACAATACTTTACACTTCACATCTGGTAGGTAACTTTATAAAAGGCTGAGATTGCATGATATACATGCAGGCTCTTAAATGTGAGAAAAGAAAAGAGATCACCGAGTCTGCAATTACCATTACCATACACGTTTCTTCAAGGTGAATCTCGTGGGGGTCCCTGAAGGGGGAAAGGAGCTGGAGCCCACTCCTGATAAAAAGGAACTTGTACTGAGAGTCGCAGAGGCAAAGCACAAGGATGTTGGTCGCGGAAAGGTTAGGATTGATATTAACCTGTTGAAGAGGATCGGCATTGAGCCAGGGGACGTTGTTGAGATTATAGGTAGAAGAACCACAGCTGCAATAGCGTGGCCGAGCTACAACGAGGATCAGGGAGAGGACATCATTAGAATGGACGGCCTTATTAGAAAGAATGCAGGTGTCGGCATCGGGGACAAGGTTATTGTTAGAAAGGCCGAGGTCAAGCCAGCCCAGCGCGTTAAGCTTGCACCAAGCAACTTTAACATGCAGGTTGACCAGAGCTTCATAAACTATGTGAAGCGCAGGCTACTAGACTATCCTGTCGCTGAGGGCGATACCATACTAATACCAGTTCTAGGTCAAGCCATCCCATTTCAGGTTATTCACACGAGGCCTGAAGGCATTGTTGTGATAACCCAGGACACAATAGTTCAGGTCCTAGAGAGGCCGGTTGAGCTTTCAAAGCTCCCAAAGGTGACCTACGAGGACATTGGTGGTCTAAAGCACGTTATACAAAGGGTAAGAGAGCTCATAGAGCTTCCGATGAAGTATCCGGAAATCTTCAAGCGCCTTGGAATAGACCCACCGAAGGGAGTCCTGCTATACGGGCCTCCCGGATGCGGAAAGACTCTTTTAGCGAAGGCTGTTGCCAACGAGACAAACGCCTACTTCATCTCGATTAACGGTCCGGAGATAATGAGCAAGTTCTATGGTGAGAGCGAGCAGAGGCTGAGAGAGATCTTCGAGGAGGCTAAGAAGCACGCACCATCGATCATCTTCATTGACGAGATCGACAGCATCGCACCAAAGAGAGAGGAGGTTGTGGGAGAGGTCGAGAGGAGGGTCGTGGCACAGCTGCTGGCACTGATGGACGGACTACAAGCCAGAGGCGACGTGGTCGTAATAGCTGCTACGAACAGAATAAGCGCTGTCGACCCCGCTCTTAGAAGACCCGGAAGGTTTGATAGAGAAATCGAGATAACCCTGCCAGACAAGCAGGGCAGGCTAGAAATACTACAGATTCACACGAGAAACATGCCGCTTGCCGACGACGTCGATCTTGAAGAGCTTGCAGAGATAACGCACGGCTACACCGGAGCAGACCTAGCAGCTCTCGCCAGAGAGGCAGCAATGCACGCTCTAAGAAGGTACATGCCAATGATAGACTTCACGAGTGAGAGAATATCCGAAGAGTTGCTAAACCAAATGGTTGTAACCCGAAAAGACTTCATGGAGGCCATGAAGGAGATCGTTCCAAGCGGTCTAAGAGAAATCTATGTCGAAATTCCAAATGTTAGGTGGAGCGATATCGGGGGGCTGGAGGAGGCCAAGCAGGAGCTTAGAGAGGCCGTCGAACTTCCATTAAAGAGACCTGACGCCTTCAAGAGAATAGGGATAGAGCCACCCAGAGGCATACTGCTGTTCGGACCGCCGGGAACGGGCAAGACCCTGCTGGCAAAGGCCGTTGCAACCGAGAGCGAGGCAAACTTCATTGCCGTCAGGGGACCAGAGCTTCTGAGCAAGTGGGTCGGAGAGAGCGAGAGGGCCATCAGAGAGCTGTTCAGAAGGGCAAGACAGTACGCACCTGCAATAGTGTTCCTAGACGAGATAGACGCGGTTGCTCCTCTCAGAGGTGTTGCAAGCGATACTCACGTGACAGAGAGAGTTGTAAGCCAGCTTCTAACAGAGCTTGACGGAATAGTGTCGCTGAGTAATGTCGTGTTTATTGCAGCCACAAATAGGCCCGATATAGTAGATCCAGCACTCCTGAGACCAGGAAGAATCGACAAGCTAATCTACGTGCCACCTCCAGACAGGGATGCAAGACTGGAGATTCTCAGGGTACACACTAGAAGGATGCCTCTAGACATTGACGTCGATCTTGGAAGGCTTGCCGATATAACGGAGGGCTACAGTGGAGCAGACCTCGCGGCGCTCGTCAAGGAAGCAGGTCTCAGAGCGCTACGCGAGAGCCTCAGTATAGAGAAGGTAAGCTGGAGGCACTTCGAAGAGGCACTGCATGTTGTAAAGCCATCGCTATCAAAGGAAATGGTGGAGTTCTACATCAGGTGGTATGAGCAGTCAAGGCGCATGATTGCTACAAGGAAAATCGAAATCTCGCCGTATGCCTAAACCAGGCTCAAAGAATACTTTTGCTAAGGTGGAAGTGCGCGTAGTCCGCAATTTGTACGTTTTTTAATTAAGTTTTAATTTGGTAGACCTCAAAGAGCCCTTTTAGTTCGTGTTTTGTTCGCCAAAGGCCTATCTTGCTTAAGCCATTAAACAAACGCAGGGGGAGACGTCAAGGCGTGAGGGCTACATGGCGAAGCCTGCCGCTTCACGTTGTGATACTAGAGCTAGTAGAAATGAAGGGCGGATCTCTAACAGACCGGGAGCTCTACGAGTCCGTAAGGGCTGTGTACGACATCAGCTATACCGAGATGCTAAAAGCGCTCATGAAACTGGAGCTCCAGGGAAAGCTCAAGGTCAGTACGGCTAAGGAGGGAACCTTAATAGTAGAGCTCCTACAAAACAAATAAAACGGTGGACTCCTGGTGGGTGTTAACATCAGAGAGCTGATCCCCCCAGAGGCCATTAAGGAGCTCGAGCTTGAGGAGCTAAAAGGAAAAACGATAGCTCTCGACGCCTACAACATGCTCTACCAGTTTCTAACTGCAATAAGACAACCCGATGGAACTCCCCTGATGGACTCCAAAGGCAGGATTACAAGCCACCTAAGCGGTCTGTTCTACAGGACAATAAACCTCCTAGAAAACGGCATCAGACCCGTGTACGTCTTTGATGGCATGCCTCCAAGCCTAAAGGAAAAGGAGTTAGAGAGGAGAAAAAGGCTGAAAGAAGAGGCTGAGAGGAAGCTTCAGATGGCAATGCAAGAGAAGAGAGTAGAGGAGGCGAGAAAGTACGCGCAAATGTCCGCCAGGCTGACCGATGAGATGGTTGCAGAGGCCAAAGCCCTACTAGACGCAATGGGACTGCCCTGGATACAGGCACCCGCAGAGGGAGAGGCCCAGGCAGCTTTAATTGCCAGGCGCGGGGATGCATGGGCCAGTGGAAGCCAGGACTACGATAGCATCCTGTTTGGAACGCCTAGGCTCGTTAGAAACCTCGGAATTACGGGAAAGAGGAAGCTTTCGAAAAAGAACGTGTACGTTGAGGTCAAGCCGGAGCTTATTGATAGCGATAAGCTCTTCAAGCAGCTTGGAGTTAGCAGAGAGCACATGATAGTTATTGCAATAATGCTTGGAACAGACTACAATCCAGGAGGAGTTAGGGGAATTGGAGCGAAAACAGCCCTGAAGCTCGTCAAGGGCTACAAGAACGCTAGAGAAGCTCTAAAGAGCCTCCCACCAATGCCATCTGTAGATTACAATAAAATATTCGAGTACTTTTTAAATCCCAAGGTGACAGACAGCTACAAAATAGAGTGGAAGGAGCCAAATCTAGACAAGATAGTGGAGATTCTAGTTGAAGAGCACGACTTCAGTCCCACCAGAGTCGAAAATGCCATAGCAAGGCTTCAGCAGGCACACAGGTCAGCGATAAAGACGTCACAAAGGGGGCTTGATGCATGGTTTTAGGCATGCTAGATGATCATTCTAGTAGCGTCTTCGGGCCAGCCGTACTCTCCTATTAGTGGAACGAAGATGCAAGGCACGTCTTCAATAAACTCTATTCTGTCCTCGCTCTTCTTCACCCCAATGCATAGCGTTTGAGAGCTGAGGCCTCCTAGCGGAATGACGATTCTACCTCCAATTCTCAGCTGCTTCTTCAGAGGCTCCGGTACTCTCGGTGCTGCTGCCGTAACAATAATTTTGTCGTAGGGAGCCCTTTCGGGATAGCCTCTACTGCCATCACCTACGATAACCGTCACCCGATCGGAGTAGCCTGCTTCGGCTAGATTTCTTCTTGCAAACCCTGCGAGCTCAGGAATGCGCTCAATAGTGTAAACGTGCCCGCACCCTTTGCCATCTGGGTTAACTATTTCGGCAATAATTGCCGCCTGGTAGCCGCTTCCAGCTCCTACTTCAAGTACTATGTCGCCAGGCTCTGGATCAAGCCTTTCAGTCATTAGGAGAACCATGTGGGGAGCGCTTATCGTCTGTCCGTGTCCTATGGGAAGCGGTATATCCTCATATGCCCTGTGCCTTAAGTGGGGTGGGACGAACTTTTCTCTTGGCACCTTCAAGAATGCCCTTTTAACCTTTTCGCTTCTGACTATGCCCTCACGCTCAAGCCTTTCTAAAAGCTCTACCTTCTCCTGTAGCGTGCCCATGTTGACATCAACTTGAAAGTTCTGAACCGTACAGGAGGCCTCGCTCACCAAACAAAATAAGACTTAGGACCCAAAAAACCTTTGAAGGAGGTGTCGAGACTGTCCCTTAAGGTGCTAGCTGTAGATGTGATAAGAGCTAGAGGTCACAGGCTCGTCAAGGCAACCCATAAGAGCACCCTCGAGATCACGAGAGAAGAGTTCTTAACAGATCGCGGGGACTGCATTATTGGCATAATGGCAGACAAGGCAGCCTTTCATTTGAGCGAGAATATTAAGAGAGCCTTGCAAAAGCCTGGCTCGAGGCTTCTCATGCTACTTTATAGCAATGGTAGAGTTGACTTTCTCGTTGCAGAAGGCTCTACAGACCTTAAGCTCGAGGATAAGAGGAGAATTGTGGTGAGAAAAAGCTCTTACATTGAACCCTCAACCATAGGCATTAGAGCTAGCAAATCGGCAGGAGACCTTAGCCGAGAGCTCGTGGAGTCTCTTAAGAGTGAGAACGAGCTTTTAGCGCTCTTGACCGTCCTTGCAGTAGAGTAGGTCTGCTCTAAAGACGCTCCTTTTAGGAGAGTACTCTAAAACCTCCTCTACCCTCTTAACCTCGAACCCTTCTCCCATAAGCTTTGAAATCTCGCTCTTACTAGCCTCCCTCTTTTCAAGTAGCGCGTACAAGTGTATGGTGCCCCCGCACTTAACAAGTTCTTTTGCAACACCGATGAACTCTAGCCACTTTGTAGGGTGGTTCATTATTATCCTGTCAAAGCTGCTTTTGCTTAAGACTTCGGGTAGCAGCTTAGCATCGCAGTTCAAGACCACGACCCTGCCTTTTAGCCTATTAAAGTTGTAAGCCAGGCTTTCATGCAAGAGCCTTATCGCCTCTCGGTTGATGTCATTACAGTACACGATTGCCTTCTTCCTAGCGAGAATTTGAAGGCAAAAGCCACCAACGCCAGTAAACATATCGAGAACGCGCTCTCCATTGCTAACGAGAGTGGAGATCTTGTAGTGCTCTTCGGCAAGCCTCGGGTTGTAGTACGCTCTTGCAATATCCACCCAAAGCCCCACTCCATACTCTTTAACCAGAGTTCTCGTCTTATACTCTCCGTGCAGGTGTACGAGTTTTGCCACTCTCTCCTCGCCCTCTGTGAGCAGTTTTGCATAGAATGCCTTAAAGTGGGGGAAGGCCTGAGAGAGCACCCTTGCTGTTTGTCTTAGCCTTTCTACTTCTTCGGCGTTTTTTGCATTGAACACAACAATATCGCCAACCAACAGGTAGGAGTGCCTTGGCAACCCTCCTTCCTCCAAGGCTCCTTTTACCAGAAGCTCTCGCGTCCAAACCATCCTTTTTGAAAACTCTCTCGAACAAATGCTAGCATCCACTCCAAGCTTTTCTTTCACCAAGCGTACCGCGAGCTCGGTGCAAACAACGGGAAGATACACGAGACCCCTGCCAACATCCCTATCTATTTTAAGGCTCTTGTCGAGCAACCCCTCTTCCAGCAGGAGCCTTCTAGCATCCTCTGCACTCCTAGCTTCGATAGCGATACAGGGGCTCCTTTTCCTCATTGCACGACACCTTTATTTCCACGAGATATGCTTTATGCAATAATGTAGAATAAGGATTTGTGGAAAGAAAAGATAGCTTTGCTTGACCAACGCTCCTTGTGGTGGTAGCTTGCTAGGCGAGTGCGGTAGCATCGCAATTGTCATGAAGAAGGGCAGCGGAAGCGCGCTTGAAGTGGCAGCAAGGATTTACGAGAAAATCAAGAGCCTTGGTGGAGAGGCATTTCTAGCTCTAGAAAGCAACACCGACACAAGCCTTTCCATTCCAAAGGCATCACTTTTAGAGCAGAGGGCCTGCAGGGTTATCGTTATTGGCGGCGATGGAACCTTTCTTAGAGCGGTTAGAATTTTGAAGGGACGCGCGCCAGCAATGATGTTAGTAGGCGTTGGTAGAAGGTGCTTTTACTATGACGTTAGTGCAAGCGAGGCCCTGAGGTACATCGAAGACTTCATGCGCGGAAGGTACGTTATACAGCACTACCCCTACATTGCGGTCGAGGTTAATGGCATTAGCGATGGAGGCTTTATAAACGAGACCGTGATAGCGGGCAATCACATGAAGGTCGTCAAGCTCGAGGTGACCATCGGATCGCAAAGGCCGTATGAGGTTCACGGTGATGGCATCATTGTTGCAACATCTGCCGGCTCGACGGCCTACAGCTTGAGTGCTGGTGGACCTATCGTAGACCAGGAGCTGGACAGCTTGATTGTGGTTCCGCTTAATCCGGTTCAGTTAAGCGTCAGACCTATTGTGACAAGCCTGCTAAAGCGAATTAGAGTACATGTCAGCGAGGACACAAGCTGCCGGCCCAGGCTAATTGTTGATGGGGAGCTGTACAGGGAGCTGGAGCCCGGCTCATCGGTAACGTTTAGGTTTAGTGGCACAACCGTTAGAGTAGCAAGGTTCAAGAAGGTTAGAGTGCATGAAAGACTCCTTGGAAAAGCGTGAATGCACCAGAGTATTCGTGCTCGATACCTCTGCCTTCCTCTCTGGACTGCCTCTAGTCTTGACAGAGGAGTGTATTTACACCACGCCCGAAGTCGTAGAGGAGGTTAAAGACCAGGAGAGCAGAACCAAGCTCGAAATCTCTCTAGAGTCCAAGCGCGTTTTGGTTGTAGAGCCCCCAAGGAGAATGACAACAAAGCTAGGGTTCAAGGGGCTCAGCCTAGCAGATGCCTCCATCTTGAACCTCGCACTAGAGTTCAAAGCAAGGGGTGCTAGGGAGGTTATCGTAGTTACAGACGACTATGCCCTACAGCGTGCAGCCGGGATCCTGGGGTTAAAATACATGCCCGTCAGAACCTTAGGCATCGACAAAAGTCCAAGGAAGAAGGAGCGGATTTAGCTGTTGCTCTCACCTTGCCACTTTGGAATCATGAGCGTTTTTTGGCGGCACGCAGATCCATTCATAGGTTCATTTATACCCATAGTCACAGCAGTCTTACTTACCGAAAGCCAACATCTTCAGAGAACCCCAAGAAAACTCAAACAAGCAACATAGCCCTTAGGGCTCGACCTTGAATATGAACACAGCAACGTAAATCTTCTCTGCACCGCTTTCAAATATGCAGTCCACAAAGGTCTTTACAGGCTTAAAGTGCTCTGGCTGCTGCACCCATATGCTCGTAAGGTTTCCCTTTCCAAGCGCCATCCAGTCCACAAACATGTGGGCCCCACTCAGGTTTGCACATCCCCCCTCCCACGTGAACCCCATGCTCGTTACGCCCGTTACGAAGAGCCTGTAAATCAGCGTGTTTTGAACTACGGGCGACTGCCAGTCGGGTCCCCACAACGCAACCATTCTACCATCGGGTAGCATGACCCGCTTTATGGTAAAGTACGGTAACATCTCGTAAAGTCCGAGCTTCCCGCTAATTCTAAGCATCCACACGCTCTTCGGAATGTCTCCTCTACCCTCTGTGCCGGTTGAGACAAAGGGCATGGGTCCGGTGAGCCACATGCCCTCACTTCCAGAGCTAGCCGTTCTAAACACGTCGAAAATCACCAAGTAAGTGCTGTTTTGAGGGGCCCTGAACTTGTTGAAGATTACGTCTAGCGCCTCGCTCTCGCTTTCTGCTGTAAGTGCCTTTGCAAGAAGCTCTATTTGCGTTGCATTGAGGGTTGCACCATCGGCTACGGTTGCCCTACCCGTTACAACAGAGATCCAGTAACCATAGTCCCACCATGCAATAACAACGCTGTTCTTGTCGGTGTTCTCCCTGATGTAGCTAAGCGCGTAAATCCAGGCGTTGTTTTCCACTACAAGGTCTGTTCCGCCAGCTTTGATCGTTGGTATTACCGTCGATGCATATGCAACGGCAGTGTTCGCTTGGACTGCTACCGCTAGCGTCACCGCGAAAACCGCTATGATCGAAACTGCAATACCGAGATCGTCTCCTCGACCACCCCGTGTCTCGAGTGCTTTAGAAGCGTGCCTCGATATCAAGTGTACTGTTGCCCCTCCCGCCATGGCAAGCGTCGTGGAGACTGCCTGCATTAAGTAGGCTGACCTAAAAGCAAGGAATGCCATTACGGCGCCAGGTACTAAAAGCACTAGGAGCTCTGGGCTTCTTCGAGAGGCCACTGTTGCATAGACGAGGAAGGGAACTGCCAACAGAAGCGGTATTCCCGTTTTGTTGAACGTATATCTTAGAGGCAGCGTTTGGTGCTCTGCAACCGATGCTGCTAGGGGGCTCTCAGGGGCAGTTCCGAGAAGGTACAGGATTCGACCGCTGACATAGATGTAGCCTGAAAGAACTGCTACCACGCCGATTACGAAGGCTCCTACCAGTACAATCGCGTACCGAACCTGAGGGGAGAAGCGCGAGAGTCCCAGAACGCTCTCTCCCTTGAGCTCTAGCACGTAGCCTAGCATCAGAAGAGCCGAGGATGCAATTAGCGCTCCAGATGGACCAAATAAACTCGTCTTAGCACCTACCACAGGACTCAATACCGTTAAGAGCGTTGTCACTAGAGCTAGGATTGCAGAGCCTGCCAGAACCCTCCTGTCCACTCTGCTGTAAAGCGGATACAGAAGCAAAACTAGGGCTGTCATGAGCTGTAGTGCCTGCCAGCCGCCCCAGGACCACGCGAGGAGTCCCAGTGTCAGCCCAGAGGCCGTGGCATATGCCAGCCTCTTTCTCTTCAAGAACCGTGCGAGAAGGTAGAGCGAGAGTATGTAGATAGGCATCGAAAAGCCTATCTTCTCGACGAACCCTACAATGGTTCTCTCAATGGCTCCGGGCGTGAACGCTAAGAGCATGGCTGCAATAATGCCAGCAAGGTCTCCAGCCAGTTCTCTAACAAGCAGGTAGCCCAGAAGGATCGTGAAGAAGCCAGCTACTACAGGCTGGAGCGCAACCCACTCTTTGAGTGTAAAGCCCAAAGCCTTGCCTATCGGATAGGTTACCGCAGCAACGATCGGTATCAAGGGGTACTCTGTGCGAGTAAAGTCCCTGCCCCAAGGATACCAAAAGATGCGAGTGTCCGGATTATCCGGTGCTAGCTTGTACCACGAGGAGACTCCATGCTCGACAACGTACCTCGTTAGCCAGTACTCGATCCAGGGGTCGTTTCCATGGAGCTCCAAGCCATACTTTAGTGCTGGCATAAGCCTAAGATATGCTCCTGCCAGGCAAGCTGCCAACACTACTGCAACGGAAATAGCCCTTTTGTACTTCACCAACAACTCCACTAGTTTTGCTGTTAGAGGTCTCTCCTCTCTTCTTCTAGCTTTTCTAGCTTTGCGCTTCGCGGGAGGCCTATCAGACTTCTTCAAAGGCCTCTCACCTTCCGATTCTGAGGCGTCGTGTATCAGTGTCGAGGAGGTTGGTACTTTACAGCGAGTAAGTTCGTGTCCTCTCCTTTAATAACCTATCTGATTAATGTATTTCCTCTTCAGGGATTGAGGCTTGCGCAGTATCTACGAGACAATGTACGCCACGCTACGGGTAGAGGCTAAGCTCTCATTGTACCTCGAGAAGCTTATTAATAGCTACAGAATACTGTCCAGCATAATCTCAGCAGCATCCAAGCCTAGAGTCGAGCTCGTTGAGACTAAGGAGGCCCTGGAGAGCGCTATTGTAAAGCTGAAGTTGCTAATGGACAATTTAAAGAGGTACAGAGGGTCGTTCGTGGTGCACTACATTGAGGACTCTCTTACAAGTATTGAGAGGGAGATTCTAGAGCTAGAGGAGAAGGCTATTCTGGAGAACGTAAAGCGGTGGGTCGTTGCGCTACTCGAAGACATCAGAATAGAGCTTAGAAACATGCTCAAAGAGCTGTTATGAGACCTCCCGCTCGCCCGATGCATACTTTCTCAGCGGACACTGCTCTGCATGCCTTTCGCACGGCTCGAGCTCGTATCCCGTGAGGTGTCTTGCGAGCACGCTGCAAAACGCAACATACCTACCACCGTACTCCACAACCTTAAAGTAGGGGCATAGACTTGTCGGCCTCCTGTTCAGGTAGTGAATCGATGAAATAAGCCTTTCTGATACTTGAACGGGACGTTCCGAAAACTCTAGGATGCTGCCGGTACCAGAGGCATAGAGGGAACACCTCGAATAAGCTGTTTCGTCTCCATCGCAAATCCCAGGCCGGTAGACGTCCGCTCTTGGCTCTCCAAGCCTAGGTGAAGTGCAGAGCCCCTTCTTGTAAAATGGACACACCAAGATTGCTACACCATTCAAACTCCCGTTTCAGTCGCGGATTCCCAAGTCATCCACTTAGACCATTTCGCGTCATGCCTTGATGGTCTCATCACGGCTTAAGCTCTTAGTTGGAGTGCGAGCCTAAAAAGTCATCTGAAAACTAGGTGCCGAGGCCTCCTTCATGCACTAAAGCCTCATGACTAAAGAAGGTCCCGCCCTTGCAACTCGCAAGCTTCACTATCTGTACCCGTTTGGAGCTTGACGCATATCATTTAACCACTACTACCAGCCGGCTAGGAGCAGGACGAAACGAGCTTTCGTAATCCCACCCTGAAAGGCTAGCCCCTTCAGTTGCATGTAAGAGCACTTTATAGAGCTCCCAATCTTTATTTTGGTATGAAGACACAGAACTCTTCAGAAGGCTTGAGGAGGTGGTGATGCTGTGAGCGGTGATCCAAAGGGACAATCTCCAGTGGTCGAATCTAAAACCGGTGTCGACGGTGAGATGCAAAAGTGGGTACAGAAAATGGTTCGCTCTGCAAGACAGTACTACAAGCTGTGCCCCTACTTTGACAAGAAGACGTTACAGTGCTTCCTAAAGCTGGGAGGAAAATGCGATAGAGATGGAAGGTTTGACACGTGCCACGTGTTTGTAGAGTTTCTACAGAGCAAGTACGTAGAGTATAAGAGCAAGAAAAGAGTACTTCCAATGGACTTTTTAGACGTAACTGTTTAACGGACAGCAGTCACAACAAAACCTCGAGCTCAAATTCTTTACTGAACAAGCTCTAAAGCAATGTTCAGCACGTGATACACGATAGCTGCTTTTAAAGCGACAGCAGCACCTATGCACGTGCTTTCAAGACAGAAAGCAAGCATAGCGTAGACTGGTACAACAGCGTAAGGAGATAGCGATATCAGGAGGTAGTGTCTTCTAAGCCTTAAATCCGCAATGTCAAATACATGCTTATAGCATGTATATCCTTCCACCACAACGGCAAAACCCCGTCTCGTAACCCTTAGTCGTGCCTTATAACCCAGACTCCGTGCTGCCACGAGATGGAGCACCTCGTGAAGTAAGACAGTTAAGGTCAAGACTGAAAGATATTCTACTAGGATCCTAGCAGCCTCGCTGCTCATCCGCCTTACCGTCCAGTACCAACTTCCGGTAGGGTTTATTAGAGAAACTGCAACAGTTTCGGCGAGGCCCCGTCTAGTGTAATGGTAGACGGACACGAAAGCCGAAGACGTGAGGCGAGAATAATTTCAGAAGACTGTAGTAGAGATGAAGCTCTTTAGCCTACCTCTAGGTAGTGTAGATTCAAAGAGCGACTAGTTTGATGGAGGCAGACTATGCTACCTTAACCTCTCCTAAAATCTCGTACCTTCCATCGTGATACTGCTTAACCGCCCCTGCAACCACAAGCCTGTGAAGAACCCTCCTAATCTTCTCCTCGCTTGCTATGGCCTCTAGGTAGGAGTGTATCTCCCTCACCGTTGCCACTCTCTTTTCTTTAAGAATCCAGAGGATGATTTCCTCTAGCTCTTTTTCGTTGGGAGCGAGTACGACTTCTACATCACTGTCCACATAGACTGTCTTTAGCTTCTTCCTTATGTTTAATAGGCTTAATTCCATGGCGTGCAACCCCGCTACTTTTTTACTAACCGAAAAGTTTTTAAGAGAATAGAGAGCGTGATAACGCCCCTAGCTCTTGACATCGCTAAAGCTCAAGTAGCTCCAGGCAGTACAAGCCTAAGGATGCAGAGAACGAAAGTCGTATTGACACGCTTGCATGCAGCTACTCCTCGAGCGCCTCATACCTAGTGGCCAATTTTCTCTCCAAGAACCCTAGCTATCAAAGCATTTAAAAGCTCCCGAACACACAGAACACCAAGCATTCAAGAAGCAGGCAGTCTACTAGCACGCAGCCCGAAAGCAGGCTGCAGTTGTAGGCACGGAATTGAAGTTATGAGGCATCCTTAACATCTATGAAGGGGTGAACGAGCGATCTCGCTCAAAAGTCCTTGTAACGCTCCCTGTCTCCTGAGCATTGCCGACTTGTGTAGCGAGGAAATTCGCGAAATTATAGAGCTCGGACTAGAGCTCAAGAGAAAGTACTACTCTGGTGAGAAAAGAGTTGAGCTGCTTAAGGACCTTAGTTTTGTTATTCTCTTTGAAAAACCTAGCACCAGAACGAGAGTTAGCTTCGAACTGGCTGTTGTGCAGCTTGGAGGCTACCCCATAATCCTATACTCGCACGAGCTACAGCTAGCTAGGGGAGAGACCGTAGCGGACACGGCAAGGGTGCTTTCAAGATACGTTGATGGAATCATAGCGAGAGTTAGAAAGCACGAGTTCCTTGTGGAGCTTGCAAGACACTCTAGCGTGCCGGTAGTCAATGCATTGAGCGATAGAGAGCATCCCGTGCAGGCTTTAGGCGACCTCATGACAATAAGAGAGAGGTTCGGTAGACTTGAGGGCCTAACTCTCGCGTTTGTTGGTGATGGAAGAAGTAACGTTAGTAGCAGCCTGCTTCTAGCAGCACCTATGGTAGGACTAAACGTTAGAGTGGCAGCACCAAGACCCCTATGGCCTAGCAAGGAGTACGTCGAGTTTGCAAGGAGGATGTGCGAGAGCTTCAATTGCACCATCGAGCTCACAGAGGATCCAAAGGAGGGAGTCAGAGACGCCAATATAGTCTATACCGATGTTTGGGTTAGCATGGGCTTTGAGGAGGAAGGTGCTTGGAGGAGGAAGGTGCTTCAACCGTACCAGGTGAACAGAGAACTTCTCCAGCTAGCATCTAAAGACCACATTTTTATGCACTGCCTGCCAGCAGTACGGGGTGAGGAGGTTACAGACGAGGTGATCGACGGTTCCTCCAGTGTTGTTTGGGAACAGGCCGAGAATAGGCTACACGTTCAAAAGGGCCTTCTAGCCTATATGTACAGAAACTACGATAGGGCTGGAAAGAGGTAAACTAAGCGAAACCCCCTTTTAGCCCGCTCCACACCCTGTATAGTCTCGAGATGTCAATGCAAGCAAGAGCTACTGGATACTTGATGTTGAGCCTTACAAGAACCTCCGGGTTGACCTCACCAATTACGCCAACGACCTCGTTGTTCGCAAGGAGCTCTGCAGTCCTACCCTTAACGAACAGCCCCTTGGAGAGGGCTCTCCTCGTAGTTGGGGTGACTCCAATCCTGCTTAGAACAGAGTACACAGGAGCTTGAATGTCCTCAAAGCTCACGCTATCGTCCATTACAGCCATGCTCAAGCTCCTCGATATGCCCACCAAGCTCTCTCCAATAGCGTAGCCCCCCTCGCCAATCTCGAACACCTTGAGGGGTAGCGGGGAACCCTGGCTCTCTCGAAGAGCGAGAAGGACTGATGGTATCGTGTTGGGCCTTACGGAGTCCATGTCTTCTGTGATTGGATTCTCGAGCTCTAGAACCCCAAAGTCCTTGTAGATCCCCTCAAGCGAGAGCTCCGAGAGCTCTCTTGGAACCATTATGAACGTTAGCAACTCGAGAAATCCCAGCCCTGCTACCACTCTAGCGAGGAGTCTGGCAAACCGCGGAAGCTCAAGCCTCTTGGGCTTGAGCATTGCAAGAGGTCTCGTAAGCGGTATTCTATCGTAGCCGTATGCTACTGCAACGTCCTCGATAACGTCTACTGGGTGTAAGATATCGATGCGGTACTCTGGAAACTCTGCTTCGATAATGCGCCCATTGCTTAAAACTCTAGCATCCCATCTCATTTTTCCAAGCAGGCTTACCACTTCTTGAGGCTCTAGTCGAAAGCCTAGCATTCTGTTGATCTCGCTGACCTCTACTTGAAGGGCGCCCCTGCTCAGCTGGGGCGTAGGTTTGCCTTCCACCCGACCTTTAAACACTCTAACTCGGCCTATTCTCCCCTTCTCCTTTTCCGATAGAACGCTGACCAGAATGTCGAGCGTTTTGTGAACAGTGTACTCATCGACTCCTGTGACGTCTATAAAGAGCCCTTGAGTGCCGGGCTCGAGCCTCGTAACATCAGAGTTTATTACCGGTGGCAGGCTGATGAGCACGTCTCCGGCGTATATTGCAGGGTGATACCTTTTGTCTCTAAGGCTAATCCAGCCATACTTCTCCCCCTGCGTGGTTTGCTCTAGTACCTCTCGAACTGTAACCTCCTTGGATCCTCCCAGAGGAGTCATTGTCGCTCTAGTTACGTCAACCTCCTTGTAAACAATGTTCCCGTCTGGAACCTTAGAGAGATCGTGTATCCCAATTGCAATCTTTCTTCTGTTCCTACCTATCGTTGCGTGGAGCTTCTCCTGAAACTGGATAAGCTCCTCTAGAACCCTATCGTCGAGCCTGTAGTCGTAGAGGATCCCAACGGCAATGTATGGTCTCGATGGAGGGCTTTCAATAGTGAGGCTAAAGCCCGAGTCTACCACCTCGAGCCTTGGGCAGCCCGTCTCGATCCCAAGAAGGCCCTTGATCGCTCTTGCAAGTCCTTCCGGTGCGAGAAGATCAGGCCTGTCAGAGCTAATCTCTACTTCAATGGAGTCAGCTTCAAGAGAGAGATTCTCGATCCCGCACTTCACCCTAAAGAGCAAGTCTTCAAGCTCCTCGAGTGCAAGCTCCCTTCCAATAAGCTCTTCCAACCTAGAGTAGCTTATCGTGATCGTTGGCACGACTACCACCCTAGAGCATCCCTATTAGCTTTCTGTAGTACCTGGTGCTGGCATCTCTGAGCTGCCTGGCATCTCTTGGGTAGAGCTTTCTAATGTCATTGATGTCAAAGAACCTCATTGCAATTCTGTCAAGCCCCATGCCCCATGCACCAACATTGTACTCGAAGCCTGCTATCTCGAGAACCTCCGGTCTGAACATTCCCGCTCCAAACACCTCAACCCACCCCCTGCCCTCCATCCAGACGTAGCCTTCAACGCTAGGCTCTGTAAACGGGAAGTATGCAGGCTTGAACCTTACCTTCTCGAATCCAAGCCTCTCAAAGAACTCCTTTAGGATTCCCAGCAGCTTCGAGAAGCTCATTTCCTCGTCGCTAACAATTCCATCGAGCTGGTAGAACTCTGGAAGCCTCTTAGCATCGATCTTGTCGGGTCTGAACACCTTGCCTACGGAGAAGACCCTAAACGGTACCTTTAGGCCTCTGACTAGCGCTCGCACCGTGCTGCTCGTCATTTGCGTTCTCAAAATCCACCTTGCTGCCATTCTCTCGCTCCACTCGACGCCCCACCCGCGGCTTCCCGAAGCCCCACCTGTCTCGTGCACCCTCTTGACCCTATCGACAAGCTCTCTCGTGGCTCCAACAATCCGCTCTGACTCGTGCCTGAGCCAGAAGGTGTCGTGGATTTCTCTTGAAGGGTGATCTTGTGCCTGAAAGAGAGCGTCAAAGTTCCAAAACTCCTGCTCAATGAAGGGCCCCTCTACTTCCTCGAATCCCATTTCAAACAGTACTTCCTTAACCAGCTCGATAAACTCTACTAAAAAGTGGGTCTCTCCAGGAAAAACGACGGGGGGGCCGGCCTCTACATTGTACTCCTTTAGCTCTACCTCCCTCCACCTGCCAGTTACGATGTCGTCGAAGGTGAGCCTTGAAACGATAGGCCTTGCCAGCTTGAGAGCTTGCTCCGCCAGCTTGACCTCAGCTCTGATTCGACTTCGCTTTTCGAGCTTCTTCCTGACAAGGCCTCTACGTTCGAGCTCTTTGATTGCTTGCTCAAGCCTATCCTCCAGAGTCCTGTCCTCTCTAACTGCTATCAGTGCCTCCCTTAGCTCATCAATATATTGCGAAGTTGCGCTCGTGCATACGACTTCTCCTCCCTCGACTCTAACTAGACCGGAGCGCTTTGCCTCGCCAATTGCAATAGAGGCCTTGGGTCCCAATGCCGTCTTAACGTCCTCTACTGGAGCTCGCCCACCCATTTCCCTTAGAAGCTCTAATAGCTTCTCTTCGGGAAACCCTTCTCTTAAAGCCTCCTCGCCAGCCTTAGTAATTTCATACTTTGCTTTATATACAATCTCCTCTCTAACTAGCCCTCTGGACTTTAGTAGCTCGATTATGCTACCCAGCGTTGAAAGCGGGATACCGGTTTCTCTCGAGAGCTCATCGCTCCAAAGCGCGCCGCCTAGGGAGAGCAGGCTCGATAGCACTTTTCTTTCGCTTTCGCTGAGAACGATCTTGTTCAAGCATGTCACCTCGAGTGCCGGTTTAGGAACACTTCGTTTTTGCTCTTGGTGGGGCT
>Ga0105154_1000141_pt1 | contig 31327 bp, 27 predicted proteins | sample SSWtaG_FD_89672 | JGI IMG/M metagenome (GOLD analysis project Ga0105154, IMG submission 89672) | Hot spring microbial communities from Sandy's Spring West, USA to study Microbial Dark Matter (Phase II) - SSWsed_matched | ecosystem: Environmental > Aquatic > Thermal springs > Hot (42-90C) >... | reverse complement strand
GGTGTAGACGTTGTTCGTTTACAAGATCTAGGCACCCGAGGCATTAGTGACAAGGAACTAGTTGATATAGCAAACAAGCTTGAAAGAACAATATTGACGAGAGACTCCGACTTCGCAACACCAAGCCTATTATCTCTAGTGAGAAACGGGGTAATCTATATCGCCTATCGTTTCACAAAAGATGAGGTGGCAAAGCTGGCTAAGAGAATAGAGTCTACAATCCGCCAGCTAGAGCCTAGACCTGGGCTACTTGTAATCATCGAGTATGAGCACATAGAGGTTTACGGCAAACGCTAACACAACACCATTATTGAATAACCACTATAAAGAGTAAAGATATTCTCATAGAGATAATACATGGAAAACATTAAGTGACGGGCCCGCCGGGATTTGAACCCGGGACCTCCGGCTCCGAAGGCCGGCGCCCTATCCTGGCTAGGCTACGGGCCCCTTGGACAAATGGACTGCATTCACCTCACTACGGTTCTGTACCAGCTCCTCCTATTACACTTATCGCGTAAAAGAGGTAGCGGGTTGAAGGGGGTCGCACCCGCGAAGCTCCGTCCCCAGGGCGGCTTGAGCTCCTCTCCCAACTTGACTACCTTGAGCCCTCGCTTAAAGCCTTCCTAGCGAGCTGTGCGGTTTCGAGGGGGGTTCTCCCAACGAGAGCGCCCGCCCTCTCTAGGGCCTCTATTTTTGACTTTGCTGTTCCTCTTCCCCCCTCTATTATCGCTCCAGCGTGTCCCATCCTCTTGCCCGGTGGCGCCGTTATTCCCGCAATGTATGCTATTACGGGCTTTGTCGCGTGGCTTGCAATGTACTCTGCTGCCTCCTCCTCTTGCGTTCCCCCAATCTCGCCTATCAGTACGATTGCGTCCGTTTCCTCGTCTTCCTCGAACATCTTTAGAACGTCAACGAAGCCCAAGCCAACGATTTTGTCCCCCCCTATTCCAATGACCGTTGACTGCCCCACGCCCAGCTTTGTGAGGTACTGTCCTACCTGGTAGGTTAGCGTTCCGCTTCTGGAAACAATTCCAACTCTACCGATACCCCTCTTGCTAAAGACGCTAGTGGGCATTATGCCCAAGTGTGTTCTTTCAACGCTCAAGATCCCGGGAGTGTTTGGTCCTATGAGCTTCACGCCTGCACTTTTGGCCTTGTGGTACATTTTGAGCCCGTCGTGAGCTGGTATGCCCTCGGTAATCACGACAACGACCTCGATTCCAGCATCAACAGCCTCCATGAAGGCATCGGCTGCATGTGGTGCTGGAACAAAGATCACGCTGGCATTAGCTCCCGTGCTTCGAATCGCGCTCTCAACGGTATCGTACACCGGTACCCCGTGAACCTCTGTTCCCCCCTTGCCTGGCCTTACCCCTGCAACTATTTTCGTTCCGTACTCCAGCATTCTCTTCGTGTGAAAGCTACCTTGAGAGCCCGTTATGCCCTGTACGAGCACCTTCGTGTTCTCGTCTACGATTATCGCCACAGCACATCACCTCGAGAGCTCCACTGCTAGTCTTGCTCCCTCCTCCATGGTAGATGCTAGGTATATGCTTGCATTTCTAGTCTTGACGAATTCCTCTAGCACGCGCCTTCCCTCCTCCTCGTTTGTTCCTGTAAGCCTTATCACAATGGGAACGTTGGCGTTGAGCTGCGATAGCGCCTCTACAATGCCCCTAGCAACCTCGTCGCACCTGGTTATTCCGCCAAAAATGTTAATGAAGATCGCCTTAACGCTCCTGTCCTTGAGTATGTGCTCAATGGCTCTTCGAACGACTTGACTGCTGGCACCGCCCCCTACGTCTAGGAAGTTTGCTGGCCTGCCACCCATTACGTATATCAAGTCCATCGTGGCCATAGCCATTCCAGCACCATTAGCGATAACGCCAATGTTGCCATCAAGCTTGACGTAGCTCAGGTCCTGCTTTGCAGCCTCTTTTTCAAGCTCGTCTGCCTCTGTAAACTCTCTCAGCTCCCTGACCTCTGGGTGCCTGAAGAGGGCATTGTCGTCCACGTCTATTCTAGCATCAGCCGCAACGAGCCTGCCGTCCTTTGTTAGGACTAGGGGGTTTATTTCTGCCATTGTCGACTCAAAGTCGATCACTATTCTGTAAAGGGACTTTATGATAGCCGTGGCCCTTGTGATGAGTTCTCTTGGCAGGTTGAGATTGTAGGCTGCAATTCTCGCTTGGTAGTCCCAAAGCCCGTAGAGGGGGTCTATGGTCAGAATCTTGATCTTTTCTGGATGTCTTGCTGCTATCTCCTCAACGTCCATACCACCCTCGCTGCTCGTTATTAGGGATAGGGCCGCTTTGGACCTGTCCAACATTATTCCAACGTACATCTCTCTATCGATTTCTAGTCGTTCCTCAACGTAGATCTTTCTAACCAAGTGACTCTTGAAGGTCCTGCCGAAAAGCTCCTTTGAGATCTCTGCTGCCTCCTCCGGGGAGTTTGCAACCTTTATTGCACCAGCCTTCCCCCGTCCGCTTATGAGGATTTGCGATTTGAGGACAACACTGCCTCCAAGCTCTCTAGCTGCTCTCTCTACCTCGCTAGGCGAAAGCGCTAGTATGCCCCTTGGAATGTCAATACCGTACCTTGCAAGCACTCTCTTGGAGTGATACTCCTGTAGTAACACGTGCTATCACCTTGAGGGCTGCTGTCTGTGCATTTGATTTAAAGCTATGCTATATTGTTTTGCTTGTAGAGTCTTATTGCGCTCTAGAGGCTTAAATAGTAGTTTGCCTTGACTATTCGCAAAAGTGGATGAGCGCAAGCCAGTGTCGTGCTACGTTCTTTGGCCCTAAAGGATACATGGCTCTTGTTACCGCCACCATGAGGGGCTCTAGGAGGCGCTGTCGGGGAGTCTCTATGGGAGCACCGTGCAGTTATGCTCGACGGCCGCCTGTGAACCACGCTGATACGGCGTGAGGTGCAGGCGAGGCGGAAGTCCCTGAGTGCAACGAATGAGAATAAGATAAATTAACAATAATGAACATCTAGGAACAAAACAGTTTTGATTGCGTAGTTGAGTTTTCTGACAGGCAGATTGCGTGTCCTGCACTAGCGGCATCGCTATGCCTGCCGATGCGCAGAAACGTAAGCTGTACGCTAATTGTTGATTCCACACGAATATGCGGCCCCATGGACGAGATTAAGTACTGCTGATAGGCTGTGCTATGGCTTTAAAAGCAAGGTGAGGCGGTAGGGGCAAACGGGAATGTTCAAAAGAGTGCCATTACGGATCTCTACCCTACTCGGTGGCACTATTCTTTACCTGCTCCGCCACGTGCCTTATCGTATTGTAGAGTGCTGTTACGGGATCCTCTCCCTTCTCGAAAATCCTGTACCAGAGCGTTTTGTAGTGTTCCTTAACCTCGGTAGCGTAGCGTGCATACTCTTCTGGCGCTACCAGGGTTCTGCTGGCAGGGCTTTTGTACCATCCCGGGCACTTTTCATCTAATTCGAGGAACGTAGACGATGGGGAAATGGGCTTCAGAGGATACAATCTGCATCTAGCCGGTCTGCAATCGTAGACCTTGCAGTACGCTGCCTCCTTGTCTAGTCCAAGAAAGACGCACCTTCCCTTGAAGTCGCCTTGAAGTGCTACCACTGGAATGTAGTCTGCTATCACTACCTTCGCGTACACCCTCAAGAAGACTAGAGGGTTGATGTTGAGGTGTCTTGCTAGCCTCACAACATCAAACACGGTCAGCGTCACGTTTGGTCCAGTGCTGCAGCATAGAGCACAACGCCTACAGCTGAACGTGAATCCCTCTTCTAACCCCGCTCTAACCACTATTGAAGCTCTCTCCTTGCTTGCGGTCTCGTAGCTCAAGCCAGTATCGCCTCCCTCCACGTGCTGTCTGGAAGCACTACTCTCCTCAGGATGCTAATACTGTTCTTGATGTCACTAAGCGGGGGCTCCTCTAGAAACTCGTACTTTCCAAGAGTCCTCCTTACGAGCTCGGTATCGAGCTCCAGGAGGCTGGAGTATGCCACCACATCGATCATTCCCGATCTAGTCTTTTGAATTGCTTGCTCTAGTAGAGTCCTTATCTTGCCTGCGAGCTCTGCTAGGCTGGCATTAGCTCCTAGTAGACAGCAGAAAGGTATGTTGCAGTCTAGAACGCCGAGTCCTCTGCCTTCAGCAATGTCCAGGTAGGGCTGCCACAAGGCTCCGGCATCTACTCTTCCCTGGAGAACTGCTTCCAGTATCTCGTATCCACCCCTCATGTAGATCCTCCTACCCTTAACTCTCGTGTACTCTAGACAGAGCTCCATTGACGATGCCATTGTGGTAGCCACACTCTCAATTCTCTCAGCCCGTCTGGACAACGCTACTCCGGCTCCTCCACGGCTCCCCCCTCCTACCACCACGACTCCACCCCCACTAATACGGTGAACGGCGAGGAGTGAGGGCAGAGGCGCCATTGCAAGATGGACTTTACCTCTAGCCAGGTCTAATGCGAGCTTAAACGCTTCATCGTAAACGAGCACATCTACGCTACCAGCAATGCTTTTCAGTGCCCGTTTGAAGTGGAGAATATAGGGATACTCGCTAGCTCTTAAAATTCCCAGTCGAAGCAGACCCCTATATGAAGCGTTCGTTGGAATGGTTCTTAAAACCCCTCCCCTCTTCTCCACCTGAACCAACCCTAGCCTTCTAAGTCGGTTAACTTTCTTCCAAACCCAGCTTCTAGACTTTCCCACAACCCTTGAAAGCTCTGCGACGCTTAACGGGCTGTACTCGAAAATTGCCTTAAGAAGCTCCTCATCGCTCTTTCGAAGCTCTATTCTGCTTGTCAAGTAGCATCCCCACTCTCTACGGTAAGGTTTATTAGCCAACGTTAAAATTTGCTTCCCCAAAAGTGGAAACATTTGTTTCCAGGTGAACGTCTTTGAGAAGCTCGATCGTCGTGGGGATCTACTTGCTTCTCGTTCTGCTAATGTACATCCCACCATATACGATACTTGCCAGCTCTAGGCCTTTGGTGCTTTATGCCTACTGGACTGCTATCGCACTGTTGGCTCTCGCATTCTCGACCTTCGCACTCAAGGAGCAGGAGAAGCAGGATTGAGAGAATGCTAAACAGGGTTCTCCTGTGCATCACAATACTGCTTCTCTACCTACTGCTTGGTACGGCTCTAGCCATCTATAGCAGAAGGAGGCTAGCTGGCACCGAACAGGACTTCTACGTTGCAAGTGGTAGGCTCGGGGGGTTTTTGTCTGCAATGACCTATGCGGCGACAACCTACAGTTCCTTCATGATAGTAGGTCTCGTGGGACTTGCCTACACCACTGGAGTTGGCGCTCTTGGCTTTGAGCTTGTCTACTTTGTTGGTACGCTAATGCTTCTAGTACTCTTTGCTAGAAGGGTGTGGAGCCTGGCTAGGCAGAGAGGCTGGGTAACGCCAGGCGAAATGCTAAGCGAGCTCTATGGAAGCAGGGCAGTAGGAGCGACCATCGGTTTAGTGTACCTCTTTGCCATGATTCCCTACGCTTCGGCTCAGCTTAGGGGTGTTGGCGAGAGCCTAGGGGGTCTTGGTGGGAGTGACACCTACTTCTACCTGGGTGTTGCTCTCGGAGCGTTTCTCGTGCTCTCGTGGAGCCTCCTAGCTGGTATATGGAGCGTTGCTTTAACCGACGCCTTTCAGGGGCTTTGGATGCTGACGTCAGCAATTTTGCTACTGGTCTGGGTGTTCCTGAAGCTTTACTCTAGTAACATAGGAGTAGCCGAGGTTTCCAGTGCACTCGAGGCAGTAGGGTTCTCGGGTCCTGGAGGCTTCTGGTCCATTCACGTCTTTCTAGCCTTCACGGTTCCCTGGATATTTTTTGCCGTCACGAATCCGCAAGTCGTACAGAGACTCTTCATGCCAAGAGACTCCAAAAGCCTTTCTACAATGATAAGATTATTCGCCGTTTTTGGCATAACCTACACCGTCACTGTTACTCTGATAGGTCTCCTCGCTCGAGCTGGCGTCGAGAGAGGGACCCTCAGTATTGTCGTCGAGAGAAGGGATGACGTAACACCAGGGCTCCTTGGAATCGCGAATCCTGTAATTTCTGCTTTGGTATTCACGAGCATTGTAGCGGCATCGGTTTCCACTGCCAACAGCATTCTGCTAACGCTTGCAGGCACTGTAGCACGTGACATTGTGAGTGTAGGCAGGGAGAAGGCTAGGCTCAGGGTGGGCTATGTTGTCGCCGCTCTCATAACAGTAGCCATGGTTGCTATAGCTGCCAGCGGTGCGGGTTACATTGTACAGCTTAGCGTATTGAGCAGTCTCCTGCTCCTCTCGATAGCACCTCCAACCCTTGCCGCTTGGATTGGCGTTAAGAGCCATCCAATTCCAATAGTGCTCGCAGTACTATCGGGCCCCGCAATAATGCTAGTTGAGGCGTTAAAGTGCAAGCTAAACTACCTAGTAGCGTTCTTTTCGGCACCCCTAGGCATCCCCGTTTCGACTCTAATACTGGCGGTCTCATCGGTGCTAGTAGCTATGGGGGTGCTCGTTCGCAAGATGAAAGAGAGGAGGTCCCCTGCAGGTAGTCCAAAAACTCCATGATGCGGCTTTCCGAAAGACTTCCCAGCACTACAAAAGCTTCTTTCTCAGGCTTACAAAACACTCAGGTCTAACCCTTCCTCTAGCATCAAGCCTCACTCCCTCAAGCTCCAGTAATCTTTTCTTAACCCTAACCCCTCCATGGATACTGTAGCCTCCCAGCCCTCCACTTTTTCTCACAACCCTATGACACGGCACGATCGGAGCGTCTTCGTTTTTGGCTAGAATTCTGCCTAGTACCCTGGGATGCAAGCCGAGAAGTCTGGCAATGTCATCATACGATACAACCTTCCCTATGGGTATCAGCAATAATAGCGCCTTGATAGCCTCTAGGTAGTCTCCTTCGCGAGCCCTTCTAAACCCTCTCGATGTTAAGACGATCATCTCAACTCCCAGGCTCTCAATGCTTGAGCTCTTGAAATAAAAGGGGTGGTGCCATAAAAGTCCTTTAGGTGGAGGGGTTGTCCTGCACTTCTCCTGTAGAGAGAAAGATTGTCATTAGGCTTGCCGACCCTGCACACGCACCCCAGGTCTTGAGCCTTCTAACCAAGAGGCTTGTTAGAAAGGTCGTGCTGAAGGGGCTTACAGCAGGCTTTTTGGAGTCAGGATGCTTTCTTATGATATCTCCTGCTCTAAGCGCTCAGGAGGCTGTCCCGCCTGCAAGAGCCTACGAGATTTCCATAAGGGTAGATGCGATATGTCCTACCGCAGAGTCTCTTTACAGCCTGCTTGAAACCCTAAAGGAAATCCTGGTTGAGGGCTACACGATAGTTGTCTAATGAGTGGGCTCGCCTTGAACAAGTAGGCTCTCAATACGGAGCGTCCCCTATTCTCAGGAACCACAAAGGTTCTTTTGGTTTTTGCGCTTCTCGTTCCTTTGGGCTCTTTCGCTTGTTGCTTTTGGGCATTTAAAGCATCGGGCTAGGAGGAATCGAGGCAGCCGCCTTTCAACAGGCCTCCTCTGTTATGTGTGCAAAGGAAGTTAGAAGTAGTACAATACCAACATGGTAGCGGCCCCGGGGGGATTTGAACCCCCGACCGCCGGCTTAGGAGGCCGGCGCCCTATCCTGGCTAGGCGACGGGGCCTTGCCGGACTTAAGTGCTATCATGAACAAGTACTACTTTGAGAGATTTTTATGGCTTTTTCTGCTTAAAATCCCTCCCTTCCGCCGGTACTTACCGCATGCCAGTACTCTGAGAGCTCCTTTACTTCCACTTCTTCTATGCTTGTCTTACTTATTGCTTGCGCCAGCTCGTGTGCGAGATTTGCTTCGAGAACTAGAGGCACATTTAGGTCTGCTGCGAGCCTTCTAAGCCTGTAGTCGAGCCAAGGCGTATTTCCACTTGTTAGAACGATGCCCACTAGCCCCCGCGAGAGCATGGATTCTGCCTCTCTCAAGCTAATCTCCTCTATGCCGTTTAGCTGTGCTTCTCTAATAGTCAAAACGGTGTACTCTGCCTGCTCGAGAAGCTTTGCAGCCTCGTATAGTAGCTTGCGATCTGCCTCGACGCCAGTGTACGATAGAACCATCTTGCCTCTTGGCGGAATTCTATTGGGTACACAGGAGAGCCAGCTCTTCAGTAGCGCATGCTCGAACCTCTCGTCGAGGGAGGACACCTCGCCTGTGCTCTTCATTTCGGGACCTAATGCGGGGTACGCTCCGCGGAGCTGCGCCCACGAGAACTGTGGCGATTTTACGGCCCACACCTTAGCTGGCAGCTCGTAGAACTCTCCGGGGTTGCCTATGGGGAGCCTGCCCTCTAGAATAGCATCCGCCGAAAGCTCCATTAAGTTTACTCCGCGTGCTTTGCTTGAAAACGGCATTGATCTGCTCGCTCTTAGGTTCAACTCTATTATCTGGGCCTCGTTACCCTCTGCTAGAAATTGAATGTTAAACGGCCCTTCGATTTCGAGCTCCAGTGCAAGCCTGATCGCTGCCTCTCTCATCTGCTTCACCACACTCGGACTGAGTCTCCTTGCTGGGGTCACCATCGTAGAGTCTCCACTATGCACGCCAGCCCTTTCGATGTGCTCTAAGGTCACTCCTACAACCCTTTTAGAGTCCGATACGGCGTCTATCTCGGCCTCCATCGAATTCTCGTAGAACTTGGACACTACTACAGGGTACTTGGGAGAGATCTTCGAGGCGTGCTCGAGAAAGGAGACAAGCTCGCTCTGGCTGTAGGCTATTCTCATTGCAGATCCGCTGAGCACATAGCTGGGTCTCACGATAACCGGGTAGCCCATGCTTTCAGCAAAAGCTACCGCCTCGCGAATTGACGTTGCCTCCACCCAAGGGGGCTGCTTTAATCCAAGCTTCTCGACTATTCTCGAAAAGAGGAATCTTGCTTCTGCTCGGTGAACGCTCTCTCCGCTCGTGCCAAGAATGGGTACTCCAAAATCGTAGAGCCTTTTTGCAATGTTGTTTGCAAGCTGTCCTCCAGCAAATACTATAACGCCCTTAGGCTTCTCGTGTTCTACGATGTCGACAACCCTTTCAAAGCTTAGCTCATCGAAGTAGAGAATGTCATTAACGTCCCAGTCAGTAGAAACCGTCTCTGGATTGTAGTTTATGACAATTGTCCTGTACCCTCTTCTTCTCACAGCCTCCGTTATGTTCACCACAGCCCAGTCAAACTCTACCGACACTCCTATCCTAAACACTCCAGCACCCAAAATGACAATTTTTCCGTCCTCGCGATCTGCTGGTGGAACGTCGTCTTCGAATGACGAGTAGGTTGTGTAGAGGTAATTGGTGACTGCAGGCCACTCTGCCGCCAGCGTGTCTATTCTCTTAACGCTAGGTCTAAGCCCTTCCTCGACTCTCATCCTTCTAATTGCTAGCTCATCGAGTTTTGTTATCGCTCCAATTTGCTCGTCGCTAAAACCGTACTCCTTTGCAATGCGAATCAACCTTCTAAGCTGGTACTCGGAGTTCGATGCCTCTCTCAAAAGCCCCTCTAGCTCGACGAGGTCTTTGATTACATTGAGAAAGAACCTGTCAATACCCGTAACCCTACTTATCTCCTCTACGGTTGCTCCAAGTCTTAACGCCTTAGCTGCGTGAAGAGGCCAGTAGGGCTCTCGTTCCCTAAGCCTTCTCATGACCTCCTCGAGGCTTTCTTCGGAGTAGTAATAGCTTCCCCCGACAACACCCGGCTCGCCAATATCGAGCATTCTAATGGCCTTTTGGAGCGCTTCGTGCAGATTTCTACCTATTGCCATTACCTCTCCAACACTCATCATTTCAGAGCCAAGCGTTCTGTTTACGTAGTCGAACTTCTCGAGATCCCATCGTGGAACCTTAACCACAACATAGTCAAGGCTTGGTTCGAAGCAGGAGCATGTTACGCCCGTGACCCTGTTTATAATCTCATCAAGCGTGTATCCCAGTGCGACCTTTGCAGCAAGATAGGCTAGAGGGTAGCCCGTAGCCTTGCTTGCAAGCGCGCTGCTTCGGGACATTCTTGGATTTGTTTCTATAACGTAGTATTCATCACTGTTCTCCGGGTTTAGTGCGAGCTGCACGTTGCACTCTCCAATAAGCCCTATTGCCTCTGCAACCCCTATGCTGGCCCTTCTCAAAATCTGATACTCGTTGTTTGTTAGGGTCTGGCACGGTGCGACGACTATAGACTCTCCCGTGTGGACTCCCATGGGATCCATGTTTTCAAGGCACGCAACAGCCGCCACGTTGCCTCTACTATCTCTCATTACCTCGAACTCTATCTCCTTCCAATGGTGTAGATGTCTCTCAACGAGAACCTGTCCTATCTCGCTGTGAGCAAAGGCTTTGGAGAGCTTTAGCTCGAACTCGTTTCTACTCCACGCTACGAAGCTTCCCCTACCACCCAGATTGAAGCTGACCCTAACAATGACCGGGTAGCCAAGCCTGTCTGCTGCCTCAAGCGCCTCTCGCATCGTTTCCGCTGCCATGCTTGGTGGGACCGGAAGACCTGCTTCAAGCATTGTTCTCTTAAACTTCTCTCTGTTTAGTGCCTTCTCTATACCTTCAATCGGGGTTCCGAGAACCCTGACTCCATACCTCGATAGAACTCCTCTCTTGTGTAAGAGCACGCCTGCCGTTAGTGCTAGCTGTCCTCCAAAGCCAACCATTATGCCATCGGGCCTCTCTCTTTCGATAACCTTCTCTAGGAACTCTGGGGTCACCGGAACGAGGTAGACCCGATCAGCTAGCTTGTGGCTCGTTTGTATTGTCGCCACGTTCGGGTTTACGAGTACCGTCTGTATACCCTCTTCCTTGAGCGCCTTTAGTGCTTGGCTACCACTATAGTCGAACTCTGCCGCCTCGGCTATCTTTATGGCACCTGAGCCTATAACTAGGACCCTGCTAGGAACCTCCATTTCTCTCAGCCCTTTTCAAGAAGTAATCGAAGATCCACGTAGTATCGAGAGGCCCTGGCGAGGCTTCGGGGTGGAATTGAACCGTTACTATCTGAAGCTTTTCATGAACGAGTCCCTCAACGGTCTTGTCGTCTGTGTTTACCATTCGAATTCTAAAGCCTGTTCCATCTAGGCTACTCTCATTAATTGCATAGCTGTGGTTCTGTGTTGTTATGTAGCACCTTCCAGTTGAAATGTCGCTTACAGGTTTGTTGATTCCCCGGTGACCGTACCTCAGCTTGAACACCGATGCTCCAACCGAAATTGCCAATAGCTGATGTCCTAAGCATATTCCAAGCGTTGGCATCTTGTACTCCACTAGAGCTTTCACGTTCTCTATAACGTCTGTTAGAATGTGCGGGTTCCCCGGTCCATTGCTCACTACAGCTCCAATTGCACTGTATTCCTCGATGTACCTTGTGGGGTCGTGTGTACACGGAACGCGAACCACTTTAACTCCTCTCTTCACGAGCTCTCTCAGAATACCATACTTTACACCACAGTCTACGAGTACAACAGTGGCCCTGCATCCCCGATTGGGCTCGTGTACTAGTGGCTTTTGTGGTATAACGCTATCAACAAACCTGATCTCGTCGTACCTTCTAGACTTGCGTAGAAGCTCCTTGAGCTCCTCTTTATCCGGCTCCTCCCCCTCGCGATAGACAGAGACTACAGCCATCATCAGTCCCTTCTCTCTAAGCCTCTTTACGAGCATTCTCGTATCCACGTTAGAAACTCCTGGAACGCCCTCTCTTTTAAGCCAGTCGTGAAGGCTACTGATGCTTGTCCAGTGACTGGGCTCTGTCTCGTAGGCTACAACCAAGGCTTCGACCTGTATTCTATCAGACTCGTAGTTTGAGGGTATCCCATCAACCCCTATTCTCGGGTCAGGAACCCCATAGTTTCCTACAAGCGGGTGCGTTAAGACGAGAATTTGACCTCGGTACGAGGGATCGGTCAGGCTTTCGGTGTAGCCTACCATTGCCGTTGAGAATACAATCTCGCCAACGCGAGTTCCAGGAGAGCCAAACCCGCACCCTTCTATGCAAAGGCCTTCCTCTAGCAAGAGCAGAGCGCGGAGACCGCGCTTACAGTACAGCATAGTCGTAAACCCTTTACCAGCATTCTACCCTTTGATCCCTAATAGGCCTTTAAGTACTTTGAGAGCTGCTTGTTGGTCAGGCTTACGTTGCTGTATGGTTGCATTGTTATATAGCGAGTACGCATAGCGAGCTTCTGCCTCTCAAGGTCAGATTTCGCTTGAGGTCGTTTTAGCGAGCCTCGTGCCTTTCTGTTTTGAGGGTGATTTAAGGATATCGTATCTTGAATTACAGGCTCTCGTGTGGCTGTGCTACCCAGAACAGAGGCCAGGACAGAGGAGGCTTTTGACCCGCTGCTTGGATTATAGTACTAGCCTGGAGGATATGGCTTCCCGAGACTCTCTGGAGCGCCTATTTTCTTTCTCATAGACTCAACTGATAGCAAGGCAAGAATTACTATAACCAGTACATAGGGGAGTCCCTTGAGGAGAACTCCTCCTACGCCTAGATAAGGTGCTAACACGAACCTAAGCTGCATCAACCCGCCAAAGAGGTAGGCTACAAGAAGAGCTCTCAAGGGACTCCACGATGCAAAAATAACTATACCCAGTGCAAGCCACCCTCTTCCAGCCACGATGCCTTCGTACCATCCGGGGCTTAGAACGAGCGTGATGTAAGAGCCAGCCAAACCGGCCATTGCCCCTCCAAACACGACTGTTAAGAATCTTATCGTTCTAACGCTATGTCCCATAGCCTCGACAACGCTTGGATCCTCGCCTGTGGCCCTGATCTTCAGTCCAACGCTTGTCTTGAAGAGAACAAGCCACAAGACTATAGCCGTAACCATAGTGAAGTATGCTACGGGGTCAAGGCCGCTGAGTCCGCTTAGCACGGGAATTCTATTGAGAGCGTGTATTTCAATAACGCTTGTAATTGGATTTCCTCTTAGGCCGACATAGTTTGAGCCTACAATGCTGCTTAAGCCTATGCCTATTATGGTTAAGGCTAGTCCGCTGACAATTTGATTTCCCCTCAAGATAACAGACACTATTGCATGTACCAGGGCGAGTAGCGCAGCTAAGAGGCATGCTAGCACCATGCCGCACCATGGGCTTCCAGTTGCAATTGAAAACGCTACGGCAGCGGCTGCCCCAAGGGCCATAAGCCCTTCAAGTCCGAGATTAAGAACTCCCGACCTTTCAGAGTACACTTCTCCGAGCGCCGCTAGTAAAAGTGGCGTTCCATACTCTATCGAGGTTCTTACGAACCACTCCACGCCTTCAATCATACCAGTTCACCTATAGCGCCTTGAGCTTCTTTTCCAGCGGCTCTGAGACCACTACCGCAAGCAGTAGCATGCCCTCGAAAACCATGATGCTGGAGGCCGGAACTCTGTATACAGTCTCTAGAAGCACTCCAACATCTGTTATGAAGCCAAGAAAGAACGAGGAAAGCACCGTGGCTACCGGATTGAGCCTAGCCAGCCAGGCTGCAATAATGGCTGTGTACCCGTATCCCGGAGTCATTCTTGCCGACTCCATGAGCACTCCAGTCATTACGGTTGAAATCAGAAGTCCGCCAATACCTGCTAGGCCCCCGCTCATCGCCATTACCTTAATAGCGGTTTTGATGTAGCTAATTCCAATCGCTCTAGCAACCTCGTAGCTCGAGCCTACAACTCTGACCTCAAAGCCAAACACCGTGTAGTTTTGTAGGATGTAAACAGCAGCCGCAAAGAGTGCTGCGAGAGAGAAGCCTATAAGGACGTCAAGCCTGGTCTTCTCCGGCAAGGGGGGCGACTTTATAAAGCCGTAGGCGCTGGGATCTCTCCATGGTCCACGGACCACGAAGTCGAACACGCTTGCCGCCACGTAATTTAGCATGAGCGTTGTTAGTACCTCGTTTACATTAAGCCTCCCTCTAAGGTATGCTGGGAGTAGTGCCCAAAGTGCTCCCGTCGAAAACGCTGCTATGAACATTAGTAGAAGTGCTACGGCCTGCGGAAGCCTCTCTGCTAGGAAAATCGCCACTCCGGAGCCTGCAAGTAAACCCATTAGGAGCTGTCCTTCCGCACCGATGTTCCAAAAGCCCATTCTAAATGCCAGCGTCAGGCCTACTGCTGGCATTAGTATTGGTAACGTTCTAGTTAGGCTTCTTTTCCACCCGCCTACTGTAAAGAGCGTGTCCTTCCACGAGTTGAGAAGCTTTCCAATATCGATACCGTACGACATGTAGAGTAGAGTCGAGTAGATGAGAAAGGCGATCAAAGTTGCAATAACTGGCATAGTGTAGCTAAGAGCTTTTCTGTGACTACCTACTGCCTTTCTTGCTATTGAACTTAGTTCTCTCAAGGCACGCGCCTACTCAGCTTTCCCTTGATCGGTCTGGAACTGCAAGCTTAACTTTCTTTCTCTCGGGTAGCCTGCCGGTCGTCATGAGATATCCTATAAGCTCCCTATTTACCTCATCCCGCTTAAATGGGCCAAGCATCATGCCATCGAACATTACAGCGATCCTGTTGCTAAGCGCTAGCGCCTCTTCTAGCTCCTCTGTAACTAAGATGACACTACCGCCTCTCTCGACAAGCGCTAGAATTTCCTTGTGAAACTCAATGGTAGACTTCAGGTCTAGCCCGAATGTAGGATTGTGTGCGACTAGCAACTGTGGACCTACTGTTAACTCTCTAGCTAGGATGAGTCTTTGAATGTTGCCTCCAGAAAGAGTCTCAACGGGGGCTTTCACTCCCGGTGCCTTAATTTGAAATCTTCCTACAAGCACCTCTGCGTGCCTGTGGATCTGCTCCCAGTTTACTAAGTGTTTTCTCGCGAATGGGGGCTTCCAGTAGCTCTTTAGTGCTAGGTTTTCTGCGACGCTTAGCCCGCGAGCTACACCACGCTCGAGCCTGTCCTCAGGGACGTACGAGATCCCTCGCAATATTAGCTCGCGAACGGAAAGGTTCGTGATGTCAAGACCGTCTTTCACAATAACCCCTCTTTCCTTCTTTCTCAATCCGACAATAGCCTCTACGAGCTCCTCTTGCCCGTTACCAGCAATTCCTACTATGCCTAGTACCTCGCAACGGTACACTTCAAAGCCGACCCCCCTTACTGCCCAGTAGCCCTTGTCGCTCTTGACCCACAGGTCCCTAACGGATAGAACGGCCTTGTCGCTCTCGCAACTCTTGCGATGGGAGTTCCTGTAGAGCGCAATGTCTTCTATTGCTTGTCCGAACATCATGTGTGTAAGAACTTCTTGACTAGCGCTCTCTCTATCAAGCGTGCCGACCTTTCTCCCCTTTCTGAGAACGGTTATTCTATCGCACGCTTCAAGCGCCTCCCATAGCTTGTGCGTAATGAATATTATTGTCTTTTTCTCGCCTGCCAGCTTTCGTAGAATTTTAAATAGGGTCTTAGACTCGATGGGGGTTAGTACGGTTGTTGGCTCGTCTAGTATGATGAGCCTTGCATCCATAACGAGTGCTCTTATCAGCTCTACTCGTTGCTTCTCTCCAGCTGTTAACTGCCAGACGTAGTTGTCGAGATTCACCTTTAGACCGTACCTTTCCTCTATTTCCTTGACCTTGACTGAGAGCTGGTGCCTGCTAATCCGCTTTCCCGATCCGATAACGCCTAGCATGATGTTTTCTAGAACCGTCAGTCTTGGTATGAGCCTAAAGTGCTGTGCAACCATTACAATTCCTCTCTGCAACGCCTTCTTAGGGCTCCAGGAGCTTACCCTCTCGCCCCAGAGGTATATCTCGCCCGAGTCTAGCTTGAGCTGTCCGTACAAGATGTTCATGAGAGTTGTCTTGCCGGCACCGTTCTCCCCAAGAAGTCCGTGAACCTCGCCTTCATACACTGTTAGGTCTATATTGTCGTTTGCAACGATACCTGGAAACCTCTTGACTATACCCTTCATTTCAACAGCTATGCGTTTATACTCGCCACCGTTGGCGTGCTGGCTCTTCAGAATGCTCATGATTCTCCCCTTTCTTCAAGAAGACTTAGGCGTTGTGAGAAAAAAGCTGTAACTATAAGTTAGTAGTTAGTAGAGTAGTCTAGCCAACGCGCTCAACGTTGTCGAGGAACCAATCCATGCTCCACAAGTCGTCGTGGCTTAGCCTCTGACCCCGTTCGATTCTTTTCCTACCCTTGTTATCGTACATCTCTCTTGGCTCCTTACTTATAGGATCGTACCCGCTGAACGGCTCGAACAACAGCTCTTTCATTTCCTCGTATAGGGTCTTTGCTGCATTCAAGACGTTTGTTGGCACCACTTCCGTCTTAACGGGTGCCATATAGACAACGCCTTCCTTGCCCCCCATTAAGCTCTCCTCTACGGGTCTTCTCCACCTAACTGGCGTAAAGTCTCCTAGCCTAGCCCATATGTCCTCGCTTTTTGCAGCACCAGCATAGTACGTAGCCAGAATGTACTCATATATTGGCCCCCAATCTACTATTTGGCCTGTCAGGTGGGCATTGGGACCGTACTCCATCATGTTGCTATAGTGGCTAAAGCTCCAAACCCTCTTGTTTCTCTTCGTCTGGTATTCCTCCGCGGTTTGTAGAACAGCTGGGGAGTCTTCAGTATACGCTATGACGTCAACATCGTACTGCTCAATAAGAGTCGTTGCTGCAAGTTTCGCTGCATCCGGTGCAAACCACGCTCCCAGCTCGCTTGAGACGTAGACCTTAACGTCGCCCTTTCCAGCCAGCCTGGCACCATCCCTTGCACCAAGAGCAAAGGCGTTTAGGTGTCTTACCACCTCCGGTATTAGAAATGCTGGCACGTAACCAAGCTTGCCCGTTCTCGTGACAGCCCCTCCAATAAAGCCGTTTAGGTAGTAGATTTGGTAGAGCTCTGCAAAGTACGTTCCAACGTTTTCCCTTCTCTTATATCCACTACAGTGCCAGAACCACTTATCGGGATACTTTTTACCAGCCTCGATCGTACCATCCATGTAACCGAAGCTCGTTGTGAACACTATGTCGCAACCCTGCTCGATAAAGCTGTCAATTACTGGAAGGACTTCGGGCTCGGGAACGCTCTCCTTGAACGTGGCCTCAAGCCAAGGAAACTTGCTTTCAACGTACCTTCTTCCCAGTTCGTGTGCGTGTGTCCAGCCATAGTCTCCAACAGGGCCGACGTATATGAATGCTGCCTTGACCTTTCTTTCGACGCTCGGTGCAGGCTGCGATACAGCTGGCGTTTCTCTCTCGATTCTTGTTGGAGCCGTTGCCCTCCCAACAGCATAGCCCACAAGGCCGGCTACGATTGCAGAGCCTGCTATGCCTAGGAACTCTCTCCTAGACATACCACCCCTAGTCAAGGAGCCTTCACCCCGTAGCTCCCATCGTGTTGGGTTTTTACTGCATGATTCTAAAAAATGTACCCCCCAGCGACTGAAGGGAAGAACGGTATTGCTATAAAACAAAAGTGCAAATTTTCCTCTCTCCGCGCCTTTTTACCGTTACTCCTTAATGCTTTTTGAGTGTGGATATGAAGAAGCCAGGAGTATCATGAACTCCTGGAAGAAACCTTACGAGAGGCTCGCTCGAAACTCTAGAAACCGGTACGGGCATTCTTGGTTCTTCAACACTCAATCCCAGCTCACGCTGCGCCCACGCTACGATTTTTTCGTTCTCCTCTAGTGTAATCGTGCATGTCGAGTAGGATATAGTGCCTCCTGGAGCCACTAATCGAGAGGCCTCCGCTAGGAGCCTCCTTTGCAGTCTGACGAGATTGTTCATCTGTTCTTGTTTTATGCTGAACTCTAGTCTAGGTCTATTTCCTAGGCTCGTACATGGCGGGTCTACTATAACCATTGTTGGTTTCAATCCCGGTACTACTTTTGAGAGCGTTCTCGAGTCAGCTTTTATGACAACTATGCCACTGTGCTCTAGCCTTCTAATGTTCTCTAGAAGCCTTCTCACCTTGCTTTGTGTGTGGTCTACGGCAATAACCCTAGCTCTTCCACCACTAACCTCGAAGGCGTGTGTAGCCTTTCCTCCAGGAGAGGCCGTCATATCGACGAGTATGTCTCCTTCGCTTGGCGATAGGAGCCTTGCAACGTACATTGACGGGAGCGCTTGGTCGTAAATATAGCCTTCACGAAATGCCCTGCTCTCTCTCACCTTTGGAGCTTTGAAGAGGCTGCGCGAAACCCTAACAATCACGCCCCTTCTTCTACTCTTGTTAGGGTACGCGACGAGCTCCCCAATTCCTACAGTCCTGCCCTTGGGATCCCTAACGGCAACTGTGCTTCCAATACTTCCATGTACGCTTATCACTCCTGGAGCGTAGAGATCAGCTCCCAACATTACACTTTCTGCTGCAAGTCTGTCGGCAACAACCGTACCTTCTGCAAGCTCTTCCTCCAGCTCAAACGGCCCTTCGACACGAGAGTGTATCGCTTCTGGAAGCCTTCCATCTTCTTCAAACCTTAAGCCCTCGCTTTGAAGAAGAGCTATTGCCTGCTGAGAACTTGCTTTTAAAAGGTTTACCCGTACGTAGTAGCTTTTTGCTGGAGTTGCCATTGAACACAGAAGCTCTTCAAGCGTAATCTCATACGCTCTGAGCAGCTTTCTTAACCTTTCTAGGAGAAAGCCCGGAATCTCAATTCTCCCGAAATCAATCCCAGCACAGCACTCCACCTTCTTACTCTCAATCTTCAACAAAAAAGCACCAGCTGAGTGTCGGCTGGATGGGCGGACCTACGAGTGTGAGTGTTGCTTGTAGAAAGAGGCGTCCGTCAGCCTGACTATTTGCAAGGCGCCATCCCTATCGGGAGTGACCTTGACGTACACGTCGCTTAGGCTCCTCAAAACCTCGTTTTCTCCCCCAACCATTACCGTTATCAGTGTGATGTTGTTCTTCTTTAATGGCTGCTTCGCAAAGACGACGTTGTCTTCACCGTCAGTTATCAGAACGATGGTGTTTGACTTTGAGGTCAGCCTGTCCTTGACTATATCCTCTACTGCACGCTCTAACGAAGCAGATATTCTCGTACCTCCGCTCGCTGGTACCTTTAATATTGCATCGAGGATCTCAAGGGGGTCTTCAAGCGGTGTGCTCTCCGGGTATACTCTGGTATCAAACATTCTCAGCTTGAAGTTTAACTTTCTTGCAAGGGAGAGTCTGTACAGTACTAGCGCCACGCTTCTGGACCATATGAGCTTGAAGCCATTCATGGATCCGCTATTGTGAACCACAATGCCATCAGCGATGAAGTAGTGGTTCTTTTCTAGCGTTAAGTCGTACGTTCTCGCGCTCTGACCCGTGCTTCTGACACCCACAACCGCTGCTTGCGAGATGTCGCTCTCCTCCGGCTTTACCTCTTTCGTGCTCTCCGCAAGGCCTCTGCCATTGTAGAGTACAATGTCACCAGGCTTCGCTAGGGCAAGTGGCACTTCAATAGCGACCCCCCTCCTAATAACCGGTATTACGTGATTTGCTGTAGCCTTTAATGTCCCTCTTGTCGTGATTAGCTTGTAAATAGGTTGGATCCCGCTACACACTTTTCTTGCAACTCGAGCGCCTTCAACCCTAACCTCGATTCTACTCGTGGAGGTTGGTAGTAGCGTGCCGGTCTGCAAGCAGGGTGTTATCTTAACCGACAATACCTCCTCTCCTTCCCTAACATCCTCTACTGGAAGCATACTTCCATCGCTCATTAGCACCCTAGTGCCCTCTGGCAGGCACTTGTCTAGTAGAACGTACAAAGCACCCTCCTTTACAGTTTCCTTTTCTCGCGCTAGAAAGCCCTCTCCCGCCAGCTTGGCATTGAAAACCTCATCGGGCATTGCCAGCTCTCTTGCAAGCGCCCTTTCAATTTTTTTGGAAATAAAGTAACCTCTAATGCTCTCGCCTCGCTCGTCTCTCTCCTTACGAATGTGAAGGTTTCTTGGTGCACTCTCTAAAGTCGACCGCGCAAGCTCCAGTATCACTTGAGCATCCCTAACCTCCATGAGGTAGGACGATAGGTCGATAAGCTTTTCGTAAATACCTTCGTGAAGCCCCGCACCTCGTAACCCCATTACCTCCTTGATCGTCTTTGAAAACCATGCTAGGCTTCCAGCTTTTCCAATAGCATATAGAAGTGCTTCTTCTAGGTGCCTCTCAAGAATCCCCTCCAGCTCCCTCTCATCCGGAACAGGCTGTCGCGTTCCCACGTGCTCTCTGTTGCCCTCGTCCTGAACGATATCGTACGGGCTTGCTGGCTCTCTTGCTCTTCCTTGTCCTTTCGCTGTACTTCCTCTCGCTTCTGCTCTCGAACGACCTTTTCCGAGCCCTCCTTGCACGTATTTCATGAGGTACTCGATCATTGCTTTTGTCAACTCGATTGCATGAATCATCGAAGAGTCTTCGTCGAGCACCGTAGACTTTCTGGTTCTAACGAACTCCTCGCTGTTCATGTACATCAGCATTAGCATTCTAGCGGCTTCCAATATACGGTCTGTATTCTTGCTCCTAATCAGCGGGCATACAGAGTAGTGAAGGAAGAAGCTGTCTGCAGCAAGAAGACCGAGTTGCACGCTCTTATCAAAGACCTCTCTGTAGTCCTCCGGTAGTCTGTACCTTACAATCCTCACTAGGGATTTGAAAATTGGGTCTTCAACGGTTACATTAAGCAAGTTGTTAACGAGCTTCTCGTTGAGTTCCTTGCTATCACTCCTCATCTTTGTGCCTCCAGAAGGTACTGGTGTACGGGGATCCGTGGTGCTCTTGTGCGAGCTCCTCTAGTATTCTAGTTGCTCTTGCGATTTCTCTTTCAAGCTGCCTGGCATAAGGCTTTAGCCTCGGGTTTTCTCCCGATGCACGTAGAAGGGTTTTCGCCTTGTTGACGATTGCTGTTATCGCTTGCGTGGCCTGCTCTACCGAAGACCCCCCTTCTGTTGCAGCTATTCTACAAACGTTTCTCAACTCTGCTATGAGGGTTTGAAGCTGTCTTATTCTATAGCTGTATGACGATAGCCCCGCTCTTATTATAGCCTCCTCTACTCTCTCCATATCATCTTCGGTCGAGGGTGCGGTCACTCTAATAGCATCGGCTAGACTATCGAGGGTAACGTGTTCCTCCAAGTGCATTACAGAAAAGGCACTTGCAACATGCAGCGTCTTGATTTTTCTTCTATCACTCAAGTTTATGCCTCTCTGTCTAAGCTCCATTAGGACCTCGATAAACTTGTTTATAACCTGCTTCTTCTCGCTTAACCCCGTTGTTCGCTCGTAGACCTTTCTCTGCAGCTTTTTGACCCCGCCTGCATTCATTATTGGAGGAATGCTATCGAGCTCTAGCAACTTTAGCCCTCGCTGCAAGAGCTCAGACCACCTGTCGAGAGAGACGTTTCTACCAAAGCTCCTAATTGTGAGCCTATCGTAGAAGCCGGCATCCTCGCTGTCAGCGCTTACCTCGTTGCTTGCAGAGTAGAAAGCCAGCATGGGAATGTTAATGTACTCCGTACCGTTTAGAACACGCTTGTACAGTACAATATCTAGGAGTACGTTTCTTATGGCACTCGAAGCCTTGAATATCTCGTCTAAGAAGACGATCTCGGCCTCAGGAAGTCTGTTGGCCGTTATTCTCCTGTAAACTCCCTCTCTGAGAGCGTTGATGTCGAGCGGCCCTAGGATTTCATCTGGTTCCGTGAACCTCGTCAGTAAGTAATAGAAGTACCTAGCGTCAATGAGCCTGCCCAGAGCCTCGATCATTTGTGTCTTGGCTGTGCCAGGAGGCCCTACGAGCAGAACGGGTTCTCCAGACAGCAGTCCTACTATTATGGCATCAATTGCCTCTTCCTTCTCAACAAAAAGCTCCAGCAGACTTTCTCTTACTATACACAGCCTATCTAGCACGTCTCTATTTACTTCAACACCAACACTGTTCATGCTCTTGCTTCCACCTAATGAAAATTAAAAAAACTTAAGCAGTCTCTAGGCAAGAATATGTTATGCAACAGGTAGCATACATAAGCTTAACTGCAATAAAAAGTCGCATGGAAGCGGTTTTGGCGGCAGGAAAAGACGCCAGCCAAACGTCCAAGCCTAGGGGATAGTTCCCGTGGTGTCAAATCTCGATGATATTGTCAAAAAGATGGTGCTTGAAGCTCGAAGGCTCTACCCGAATGCCACTATCAAAGAGGTAAAGGTTCACAAAAGCAAGGTAGTGCTCTTTGGACGTGCCGGAAGGAATTGGTTCAAGGCAGTAATTTATAAAAATGGTAGAGTATTCGCTTACTCGTCATCACAGAGCCTAGAGTTTAAGCTCAAAAGAGTCCTTGAGGTGTCAGAGCAGGAGTGAGTCGAGGCATCAGGGAAAAGAGCCCCTACAAGGAAAAAGTTTCCATTGCTGTAGACATAATAGCTGCTATAATCGAGAAAAATTTGAGGGAGAGAAAGAAGGCAATCGAAATCCTAAAGAGCAAGTACGAGAGTGCTAGAATCTCGCCGTTTAGGGGAGTTGCTCTTCCAGAGGATATATACGATAAGGAAATGGCAACGCTATACGTAGTTGGAAAGTACGGTATGGGAATAGACCAGGACTACCCAGGACTCTTCAATAGCGTTTTTGATAAGGAGCAAAAGTACGAAAGGGCTGTTGCAACTCTTCTCGAAGACGGGCTTTCAAGCAGCGAGAAGAGAGAGGGGGTTACACAGCTTCTTGGAGAGATAACGGGCAACGAGCTCGCTAGAATGTTTAGACTAGTTTTTACGAAAATAGTGCTTGGGTTCGGGGAGGAAAGCGAGCTCGTGAAGACCCTTCGCAAGGCGCGCGAAGTGTTTCCAGAATTTGAAAGGGAAATTAAAAACTACGCTAAGTTCTACATCGGATTTAAACTCGCCGAGAGAATTTGCACTGGTGAAATAAGGGACAGGGTGGAAAAAGAGGCTGAGAAACAGGCGCTAAACTTGAGCTTTGGCCTTGGAAGAACCATGCCAGACGACGACTACGTTTACAATATCGCTAGAAATGTCTTTCGCGTGCCCAAGTCTCTGGCATTAAGGGTGTTGAGCATTAACGAGGAGGGTAGGAAAAGTGGTAGTAAAAGCGAGAAGGCTGGTTCTAGCAACAGATAACCTCCTTGACATCATAGAGGACCTTGCCCCTCCCTACCTCGATAACGAGGTACTAGTGAAAGTAAGTTCTATTCTAATAACGCCGCTAGAGCGCTTAATGCTCAAGCTCTCAAGCCCGAGCAATTCGGTTCTGGGTGTTTTCTTTGAGGGAAAAGCCATTGAGTCTCGAGGGGGCACTAGTAACAGGATCCTCCACTACCCAAGCGACTGCGAGTCTGTACTCGGAGACTACGCTAGAAGATGCTATGGACGCGAATACTCCTGTCTAAGGAGTTCAGAGCTTAGAGCACCCTCAAGAGCCCTAAAAAATCCTGTAATGCAGTTCGTGTACGAGAGCGTACTGGCAGCAGTCACACGAGTAAGGGGGTCAACTTTAATAGTGAACAAATTGGGACTGCAAGGTCAGCTCCTCGGACTAGCACTAGAGGAGAACGTACACTACTTTCCTGCTCAAGGCAAGACACCCTCAGGCGTTAGAGCGTCCTTCGTCGGCAGAAGAGAGCTGGAACATACCTCGTGGGACACGGTGGTGTTGTGGAGTCTAGACGTTGGACTGGTATTTGAGGTTCTGAATACAGTAGTAGACGTTAGGAAAATCGTGCTCGCGCCACTTCTAAACTGCATTCTAACAGGTATTCCTGTAACCCGATTTAAGCAGGTACAGGTTGAGGTAGCTTGGCCTAATGGGGGCTTTCTAGAAGGAGAAGAAAAACTTGCGAAACTTGAAGAGCATGCTTTCAAAACAGGTAGCATTGAGGTCTTGCAGGCCTCAGATCTTCCCGCAACGCTAAGGAGGCCGTATACAATCGTTAGGTTCTAGACTCTCGCTTTCACCACGAAGTATGATCCTTCTAACTCTGTTTATCTCGTGCGTAGTGAAGAGTCCTTGCGTTTTGATTGTGTGCACGTGAAGTTGCTGATAGACCTGAATGTCGTATTCCGAGTCTCCAACGAAGACTATTTCGCTTTCACCAACTCCGAGTAGAAGCTTTAAAGTCTCTAGGTGCGGCCTGCCTTTTCTATGATGGGCCCCATCGAAACACAGTACAAGGTGAAGCTCGTCAATACCGTCAACGTGGGCAACAAGCTCGCATTCATTATTCGTGGAAGTTGCTAGCAGATACCCCCTGTCTCTGAGCTCTGCGAGAAACTGTCTCGTTATAGGTAGCATCCTGGTTCGCTTTATAATATCTCTTTTCCCCTCAATGAATGCTTGATTCAACTTTGCCGCCACAGGTTCTCGAACGCCTAGCACTTTAAGCTGATCAATAAACGGTCTCCCAGCAGTCTCAAGGTATGCTATGTACGCTTCATCGTAGTTCATGATGCCATTTGAGCTCAAGAGCTTAGCCGCGAGCCTCGCATACTCGCCCATAGTGTCAACCAGAGTGCCGTCCAAATCGAATAGCACCAGCCTATACCCACCTCTCGGGGCCCTGCAACTCATTTTTGGGTTCACCTACCCTTTCCTTTGGCGTTCCGCCTGCCTGGAAATGGCTTTCAAATTTCTCCTGTAGGCCTCGAGGGGGTTTTTGGTGTTGCATTCGGCAACACACATACCCAGAGTTTTCATCGTGGCACAGCTGTAGGGCAAATACTTCTTCCCTCCTCCACGCTTTCCCATTAGGTGCTCTATCTGATACTTGGCTTTCTTTTCGTTATAGTCGGGAAGCTTTCTTAAAACTTCCAGAATGTCCTCTTCACCAGCACCGATCCATGTCATGAAGGTTGCAAGGGCAAATCGCTGGTGGTGCGAGAGGTTCTCTCCTTCAAGAGCCTGCGTAAGAATGCCTTTCAAGCATGGAGGAAACGCCTCGTACACTGGTGCCTCGGGAAGTTGCAAGCCCTCCACTCTAGATGTAGACTCTAGTTGAGGTCTAGCTGCAATTTTTGCAATTTTTTCTCTAACTTCGGTTAGAATGTCTGTAAAGCAAGAAGGCACTTCAGTCTCTTGCATGATCTCACTCGCACTTTTTTCTATCAGGCCTTCAACATGCGCTACCACCTTCTCCTCCAAAAGCCTTAGCAACTTCTTCCTCTCAAGATAGACTCTGCCATGCAGGAGCATTTGGTTCGTGAGCTTCCAGTTGGGATCACCCCAGAACCTCTTGGAAAGCTTAAGGTACTCTACAAATGGAATTGAGTACTGCAGGGTTTTGATGACGTTTCTGCTAACAGTCTGTCTTACGTTAACCTTCAAGCTATCGTCGCTCTCGTGTTTCGCTACGTTTAAGCCCAGTCTTCTAGCCAGCGCCACTATGAGCTTGTCTTCGGCGCTGCGCAGTTTTTCTGTGACGCTCTTGGCTACGCTAATTGCAAACCTCTTGCCAAGCCTCCTATCTCCCAGCAGGGCGAGTACAGCTACCGTAGCATGAAAAGCAAGAGCCTCTCGCAGAGCCTCGACATCGGATCTTAGCGGGTAGACTTGCCTTTCAAGTACGTTTTGAACTATTTCTCGAACCCTGCTTTGCACGCCTACGAGCTCTGCTGCCTCGAGGATGCTTTTCGCTCCACTTGGCAAGCCAAGCTTTTCCAGATACTCTAGCGGATTATCTACTATAAATGGGAAATCACTCAAACCTATCGATTTGTAGATCTTGCTCATTTTTCACGCAACTTTCCAAGCCACTTACTTTACACTATGCACCTGGCTCATTATTACAATGTAGCTGCAAGGGATTTATCTCAGTGTACGACTAGCGTTCGATTTGCTCTAAAACGGCATTGTGGAACTCTCTTGCTACCGCCACAGCCGTTTCACTATCAGCTATAGTAGTAATACTCAGGTCCAACGGGCCCTTTACAAGCATTAATACGTGTTTGTCTTTTAGAAGTGCAAGCAGGCTACCAAGCATCCTAGGGTCTCTTAGTCCATAGCCTATAATTATCGCCGATGCAACGTCTTCTACTATCTTAAAGTCTCTAATGTAGTGAGAGCTTGCAAGTTCTCTCAGAGACTCTAGGACTCTTTTCGACATCCCTCTCTCGACAACGAGGTTTATAGAGGTCTCCGAGACAGTCTGGCCTATAGCTCTTATGTTTACTCCAGCAGAGCTGAAAAGCGACATTATCCGGGCTGCTGTCCCCAGCCTCCCAACCATGCTGGTACCCTGCACGGTAACGAGTTCTAGGGATCCTGTTACGACGGTGGCCTTAAGAGGCGGTGGTTCCTCGTCGCTCTTTATAACTGTCTCGCGGATTCGGTCGTCAAGGGATCTAACCCTGGTTACTATTGACGTATCTACTAGAGGCTCAAAGGTTCTGGGGTGGAACCTCTTTCCGCCCAAGTGAGATAGCTCGATGGCCTCATCGTAGCTTAGCGTAGGAATGACCTTAGCGTTGGGAAAGAGCGTGGGATCCCCTGTGAAAATCCCTGGCACATTGGTTATTAACTGCACTTCTTTCGCTTGTATGCAGCGTGCAATATAGGTTGCTGTGAAGTCGCTGCCTCCTCTACCCATTGTGGTTATTCTCCCGCTTATGCTCTCTCCTATAAAGCCCGCAACTACTGGTACAACTCCTGTTTCGATGTGTCCTAAGAGTGCCCGTTTGACTAGCTCGCAGCACTCTTTCACAGGTGTGGCCTCTCCAAACCTCTCGTTTGTCACTATTCCAGCTCTTCTACCGTAAAGCGCTACAGCACTTACACCTGCCTGCTCTAGAGCCTCTGCCATTAAGTGGATCGATACCCTCTCACCAAACGATACGAGAAGGTCCTTAACACTACCATTGTCTAGTGATAGAAGCCTGTAGGCATTAAATGTTCTTTCGAGCCCTTCTAGCAGCCTGAGTGCCTCTTTTAAATTTGAGCCTTCCCCTCCTAAGCCTCTTACTATGCTCTCGTGACGGGCCTTAACCTCCTCTATCTTGCTAGCACTCATCTCGCTATAGGCATCAAGAATGTCTTGAGTGGTGTTTTTCGCCGCCGATACAACAACTACGGGTCTAAACCCGCGCTCTAGAAGCTCCCTTACGTAAACTGAGGCTCTCACGTAGTCGCTTTCGCTGGCTAGAACTGATCCCCCAAATTTGACGACCACTAACTGCCCTACTATGTTTGTGTTTCCAAGGAGATCCCCTCTCATTGCAACTCATGCTGCTAGCGTCATAATTGCTCTTCTGGATTTAGGGCGTTGTGTCGGCTGTAAATGCTAGACACTTTCTACCCGATAGGCAAATTTAAGATTTTTTGTTAAGACAGGCTTCAGCATTGATGCATTCGAGTAAGTTGTTGGGATTATGGTATGTGTTGCGAAGCGTACGACTCAAGCAATATGTGCAATTTCGTGCTAACTGTATTGTGGTGAGATTCTTGATTGAAGTAGAGATTTCAAGTAGGGGTGTTATTAAAGTCAAGTCCACTTGTGCGCTGCCACTCAGAGTGTGGAGCGTGGAGTTTATTTTCAAAAGCGAGACCTCGAGAATAGAGGAGGGCAGAGAGAAGCGTATCGAAGTTAACGTTAGGGATTCTGTCAAGCTCAATAGGGTGATTAATAGCGGAGAGGAGGTCTCGGTAGACCTGGGAGTGCCTATAGACAGGCTTCAAGAGGTTACAGTGTACTATTCGGTCGAGGGCAGGTTTTTCAAAAAGTCGATACCGCTACACAAGTAGAAGTTAGCGTAATGGAGTTAGTGTAACAAAATAACTTTAATTGGCTTTTCTCGCAACTTACTATTACGTGCAAAAAAACCAGAGTGCGAGCTTGCAAACTTCAGCATTGTATTAAACGAGTTCAGGGCTGCCAAATGACTTATAGCGCTAATGGGGGCTAAAATTGCATCGCACGAGAAACAGCAGCGCTATTGAAAGGCTCCTGGAGGCTCAGCTGATGAAGGCAAGAATGGCTATTGAGGCTGGCATTGAGAGGTTTCTAAATGAGAACATCGAGGCTAGAGTACTTGACGTGGCGAATTATATTGTAAGTGGAGGAAAGAGGTTCAGAGGGGCCCTCGCACTGCTTGTTTCGGATCTTCTTAACGGGAACAGGGAGCTTGCAATTTCGTCCGCTATTGCAATAGAGCTCGTACACGCTAGTAGCCTAGCAATAGATGACATTATAGATCTTGACTACTGTAGAAGAGGGGGGCCATCGGCGTGGGTTGCCCATGGAGTTTCAAAGACCGTGCTTGTAAGCAACCTGCTGATACCGCATGCTCAAATGCTAGTCGAGCCATTAGGCGAGCTTGCGGTCCACGAGGTAATAGATTCCTGGCTCAGAATAACCAAGGGTGAAATTCTGGACGTGTTTGAAGAGAACGCCCCATACGAAGACGTTGTCGTTCTAAAGACGTCCAGCCTTTTTCAGCTTGCGCTAGCACTAGGATGCCTCTCAGCAAACCGACCCGAACTCATTCCAGTCCTGAAGGAGTATGGGAGAATCTTGGGCATGGCCTACCAGGTAGCCGATGATATCGTAGACTTTCACAACATAGAGAAAAAGGGTTGGAGAGAGGCCCTCTCACTCAAAAAGTTCGTTAAGTGGCTTGGATTAAGTAATGCTGACGGAGAGGAGAAAGCTACAGTTTTGAGGGTAGGAAAAGACAGGCTGAAGGGTCTCGTTGAGCTTGCAACAGATGTTGCACTCGCAATTGAGGCCAAAGAGCTTGGTTCGTACCTAGCAGTCCTGCCATACTTCATGGTTTCAAGAATGCTAGAAGAGGGGGGTCTAGATCTGGGATTTTAATGGCTTATTGGTTTATTTCAAGTAGCCGGTGCTCCAGTCTCTTTGGGGTACACTTTTAGCTAAATCTCTCCAGGTCGAGAGCTTTGGAATCAAAGAGAGTTCACATAATTGGTGCAGGTCCTGCAGGGGCTTCGCTGGCATTTATGTTGAAAGGCACGACGCACGAGGTGTTCGTTTACGAGGCATCACCCGCTCTGGGCTCGAAAGCCTGCGGGTGGGCTGTACCCGCAATTGTTGAAAGAGTTACTTTCATTCCTAAGGAGGCAATTCTTACCGAGATTAGAAGAGTTAGAGTCTTTTTGAACGGAAGAGAGCTAACAGAGATCGAGACTAAGAGCAAGTGGGGGTACGTTTTAAACAAACCGCTATGGCTGAAGATTCTCCTCGAGGCATCAAGAGTCGAGCTTTCACGTAGGATTACAGAGGAGCAGATTGGCTATCTGACAACAAACAGCGATGTTGATATAGTAGTTATTGCAACAGGATTTTACTGGAGTAGAAGCCCTAGAGAGAGAATAAATGCCGTACAGTACGTAATCGGCAATTTAAAGCTAAGCGATGTGGAGAGCGTAGAGTTTTGGTTTGAGCAGGACAATATAGGGTACTACTGGGTGTTTCCTCAAGGCGATACATCTCTGAGAATTGGCGTTGGTGGGTTTAAGAGCTATAGAGAGCTGTGGAGTATGCTCGATTCTTTTGTGAAAAAGAGATTGGGTGCCTGTACTGGCAGGAAACTAGGTGCTGGAGGAGCTCCGATAATTGTCTCTGGCATACAGGAAAGCCTACTAGAGGTTTCCAATAGGGTTTATGCAACTGGGGAGGCCGTGGGAGCAGTTTTTCCCTTAACCGGTGAAGGAATAAGGCCTTCGATCATAACAAGCAGCGCACTAGCAAAGCACATTATAGGTGGTAGAGCCTACGTAGAGGAGCTGAGAAAGAGCGGGCTTCTGAACGCAATGAAAGCTCACAAGAGGGTACTAGAGTACCTTAGGAAGGCAACGCCAAAGGAGAGGGGGGAGGTTCTTGCCTCTCTGCCCTCGGATTTTCTAGTAGACTTTGCCGTTGGAGACGTAAATGGTAGAAAGGCATTCATGAAGCTTGCTAGCACGATTCGAAAGCCAGGAGTGCTCGCAAGACTTGCAAGGCTTCTCCTAGCCGAGTAACCTCATTCAGTGAGAGAGCTCCACTTCATCGCTTAGAGCTTCAGTTGGTTTGCTATTCATCATCTCAACATAGCTTTTCGCATCTGACTGTGAAAAGCATTGCGGGTGCGTGCTCCTAACCCTTCACGTTATTGGAACAAACCTTATCGAGGAGAACACCATCAGTAGGGTCAGTATTTGTATGAAGAAGTTCAACACCTTGCCCTTTACGCCACCAAACTTCAAGACAATCACATCATGAAGCATCCTGCCTCCATCGGTAATAAAGAGCGGTGCAGCGTTAATCAATGCTAGACTTAAGTTGATAAGGTAGCCATATGTTACGAATGCTACAAGCGGGTAGTAGATACTGTCTGGTAGAAATCCGATTGCTTTTGCCTGTCTGATCACTATTCCAATAAGCTTCGTCTCTTTTGTCTTATGGACGGTAAATGTTGCAGGCCTTCCATCTTTAAAAACTCCTTTAATTACAATTGTAGCCTCGATGTCCCTATATGGCAGCAAAGCTTCATGTAAGTCTTCTATAGTCTTGACGGGCTTGCCATTAACCTCTGTTATCACAAAGCCGGGCTTCAATCCTGCCTCTTCGGCAGGAGAGCCTGGCTCGACCTGTAGTATCTCAACGCCCACAGACATTGCACTTAATCCTGTAATTAAGGCTAGAAAAAGAAGCGCGAGAACAAAGTTCGATGCAGGACCAGCAGAGTACACTTTTACCTTCTCTTTTATACTTCTTCTAGCGAATTCCTCTTCGTTAGGCTCAACAAAGGCTGCGGGAAGGATAACTGCAAGCAATACCCCCGTAGACCTTATAGGCACACCCACGTGTCTAAGTGCTGCCGCGTGAGAAAGCTCGTGTATTGCAGCGGCAATGCCAATGCTAGCAATAATGTAAATGATCGCCGCGCCCTTTACTGTCACCCCAGGAACTATGGGAATTATGCCTACAGCGCTCTCCTCTCCGGCCAAACTTCTAATCGAAATTGTAAAGATGAAGTAGTAAAACAGGAACATTGACAGTAGCGTTACTGCTATGCTAGCCGTGAGCACCACACCAAACCACTTCTTTCCTTGAAGAGATCTGAGAAAGTCGAAGGCGGACTCTCTCCTGTACATTATGAACAGGGGCGTGATTTTGAGATGGGGATTTCTCTTGCTTAGGGGGTACGCTAAAAGCAGAGCTGAGAGCCAGAAGAGTGCAAAAAGAAGCACAATGCCTGCAGTACTATCGGCTGGAGGCATTCTTTGCATTCGCCTCTACAATGGTTGTTCGTGCTTTATCTTCTGGTTGCTAAGAGTGCTCTGGAAGCCTGCACGGGCCCCCAGCCACCCCATCCCTGTCGGTGGCTCACTGAAAGCCACACCGGCGGGCACCACAGGGACCGC
>Ga0105154_1000138_pt1 | contig 31767 bp, 32 predicted proteins | sample SSWtaG_FD_89672 | JGI IMG/M metagenome (GOLD analysis project Ga0105154, IMG submission 89672) | Hot spring microbial communities from Sandy's Spring West, USA to study Microbial Dark Matter (Phase II) - SSWsed_matched | ecosystem: Environmental > Aquatic > Thermal springs > Hot (42-90C) >... | reverse complement strand
CGCTCTAACTACATCGCCAGGCCAGAGAGCATTCAGCATCTTGTCGACGAAGGCTACGTCTACCTCGCTCACGTGTAGTATCGCCTTAAACGGCGTAGCGTAGGAACGGAGCTCCTCGATCTCGTATAGGTCTATATCAGCTACGTCCTTCCTGACGTCCACCACCATCCCCCGCACCACGTCTCCCTTCCTAGGCATGAGGGGGCCCCGCCTCATAGGGACCACCGAGATCTTCCGCTCCTTCGCGTCCCTAACCACCTCGCCGACCGTGGACGCGTACACGTTGCCTGACTCCTCGTAGACTCCTTGACCCGGAGAGAACTCCTCGATGACGCTCAGGATCTCGCCAGGGGCGGCTACCTCGACCTCCATAGCCTACACCGCGCTAAGCTAGCTGCGCAGGATGTGAAAAGCCTTACCTTTAAAGAGGTAGAGGTCCACCTCCACCAGCTTAAACTTCTTCTCGTGGAAAGGGAAGGTGTAGGGCAGCTTCAGTTGAAGTGAGTCGAGAACCTCCGCGACCCCGCCTAGCTCCTCGACTAGCTGCTTGATGAAGGGCCGGCTCTTAAGGGTCCTCTTGTGGAGGCTGAAGGAGAGGGGGGCTGTGTTGAGGGCGCACTGGATGAAGGCTCTATCGGCCCCCCTTCGCCGGACCCCAAAGGGCGGGTTCTGGATGACGACGTCCCCCCTTATTGAGAGGTGGGGTACGGAGGCCCTCAGCCAGGAGGTGATGTGCTTGACGCCAGCCCGCTCAGCGTTGCGCTTAGCTACGTTTAGCGCAACTAGATCTACGTCGACCCCGAGGACGAAGGAGGCACCTAGGAGGGCTGCTCCAATGGCAAGCCTTCCGGTTCCGCAGCCTAAGTCCACAACGATGCTGCCCCGTAGCCAGCTCCTCACCCTCCATAGAAACCTAGCCGCGTCCTCGCCGGTGATCGTGTACTGCTCAAGCCTTGGGGCCGGAGAGGGATGCGCATCGAGCGACTCAAGCAGTATGGCCAGCTTCTTGAGCTTCAACTACTCAACCTCGTAAGTGAGCTCCTTGCCGTCAGCGGTGTAGAGGTGGACGTCGACCGTCCCACGGTAGGGGCTGGCAGCTATCATAGTCAACGCTCCGCGCCCTGAGTTTAAGTCCTCCACCGATGGATGAGGGTCCCCTGAGGGATGAGAGTGAGCCACCCCCACTATTGATGGATCGAGGGGCAGCATAAACGGGTTGTATGAGGCGAAGCCCAGGCCGAAGGTGGCCGAGGGAGGGATCAAGACCTCCTCAACGACGAGGGAGCCACCCCTTCGCCTACCCCTCAAGAGGAGGATCGCCTCCTTTGGGTGGAGGGCCCTAGCTGCAGCTAGGAGGGCGTCCACCACCTCCCGCTTAACCACCACCCTCATGGGCTCAAAAGCCTTCAAACGGGTCAGGGTACCCCTCCCTCCAGCCCCCCGTTAGGGTCAGCCTAGCCTCCGCTGGAGTTAGAATGGGCTTACGGAAGGCCTCGCAGTCGAAGAGGGCTATGAGGGGGCATGAAGTGACCACGAAAGCCTCCACGCTTGGGAAGTTGGCCTCTAGGGACGGCGACACCTCTCGGCAGGCAAGCAGCACCACCTCCCTCCCCGCCCTCCTCAGCTCGTCGACCACGCTCTTTACGAGGCCAAGCCTACGTTGGCCTGGCTTCAGCCCCACGATGACGCCGAAGGATCTGGCCTCCGACGCTGAGGCTATGTCGCTAAGCCTCCTCGCCACCACCCTCCTAGCGTAGTGCTCGACGTCGAGCGCCTCCTTAGCTAGGGGGTCGACTGCCACTACGGGCAGGCCTGTAGAGAGCCTTAAGCCTACGGGATGCATCAAGCCACCACCAAGGAAGAGGATGTGGTCGACCCCTCCGATGAGGCTCTTGGCGCAGGTGTAGTCGCAGCCGATGACTTGGCCCGGCTTAAGCGTAGGCCTGCTCGGTCTGGCTACACGTACCTCGAACCCCTCCTCCCTCAGCAAGGTAGCGACGCTGTCTAGGGACTGAAGGTGTTGAAGGATGGCACACACTCCAACCCGCTTACCGCTTAAGAGCGGTATGGCCTTCCTAATGGCTTCGAGCCCCTCATCAGCTATCCGGCACTCCACATACAACGTATCAACCCCTCGCCCTGGCAAATACTGGCTGTGCCCGAAGTGTACGAGTAAGTCGACGCTCAGCTCCTCAGCCTCCCTCCAAGCGACGTCGCAGGGCCCGTAGCAAGGGTCGGCCAGCAGGAACACCGTGCATCCAGCTTCACGCTCGAGGAGCTTAGCGAGGCGGATAGCGTAGGGCTTGAGCCCCTCGGGGAGCTGAAGAGCCACCCTCCTCGCCCTTCGCTTCTTCACCTCCTCTAGGATCCTCCCCTCCTCGAAGTCGAACGTGAAGCGGAGCCCCCTGCAGGGCGTGAGGCGCCGCGAGCTAAATAAGGCTGAGCTGCCTGCTTGAGGCGGTTTGCCGCCGAGCTGCACGCTTAACTTAAGGCCTCCAGCTGTATATGATCAAGGTGGTTTCCCCTGGTGTTCGATAGGATAGCAGCCCCCCTTCGGGCAGCGCTCTCTAAGTTCCTAAGAGCCCCTATAGCCGACGAGAAGGCCGTTAAGGAGCTCATAAGGGACGTTCAGCGAGCCCTGCTTCAAGGGGATGTTAACGTGGAGCTGGTCCTTAAGCTGACGGAGAGGGTGGAGGAGGAGGCCCTCAAGGCTAAGCCCCCTCCCGGGCTGACCCGAAGGGAGCTGGCGTTGAAGGCGGTCTACGAGGGCCTCATCAACCTACTGGGGGGCGAGCGCCCTGCTGAGCTGAAGCTCGAACCAAGTAAGCTGAACGTGATTCTTCTCGTCGGCATCCAAGGCAGCGGTAAGACGACGAGCGCAGCGAAGTTAGCGCTCTTCCTCAAGCGCAGGGGCTACAGACCGGCCCTCGTGTGCGCCGACAACTTCAGGCCAGCAGCCTACGAGCAGCTAGCCCAGCTGGCTAAGCGCGTAGGCGTGCCTGTCTTCGGAGGCTCAAGGAAGAGCCCCGTGGAGCTGGCCGAGGAGGGCATCGAGAAGGCTAGGAGCGCTGGAGCCAACGTGGTGATCATAGACACGGCAGGGAGGCATAAGGAGGAGGGGGCGTTGATGGAGGAGGTTAAGGCCGTGGCTGAGGCCGTGAAGCCTGACGAAGTGATGTTGGTGGTGGACGCCACGATAGGGCAGCAGGCTAAGGCGCAGGCGGAGGCCTTCAACAGGGCGGTTAAGGTAGGCTCCATCTTCCTGACTAAGCTCGATGGCGCTGCGAGAGGGGGAGGGGCGCTCTCAGCGGTGGCGGCCACGGGAGCCGTCATTAAGTTCATAGGTATAGGGGAGGAGCCGAGCGAGGTAGAGGTCTTCAACCCCAAGAGGTTCGTCAGCCTCCTCTTAGGCATGGGTGATCTAGAGGGCCTTGTAGAGAGGCTGAAGGAGGCCGAAGTTAAGCTTGAGAGGAAGCGAAGCGAGGCCCTCCTCACGGGTAAGTTCACACTTAAGGACCTGCTCGACCAACTTGAAGGGCTTAGGAAGGTGGGCCCCTTCAGGAAGCTACTAGAGCTAGTCCCGGGGCTCTCCTTAAAGCTGCCCCCTGAGGCCATGGAGGTGGCTGAGAAGAAACTTGAGAGGTGGTCGGCCATCTTAAAGTCCATGACCCGCGAGGAGGTGGAAAGGCCCGAGATAATCAATAAGTCTAGGATGAGGCGCGTGGCCAGGGGCAGTGGCGTGGAGCCTAAGGAAGTCAAGGAGCTCTTAGACCACTACTATGCGGCTCGAAGGATGATGAAGCTCCTAGCTAGAAAGGGCAGGAAGCTGGGCTTCCTAGCTGAAGGCCTGCGCTAGGTGTAGCGTTTGAACGTGCTTGAGGCAGCAAAGGAGGTAATTCTGGACAAGCCCCTCTGTGAGAGCTGCCTCGGAAGGTGCTTCGCAAGGCTTGGAAGGGGGCTAAGCAACCGTGAGCGTGGAGCCTTCCTTAAGGGGCTGCTGCTGATGGAGGCTGAGAGGCTTGAGGCCGAGGGGCATGAGGAAGGGAGGTTGTTGCTAAGGGCGTTGGCTGAGGCTGGGGTTGAGGGGGCCCTCAGGAGGGTTGAGGGGGTAAGCTTGAAGCCATGCTATGTGTGCGGGGGGCTATTGAGCCGCCTACAGGAGCTCGCCTCAGCGGTACGTGAGGCACTAGCCCCTTACGAGTTCTCAAGCTTCCTGGTGGGCACAAAGGTGCCTGGGGAGCTAGTTGAGAGGGAGGACTCACTTAGAGCTAAGCATACACTTAGCTATAGTGAGTCGCTGAAGAGCGACGTGAACCGGGAGCTTAGGAGGCTGCTGTCGCAGGAACTCGGGAAGAGGGTCGACTTTACCTCGCCAGACGTGATGGCCATAGTGGACGTAGCTACGGGCAAGGTCGAGGTTAAGCTGAAGTCCGTGTTCATCTATGGAAGGTACTTGAAGCTGGAGGCTGGCATCCCCCAAAGCAAGTGGCTTTGCCCTAGCTGCTGGGGGAAGGGATGCACGCGCTGCGGTGGAAGCGGTAAGCTGCACCCCATCTCGATTGAGGAGCTGATAGCTAACCCACTCAAGGAGCTTTTTGAGGGGCGAGGGGCGAAGTTTCATGGAGCTGGAAGGGAGGACGTAGACGTCAGGGTGCTCGGCAGGGGAAGGCCGTTCGTGGTGGAGGTGAAGGAGCCACGCAAAAGGAACGTCGACCTGCTCAAAGCTGAGGAGGAGGTTAACCGTAGGGCTCGCGGAATGGTCGAAGTTAGGGAGCTTAGGTTTTCATCGAAGGAGGAGGTGAGGAGGCTCAAGGTGACAGCGAAGGTCAAGGAGAAGACCTACCTAGCCAAGGTGAAAGTAAAGGGAGGGGTTAAGGAGGAGGAGGCGCGAAGGCTTGAGGAGTTGCTTAGCGGTGCGCTGATTAATCAACGAACCCCCTTAAGGGTATTACATAGGAGGGCAGATAAGGTTAGGGTCAAGAAGGTCTACGAACTTAAGGTCCAGGAGGTGCTTGAAGACACCTTGACCATCCTAATTAGGGGGCAGGGAGGGCTGTACATTAAGGAGCTGGTAACGGGAGACGAAGGTAGAACCACACCCAGCATAGCTGAGCTGCTGGGTAGGGAGGCCGAGGTCGTGGAGCTAACGGTAATAGATGTAGAGTGAGCTTTTCGCTACACGGGCCTTAAATGTTCAGCCCCGGTTATAATGGTCTTGCGCTTATCGCCTAAGAAGACCTCAACTACGTAAGCTGAGCCCCTCCTCCCCATGACCGTGCCGGTGAGGCCGTGAAACCTCTTATGAGGGGCGGTCTCGACGCGCGTAGGGTCTATCTTAATGGCGACGCGCTGACCAACGCTATAGTCTTGAAGAAAGCTACTTAAGCCTCTCATCCCACGCTCCCTAGGGTGCTTGGAAAGCCTCTTCCTAGACCTACATCTAAGCCCCTTGGACTTAGCTCCCATGTAGGACGCCTCTAAGGCGTCGAGGCCTTTTATAAAGCTTAAATCGAGGCCCTCAACAATGAGGGTGGGCTTTGGCGGAGGGAGCTGGGTTGAAGGTTAAAAGGAAGGAGGAGCTGACGCTAGCGAGAGCAAGGGACCTCCTGGAGGAGGTTCAAAGCAAGTGGGGGAAGCTTAAGTACTTTCAGCAGATCACCCTCGATTACCTCACAAAGTTCTCTAAGCTCCCAGCCGATAAGGCTGAGGAGTTGGTCGATAAGCTATGTAGGGACTTCGGCTTATCTAGGGCCACCGCAATACAGATAGTGAACATAATGCCGGAGAGCTGCGAGGAGCTGAGGCAGCTCTTAATCAAGGAGGGAAGGATCTTCCTTCCAGAGGAGCTCGATGAAATCAGGAGGCACGTTGAGCAGTACTTAACGGACAAGGAGTAGCTTTCAAGTGGAAGCCTTGTCATCCAAGAAGTTTGAGGAGTATGCCTACATACTTGACTACCTTCCCCACGGGCATCCACTTGATAAAAGACCCATGCATCTAAGGAAGCCGACGGCGCTCGCCGTAGGGGAGGACTTCTTCACCTTGCTGGAGCTGTCAATAAAGGAAGGTGTAGTTCCGTCTCCCGGCGAGAGGGTGTTCATCGGGAAGGGGCTAAGGGACAAGGTGGAGCACATCAACAGGAGGGTGAGCTACGATGAGCTGACGGCAGCCGCTAAGGACGAGCTGGTCAAGGTCATCGACAAGATGGTTAGTGAGAACGAAAGGAAGTATGTGGAGGTGTTCAACAAGGCTCCTCCGCTTACGACAAGGATGCACTCCCTAGAGCTCATTAGGGGCATAGGGAAGAAGAAGCTCAGAGAGCTGCTTGAGGAGAGGAAGAATAGGCCCTTTGAGAGCTTTAAGGACTTAGAGGAGCGGGTGGGGCTACGCGGGGTGGCTGAGGCTGTCAAGGAGAGGATACTTGAAGAGCTGAAGGGGGGTCAGCGCTACTACCTCTTCGTTAGGCCTGCCCCCAAGACGGCGGAGTAGCTAATGGAGGCTTGGACCTCAAGGAAGGAGCTACTGAGCTACGTTAAGTCTACGCTGACCAGCTACGGCATCAAGCCTAAGAGGAGGCTTGGGCAAAGCTTCACGATAGATCCCTTCCTGATAAGGGATATGGTTGTATACGCCGACGTTAAGCCTAGCGACGAGGTCCTAGAGGTAGGAGGGGGGGTGGGGTGCTTAACCAAGGCTTTAGCTCAAAGGGCCCGCAGGGTGATTACGGTCGAGGTCGATGAGAGGCTAGCTAAGGCGCTGCGCGTACTTGCATCCTCGCTAGGCAACGTAGAGGTAGTGGAAGCGGACTTCCTAGACCTTGAAGGGCGGCGCGTAGACAAGGTAGTGTCCACCGTCCCTTACTCCATAGCCTCCCCCCTGATCTTAAAGCTAGTTAGGGAGTTCGAATTTGAGAAGGCTGTACTGACCTTCCAGCGGGAGTTCGCTGAAAGGCTCACGGCTAAGCCGGGCACGGTAAGCTACGGGAGGCTGACGGTGGTAGTAGCCCTCTACGCTGATGTCAGGCTCCTCCGCCACGTAAGCCGGTGGAGCTTCTACCCAGCGCCCGACGTAGATTCAGCAGTAGTCGAGGTTGAGCTTAAGAAGCCGCCCCTCGAGGTTGACGACGAATTCCTAAGGCTAATCGAAGAGCTCTTCACTCAGCGGAACCGCTTAGCCTTGAGCGTGATCAAGAGAAGAAGGCCCGGCGCCGACTTAAGCGGGCTGGAGGAGCTAGCTGGCAAGAGGGTTAGAGACCTAAGTTTAGAGGAGCTTTATAGAACCTACCTCCACCTACGTGGAGGTGCTGGCGTCAGAGGCCGTTGAGGTTACCTTAAGCAGGGCCTTTCGGAAGCCGCCGGCCAGCAGGGAGGCTTCTCTCTTAGCCAGGAAGCCTCGCCCTAGTACGTTCTTAAGTGCAGCTACGGTTAGCTTAAGCCTAGCGTCCCTCAGGCCGGAGGCCTTCATTAAGGCCTCGAAGTGTGAGATGGCCGATTCGACAACTCTCCGGTCGGCAGGCTTGGCGTAGCTCACTTTGCCCTCGACCTTAAAGGCCTTGTAGAGCTCGTAGAGTATCACGGCGGCGGCGGTCACTACGTTCAAGACGGGGTATTCAGGGTTCGCTGGTATGGTAACCACGACGTCGCAGACCTCAAGCTCCTCGTTGAGTAGGCCTATGCTTTCCCTACCGAGGAGGATGGCAACGACCCCCTCCCTAAACCTCGAGAGGAGGCGGGCCAGCTCAGCAGGGAAGACCGTGATCCTCCTCAGGTTTGAGGGGCCTTTGGCTATCTTAGCCGTCGAGCCTACAATTACCGTCGCCCCCTCCAAGGCCTCCTTGAGGGATGAAGCGATCCTAGCGCCCTCTAAGATGTCGACAGCGTGGGCAGCATACGCTCTAGCCTCTGCGCCTAACGTCACCTTAGGCTTAACTAAGTAGAGTTGCTTAGCGCTGAAATTCTTCATGACCCTAGCCACCCCTCCGACGTTGCCTTCCTTCTCCGGCTCGACCATCACCACCCTTACTTCCAAGGCTCCACCTCCCTGGGTGGCAGGACACACCTAAGCTTTTATATGAGGCGCGGCAGCTTACGATAGCCATGCCGCTACGTCCAGCTAAGTGCTACACAGCCCTCAAGGGCCCAGCCTACACTAGGAGGGAGTATGTAGGCTCAGGGCTACACCCAAAGGTGGTTAGGTTTAGGATGGGTAACCCGCATGGGGACTTCGACGTAGAGGTTAAGCTCGTAGCCAAGGAGGCTGGGCAGGTGAGGCATAATGCCCTCGAGGCCGCTAGGCTCATGGCTAGCAAGTTCCTAACCGCGCAGCTCTCTGAGCAGGGGTACTACTTGATCATCTATCCGTACCCACATCACATCCTGAGGGAGAACAAGATGATGGCCTTCGCGGGGGCCGATAGACTGCAGGACGGTATGAGGCTGGCCTTCGGGGACCCCGTGGGCTTAGCCGCGCGGGTGTTTGAAGGCTCTGTGGTGATGAGCGTGAGGGCCAAGAAGGATAAGGTTGAGATAGTTAAGCAGGCGCTGAAGAGGGCTGCATCGAAGCTTCCAGTTCCATGTAGGATAGTCGTTGAGCCCTTAGCCACTCCTGAAGAGCAGCCGGCTTAAGGGCTCAAGAGGGCACCCATAGGGGTTGCTCGGCTTAGCGGCTAGGGCCGAGGGCTGTAATTAACGATAGGACTTCAAGAAAGCCTGGGCTCGCAACGAAGGGGGTCCTTGCCTCCTTGATTCAGCCCTCGCCTTAAGGGCCTGGTGAGAAGGCAGCTATGACCACTCCGGCTTGAACTCTCCAAGCTTTTCAAGCTGCATCAAGCGCTCGAGCATGATCCTTCTCTCAACGCTGGCGACGAGGCGCTTCGCTTGAACCACGGCGTCTGGGTTGACGCTGATGCTATCTATGCCACAGCGTACTAGGAACTCCGTGAAGTCTGGGTATACGCTTGGCCCCTGTCCGCATATGCTAACCGTGACGCCGTGCCTGTGGGCCACCTTGATGAGGTGCTCGATGGCCCTCTTAACGGCTTCATCCCTCTCATCGAAGTACCTTGGGTCGATGCTAGGCAGGAGTTGAGAGTCTCTGTCAGTGCCTAGGATGAGCTGAGTCAGGTCGTTGCTGCCTATGCTGAAGCCATCGAAGTACTTACAGAACTTATCGGCCAGGAATATGATGGATGGCACCTCGGCCATGGCCCACAGCTTAAAGTCTCTACCCCTCTTCAGCCCCTCCTCCTCCATTATCTTCAGCGCCTCCTCGACCTCCCACGTCGTCCTGACGAAGGGTAGCATCACCCAAACGTTCTTCAACCCCATCTCGTCGCGTACCTTCTTTATCGCCCTAAGCTCGAGCCTGAATGCATCGCGATACTGGGGGCTGACGTACCTACTAACCCCCCTCCAGCCGAGCATGGGGTTGTCCTCGTGAGGCTCGTACCTCTCGCCCCCCTTGAGCCTCCTATACTCATTTGTCTTGAGGTCGCTCAACCTAACGACGACGGGCCTTGGGTAAACCTCCTTAGCCACCATAGCTATGCCCTCCGCGAGCTTGTTAACGAACTTATCTCCCTGCCCTACCTCAAGAAGGTAGAGTGGATGCTCGCCTATCCAGCTGGTCATTATGAACTCGATGCGCATTAACCCTATGCCGTCGAAGGGTAGGTTCTTATACTCGGAGATCTTCTCAGGGACGCCGAGGTTCATGAATACCTTCGTCCCAGTGATGGGGGCTAGCTCAGCTATGGCCATGGCTGCGGCTGGCGCTGAAGGGGCCTCGGCTGAAGCCAAGATGGCGTCTACCTTGCCGCGATAGACCACGCCCCTCCTGGCGTCGATCGTGTAGTCCTCGCCGGTCTTCATGAGCCGGGTTGCGTTACCCGTCCCGACGATGGCTGGTATTCCCAGCTCACGGCTCACGATAGCCGCGTGGCAGGTCAGCCCTCCGTCATCAGTCACTATTGCGCTGGCCATCCTCATGTACGGCACCCAGTCTGGGTTGGTCATCTTCGTGACCAGCACGTCCCCCTTGTTGAAGAGAGAAGCGAGCTCCTCGGGTGAGGAAGCGACCTTAGCTATGCCGTAAGCCACTCCTGGGCTGGCTGGAAGCCCCTTCAGCAAGGGCACGGCCAGCGTGGGGGCGGCCGTCTTTAGGGGCTGAGGTGCTTCGGCCTTAAGGCTCCACACGGTCTCTGCGCGGCTTTGGACGATGAATACATTGTCCGGGAAGGGTAGGTCGCGGTCGATCGCCCACTCTATGTCTTGGGGCCTGCCGTAGTGGCGCTCGATCTTAATGGCCAGCTCAGCTAGAGCCCTAATCTCCTCCTGCGTCAAACAAGGCTGCTTCCTGCGTTCAGGCGGAACCTCGCTGCGCGTGGTCTTGTTGGTCGTTGGATCCCTGATGAGCTCTACGCTCTTATCCGATATTTGCTGCTCGACTATCTCTAGGGTCTCCTTGTCCACGACGAAGCGGTCGGGGGTTATCGAGCCGCTGACGACGCTTTCACCAAGCCCCCAGCTCCCCTCTATGACTATCTTCGATGGGTCTCCCGTGGCGGGATGGATGGTAAACATCACGCCAGCCGACTTGGAGTTCACCATCTTCTGCACGACTACGCTCATCAGCACCTTCTCATGAGGGAAGTTCTTCTGCTGCCTGTAGAATATGGCGCGTGGAGTGAAGAGGCTGGACCAACACTTAACTACCTTCGTGAGGAGCTCGTCCTCCCCCCTGACGTTTAGGAAGCTCTCCTGCTGCCCAGCGAAGCTAGCTTCGGGTAGGTCTTCAGCTGTGGCGCTAGACCTAACGGCCACGTAAGCTGCATCCACGCCCACCCTCTTAGAGAGCTCGCGATAGCTGGATACTATGGCTTCCTCGATCTCACGTGGGATGGGAGCCTCCTCAATCATCTTCCTCACGAGCTTGCTAGCTTCCTCGTAGCCTTTGGGGTCATCGGGATCCTTCACCTTCTCCCTGATCGCTTGGGATATTCTCTCCGCTAGGCCCGTCTCCTTCAGGAAGTGGTAGTAGGCTTGAGCTGTTATTACGAAGCCTGGTGGAACGGGTATTCCTGCCTTAAGTAGCTCCCCCAGGCTTGCCCCCTTCCCTCCAGCCTTGGATACGTCCTCCTTCCCCAACTCCTCGAACCAGAGAGTGAAGGCATGTGGCCCCATAGGCTATGCCACTCTTCTCTGCATCGCATTTTAAAGGCTTCGCCTCTAACGACCACCTCAGTTTAGACCTAAAGGCGTTAGTCGGCTTGAGGCTCAGCGATGCCGTGCCCGCTAGGCTCGAGGTCCTTTATGCCGCCACTACATATCTTGAAGAAAGCCTCAGCCTCAGGCCTACTTGGGCTGTCGAAGAGCCTAGCCACTCGGCGACAGCCTCTTAACCTCCTCAGCCAGAGGCGGTGGGTACATCCATGAGCCACCACGTGGCCTCCAGCTGGTCGCTGAAGCATGAACGATGAGGGGAACGAAGGATCTGGCGCTGAAAGCACCTGGTTGGTGACTACAACGGCCACGTTGAACACCTCAGCCACTTTGAGGAGCTGATGAACATGCCTGTTCAGCCTCTGCTGCCTCTCAGCTAGAAGCTCTCTCCCACATAGCTCCCCCCTAAAATGGCCCACGAGGCTGTCAACCACGACAACCCCCACCTTCCTCTCCTCCATCACCCTCCAGGCTTCGTCCACGAGGAAGGCCTGATGATCGCTGCTGTAGGCCCTAGCGTATATCACCTTCTCCAGCACCTGTTGAGGCGGAAGGTTGAAGCGCTCAGCTATGTCTACGAGCCGCTCGGGCCTGAAGGTTCCTTCAGTGTCTATGTAGAGGGCTGAGGCCGATAGGCCTCCCTTTGAGCGGGGAAGCTGGACGGTTACACATAACTGGTGGCATAGCTGCGTCTTCCCCGAGCCGTACTCTCCACACACCTCAGTTATCGCCTTAGCCTCTACACCTCCTCCAAGCAGCTCATCTAAGGCCCTGCAGCCGGTGGTTAGGAGGCTAGCCGACCTTCTACGCTCAAGTACCTCCAAGGCAGTAGTGAAGGTAGAGCCTACGTTCAGCCAAGCCTTCCTACAGATTTCATAGGCCCTATCCAGGGGGATCTCGGCTACTTCGGCTATGAAAGCCGGTGGGGTTGCAGCCAGAGCCTTTAAGCTCCTAAGCCCAGCCCTCTCAAGCCTCTCGGCTACCTCCACCGGTATGGCCTCTAGGCCATTCATCAAGCTTCGTGGGCTAGGGCCTGACTTAACCTACGTAGCTCACCCGCTTACGCTTGAGCTCAGCTTCAGCGCCCACCCTTAGCCGGGTGGAGTGAATGTGTCACCGTACCTTAGTTCCTGGCGGCACCTCCTCCGTCACGGTCAGCCAAACCGGCCTGCCCTTGAGGTCGGCGGCGAGCAGCATGCCCCTCGAGGTCACTCCACCTATCTTCTTGGCTTGAAGGTTCACCACCGCTACGAAAAGCCTCCCATGGAAGAACTCAGGGCTGTAGAACTGAGCCCCTCCAACCACCATCTCCCTCACTTCACCTCCCACGTCGACGACCAGCTTCAGCACCCTACTTAAACCGGGTATGCGCTCAGCTTTAAGCACCTTCACAACCCTAAGGTCGAGCTTCTCGAAGTCCTCTAGCGGGACCTCCAAGGTACGCCACCACAACAGGGTAGGGATTGAGCTACTTAAGGATACCTCATCCACGTCGCGTAGCTCAGGGCCGAGAAGGGCTAGAAGCGGAGCTTCCGCTCCTCTTTAACTGCTTTCAGCACTATCATCGTCAAGGTGGCAAGGACCCCGGGGATCTTACCTATGCTATCTATGAGGGAGGCCAGCTCCTCCCTACTGCCCAAGCGGAGCTTCAGGACAGCATCGTACTCCCCAGTTACGTCGTAAATCTCGTAGACGTCTGGGACCTCCTTGAGCCTCTCGAGAATCTCCCCGTACCTCGTTGGGTCGGCCTTTATCAAGGTGATGGCTGTAAGCTCCTTTCCGACGCTTGAAGGGTTCACAAGCGCTTGGAACCCCTTAAGAACCCCCATTTCTCTCAGCTTCTTAACCCTCATGTGGATGGTGGCTTCACTGACGCCGACCTCCTTAGCCACCCTAGAGAAGGGAGTCCTAGCGTCTTCTTGAAGTATCCTCAAGATCTTTAGGTCGACCTCATCGAGGGGCCTCAAGCTGCCCACAGAGGTGAGCGTTCCTTACTTTAGCTTAAAGCTTTACTGAGCCCTCCTCGCCTCGACGTACCTCCCTCTCAGCCTGACCTCCATGGCCCTCTCAACCACCTCGTCGGCTAAGCCGCCCATGATGCTGGCGTAGCCCTTGAGGGCGAGCTTGAACAGCTCCCTTGACCTCGACGGCGTCAGGCTTTCAAGGGCCCTCAGCATGAGGTGAAGGTCGACCCCCCTGGCCTCTAGGGTGGAGTCGTAGCCTCCTAAGCCGAAGTCCACGAAGAACACCTTCCCGCCGGACCATATCATATTCGAGGTGGTTAGGTCGCCATGAACTAGGCCGCCCCTATGAAGCTTACCTACCGAGGTGCCTACTTGAAGCATGAAGCCTTCAGCGTCCACCCCCTCAACCAGCAGGTCCTTCATGGTCGGCCCCTCAATGTACTCCATTATTATCGAGGTGCCCTCAACGTCCACGCATAGTAGCGCTGGGACAGGTACCCCCAGCCTTCGAGCCGCCAGCATTAATGAGGCTTCCTTTAGGGTCCTAGACCTCCTCAGCTGAAGGTCGAGCTCAGGCCTTCTGTATGACTTAGGCACCCTTCGCTTGATGACCACTCGAAGCCCAAGCCACTCAGTTAAGTAGAGCTCGGCTTCAGCTCCCTTCTTAAGCCTCAGGCCCGCTATGCCCATCCAGGGCTTTAAACCCCCGCGTCCTTATAAATCAGGAGCAGTTTGAAGGATGGGAAGCTCATCTCGCTGGGTATCGAGTGTACAGCCCACACTTTTGGAGCCTCCATCGTGAACGAAGAAGGCACCATACTGTCGGACGTGAAGGATGTCTACAAGCCGCCCTCTGGCATGGGCATACATCCAAGGGAGGGGGCGCAGCACCACAGCCGTGTGGGGGTAAGGGTGGTTGAGGGGGCCCTAAAGGTGGCCGGCGTAAGCTTAAGGGACGTAGACGTAGTAGCGTTCTCAGCGGGCCCAGGCTTGGGCCCCTGTCTACGAACGGGGGCGACGCTGGCTAGAGCCATAGCTGGGCTCCTTAACAAGCCGCTCGTCAGGGTCAACCACGCTATAGGCCACATAGAGATAGCTAGGCTGACGACTGGAGCTGAGGACCCCCTTGTGGTCCTGGTATCAGGGGGGCACACCACGATAACCACTTTCGTCGAGGGAAGGTATAGGGTCTACGGCGAGACCCTCGACATAACTCTAGGCAACCTCCTAGACGCCTTCGCTAGGGAGGCAGGGCTATCCTCACCGGGTGGGCCTGCTGTTGAGGAGCTGGCTAAGAGTGGCAGTAGGGTGATCGAGTTGCCCTACGTCGTCAAGGGAAACGATGTATCGTACTCAGGACTGCTCACTGTAGCCCTTGAGAAGCTGAGGGCCGGGTTCAAGCTGGAGGACCTTTGCCTATCGATTCAAGAGTACGCCTTCTCGATGTTAGCTGAGGCTGCGGAGAGAGCGCTAGCCTTCACGGGGAAGCCAGCCCTCCTCCTGACCGGAGGCGTGGCTGCGAACGAGAGGCTGAGGGAGGTTTTGAGGGAGGTGGCTAAGGAGCAGGGGGCGAGCTTCCACGTAGTGCCTTCAAGGTATGCAGGTGACTGCGGCGCGCAGATAGCGTGGACGGGCCTACTTCACTTTAAGCATGGAGACGTCGTGTCCATCGAGGAAAGCTTCGTTAAGCCCAGGTGGAGGCTGGACGAGTGCGACGTGCCATGGAGGGCAGCGGGTCATTGAGGTGGCCTAGAGGGTGGGTGCGGGAACTTTGCCTTACGCCAACCCTGCTTGTTGACTAGGTGAGGTTTAATAATCCTAGGGCCGCCTTAACTAAGGGGGAGGGCTTGAGGGATTACGACATCGAGGAGTTTAGGAGAAAGTACCCCAACTTAGCGAGGGAGCTTGAAGGCGGCATCGGCGTTAGAAGCGTCGCAGAGCTGGCCGAGGGGGTAGAGCCCCCCTTCATGCCAACCGCCGTGGACTACCTGAGGAGGTGTCGAAGCCTTGAGGAGGCCTTCGACGTCTTAGAGTACCTAGCTCGAACGGGCCAACTGAGCGAGGAGGATAAGGCTTTGCTGAGGGGAGAGTTGATGAGGGGGGGACTCGAGTCCCTAGGGCCTAGAAAGGAGTTCGGCTATTACTCCGAGAGGTTTCTTGGTGCCTCAAGTAGGCAGCCTAGCCTGCGGCGTTGTGCGCCCTCTCAAGCTCCCTGACCAGCGTCGAGGTCGAGACCCCTTGGTCTACGAAGCTCCATGGTAGCTCCTCGTCGACCTGCCTAGGCCTATGTATGTACTCCTCGAAGTTGAAGCCGATCTTCTTCGCCACGGTCCTCCACGCGCCCAGCCTCCCACCTAACTTGACTACCTCCTCGAGTAGCCTGCCCACCCTTCGATCCCCGAGCGACAAGAGTGCCTGAAGCTCAGCCTCCCTTACGTTAACCAAGTCCACGCGGACTCGGGGTAGCCTGCATGCTTTCCTGATGTGCTCGAGGGCTTGCGAAATCCTGGTTCGGTCGGCTAGGGGCAGCCATTGGAGGGGGGTGCCAGCCTTAGGGATGAACACGCTCACTGAGACGTGAAGTGAGGTGAAGTTTAGCTTTGAGAGCTTCTTGAGGAGCCCAGCCACCCCCTCTAAGTCCTCTGCGCGCTCCCATGGAAGGCCGACCATGAAGTAGAGCTTCAACTTCGTGATCCCAGCCTCCCTAGCCCTAGCGGCTGCGTCGATGAGGGCCTCGTCCTCAAGGGGCTTGCCGAGGGCCTCCCTTATCCTCTCAGATCCAGCCTCAGGGGCCATGGTGATCGTCTTCATCCCCCCCTTCTTCAGAGCGCTAAAGACCTCTTCAGACAGCAGATCCCCTCTGACAGAGGGTATGGAGAGCTTAAGCCCCCGCTCAACAACCAGTTCGCACACCTCCTCGACGTTGGGGTGGTCGTGGAAGCCCGCGCCTATGATCGCCACCTTACCTACCCCCGTCAGCCTCACGCCCTCCTCAACCACCTCCTTGAGCCTCTGGAGGCCCCTATGCCTAGCTGGCGACCCGGCCCAGGAGATGAGGCAGAACCTGCACCTCCTACCGCAGGAGCGGGAGGCCTCTAGCATCAAGGCCCTTCCAAACACGGGCTCCAGCTCCCTAAGCAGGGGCACGACCTGCCTCACGGGGTGTGGAGCCTCATCCAGGCTTTCAGCTAACGCCCTCTTGACCCTGCGATCCGCGCCGGGCACGTAGACCCCAGGTAGCTTCGAGGCCTCTTCAAGGAAGGAGGCTTTAGACTTAGACTCAACGTAGAGGTCTAGGAGGCTCCAGAGGCATGGTTCAGCGTCCCCTATCACGAAGAGGTCTACGAAATCCTCTAGGACGCAGGGGTTGGCCCATACGGCTGGCCCCCCGGCGACCACGAGGGGGTACCGCTCCCCCCTCTCAGCCCTCCTCAGCGGGATGTTGGAGGAGAGGAGCATCGATAGGAAGTTCACGTAGTCCAGCTCGTACTGGAGCGTGAAGGCTAGAAGGCTGAAGGCAGATAGAGGCCTACCTGATTCAAGGCTTCGAGGAGGCGCTTCGTCCGCAGGCTTAAACACCCTCTCGCATAAGGAGTCTTCATGCAGGTTGAAGAGGAAATATAGATGTTGAATGGTGTATCCCGACATGCCCACTCGGTAAGTGTTGGGGTAGCATAGGGCAACCCTCACCTTGTGTCGAGGCCAGCTCTTCTCGATGCGGTTGGCCTCGGCGGGACCGGTCATAGCTTAGAGACTACGTGAGGAGCTAGCTCCAGGACCTTCGACTTCCTCACCTCCACCTTCCTCAACGGGTAGACCTTCTTGGCGGCGTTAAAGATGTCTGAAGCTATCTTGCTCAGCACCATCTCCTGCACGAACCCGTCGAAGTCTAGCTGCTGGGCCTTGTCCCTAACTACTTGACCCATGACCTTTCTAAGGGCTCTCTCCTGAGAGGTCTGAGCCCTCTTAAGGGTTGTGGCAAGTACCATCACCCTCAGCTTGCAGCCATCCTTAGTGTAGACATCAAATATCCCGTCGACCTTCGACGAGCCTCTCCTCACCAAGCTCCTGAGGTAATCCCTAGCTAGGTCGTGGGCCTTAAACACGGTGTAGGCAGTATCTCCCTCCACCTTAACCACCTGGAAAAGCAGCTTGATGTGTTGCTGAGCCGGGTCGTTAGTGAGGCTGTATAGCGACGTCCACACCGTCCGGCCTTTAAGATGATCTGGCGTAGAGGCGATGGTTTGCCCTATTTCAGAGAAGCCGAAGGCTGAGGGAGCTAGGAGCTTGAAGGTAGCTTTGGCTGCAGGCCGCTTCCTCGATGCTTGCGACATAGCCACCAGCTATGCAGCTACCCCCTGGTCAGTAGGTCCTACTAAATCTCTACCTCGAGCCGCCCTCGGCCACGTGAGGGTCTCCATGGCGGGAGGAAGCACCCCTATTCGCTCCCTAACCTCCTTAGGCCAGTCCTCAAAGTTGAAGCCCTTCTGGGCTAGGAAAGCTGTCGCCCAGCGTGTTAATCCATGGCCCACGCAGCCTGTCCAGATCTCCCTCCCCCTAGCCTCCCTGATCCTAAAGGAGTCGACGTAGTGCCTCCCATGGACGTTGCAGGAGCTTACCTCCAGCCACTCGCTCGACTCCCTACTCCCACGGTAAGGTAGGTAGCACTCCACGTCGAGGGCGGGTATCTTGGATGAGGAGGAGATGTCGACCAGCCTCTCTCTGGCTGCTTCTTGCGATAGGTAGAAGGGGGCGCCTACGCTAAGCCTCCACTCTAAGTCCAGCACCTTGTCTAAGACCTCTATCGTACGCTCCACCACTTCATCCCTTATCTCAACGACTTGGTCCGGGGTCCCTAAGTAAACCATCTCCAGCCTCAGGAACTCGTTGGTCCTAGCCAGCCCCTCAACCCCTCCGGCCTCGTTCCTCCAGGTCCAGCCGCCCGCCCATTCGTACACCTTTACTGGCAGGTCTTCAACCCTCACGAGCTCTCCGCTGAAGAACTGATAGAAGGGCGGGCACTGCACTGCGTCCATGACGTAGGAAGGGGGCTCGAGCACCTCCTTGAGTAAGTCGGCTCTAAGCTCCCGGCGCAGCGCGAACTCGCGCTTAAAGTCGTCGAAGGCCTTAGGGTCCCTGGGCGGCGAACATACGTAAAACATGCCCTCAGGCAGGTGTTCGACGTAGGCGGAGAGCCTCTCCAGCACGGTGAAGGGTAGGAGCCGTGGGAAGATCCACTCCTGGAAGCCTAGCGGCTTACATATTTCATCGATTAGGATGTCCCTCAGGGAGGAGATCAAGGCAGTCATGGGGCCAGTCAGGATCCACTGGCCTCGCGCGGGGAACCTCTTAATCCAGCCGAGCCTCTCGGCCTCCTGCGCTACCTCACCCGTGAACAGCATGGGCTTCTCAGCTGAGCTGCGAAGCACGTAGCCGTAGGGGACGAGCTTGGCGCCTGCCTCGAGCTCCTCAGCCTTCATCAGCATGCGTAGCGCCCTATCGACCACCCTCCCTTCAAGCTCACTCTCACCCAGCCCCCTGAACACCACGAAGAGGCCGCCCTCCAAGGCCTCGACCTCAGCTACGCCCTTAAGCTTCGATCTAGCCTCCTCCAAGCTAAGTGAAGGCTTTGCGAGGATCACCTCGAGGCTTTCGACGAACACCTTCCTAAGCCCAGCCCTAAGCTTAAGGCCTAGGGCCTGAGCTAGGTGCTTCCTAAGCCTGAGTAGGCCGTCGTGCGCCCTAACGCCCTTACCGCTAACCACCTCCAGGTAGAGCCTCTTCCCTTCCACCTTCCAAGACTCGACTCGAGCAGCCTCGTCTACGCTGGGGGAGCCCTTTACGAGGAGCCTGCTATTGGCATCCTCGATGAGCTTAGCTACCTCGTCGGTTCCAGCTTCAATGGAGGAGCTGAACTCCAACCAGCCTTTAAGCCTAAACCTCAAGCTTAGCCCAGCCAAGCAAGCAGAGCGGCTATCTATAACTTTCCTTGGGCTCGGTTAGGTTTTCAAGCTTCACGAGGGGGGTTAGGCAGGTTAGTATGTCCTCAAGGGTTGAGAGCACGGTCAAGGGCTCCTCGTGTTCAACGTCCACGATTAACTCCCTACCTCTGCACGTGCAGGCCACCATGAGCCCTTGGGGGGCGCTCTTATTGTCCACCTCAAGGGACCTTGAAGCGGACTGCGCTAGCCTATCTGAGCCTAGCTCTATCGTCAGCTTGGCTCTTACCTTCAACCTCGGTAGCCCCCCATAGCTTCTCTAACTCGTTAAGGGCTTTTGAGGGGGCCGCCAGCTCACCCCATCCACGGCCAGCTTCGGCCACGCCGCCGTAGGCCTCGATAACGGAGCCCAGCCCTTTCAGCAGGCCCTCCCCCCATGAAGCCTCCCTCTTAGCTGCAGCCGCCGACACCTTAACTAGCTCCCCGACCCTACATAGGACCTCCACAGACCTTGGAGGGTACAATGAGGCCAGCGCCAAGGCGGCGTCTAACGTCGACCTCTTAAGCTCAGGCTCTACCTCAAGCTTCGCTGCCCCCTTGAGGCCCTCTAGTTGTCTACTAAGGGAGCTAACGCGGCTGGCGACGCTAATGGAGTAGAGGAGGGCAGCCTCAAGCCCCTCCCAGCTGAAGGTGGAGGGAGGGGCCTTTAGGAAGGGCTGAATTGATAGAGCGAGCTTACCGGCTTTAACGCAAGCGTCGACGATGCGCGACAGCTCAGCCGCGTCCTCCAACGTCCCTCCAACCCTCACTTTGAGCGCTGCGGTCATCAGCCTCTCAGCTGTCTGAACGTCGAGCCCCGAGGATAGAGCCTCCTTAAACAAGGCTTGAATAAGCCTACCCCTCAGCTCCCCGCCAAGCTCCGAGAGGGGTTTGGAGGCCGCTTCACCCAGCCCAGCGCCATCTAGCAGTCGCCTAGCCTCCTCCTCGCGGCCCATTATCCTCTTGAGCGGGGGATCTAGCGTAGCCGCTATCGATGAGGCCAGTGGGATCTTGCTTGAGAGGAGGCTTAAGGACCTTCCTGCCTCCACGGCTCCTTCCTCCATGAATGGGGAGAGGCAGGCATGGTTCAGCCCCTTAACCACCACGGGCGGAGGCTTAACCTGCCCCTCACCTTGAATGCCCATGCAGAGAAGCAATAAGCATGCCTCGTCCACCTCACCTGCCTCCCTAAGCAGTAGGAAGGTTAAGCTGGTGGTACAGGCCTCAAGCATCCCGTCAAGGCCAGCGAGGGCTGGGTTAAGCTCGACCACGTTGGAGGGCTGGGGAAGGGAGGGGAGGTGGGCTACGTGGAGCCACGTTCCTTCAGACTCCAGGCCTGAAGGGAGGGGAAGGTCTAGGAGGATGACGTTGTCGGCCCTCCAAGTCTTAGGGGCCACCAGCTCGTCCAAGCTTAAAGCTCTGGCCTCGAAGGGGCAGCCGTAGCGTAGAAGCAGCTTAGCTATTAGAGCCGCCGAGCAGGAGCCGTCGGCGTTGCTCTTAGCTAAGACCAGGGTTTTCTTACGAGCCCTGGCCCACCCCTCGATTAATCGAAGAGCCTCGCCCACCCTGTTCGCGAGGCCGCGGGGGAGGGAGGACATTAGTGCTTCACGGGATTACGGCCACCTTCTCAGGCTTATACTCGAAGTCCGGCGGCAGCACGCCTCTCCGCTTATAGTACTTAATTAAGCGGTGGATCTTGGACTCGATAAGCTCAAGCCCCCTCTTGGAGCCCATGTCCTTAGGGTGCTCCTCAAGGTGCCTCTTAACTCTAGTGGCTCTTTTAATCAGGCTGGCGAGGTCCTCCGGGATGGAGGGAGCCAAGCCTCTCTCCTTCAGGACCTGGCTGACCTTCTTGTCAAGCACGAGCTTAGTGAGCGGCACGCCGTACTGGTCTCTTAGTATTACGCCTATCATGGAGGGCCCGTAGCCCTTCTTAGCCAGCTCCACAATTAGGCCCTCCACCTGCTCCTCGCTTAAGCTACAGATGCTAGCTGCCTCGCTGACGATGGGCCTCGTCGAGTGCGACCTGCCCTTCTTCGCACCCTTCCTCAACGCCTACACCGTGCGCCTGCGCCACCCCTTTTAAGGCGAGAAGATAAGGGTTGCGTTGAGGGTGACTACTTGAGGCTATTCTTCGTGACAGGTAACGCCAACAAGTTGAGGGAGGTCAAGGAGATACTCAAGCAGCTAGCCCCCTTCGTGGAGGTCGTGGGCGTAGACCTAGGGGTCAAGGAGAGGAAGCTAGACAGCCTCGAGGAGGTCGCAGCTGAGGAAGCGAGAGAGGCTTACGCTAGGCTTCAAGAGCCGCTCTTCGTCGAGGACGCTGGCCTATTCATAGAGGCCCTTAACGGCTTCCCAGGCCCCTACTCAGCTTATGTTTACCGAACCATAGGGAACGAGGGGATCCTCAAGCTCATGAAGGGGGTCGAGGACCGTAGAGCCACGTTTAAGTCGGCGATAGCCCTATGCCTGAGCCCGGGCGAGCCGCTCCTCTTCACAGGGGTGGTCGAGGGCGAGGTGGCTCACGAGGCGCGTGGCGGAGGATGGGGCTTCGACCCCATATTCGTCCCGCGAGGGGCTGGAGGCCTGACCTTCGGGGAGCTGGGGCAAGCGAAGAACCAACTGTCCCATAGGAGGAGGGCCCTTGAGTCCATGGCCAACTACCTACTTGGCCTTCGTGAGGAAAAGCTTAAGCCCTTCCAACCTAGCGACTGTGAGGGATGAGGGATGTCTAGGAAGCCTGTTGACGCTGGGTCGCTTAAGGTAGGGTCGTACGTGATCATAGACGAGGCGCCCTGCAAGGTCGTCGAGGTCGAGAAGTCGAAGACAGGTAAGCACGGCTCAGCTAAAGCTAGGATAGTTGCGATAGGGCTCTTCGACCACGTAAAGCGTAGCATAGTCGTCCCCGTCGACCAAAAGGTGGAGCAGCCCGTGATTGAGAAGAGGGCGGCGCAGGTAATCGCGTTGACGCCTAGCTCGGTGCAGCTGATGGATCTATCCACCTACGAGGTCTTCGAGCTCCCTAAGAGCGACGTCGAGCCCGAGCTTTTAAGCAAGCTTTCACCAGGAGTTGAGGTTGAAACCTGGATTGTACTAGGTCACCGTAAGCTAGTTAGGGTTAAGTAGTCTCGACGAACTTCAAGCGTGAAGGACGCTTGAGGGTAGGCGTAATAGCTAGAATGGATGTGGAGGCAGCGCTCAGCTTAGCGAGGCAAGCCGTAGAGCTTCTAAAGCAACGTGGAGTCGACTGCCTCATAGAGGAGGGGGTGGCGGCTAAGCTCGGCTTGAAGGGCGTGAGGGTGGAGGACATGGAGGTCGACGCGGTCCTCTCCATAGGAGGCGACGGCACCATCTTAAGATCGCTCAAGAGGCTTAGGCACCCAGCGCCGATATTAGGGATCAAGCTTGGGAAGGTCTGCTTCCTAGGTGAGGCTGAGCCCGAGGAGGTTGAGGAGGTAGTTGAGAAGCTGGCGGCAGCGAAGTTTTTCGTGGAGGAAGTTATGAAGCTGAGGGCTGAGCTTCAAGGGGGGGTCGAGGTGGATGCCGTTAACGAGGTGGCAGTAGTCACGAACCGGCCAGCGAAGACCGTGGAGCTCAAGGTAGCTGTAGGAGAAGTTGAAGTGTTTTCAGGGCTCGCCGATGGTGTCATAGTGGCCACGCCCACAGGCTCGACTGGCTACGCTATGTCGGCTCACGGGCCAGTCGTGGATCCGAGCCTAGAGGCCCACCTCATAGTCTTACTAAGCCCACTCAACCTTAGCTACAGGCCTCTCGTGGCTTCAGCCAGCAGAGAAGTTGAGGTGAGAGTTGAGGGGCCCGAGGCTGCCGTGGTTGTCGATGGAGAGGCCGTGGGTAAGGTAGGCGAGGGGGGCTGGGTTAGGGTTAGGAGGTCGCCGTTTAAGGCGAAGTTCATAAGACTTAGCCAAGATAGAGCTAACTTCTTTAGGAGGCTCAAGGGGCTCTTTGAGGCACGAACAATGGTCAGGAAAGCTTGAAGGGCTAAGCTACTTCTCAACGCTGCTGGGGGACAAGAGCGCTCTCGAGCTCGCGGAGGCCCTTAAGAGGCCCCCCTCCAAGTACTTCATTAGGGTGAACACCCTTCTCACAAAGCCGGAGGAAGTCGTAGAGGAGTTTAAGCGGGCTGGGCTTAAGGTAGGCCTTTACGGCCCCTCCATCCCTGAAGCCATCTACATAGAGGTTGAGGAGCTGGGGCTTCGAGAGGAGGAGGCAGCCGGGCTTAAGGAGGTGATAGTCGATAGGTTCACCGCAGAGTCAGCGATGATGGGAGCCGACGTATATGCTCCAGGCGTCAAGAAGGCAGCCAAGATCACTGAGGGGGAGCTCGTAGCGGTTAGATCTGAGGATGGTTTTCTAGTAGCAATAGGCGTCGTCGCCGCTAGGCCTGCCGAGACGCTCCGCGCGCGTAGAGGGTTGCTGGTAAAGACCTTGAAGGCTAGGTTCAACCTGCCAAGCATAAGGGCTACGCGGGCCTACCGGGAGGGGCTTATCTACCCTCAGTCGCTGCCGTCCATGGCTGCGGTCAGGGCCCTTGACCCGAGGCCTGGATGGAGGCTGGTAGACCTAACGGCGGCTCCTGGAGGTAAGGTAAGCTACGCCTACCAGTTGATGAGGGGCGAGGGCTTGATCATAGCCGTAGACCGCTCGAATAAGAAGGTGGAGGAGTTGAGGGAGGGCCTAGCTAGGATGAGGATGTTAGGCATTCAGGTCTTGAGGGGGGACTCCAGGTACCTAGACCTAGAGCTGCCCCACGGTCACTTCGACGCAGCCATAGTCGACCCACCTTGCAGCGCCTTAGGGGTTAGGCCCAAGCTAGGGCTTAGGCTAGACTTGGGTGCTGTCAAGTCGCTGTCGGAGTATCAAAAGCAGTTCCTGAGGGTGGCCGCTAAGCTGGTCAAAAGAGGTGGGCGCATCCTATACTCCACATGCACCTTAACGAAGGAGGAGAACGAGGACGTCGTTGACTACGCTGAGCGGGAGCTGGGTGTCACCTTAGTTGAGCCCGGCCAGCTTCATGGGTCTCCATCACTCCTTGCAGGAGGGCGTGGACCGCTGGCTAGGCGCTTCTACCCACACCTCCACGATACCCCCGGCTTCTTCTATGCCATCCTTGAGCGAAGGCGTTAAGGCTCTATTCGGGAGCCCACCTCCTCCCCCTCCAACACCTTGAAGAGGACGTTGGGGTCTCGGCCGTCGACAACCACCGTCGGTATCCTAGCCCTCTTCATCACCTTAACCGCCACGAGGTCGAAGAGCTTGAAGGTACCTGCCTCAGCGCTTCCTTCAGCCACTAGCCTCTCGAGGTCGCGGTAGCTTAACTTAGCTAGCCTCTTAGCCTCAGGGTGCTCCTTAGGGTCAGCTGTGTACACACCGTCGACGTCAGTGGCCACCACAAGTAGGTCGGCCTTCATCAGCTCGGCCATCACCGCTGCCACTGCCACCGTCGACTGACCCGGCTGGAAGCCTCCACATACAACTATACGTCCAGAGCCTAGAGCCGACTTAGCTTCAGCGTGGCTTGAGGGGATGACGGGGTAGGCTACGTCGTCTAGCAGCGAAGCAAGCAGCAACGCGTTCAACCTAGACACCTGTATACCCACCTCATCGCATACCGCCTCGGAGCATCCAAGCCTCCTCGCGGCTTCCACGAGCCACCTAGCTAGAGGCCCACCGCCGACCACAACGCTTAACCCGTGTCCCATCCAGTAGATCTTCCTAATCGTCGCAGCGTAGCCCTTCAGCCTCTCGACCGCAAGCTCCTTCGCCTCGTAGAGCAGATGGCCCCCAACCTTAATCGAGAGCCTCAAGGAAGCCCTTTAACTGGAGGCGAAGGCGCACTTAAAAGCGCTCATAGCGTGCCTGCCCCTTGGGGTATCGTAGGATGGCGGCCGCACCACCGAAGGATTCCTTCAGGCCCTTGCCCTCCTCGGTGGCCGTGGATATTACCTCCACTTGCGCGCGCGAGGTCTCGGCGAGCTCTATGAAGTAGTCTATGGCCGGCTTACGTTCAGTGGACGTAGGCTGTCCGCACCTAGGGCACTTGGACCACGAAGCCACGCGCTCCTCCACCCTACTAATCTTCACCACCGCCTCGCCAAGCCACCCGCAGGCGGGACAGGAGGCCTTGACGTACTCGGCGTCCAAGTCCTCTGAGACGAGCAACGTCCTAACGCTCCCCTCAGCGAGGCACTGCCTAACCTCCTCGTAGCCGTAAGCCACGCAGTTCGGCTTTTTGGCTAGGTGGAGGAGGAAGTCTTGGACCAGCTCCTTCTCATGAACGTACCTAACCTCCTGGAGGGCGCTCGCACCCTTCTCCACGAGCTCGTGGATTCCCTCCTCCCCACTGTAGCCTAGGTCTATTACCGCCACCACCTTAGACTTCAACTCGCCCGGGAGGAAGTCTCCCTCAAGGAAGTCGTACTTCGTGGGGCCGGGGCCGCCGACGAGTATCCCCTTAAGCTCCTTCACCGAGCTGAAGACCTCCTTGGCGTACTCGCCCACCCGCTTGTAGAATTCATGGGCTAGCTGCTCGATGACGCGCGCAAAGCGTCTCGAGGACTGGCCGCCAGCGCTGTGCTTGCCTGGGACGCCGGACGTTATGTGCTCGAGGATCTCCAAGCGCTTACCGCAGAGCGTAGCGAAGGCAGCCTCGGAGCGGTCTATGACGATGAGGCCGTACGTGTCCTTCTCAGTTACCATCTCCTCCAGGATGTCAACGTGGAACCTTGAGTCGCATCGATAGAGGTAGACGTTGATGGGCTTCGGGGGCTCTAAGACGTAGATCTCCATCCTCTCACTGCCCGGCGGTCCGTGGGGGATGTAGCCGCTGAACACTATGAGGCCATTGGAGGGAGTCTCCTTGAGCGCCTTCAGCCTCTGCATGACGCTCATCAAGGCGTCGAGGACGTGGTGCCTCGTGATCCTATCCTTAATGTTCTGAGCGGTGCCATACTCTTCCCGCAGAACGTCCATCACCTCGGAGATGGGCCGGCCGGCTGGAATGTACAGCGAGACGAGCTCCGTCCCCCTTCCTTCCTTCGACTTAAGCTCCTTTAGCAGCCTCTCAAGCCTGTACTGCTCCAGCGAGGAGCGGCCCTGCTTCCTCTCAGCCATCCATCCATCACTTTAAGGCCCAGCGGCTAGCTACACCCAACGCTTGGTTTAAGCTTTGTGAGGTCGCCTGAGGCTAGCTTTATCTAAGCGCCAGCCCGCTAGCTGACCACGCTTAATGGAGCGGGAGCCATGGACTTCAGGCCGAGGATAAAGGAGACTCGTTGGGACCACCGAAGAGAGGAGGAGCTGCTGAAGAGGTGGGAGGAGGAGGGGCTTTACGACTTCAACCCCTCGAGCGGGAGGCCCATCTTCTCTATAGACACCCCACCGCCATATCCGTCGGGGCCTTGGCATGTAGGCGCCGCCGCTCACTACGCCCAGATAGACATGATGGCCCGCTATCATAGGATGAAGGGCTACGAGGTACTCTTCCCCTTCGGCGTCGATCGAAACGGCCTACCCGTTGAGGTTCAAGCCGAGCGCGAGTATGGAGTCAAGGCCCACGAGGTGGGACGGGAGCGCTTCCTAGAGCTATGCGCCCAGTTCCTGGATAGGATTGAGCGCAGCTTAGTCCACATCGCCTGGAGGCTAGGGCTAAGTTGCGACCTCAAGAACTACTATCGAACCGACAGCCCAGAGTTCCGCGCCCTCACCCAGGCCACGTTCATAGAACTTTGGAGGCGCGGCCTCATATACGAGGCCAGCAGGCCCACAAGCTGGTGCCCCGGCTGTAGGACCTCCATAGCTGAGGCCGAGATAGAGTACGAGGAGCGAAGCGCCGAGCTGGTCTACATCAAGTTCAAGTTGAAGGAGGGTGGCGACCCCCTGGTCATAGCCACCACGAGGCCTGAGCTCCTATGCACTTGCGCTGCGGTCATCTACAACCCCATCGATGAGCGCTACACTCACCTCGAGGGCCTGAAGGCCATCGTCCCCATCTACGGTCAGGAGGTTCCCATCATGGCCCACAGCTACGCTAAGCCAGAGTTCGGCACCGGCTTAGTCATGGTGTGCTCCTTCGGGGACTACAGCGACGTGAGGCTGTTTAGGGAGCTGAAGCTCGAGGCAAGGATAGCCATCGACGCCGACGGCAGGATGAACAGCCTCGCAGGCCCCTACGCCGGGCTAAGCGTTGAGGAGGCTAGGCGTAGGATCGTAGAGGACCTAGAATCGCAAGGGCTGATCGAGCGGAGGGAGCGCATCATCCATCGAACCCCTGTCTGCTGGAGGTCCAAGGACCCCATCGAGTTCATAGCCACCCCCGAGTATTACCTAAAGCAGGTTGAGTTCATCCCAAGGCTCCTCCAGGTCATAGACCAAGTGGTATTCTACCCACCTGAACACAAGCAGCTCTTAGTGAACTGGATTGAGTCGATCGCCACCGACTGGCCCATCTCACGTCGAAGGTTCTACGGTACGGAGATACCAATCTGGTACTGCAAGGCCTGCGGCAAGCCCCACTTACCTCCGCCGGGCCGCTACTACAGGCCTTGGAAGGAGCCTCCTCCCTTCGAGCGGTGCGACTGCGGCTCTAGGGAGTTCGTCGGCGAAGAGCGTACCTTCGACACCTGGATGGACTCCAGTGGGTCGGAGCTCTACGTGACTGGCTTCCTACGTGACGAGGAGCTCTTCGCCAAGGCCTTTCCCTGCTCGCTGAGGCCCCAGGGAGTTGACATCGTCCGAACCTGGCTCTACTATACGCTCCTGAAGGCTCTCCTCCTCTTTGATAAGCCAGCGTTTCGTTACGTTAGGCTCTCTGGCATGGGCTTGGATGAGCGTGGTGAAGCCATGCATAAGTCCAAGGGGAACGTAATTTACCCCGAGCCCGTCATAGAGGCCTACGGGGCCGATGCCTTCAGGCTCTGGAGCGCGGCTGAGAGCAAGCTGGGCAGCAACTATAGGTTCTCAGAGAGCCACGTAAAGGCCGCTCGGCTCTTCTTAACCAAGTTATGGAACCTCTCTAGGTTCATCTCGAGCTTCCCTAAGCCCAGCTCAGGCTTCAAGCTCACCAAGCTGGATCTCGTGGCCCTCGCCGAGCTCAACAGGCTAATTGAGGAGTGCCGAGGGGCTTATGATGAGATGGACGTCTACGTCCCAGCCAACGCCATAAGGGAGTACACTTGGAGCTTCCTAGCCGACCACTACGTAGAGGCCGTTAAGCCAAGAGCGTACGGCACTGAGAGCAGCAGCTTCACTGAAGAGGAGAGGCTCGGGGCTTGGTACACGCTGCACGTCTGCCTTGAGACCATCTTAAGGCTTCTGGCTCCAATCTGCCCCTTCATAACAGATGCGCTTTGGCGAAGCCTAAAGCAAGGCAGCGTCCACAAGCAGCCCTTCCCGGACGTAAACCCAGAGTGGGGCATGGGGCCGCTTAGGGAGACCAGACTGCTCAAGGAGTTCAACACAGCGATCTGGCGCTACAAGAAGGCTAACAAGCAGCCCCTCACAGCCCCCCTCGACGCTACAGTCTATGCGCCGCCAGAGCTAGCTGATTTAGCCCGCGACCTCCAAGCCATGCATAGAATCAAGGATCTACGCTTCTCCCCACCTCCGCCCAGTGCCTTGCAGCTAGGCCCAGCAGTGTACGTTGAGCCAAGGCGTCAAGCTTAAACTACCCACCCTAAAAACAACTACGGGCCGGTAGTTCAGAGGTAGAACACCCGCCTCGCACGCGGGGGGTCGCGGGTTCGAGTCCCGCCCGGTCCACTTAATTTTCCAAGCGAAACCTTAAATACTGAAGGTTGAGTTTTTAGCCTTAATGATAGGTGTTGAGGACAAACATCCTAATACCCTTCTCTGGTAAGTATCACTGTAGAGCTTCCTTTGGATCCGTGCGATTACGAAATGTCGACTACAATCCTCCATTGGGCTGCTCCTGAAGCACCAAGGAGTTTGCGAAGTAGTAGAGTCACGTGTATTGAGTGCTTCAGCTTCATATCGATCGCGTGAACGACTTATAAAGCTGATGCAATCTTCGAAGTCAAGCCACGCGCACGCCAGAGGGAGCCAGAAATACATCTATTTGTTGATTGTTTGAAGAAATACGCTTAGGCCGTTCTTACTCCTAAATAAACTCCGCCTAGCTCCGGGTGTTGTAGAAGCTCTTTCGAGCCGCCTTCATACACTACTTTCCCGCTGACGAGTAAGATGGCTTTGTCTCCGTATTCAAGGGCTCTTCTAGCGTTCTGCTCAGCCAGCATGATAGTTATTCCGTAGTTATCCCTTAGGCTTATTATCTTGTCAAGCACCTTAAGGGCCATTTTTGGGGCGAGGCTGGCTGTAGGCTCGTCGAAAAGCATGACCTGAGGCCTTCTCATCATTGCCATGGCCATCGCCAGCATCTGCCTCTCCCCACCGCTGAGAGTTCCAGCCTTTCGATCCATGTACTCGTTTAGCGTTGGGAAGTCTCCTAAGACCTCTTTAACGCGCTCCTTGGCTTCGTCCTTGTCTAAAATGTAGCCAGCCATGAGCAGGTTCTCTCTAACCTTAAGGTTTGCAAAGACGTTATCAACTTGAGGCAGGTACGCTATGCCCAGCTTAGTCACCGCGTGAGGTGGTAGCCCTGTGATGTTGCTCCCGTTGAAGAGGATCCTTCCCGAGTACACTTGCGTCATTCCCATGATGGTTTTTAGCAGGGTGCTCTTGCCGCTTCCGTTGGGCCCCACGAGCACCGTGATCTCCTTGCCCTTCACCTTCGTACTGACGTCAAAGAGCACGTGAAGCCTCCCGTAGCCAGCGTTAATGCCTTCGATTTCCAGCAAAAATTCACCCACCCAAGTAGCTTTCTATTACAGCAGGGTCGCTTAAGATTTCTTCAGGTTTCCCCTCTGAGATGACCCTCCCTCTTGCCATTGCGTAGGCGTAATCAACATACGGCAGGACTAGCTCAAGCCTATGCTCTATGACTAAGAAGGTGACCCCTAGCTCCTCTTTCATCTTGGTTAAGTAGTGGAGGACCTCGTGAGCTAATGTTGGATGAATGCCTGCGACCGGTTCGTCCATGAGGATCAGCTTGGCCCCGCTCATGATGGCTCTTCCAGCCTCTAGCAACTTCATCTGACCCCCGCTTAGGTGGGTAGCTGGCTTATTCCATAGATGGTTGAGGTTTAGGAGCTCTAGGAGCTTGAAGGCCATGTCTACCGCCTTCTTCTCTTCGCTCACCCACGATTTCCTAAACGGGGCCTTCAAGAAGCTCTCCCCAGGGTTTCCCCTGTAAGCTGTGAGTAGATTCTCTAACACCGTGAGTTTTTGGAATGGTTGTGGGATCTGGAAGGTTCTCACTAGCCCCTCTTTGTACACCTTGTGGGGTGGCCAATTAGTAATCTCCTTGCCGTCAAACCAAACCCTGCCTCTGTCTGGCTTGTAGAAGCCGGTGATGCAATTTATTAGCGTAGTCTTGCCGCTTGCGTTCGGGCCTATAAGCATGGACATTAATCCTCTTTTAAGGACTAGGTTAACGTCGTCTAGGGCGACTAGACCTCCAAAAGTCTTTCTAAGGCCCTTAACTACTAATATGTTTTCCATAATCATCACAAGAGGGGATGGATGGATCTGAAGTCATCAATCATCGTCACGCCCCCTAATGTCCCTCGCTTCTAGACTGACTGACCTTTCAATAAAAAAGAGGAGAGGGAGGAGATTCATAGCGGTATGAGCCATGTGACCGAGTCTGTGGCAGCGCTATAGTAGCCTACTTTCGTCCACTCATACTTCCCGTCTACTACCATGATGGCCCATAGCTCGTAATCCGCGATGTCTCTATCGCCGGCCTCATTAAGTTTTAGCCAGCCGCTTGTGCCAAAGGTATTTTCAGCCACTTTTGGCAGGACGGCCTTAATTGACTCAGCGTCGTACTTGCCGACCATAAACATGCTTTTAACGACGATCCACAGGGCGTCGTACGCGTTGTATGCATAGGGCTCAGGTTCCCTCCCCAGCTTGGCTACAAGACGCTCTCTAAGCTCCACAAGCTTCTCAGATTCTGCTGGTGCAAAGTAGCAACCGATGTGCTTCGTTACAACAGCAAAGTCTGCAGATGTAGGATCTTTGATTATCGGATCTGAAAGGCATGTTCCATCGCTTCCAAACCACCTAACCTCGGAGAGGATGGGATAGTCTTTGGACTGCGTAAAGAACGTGACCGCTTCTCCAAACCCTATATAGTAGATGCCAACTTTATCCTTTCCATACCTACTTACGGCATCCTCCACCCTTGAAGCTAATATACTAACCTCTGCGGAAAACTCCCTGGCTTCTGGGGAATACCTTATACCTTCAAGCACGGTTCCGCCCAGTTCCTTAAACCGCCTCGTTCCATATTCCGCAATTCCATCGCCCCAGGGGTCCCCTCTCCAAACCGGTATTATGTATCTTACGCCGACATCATACATTACCCTCGCCATAGCCCTCCCCTGCTTGGTATCATCGGGTGGAAGCCTGAAGACGTAATCGTCGGGTATCGCTAGGGCAGGTGATGTTGAGGCTGAACTGATTATAAGAATCTTGTTAGCGTCAGCGTAGCTTTTACAGTGGGCT
>Ga0105154_1000137_pt1 | contig 31824 bp, 40 predicted proteins | sample SSWtaG_FD_89672 | JGI IMG/M metagenome (GOLD analysis project Ga0105154, IMG submission 89672) | Hot spring microbial communities from Sandy's Spring West, USA to study Microbial Dark Matter (Phase II) - SSWsed_matched | ecosystem: Environmental > Aquatic > Thermal springs > Hot (42-90C) >... | reverse complement strand
GGCTTACGAGGACAACGGCATGCCCTTCGAGGTAAGCAAAGAGATAGCTGTAAGCAACATAGCTGACATATTAGCATTAGGCTTCGACCCTAAGCGAGGATACATCTACAGGCAGTCGAGGGAGCGTAGGGTCAAGGACCTAGCCTACCTCTTCGGGAGGGGTGTCACGCTGGCCACAATGACAGCTATCTACGGCGACCGCCACTTTGGGTTATATATGTCAGCGCTCATCCAGGTGGCCGACATACTTCTACCTCAACTGAAGGATTTCGACGGTCCGAAGCCCACCCTGATCCCTGTAGGCATCGACCAAGACCCGCATATCAGGTTCGCCCGCGACGTAGCCCATAGGTTTCGAGAGAGCTTAGGCTTCATACCCCCGGCGGCCATCTACCATAAAATCATGAGGGGGCTCGACGGGTCCCCTAAGATGAGCAAGCGTAGCCCGCTGAGCTACTTCACGCTCAACGAGGACCTGGATAGCGTTAGGTGGAAGCTCGCTAACGCTTATACGGGGGGGAGGGCTACAGCCAAGGAGCAACGCGAGCTTGGTGGAATACCTGAGCTATGCTGCATCTACGAGCTATGCGCCTTCCACTTCGTGGAGGACGACTCCAAGCTCGTGGAGATGTATCGTAGGTGTAAAGCGGGGGATGTTTTATGTGGAGAATGCAAGGCTGAAGTGGAGGAGATCGTTTTGGGCTCCCTAAGGCGGCATCAGGAGCGCAGGAGGAGCTTCATCGACGAGGCCTTAAGGATGGTCGAGGAGGAAGAGAGGAGGGAGCCTAGCTACCTTTAACCGCCTCTGAGCAAAAACCTGAAATAAAGCAGCTAAAATAGTGCCGCTGTCCCTTAGGGCGTGAGCCCATGACGCCTAACGCCAAGGCCTTCGATGCCGCGCTGGCTGAGATATCTGACTTCGTAATTAAGCTCTCGGAGAACATCAATAGGGAGCAAGTCGAGAAGCTTGTAGGGATGCTCATCGAAGCTTGGAGCTGGGGAAAGATCGTGCTCGTGGTTGGTGCTGGCAGGAGCGGCCTCGTGGGCAGGGCGTTCGTCATGAGGTTGATGCATCTAGGCTTCAGGACCTACGTCGTTGGAGAGACGGTGACACCAGGCATAGGGCCCAACGACTTGCTATTAGCAATCTCAGGCTCAGGAACGACTGGAGTTGTAGTGGCTGCAGCCGAGGCAGCCAAGAGAGTGGGGGCGAAGGTCATAGCCATAACCTCCTTCCCTGATAGCCCGCTCGCCAAGTTGGCCGATCACGTAGTTGTCGTGCCAGGTAGGACGAAGACCAGCGAGGAGGTCGACTACTTCTCAAGGCAGATCCTAGGCATGCACGAGCCACTCGCGCCACTAGGCACGCTATTTGAGATAGGCGCCGCAGTGTTCCTAGACAGCATCATCGCCGAGCTGATGCATAGGCTGGGCAAGACAGAGCGCGAGATGAGAGCCAGGCATGCTACTATAGAGTAGCGGTAGCGCGGGCTAACCTATCGCCGCTGAGGCTCCCGGCCAATTCACGTAGATTTTTGTTAAAAAGATGGAGTTAATAGGATCAACCAGGGCTGGATCATCATTCACAAGCGACGAGGTGCTATACATTTATATAGGCAGGAGCCGAGTAGGCCCCCGCTCCCCTTGGAGGGTTGGGCAGTGAGGGGTCATCAAATTCAAGACGCCGAGCCAAGTCGAGGTTTACGACACCACCCTTAGAGACGGCGCGCAAGGTAGAGGTGTAAGTTTCTCACTTCAAGATAAGCTGAGCCTCACGTTAAAGCTGGACGAGTTCGGTGTTTCCTTCATCGAGGGGGGCTGGCCAGCCTCCAACCCGAAGGACTTTGAGTACTTCAGAGCCATGGGAGAATACAGGCTGAAACAAGCTAAATTGGTGGCGTTCACATCGACAAGGCGCAAGAACCTACGGGTAGAGGAAGATCCAGGGGTGCGTGATGTGCTGAGGAGTGGCGTTGACGTCGCCGCCGTAGTGGGAAGCGCCTCCAAGTTCCACGTCGAGAAGGTACTAAGGACCAGCCTTGAAACTAACCTTGACATGATAAGCGATACGCTGGATTACCTAACTGACCATGGAATCAAGGTGGTGTTCGATGCGGAGCACTTCTTCGATGGCTATAAGTCATGCCCCGATTACGCCTTGAACGCGGTTAAGGCCGCTGAGGAGGCAAGAGCGTACAGGATAGTGCTATGTGACACCAACGGCGGGGCCCTCCCCCACGAGATATATGACATCACCTCAAAGGTAGCCTCAGTGCTCAAGACGCCGTTAGGAATCCATTGCCATAACGACTCAGGCATGGCGGTCGCGAACACCATCGAGGCAGTGCTGGCAGGCGTCATACAGGTCCAAGGAACCATCAACGGGCTGGGGGAGCGCTGCGGCAACGCTGATCTATGCCAGGTCATACCAGCGCTCGAGCTCAAGTTAGGCGTGAGAGCCCTAGCGGTTGATAAGCCGAAGGAGGAGCGGCTCAAGGGCTTAGTTAAGCTCTCAGCTTACGTATACGACCTAGCTAACCTACCTCGCAACAACTACCAGCCTTACGTAGGTAAGTATGCGTTCGCTCATAAGGCGGGCATACACATAGACGCCGTGCTGAAGGCCTGTGAAGCCTATGAGCATATAGACCCTGAGCTTGTAGGCAACCGAAGGATGCTGACGGCCTCCGAGATAGTTGGCAGGGCTGGAGTGGTGAGCAAGGCTAAGGAGATGGGGCTTCAGCTGAGCGAGGACGATCCAGCCGTGCTTGAAATATTGAAGGAGATTAAGGAGCTGGAGTATCAAGGGTACCAGCTGGAGGATGCGGATGCCACCCTCTTCCTGATCATGTTGAAGCATCTAGGCATTTACGAGGAGGCCTTCAGCATACTCTCGTGGAGGACCCTTATCGAGGCTAGAGGCAATGAGCTTTCGACCGAAAGCTCGGTTAAGGTCAGAGTGGGCGGCGAAACGTTCTACGAGGGGTCGGAGGGCTTAGGCCCTATTCATGCCCAAGATCTAGCCCTGAGGAAGGCACTATCGCGAATCTACCCTGAGGCTTTAAACGTTAAGCTGGTCAATTACAAGGTCTCAGTTACGGACGTAGGGATGGGCACCGCCTCTAGGGTTAGGGTGTTCATAGAGTTCACCGATGGTAAGCATGAATGGGCTACCGTAGGGGTGTCAGCCAACATAGTGGAGGCCAGCAAGAAGGCCTTAGTCGACGGCTACGACTACTATATACAGAGGCTTAGAAACCCTTGGCTCAAGGCGAAAGGAAACGCGATGACTTAGGATCTGCCTTGAGCGGCTAGCTCAGGCCGTAAGCTAAGGAGGGCTACTGGCGACGCTGACCGCGGCCTTGGCAGGGACTATGCCACGCCCACGCTGTGCATAGTAGTCGCGGAGCTTCTTAATCATATCAGGGTCGATTCGCTTCCACTCACTCTCCGGTATGAATTCTTCAAGAAGGTCGAGGGCGATACCTATCGTCGTATCTAAGTCGCGGTTCTCGTAGACGCCTTGGTTAATGAAGCGCCTCTCGAATGCATCTGCGAAGGCTAGGTAGGCGCGGTCACGCTCAGTAACCGCTTCTTCGCCTACCACCGCTACCAAGCTCCTTAGGTCCACGCCCTCACTGTAGCAGTAGTATAGCTGGTCGCTCACTGGCATATGCCATGGACGCGTGTACCGTGTAGCTTCTTTCATCAACCGGCTGAGCGAGGGCCGTGGATCCAGCGGTGGGTAGATCCCCTTTCTATGAAGCTCCCTGCTTAATATCAGCTGCCCCTCAGTGATGTAGCCCGTAAGGTCTACTACGGGGTGCGTTATATCGCCTCCAGGCATGGTTACGACGGGCATCAACGTGATGGTGCCCTTCCTCCCCTGTATGCGCCCACACCTCTCATAGATTTGAGCCAAGGCGGTGTAGAGGTAGCCCGGATAGCCTCGACGTCCCGGCACCTCACCCCTAGCAGCGCTTATTTCCCTCAAGGCCTCTCCGAAGTTTAGCATGTCGGTTAAAATGACTAGGACGTGTAAGTCATATGTGTAAGCTAGGGCCTCAGCCGTTGTGAGCGCTACATGCGGGGTCACAACGCGCTCGATGGCCGGATCCTCAGCTAAGTTCAGGAAAGTCACGAGGCGCTCGAGGGCGCCGGTCCTCTCAAACTCGCTCTTAAAGAACATGGCCTCCTCAGCGGTTACGCCGAGGGCTGCGAATACTATGGCGAAGTCCTCGGCTTTGCCTGGGATGGTAGCCTGCCTAGCGATCTGAGCAGCCAGTACGTTATGGGGTAGCCCGCTCTCCGTGAATATGGGTAGCTTCTGGCCTCGGCTGAGGGTGTTCATGCCATCGATCGTCGATATGCCCGTCTGGATGAACTCGTGAGGGTATTCGCGAGCGTAAGGGTTGATGGGTGCTCCGTAGACGTCTAGCACCTGATCTGGGATGATTGGCGGCCCGCCGTCGATAGGCTTCCCCTTGCCATCAAACATGCGCCCAAGCATCTCAGCTCCCACTGGAACCTTCAAGGTGTCGCCGAGGAAGGTTACGCTAGTCCCCTCAATGTCGAGGCCTCGCGTCCCCTCAAACACTTGGACGATAGCGTAGCCGTCCGCCGCTTCAAGGACCATGCCCGTCCTAACCTCCCCGGTGGCAGTCTCAACCTTGACGAGCTCGTTGTACATGGCGTCCCTCACGGCTCTGACAACGAGCAGAGGGCCGCTTACATCTGAGATGGTCCTGAACTTGCGCGCCGACTTTATGAAAGCGGAGCTCATGGACGCCCAGCGTAAGGGGCTAATCCACACCGAGTATTTAACTTAAGCGCTTCACATGTCCGGACTTTAGCTTAACTTGTATAGACTTGATCAAGGAACCCTGAAGGTAGCCTTAAATCGGGCCCAGCCGTTGGAGCTTGGTGGGCTAAGACGCAGCGCACGTCGCCTAGGCTGACGGAATACTTGGCCGTAAGTATCTTCCTGTTCATAGCGTCGTCGACGCTAGGATGTTACGTAGGCCTAGTGAACCCACGGCTATCCGAGCAGCTGATGGAAGCCTTGAGGAGCAGCGTTGAACCTCTCACCACACAAGGGGCGCTAATGCTCCTAGGGCTCATCCTATTGAATAACGCCTCTAAGTGCCTAGGAGCCATTTTGCTAGGCCTGCTCTTCGGGCTGGCGCCGCTTATGTTTGATGTAGTCAACGGCTTTATCTTAGGCTTACTGGCCGTGGCCTCAGCTAAGGTGGAGGCGGCCCCCTTTTCCTTCCTGGTCAAGCTCGCCCCTCACGGAGTCCTAGAGGTCCCAGCCATGCTCTTCAGCGTGGCAGTTGGATTGAGGGAGGGAGTAGCAATGATCAGGAAGCTGAGGGGGGAGGAAGTCAGCTTAAAGGAGGAGGCTAAACAAGGTTTGAGGCTATTCGTCAGGCTTGTGTTACCGTTGCTCCTGCTGGCGGCGGTGGTTGAAGCCTTCCTCACTCCACTAATCGTCAGCTTGGTCCTAGGCTGAGGGCGGCTCAATAAGAGGCGTCGTAGCTTAGGCCGACTTAAGGAGCTCGTTGAACTGCTGATCCAACTTGCGCTCGATGTCATCATAGACCTCGTCGACCTTGTCGTAAGGCACTATCTTCATCCTGGCGATCTCGTCCTTAACTGGGAGCTTTAGTATCTTGGACACAGGTATACCTTTATTGACCGCCTCCTTCATGCGAGCGTTGAAGCGCAGTATGATCTTAAGCATCCTATACATCTTATGCGGCGGGCAGTAAGAGTCAACTGGATGGTAGGCGTGCTGCATTAAGTAGTCCTCCCTTATCATCCTAGCTGCCTCTAACGTCGCTCTGTCGGTCTCAGGCAGCGCGTCGGGCCCCACGAGCCTAACTATCTCGAGGAGCTCGGCCTCCTTCTGGAGGATGGCCATGGCCTCCTTCCTCAGGTCGGGCCAGTCCTCAGCTATATGCCGCTTAAGCCAGTCCGTTAGCGTATCAAGGTAGAGCGAATAGCTGGTGAGCCAGTTGATGGCTGGGAAGTGTCTGCGGAAGGCTAAGGCCGTATCAAGGGCCCAGAACACCTTGACGACTCTAAGCGTGTTCTGCACCACAGGCTCAGAGAAGTCTCCGCCGGGCGGAGATACGGCGCCCACCACGGACACGGAGCCAATACGTTCACCGCGGCCCAGCGTCACCACCCTGCCCGCACGCTCATAGAACTCAGCGAGCCTGGCGCCTAGGTAGGGCGGGAAGCCCTCCTCGCCCGGCATCTCCTCCATGCGGCCTGAGATCTCACGTAGAGCTTCTGCCCAGCGGCTCGTGGAGTCAGCCATTAATGCCACGTCATACCCTTGGTCCCTGAAGTACTCAGCGATGGTCATGCCCGTGTATACGCTAGCCTCCCTAGCTGCTACGGGCATGTTGCTGGTGTTGGCTATCATCACCGTGCGCTCCATTAAGGGTCTGCCCGTCCTAGGGTCAGTCAGCTTGGGGAAACGCTCCAGCATCTCCGTCATTTCATTCCCTCGTTCGCCACAGCCTATGTAGACGATAACGTTGGCGTCAGCCCACTGGGCTAGCTGGTGCTGCATCACGGTCTTGCCGGTCCCGAAGCCCCCGGGGATGGCAGCGGTCCCTCCCTTAGCTATCGGGAAGAACGTGTCTATGATGCGCTGCCCCGTGAGCAGCGGGGTTACGGGTTCAAGCCTAACCTTATACGGCCTAGGCTCCCTGACGGGCCATCTATGAGCCAGCTTGAGCTCAACCTCCTCGCCTGCATCGGTCTTGACGCGAGCGACAGGCTCATCTACCGTGAACTTGCCTTCATAGACCTCAGATACCTCGCCCTTAACCCATGGAGGTACTAGGACCCTATGGGTTATAAGCGCGGTCTCTGGCACTGTTCCGATGATATCTCCAGGCTCAACCTTTTCGCCCGGCTTGACCGTAGGCGTGAAGTCCCACTTAACGTCGCGAGGCAAAGCGGGGGCAGCGGCTCCACGCCTAATGAAGTCCCCAGTCTGCTCCCTTAAGGAGGGAAGCGGGCGTTGTACGCCATCATAGATCTGCTTTAGAAGGCCTACGCCCAGCTCCACGGACAAGGGCTCGCCAGTAGCTAGCACCCTGTCGCCAGGGCTGATGCCCGAGGTCTCCTCATAGACCTGGATGTAGGCCTTATCGCCCTCAAGCCTAACAATTTCCCCTATGAGGTTGAGCTCGCCTACCTTAACTACCTCATACATCCTAGAGCCTCCCATTCCGGAGGCAACGACGAGGCAGCCTGCAACCCTAGTGACTTTACCTGTGCGCTGCACTGCGCTCACCTCACCACGACCTCCACTCCAACCGCCCTCCTTAACAACTCCCTAATAGGGTCTTCCCTTCTCTCCTCTCGAGCCCTCTTGGAGGGGATTTCAACCACTGCCGGCTTGGGCTTAAGGTATAGCTCATGGATTACCGAAGGGGCCATAGACGCTACGTCCTCTGTAACCACTAGCACCGCTACGTCTTCGTCACGCGCCACCTCCCTCAACACCTTCTCGGCCTCATCCGGCGTCTTAACTACCCTCCCCTCCGATACTCCTGCCAGCCTTAGCCCAGTTACTGCGTCCTCGTCCCCTACAACTACTATCTTCAATACGACAGCCCCTCGAAGAGGATCCTAGCGGCTGTCAGCCTCATGGTGGATGACAGCCTCTCAAGCCTGGACTCTAAGGTGTTATCATAGCTGAACCTACCGTCTTTGCTTGACACTACGGCCCCGCCCATGCACCTTAGCCTGGCCTTAGACAACTCGATCTTAGTATTGACTCCCGTCTTGGAGGATACGGCCTTAGCTATGCCCTCTAGGTCGAGGTTCAGCTTCGAGTCCCTCTCGTTGACCTCTACTATTAAGTCCCCGCCACCTATGGCTACGGCGGCCTCCTCTATCAAGGACTCGAGGATCTTAACGTAACTGGAGGACTTGGTTACCTCAGCGAGCTTCTCCTTAACCTTCTCCATGGCCTGGTTTATGAGTTCCTCCCTCTCCTTAAGCCACCTCTCCTTAGCCTTAACTTTAGCCTCTACAACCACCCTCCTGGCCTCCTCTTCCTTCACCCTCCTAAACTTAGTTACGGCAGCCTCAACCTCAGTGTCAGCCCTCTTCCTCACCTCCATCCTTCTAGCTTCAGCCTCAGCCTTGGCGTGGCTGACTATGCGCTCAGCTTCGCTTCTAGCGTCGTTCAGTATCTTCTCGACGATTCTGCTTGGGTCGGACGTACTCAACCACCCTCCGCCCAGGGGAGGACCAGCTTAAGAAGCTCTTCCACGGCCCTCCCCATGTTCTTAGAGGCAGAGGACCTTAGTTTCAAAACCTTAGCCTCAAGATCCTCCTCAACGGTCTTAATCTCGGACTTCACCTTCTCCTCCACCTCCCTAGCCACCCTCTCCTTGGCCTCCTCTATTTCCTTGCTTACATCCACCTTGAAGGCTTCAGCTTCCTTCCTGATCGCTTCTGCCTGGCGCTTAGCTTCCTCTATTATCCTTCTGGCCTCCTCTTCTGCCTTGAGGACCGTCTTAATGCCCTCAATAAAGCTGGTCAAGGAGGCCCACCCGCCAGCGGCTAGTTGGTGTGCTTCAGGCTGGCCAGCTCACGTTATAAGGTTTAATGCGCTAGAGCTCGTACCTGTGTGCATGTATAATCGAGTCCCTTTCTTCACTGCTCCAGAGTTGAGAAGGCTTGTATACTGGGCTATGCCTACCCAAATGGATCACGCTGGAGCCCGAAGCCCCGCAGCTGGAACACCTAGCCTTTATGCCATCGAGTACTTGCCTGCACGAGGAGCAGTACGTTAAGGCCTTGTCATAGATTAACGACCCCACACCATACCCCTCAAATAGGTTCCTAGTCAGCTCGAGGAGGGCCTCGCCCGTCGCGTCGCCCACGCCCAGTAACATTACGTGACCTCCATGGGCGATTGGGTGAAGCATGCCCTCCAATTTCGCTCGCTCATGGAGCTGGATGGACATCGGCCTGGGGGAGGTGTGAATCGAAGTGTAGTAAGGCCTCTCCTTGGATCCTTGAAATACCAGCTTAGACTTACCGATTTTCTTAGCGTCTGCTTGCGCTAATCGACCTGAAGGATCCTCGCTGGGCGATAGGGAGGGCTGGAGCCTAAGCCCGGTCTCATCGGAGAAGCTTGCGAGCTGGGATTCAAGAGCCCTTAGCACCTTGATAGCGAACGCGGACGCTGACCTCGACTCATGAGGGTACTCTCCCACGTGAAACTTTACGGCCTCAGGCAGGCCCACGAGAGACACGTTGAAGGAGCAGGAATCAAGCCTCAAGTAGTGGCCGTCCTCCAAGGGAAAGGAGAATAGCGGTAGTAGGCCCTGAGAGAGTCCTTCAATCAAGGAGTCTTTCTTAGTCTTGAAGGCGTCGACCGCTATCTCCACGAGGTCCCGAAGCCCCTCCATGAAGAGTTCATCGCTGCCAGCAGCTTCGTAAGCTAATCTTGGAACGTTTATAACCACCTCCCCTAGGCATCCAACCCTAAGTGTGTCAAGTTCCCAGTCACCCTTCCAGTCTGAGCCTAGCCTTGAGAAGAACGCTGAGTAGCGGGCCTCTACCCCTTGCCATCCAGCTGTCAGGTTGACGAAGGTTGGAACACCGTAGGCTGCGCTAACCCTATGAGCCTTCAGCAAAAGCTCTTCAGCTTCTTCGGCAGGGTGCAGCGACCTCAGCGACACTATTACCTGAGGAGCCGAAAACACACCATCCATGGGGGGCCCTTCACGAAGTACGTCGAGAAGGGACTCAAGCACCATCCTAGCCTCAACTTCATAGTCCCCGAGGCTCTTACCATTGGGTAGGTCCAAGGAGGCTACATGCTTAGGTATACTTAGCTCAAGCGTCAACGAGGAGGTAGGTGGGAGGTACCGCTTAGAGACGTAAGACCAGTGAAGCTCATCGAGGAGGAGGCGTAGCTCCTCCCTTAACTCCTCATAGGTCAAGCCAGCCGCGAAGGGGGAGATCATGACGTTGAAGAAGGCCAACCCTTGGTCAGCCCCCACGTGACTCTCGAAGCTACTCATCAGCCTGAGCAACAACCTCACTACCTTAGAGAGCTTAGCGTCCTTCTGAAGCCAGCCGGCCTTGATCCAGGCCCTTAGGTCGTGGTGGAAGCTGCTTACCCTAAGCGGCCAGCCGGGTAAGTCGCAGATATGGATGTCCCCTGAGAGGTGAGCGTCAGCTACACGACGAGGTAGCACCTTAAGCAGCACGTACTCAGCTAGTACGGCTTCGCTGGCCCTCCTATAGAGGAGAGAGGGGCAGGAGGACTTCGATGCAGCCTTGAAGAGCTCGGCAATGTCGTGGACGGGCAGCCCCAACCTCGTTAGGCTATGCCGGTAGTCCTCGAGCCCCCTCTCTATGAGGATGACGTTGACCAGCTCCCTTATTAGGGGAGCAGTCAAGTACTTCACGTTGAGCCTTAGGATCCTTTCTTCAGCCTCCCTAGCGATGTCGACAGCCAGCCTTCGAGGCACGCCAGCTTCCCGCTCAAGGGCCTCAGCTATCTTAGCTCTATCGAAAGGTTCCATCTGGAGCTTGGACGTCCTAACTATCAACGACCTAGCGCTACCGGCTGCGTCCTCTAAGGTTAAGATTAGGTCAGCTATGCGTCTACCTAGCTCGGTTAGTTCATATTTTTTGTTTGAGTTCAAATTCACTATACCTTCATCCCTCAGCATCCTTAGGTGATAGCCGAACCTTCCAGTATCGGCCTTCACGTCGAGGCCCAACCTCCTCATTAAGTCCGTGAAGGAGATCGCCTGTTCTTTAATCAAGGCTCGAATGATGTTTAGCCTAATTGGATTTGATAAGCATGATAGAAGCCTATCAGCTGCCCCTCCCCCCTTCATTGCGACCCGCCAATACCGCCAATAACTAGTAACTTTAAATTAAGTTATATTTAAGGATATGAAGGCCTACGAGGCTTCATACTTCAAGCCACTCATCAAGCAGCTTCTCCCCTTCTTCGTCGTCTACCTCGTAGACCTCGAAGGCCCCCTCACGCTCAGCTACTTCTTGAGCCAACAGGTGGTAGCAGCTCTTTACCTTTAACCTAGCTACCACGTTGATGAAGAAGTCGTCGCATGTACAGTACCTGCCCGGCAGGACTAAGTAATCTCTGGTCCTACCGACGACCACCCAGTAGGTCCTAAGGCTCTGCTTGAAAACGTACTTCTTCACCCTACCCTCCTTAACTACTTCGAGGGCCTTACGCAACCTCTCATCAGCCCTTGGAGCCTCAGCCAACTTTTAAGCAGCCCGAGCCAAGATACTAGAGGATGCTTAAAATAGTTCCAGGGGAGCCTGCTGCCCTCATTGAGGGCCGTGAGAAGGCGCTAGTAGTAGCTGACCTACACCTAGGCTTTGAGCGCGAGCTCTCCCAGCTAGGCATAAACATGCCCTCCCAGACCGAGAAGCTCTACTTGAGGCTGCGCAGCCTGATAGCTAGGCATGGCCCAAGCAGGGTGATCTTGCTAGGCGATGTAAAGCACGGGGTTCCAGCTATAACTGAGCAGGAGTGGACCGACATACCTGTGTTCTTCGAGAGGCTCTTGGAGCTGGGAGTTGAGGTGGACGTCGTACTTGGGAACCACGATGGTAACTTAGAGCCGCTAACCCCTAGACAAGTTAGGATACATAAAGGAAGAGGGATGGTAGTAGAGGGAGTGGCGTTAATACACGGTAATGCCTGGCCCTCAAGGGAGCTCCTGGCATGCGAGGTCCTCTTAATGGGGCATAACCATCCAACAGTAGAGTTTAGAGATCGGCTGGGCTTTAGGGAGACGGCTTCGGCTTGGCTTTCACTTGAGGTCACGCCCAGGTCGCGTAGCCTCCTCGCTAAGGAGTACGGCTTTGAGGACGTAAGGGACGTTAAGCTAAAGAAGGTCGTGGTTATGCCAGCCTTCAACACCCTCCTTTCAGGCAAGCCCATCAACTCCGAGGATAGGAGGCTCTTAGGCCCACTACTGGAGGCCATCTTCAAGGCCGAGGCCGCAGAGGTATTCCTTTTAGACGGGACCTTCATGGGAAGGGTCTCAGAGCTCCCTCAAGCCTTGCTGGCAGCAGCGAAGTAGCACGTAAAAATGAGAGCCGCCCTATCTTAGTTGAAAACTTTATATAACCCACAGCTTCAGCTACGTGAAAAAGCTTCAACAGCGGGGGCGTCAGGGACGGGAAAGTACAGGCCTCCCAAGGAGAGGAAGTACGGAAAGGGGTCTAGGCAGTGTAGGATATGCGGCACCCATGAGGCTATAATAAGGAAGTACAAACTTCTAATATGTAGAAGGTGCTTTAGGGAAGTGGCAGAAAAGTTGGGGTTTAAGAAGTATTGGTAAGTTGGTAGGTAACGCGCCTTGACCATGGTGGATGTACTTTCTAGGGCCCTAAGTCATATCATGAACGGCGAGAACGTAGGTAAGGATGAGTGCCTAATCATGCCTGCGTCTAAGCTTGTGGCAAATGTCCTAAGGGTTTTGCTGAAGGCTGGCTACATAGGCAACTTCGAGTACGTGGACGACGGCAGGCAGGGGAAATTTAAGGTTAAGCTCCTAGGGAGGATCAACAAAATAGCCGCCATTAGGCCTAGGAGGCCTGTGAAGGTGAGAGAGCTTGAAGAGGCTGAAAAGGAATACTTGCCATCCTACAACATGGGCCTGCTCATCCTTTCAACCTCGAAAGGCGTACTGTCACATATAGAGGCTAAGCAGCTCGGCGTAGGCGGGATCCTGCTGGCTTACGTGTATTAGGGTGATCGGCTTGGCTAAGCTCTTAGCTACCCCAGTCCATAGGGCTGAGGTCAAAGTGCCCAAGGGAGTTGAGGTAGAGGTAAAAGGGAAGGTAGTTAAGGTAAGGGGGGCTCTGGGCAGCCTCACAAGGGACTTCAGCCGACACCTGGTGGAAATAGCAAGAGAGGGCGAAAGCGTAGTGGTCACGTCTAGGCTTAAGGGTAAGAGGGGGAGGGCCCTCGTTAACACCATAGCGTCCCACATCGAGAACATGATGACTGGGGTTAACAAGGGCTTCACCTATAGGCTTAAGGTTGTCTACGCGCACTTCCCCATCTCCGTGAAGGTTGAGGGGGATCGGGTGGTCGTGGAGAACTTCAGAGGGGAAAAGAGGAGGAGGGTGGCAAAGGTGCTAGAGGGCGTCAAGTTGAGGGTGGAGGGTGAGGATATTATAGTGAGCGGCATAGACATTGAGGCCGTGAGCCAAACCGCCGCCAACATAGAGCTTGCCACTAGGGCCAGAGGCTACGACCCTAGGGTGTTTATGGATGGCATATACGTCTACAAGAAGGAGGTGGGCCTGCTTGAATAGGTTCTTGAGGCTCAGAAAGGCGATGAATCAGCGCAGGCCTAGGTTCGTGCGGATGAACGTTCAAGGCTTAGTCAGGCTGAAGGATTCATGGAGGAAGCCTCGAGGCCTCGACAATAAGATCAGAATTGAGCGAAAGGGGTATCCAGCTAAGGTAAAAGTTGGCTACCGCAACCCTAGGAAGGCCAGAGGGCTTCACCCTTGCGGCTTGATTGAAGTGCTCGTCCACTCGGTCAAGGAACTGGCTGAACTAGACCCAAGGAAGTACTGCATCCGTATAGCCGGTGAGCTTAGCAAGAGGAGAAAGGCCGAGATAGCTGAAGAGGCAGCTAAGCTAAAGTTGAAGGTACTTAACCCGCCTAAGTAGGGTGGAGCGGAGCTTGCCGGCCCTGGAGCTAGTTAAGAAGGTGGCAGCCAAGCTATTGAAGGTAGGTGTCAACAGGGTCTGGATCGACCCTGAGCAATTAGATAGAGCCTCAGCCGCGATAACGAAGGAAGATGTTAGGAAGCTGATCAAGGATGGAGTGGTGAGGGCAAGGCCGGTTAAGGGCATATCAAGGTGGAGGTGGAGGAGGGCGCATGAGCAGCGTAAGAAAGGACTTCGTAAGGGACCTGGAAGCCGCAAGGGGCCAGTAGTCAGCAGAAAGAGGGCTTGGATTGCTAGAGTGAGGGCTCTTAGAAGGTTCTTGTCCGACTTAAAGGAGAGGAGGAGGATAGCCAGGTCGACTTACAGAGAGTTGTACTCCATGGTGAAGAGCGGCGTATTCCACAGCAAGGCTCAGCTCCAAGCATACATCAAAGAGAAGGGCCTGGTGAAAGAGCTTCCATAGGTGATCGGCTTGGCTAGAGGGGCGCTGTACAAGGTGATGTTTAGACGTAGGAGGGAGGGAGCCACCGACTACAGGTTGAGGAGGAAGCTCTTGCTCTCAGGGAAGCCCCTCCTCGTAGTGCGTAAGACTAGCAGGCATATAATAGCCCAGCTCGTTAAGCCCCGTCCCCAAGGAGATGAGGTTATAGCTTCAGCCACAAGCATAGAGCTGAGGAAGTATAGATGGAGGGCCTCCACTAAGAACTGTCCAGCAGCATACTTAGTTGGCTACTTATTGGGCTTGAAGGCCTTGAGGAAGGGGGTTAAGGAGGCCGTGCTCTACATAGGGCTCCATCAGCCCGTGAAGGGTGCCGCTGTCTTCGCCGTGCTCAAGGGGGCCTTAGACACGGGTCTTGAAGTTCCTCACGGAGAGGAGGTTTTACCCAACGAAGATAGGATTAAGGGAAAACACGTAGAGGCCTACGCTAAACAGCTCCTTGAGCAAAACCCGCAGCTTTACGAGAGGAGGTTCTCGAAGTACATAAAGGAGGGGGTTCGCCCGGAGGAGCTAAGCAGGCATTTTGAAAGATGTTTGGAGCAGATTAAGAAAGCTTTTATAGGAAGCTCTAGCCCGAAGGGCCGTTGGGAGGGAGGTGGTGTCGCAGTCAATAGATCTATGGGTGCCTAAGACAGCTGTAGGTAGGATGGTGAAGCAGGGGCTGATAACCAGCATAGACCAAATCTTCGCTATGAACTTGCCGATAAAGGAGCCCGAGATCGTAGACGCCCTCGTGCCTGGGCTCACCCATGAAGTCATAGACGTTAGCTTAGTTCAGAAGCAGACGGATACCGCTTAGCTAAAGCGGCCGTAAGCTGGCGAGCTCTCAAGGTTTAAGGTAGTGGTGGCTCTAGGCAACAGCGATGGTTATGTGGGAATAGGGAGCGCCAAGGTTAAGCAGATGCGTAACGCCATAGATAAAGCGATAGTTAATGCGAAGTTAAACCTCATACCTGTAAGGAGGGGTTGCGGCAGCTGGGAGTGTAGATGCAACCAGCCGCATAGCGTGCCGTTCAAGGTGGTAGGCAAGGCTGGAAGCGTTGAGGTCACGCTCATCCCAGCCCCTCGAGGGACGGGGCTCGTAGTGGGAGATGCGGGGAAGATAGTGCTCAGGCTGGCTGGCATTAAGGACGTATGGACGAGGGTAAGAGGGGAAACGAGAACGACAGCAAACTTCGCTAAGGCAACGTATGAAGCCCTCAAGCAAACTTATAAGGTGAAGACAGTTACCCAATGGACCCTGTAGCTATGCCAAAGCTACTGGCCGTCATAAGGCTAAGAGGAGCCGCCGGGGTACCAAGGAAGGTCAAAGATACATTAAAAATGCTGAATCTGCATAAGACTAACCACGCTACGATAGTAGAAGATACCCCTAGCTACAGAGGTATGCTAGAGAAAGTCGCAGGCTACGTGGCCTACGGGGAGGTCAATAGGGAGGTTCTAGCTGACTTGTTGAGGAGGAGGGGTAGGCTAAGGGGAAATAAGCCAGTCACCGATGATTTTGCTAAGAGGTTGGGCTTCGAGAGCCTAGAAGATGTGGCCGATGCGTTGCTGGAAGGTAAGGTGAGGTTGAAGGAGCTACGAGGCCTTAAGCCTGTGTTCAGGCTACATCCGCCTCGCGGAGGGTTCAAGGGTAGCATTAAGAAGATGGCAGGAGCCGGAGGAGAGCTGGGATATCGTGGAAGCGACATCAACGAGCTACTTAAGGATATGATGTGAAGATTAGCGGGGCATGAAGTCTTCAGGCTTGGGTATCTCTTTAGGCAGTCCTTTGCGCTCCCTTACCTTCATCACTACCTGATACAACATACTCTCAGGCACGGCCTCCCAGCCACGCACCTCTAAGGCCCAGAATGCTCGACCTGCGGTAGCGCTTCTTATCTCGTTGGCTAAGTCGAAGGTCTCAGCGACGGGCATTTCCCCCCTCAAGGTCATTAACATGCCAGATGGGCTTAGATCCAAGATCCTGCCTCTCCTCGTCATGATGACTTTTGTTAGCCCGGAGATGTAGTCGGGCGGGCACTTGGCTTCTATCCTCACTATTGGCTCTAGGAGCGTCGGCTTAGCCGAGAGGAAGCCGCACATAATAGCGTCCTTGAGTGCCGGTATCATCTGCGCTGGACCACGATGGGCTGGATCCTCATGGATCTGGGCATCGACGAGAACTACCTTAACGCCCCTCATGGGCTCGCGGCAGAGGGGGCCTTCAGCCACGGTCCAGGTGAAGCCAGCTATTAGCGTATCCTTGACCTCCCTCAAGTGCTGAAGTCCTCTGCTGGCGTCTACGAAGACGTTGAGGTGCTCATCGATGGCCCATATGTTTCTGGCTTCGTCGGAGTCCCAGCCAGCCTTCTCCCTCAAGATCTTAGCTCTAGCTCTCCAGTCCTGACCGTCATAGACCTCGCCTCGCTCTAGGAGCCCCATGGTCTCCTTGTCCAAGGGCTCCACCTTAACGTAGACTCGATTATGCTTATTCGGGCTCTTGCCCTCGAACGGGCCTGCCGACTTCCTAATGGCTTCCCGGTAAACGACTATGGGCGGCGAAGTTATCACTTCCAATCCGCCCGTTCGCTGCTGAAGGTCCCATAGAGCTATCTCTAGGTGTAGCTGTCCCATCCCAGCTATGAGGTACTCTCCAGTCTCTTCGTTGATCTTGACGTGCAGCGTAGGGTCCTCTATGGCCATCCTCCTGAGAGCGTCGACTAACTTCGGTAGGTCAGCTGTGCTCTTGGGCTCTATGGCCATAGTCACCACGGGCTCGCTTATGTACCTTAGCCTCTCGAAGGGAACCATTATCCCCTTCAACGACAGGCTTGTCACGGTCTCTCCAGCTCTGGCCTTCTCTAGGCCGAGCATAGCGACTATGTTGCCAGCCGTTATGTTGTCGCAGGCCTCGCGGTACGGCCCCATGTAGAGGCCTGTCTGCTGTATCTTGGCCTCCTCCCTAGCCATGACTAGGTAGACGTCCTCACCCGTGTAGACGGTACCCGAGAAAACTCTGCCAGTAGCAACTAGGCCTGCATGCGGGTCTGACACCACCTTGCTCACGCAGACCACGGTCGGCCCTTCGTAGTCGCAGTTCAACATAGCCCTACCTACTTCACTATCCAACTCCCCCTTCCACAGCTTAGGGATCCTGTATCTCTGAGCCACGATGGGGTTGGGTACATGCTCAACCACCATGTCCAGGAGGGCTTCATACAGAGGGGCCTCTTTAGCTAGGTCGTCCACGTAGTTCCTCTCGTAGGCGTCAATTATGTTTGAAAACTTGAATCCCTTGCTCTGAGCTATGGGTACAGTGAGGCCCCACTTATGGAGGGCGGAGCCGAAGGCTACTTGGCCCTTAGCGAAGTCCACCTTCCATATCTTCTTGAACTCGGGCTCGGCGTAGAGCTCTATTAGACTGTTGAAGTCCTTCACGATCTCCACGAAGCGCTGCTGGATTTCGCTTGGAGAGAGCTTAAGCTCCTTGATCAACCTGTCCACCTTATTGATGAATAGCAGGGGCCTAACTCGCTCCTCTAAGCCTTGGCGTAATACGGTCCCTGTCTGAGTCATAACCCCCTCTACGGCATCACATACCACAAGGCCGCCGTCCATGATCCTCAAGGAGCGCGTGACGTGTCCTGTAAAGTCCACGTGGCCCGGAGTGTCAACTAGGTTGATCACGTATGGCTTGCCTCTCCACTCATGGTAGAGGGAGACGTTGGCCGCCTTCACCGTCATCTGACGTAACTGAGCGCGTGAAGCTTCCTACTTCACGCTCTGCTCTATCTCAACGTAGTCCAGCGCCAACGCCTTCCCAGCTACCTTGGGCGATAGCATCCCAGCTGCCATGAGCAGGCTGTCGCTCGTCGTTGTCTTCCCATGATCCACGTGGGCCAGGGTGCCTATGTTGCGTATGCTCTCCCTATTCCTCATTATCTTGAGGGCTTCCTCCGTCTGCTTGAACCTCACCATCTAGCATCGCACCTCCTTGAGTCTGTGGGTGGGCGTAGCTTGATGGTCTTATTTAAACCTAGCCCTACCTTAGCTTGAGCCTTAACGTGCCTGTAGGCCGCGCCAGTCCTAAGTTAAGCTCTCCATTATCAATGGGTCGTTAAAGGCCTCCTTGAGAGCTAAAGAGCTTTATAAGCCCTTGTCAACCTAAGGAGGGCGGCCTTGAGCGCTGGTGGGTTCGAGTTTAAGCCTACGCGGATGGAGCTCATCGCCTTGAGGAGGAGGAGGCGACTGGCTGAACGAGGGCTCTCGCTGCTGAAGGAGAAGCGCGACGCCCTGATCATGGAGCTCCTTGAGACGCTGAGAGAATATGGCGGACTGAAGGAGAGGGTCCGTCGAGAAATGACAGAAGCGTACCGTAAACTGGCCGTAGCTAAGATGGAGCTAGGGGCTTTAAAGCTCCTAGAGTTAGCCGCCTCCACCCCTTCGCTATATGACCTTAGGCTGCGCCTGCGCAGCGTCATGGGGGTCAAGGTGCCAGCTCTCACCCTTATTGAGGCAGTTGATGTAAGACGGCCTACCCATAGCCTCGCTGATACATGCGGTAGTCTAGACGAAGCCGTGGCTGCCTTTAGGCGAGCCTTAGCCTCCATAGTAAGGTTAGCTGAGGTGGAAGCCTCCATTAGAGGGTTGGCGGAGGAGGTAAAGAAAGTTAGGAGGAGGGTTAACGCCCTCGAGAACGTGGTAATACCTAAGTTCGATAAAGCCATCAGGTATGTGGAGTTCTACTTAGATGAAAGAGCTAGAGAAGATATCTTCAGAATTAGAATTCTGAAGAGCAGGAGAGAGCGCCGTTAGTACCCTGTCTTCAGCAGCAGTATAGCCCTAGCTAGGTCGCCACCGGACTCCTTCAAGGCCTTACGGGCCTCCTCTAGGCTAACCCCTGCCTGTGAGGCTACAAGCTGAACATCTTCATCAGGTATGACCAGCTCCTCCTCATGGCTTGTGACTTCGATGGCTTCGCCTACGACTTGATAGATAGCGCGACCAGCCATCCTCACCACCGACACCTGAGGCTCCTTTATGATTAGGGAGCGTCCTTCAAGCTTAATGATCACTTCCTTGGCTCCTTCAATGGGCTCAAGCTCCATCCCCATCCTCTGCATAAGCCTTTTGGCCTCCCTTGGGCTCAGCCTCCTCAACGTACAACCCCTCTACGCACCTTAACGGCCAGGCCAGCCCTAAAGCTCAACATCTCGGCACCAGATAACACTGCCCTGCCGACAGCTAAGAGCTTATCCGCTGGGTCGACAACTAAGACTTCATCCCTCGGTCTTATATCGGAGTCGGCCGACTTGACCCATCTAGCTTCAACATCCCTACCTTCAGCGATGAGTGGTGCGAGTCTCTCGTCGACCACAACCCTCATCTTAGGCGGCGGCAACACCTTCAACAGCCTTCTCGCCCCCTCCACAGTTAAGGCTAGCAGGCCATCGCTCGGTCGAAGGGTGGCTAAGAGCACATCGTTTAGATAAACGTGTCTAACCCTACCGGTCCTTGAGGAGAAGGTTAGCTTCACTCCATCAGGGAAGAGCCCCTCGCCCACGCCCCGTCCAAATTGGTAATCGGCTACGGCTCTAATCCTCCTTAAGCCCATGACGGCTTTAAGCTCATCCACGCTGACGCCCCTCCCTAACAACAGCCACGTCTCCCAGCGTTAGGTCCGCCTTATGTCTAGGCTGCCCAGAGCCCTTAGTATCTTCAACTTCCTCTACTAAACTAACCCTTAACACCCTCTCCAGCCTCTTAGCGAGGTCTAGGGTAGGCTTAAGCTTACCAGCCTCGATCCTCCTAATGACTGAGACTTTTTCACGTGTGAGCTTAGCCAGAACCTCTTGCGTAAGTCCCATCTCCTCTCTAGCCTTCTTCACCCTAACGGAGCAGTCAGGGACCACGTCTAGCTGCGGCTCAGCGGCTCTTGGGACTGGAGGCCTTGAGCTTGAAGGGAGGCGGGGCCTCGACGTTGGCGTACCGTACCTCACGCACCTGCTGCACACCAGCAGCGTCGCTGCGCCGACAAGGATCCTCCGCGGCTGCCCCTGGATGATGCTTCCACAGATCTCGCAGTGCGTAGCCAACGTAAGCCTCCTCATCTAGCTGTCAACTTGAGAGACTCGGGTCTCCATCCCCGCCCAGCTAAGGAGCGTCTTAACGCTAAGAGGACGTCTTCGACGTTAAGGCCATGGAGTGCGCTCGTCTCGACTACAGGCGAAGATGGTAGGACGTTAGACACAACCTCGTTTACCCTCTTTAATTCATCCTTTCTCACAAGGTCCACCTTGTTGAGCAGGACTACGATTGGAGCACCTGGAGCTACGCTGTAGAGGATCTCCTTACAGGCTGTCGCCTTCCTCTCGACAAGGCCCAAGGGATCGCTGGCATCCACTACTAACGCCACTACGTCTGCTAAGCCCAGCTCGCTGAGCGTAGCGTGGAAGGCGTCTAGGATGAGAGGGTGCAAGTCCTCGATGAAGCCTATTGAATCTATCAGTATAGCGTCCATATCTATTAACCTGATCCTTCTGGCAAAGGTTGAAAGCGTAGTGAAGGGACCTAGCCCTACGGGTTTGGATTCGCCAGCCAAAAGGTTAAAGAGCGTGGTCTTGCCCGCCTGCGTATAACCGGTCAACGAGATGATGGGTAGCTCGGCCTCCCTTCTCTTTAAAGCTCTATCTAGAGACTTTAATCTGGCCCTTTCGAGCTTCTCCTCAAGGGCCTTTATCCTACGCCTAGCGCCAGCCTCGTAGACCTTATGTAGGTACTCGCCTAATGCACCGAAGCCCACTTGCTCTCCATATAGGTTCCTGTACCTAATGAACTCCCTCGCCCATGGAAGCGTATACCTAAGCCTAGCCAGCTCGATTTGTAACTTAGCTTCTCTTGTCATCGCCCTCTGCTCGAAGATCTCAAGCACCAGGAGGTTCCTGTCGATAACCTCGACCTGCCAACCTAACTCGCGCCTAATCCTGAAGGCTTGGCCAGCCTTTAATGTGTTGGCAAATATTACGCTATCAGCTCCAAGTTCCCTCGTCAGCTTCTTAAGCTCTTCAAGCTTCCCCCTGCCTATTAGGTAAGCTGGGTCGGGCTTAGCCCTCCGCTGGATAAGCTTGCCCATGACGAGGTGGCCTCTGCTCTTAGCCAGCATTGCTAGCTCTTCGATCTTTGAAGGCTGACCAGGGAGCTGACACTCTACCAATATAGCTAGCATCTAAGCCCCATGCTGAGCGGGCTTTATATAAGTAGTGATGGAAGCGCGGAGGGGCTCCGCTTGAGAGTCGTCGTGCTGAGAATGGGACACCGAATACCTAGGGACTATAGAGTAACCACCCATGTATGTCTCACCGCCAGAGCCTTCGGGGCCCATGGCGTGATCGTCTCCGACGTGGTCGACACAAAACTTGAGGAGACCATTAGGAAGGTAGTGAGGACCTGGGGAGGACCCTTCTTCATTGAGACTGGACCTCCTTGGAGGAAGGTCGTCGAGGACTGGCTGGCAAGAGAGGGTGAGGTAATCCACTTGACCCAGTACGGGATACCCCTCACTGATGTAATAGAGGAGCTGAGGTGTAGCGGTAGAGACAAGCTTGTTGTGGTGGGGGCTAAGAAGCAGCCTAGGGAGATCTACGAGCTGGCCACCCACAACGTTTCCATCACCAACCAGCCGCACAGCGAGGTTGCGGCGCTTTGCCTCTTCCTTCACTTCCTATGGAGAGGGGAGGAGCTCAAAAAGGAGTTTGAAGGGGCTAGGCTGAAGGTAATTCCTCAAGCAAAGGGGAAGAAGGTTGTCAGGCTGGTGGGCTAGCTAAAGGCAGCGGTTCGATGACTATAGAGTTTATTAAGGTAGCGTATTTAAGGAAGGGGACCCTCAATAAGTAGGGCGCAAAGGAAAAGTGGGAAGGAGCCTAGACGACGTGGTGCTTAGCGTAGTCGCGCGAATAGCTGGATCGGACGCCGTAAAGGTCGCGCACGTGCTACTAAATGAAGAATGGCTCACCGACGAGCTTATAGCCTCTAAGACGCTGCTCAAACTTAATCAAGTTAGAAAAATACTTTACACCCTTTTGGATAGTCAACTGGTGGTTTACAAGAAGGTAAGGGATGAAAGTAGTGGATGGCACGTCTACTATTGGACGCTCAACAAGGAGGCTGTGGAGAGGCTGGTGCTCCTTAGGAAGAAGCTGGTGCTCAAGAAGCTAAGGGAGAGGCTTGACCTTGAGAGAAAGGGAAATCTGTACTTATGCAACCACTGTGGAGGAGTACTCTTGAGGTTTGAGGAGGCGGTTGAGACCTACTTCAGGTGTCCGAGGTGCGGCCAACAACTCGAGGCCTACGATAACGAGAGGACGATCAAGGTCCTGGAAGCCAAGATAGCTAAGCTTGAGGAGGAACTTAAGAAGTACTCACCTTAGTTAGCTTGCTCCACACCCTAAACAGCGCTATCGAGGCTAAGGCCAAGCAGCCCACCTCACCCAAGGGGCCGAGGCTGACCGTCTTACCTCTTTCAAGCTCCTTACTCGAAAAGCCTGGCTCTGAGGCCGAAAAGAATAGAGAGACCACCTGACCAGCCTTCAGGGCTGCTACTACCTCCTCTTCGTTAAAGGCCTCACCTTTACCCCCCTCAACGAAGAAAAGAGAGACCGAGGGGGCTAAGAGCTCTAAGACGTCGTCTATGTCCGGCACCACTAAGAAGCGCTTCCCCTGCTTAAAGGCTAGCTTACTTACCTCGGGCACAGCGATTTGAGCTGCTGCTGACGTGGGCTTAGAGAGCACAAAGAGGCCTGATTCAAAGCCGTAGGCTAGCTTGGCGAACTGCTTAACCACCTCGACGCCATGAGCGCCGTGAAGAATGACGGCCAGCTTACTCATGTACACGACTTTGCACCTCGACCAGCAGCTAGCCGAGCCTTAAAAACCTTGTAAGGTAGGACGCGATGGCGCGCGCCAGTGGGACGGGTACAGCCTCACCCACCATGTTGAACTGCGACTCCCTGCCGCCCAAAAAGACATGGTCGTCAGGGAAGCCCATTAACCTAGCATGCTCTCTGACCGTGAGGAGCCTTGTCTCAAATGGGTGAATGAAGCGGGAGTTGCCAAGCACGGGAGGGGATGGACGGAAGGGGTGGAGCTTGACCCAGTTTGTGTAGATTTTCCCGCCGCATCCCTCATACTTAACTAACGAGCCGCCCCACCTTAGCTTGGCTGCCTTCCTATACCTCCTAGGGGATATGGGCACATACTCGTGGTTCAGTACCTCGCCATTAGGCTCGGGCAGCCCCTTGAGGGCGTCGGCCACTACGACCCTGCTGCCCATCGGCGCAGGCCTGATCTTGACGTTGGAGATGAAGACCCTCGTCCTCCTTGAAGGGGAGCCATAGTCTTCAGCCTTCAATATGTTGAAGTAGACCTTAGTGTAGCCAACCCTCGCAAGCTCCTTGGCGAGGGCGTCTTTAAGTGGCCCTTCCATTATTTGTGGCACGTTTTCTATCACGAACACCTTGGGCTCTAAGTCTCCTATCAATCTGATCCCGTGGAGTACGAGCCTGCCGGTAGGATCTGTGTAGAGCCTATCTAGGGGGTCTTTCATCCTCTTAGCGTTAGCTGCCGTATACGCTTCACAGGGGGGGCTGGCTATCACTACATCAGGCCTACCTCCAGCGGCTTTGAGGATGCTATCTCCGTCAACCTCCTTGACGTCCTCCTCGAGGAGCTTCACCCAAGGAAAGTTGGCTCGATACGTCTTAGCCACCGGAGGTGCGTTGTCTAGGGCAGCTACGAGCTTGAACCCAGCCTCGAGGAAGCCCCTTGAGAAGCCGCCAGCCCCGCAAAACAGGTCTACTACCTTCAAGGACCGAGTGGGTTATTACCTAACTAAGGGTGCTCAATAAGCCTTGCGCTTTTTTCGACGAAGCTGAAGCGTACAAGGGATACACCTATGAAGTGTTGGGCGTTCAGGTAACGTAGCCCGAAGTGCCCAAAATGGTGTAGCCCAAGCTTTCGCGTGCCCAAATCGATGGCTATGAGCGCCGGGTGGGGGACTCGAACCCCCGCACCCCTCAACGGGGTACAGGCTTAGCAAGCCTGCGCCCTACCAGTCTAGGCGAACCCGGCCTACTCAGGCTTCTAGAGGCCTTGGGTAAAAAACTTACTCATGCAGTTTATGTACGTTAGTTGCGTGGCAGCAGCTTTAAAACTATGCTGGATACTATAAGGAGGGCCCCGGTAGCTCAGTTAGGTAGAGCGGCAGCCTTGTAAGCTGTTGGTCGCGGGTTCAAACCCCGCCCGGGGCTTAACAGCTGTAAAGCTAAAAGGAGGGCCCTCCGTGATACATAGGGGGCCGTAGGCTAGCTTGGTTAGACTGCGAGGCTCGGGCCCTCGTGACCCAGGTTCAAATCCTGGCGGCCCCATGCTTTTTGTCTCTGTGACTTAACGTGCCATAGCTCATGGCTTCTCTTAGCGCTCGGCCGGAATCATGGGGTGCAGCGGGCCTACATTAGGCCAAGTAGCCAGCGCTACCTTTAAGAGGCCCCAAGGGGCCTAAGCTTGAAGAGACTGGCTTGACCGAGAGTTTAGGTGTCAACCACTTCATAGCCTTAGCCCTGTTGGCTATGCTACTTGTTCTGGCTTACCAGCTGCTGACCACGCTGAGAGGTAAGTAGGCGCTCAATAGCGTTGAGCAGGATCCTCAGGTCCGTAGCTAGGAGGGGGTTCGCCAAGCTGTGCTCTATAGCTGCTTTATTGAGCTCCTCCCAGGCCTCCCTTAAGCTTACCTTACGCGAGGCTATTTCCTTCACTAAGGACTCGGTTAACCTAGGCTCAGCCAAATATGGGCATGCCTCCCTTAACGCTTCATCTAAAAGGGTCTCTACATCCCCCACATCCATGGATGGTCTCCCTCAGCTTTATTAAGCCTTCGAGAGGTTTAAGCAGGGGAGATTGGATGGGAGGAAGGAAGCGAAGGAGGAAGGTAGTTAAGAGGGTGCCGAGGAGGGTGCCGAAGGTCTTCAACTGCCCTAGCTGCGACTCTAGGAGCGTGACGGTGGAGCTCGACGATAAGCGTGGGGTAGCCTTCATACATTGCGGCACCTGCGGGCTTCAAGCAGAGATAGAGGTGCCCAAGGTCTTCGAAGTGGTCCACGCCTTCAACAAGTTCGTCGACTTATACTATGAGGGGAAGATAGGAGGACCTCGCTAAGCATTAAGGTGAGCCCCTTGCCTGGCAGGGTGGAGAGGTACCTTCGCTCCAAGCTTGAGGAGGAGGGGGCACTCCACCTAACGCTCATAGATCCAGACAAAACCTCTCCAGCTCGGGCCCGGGCGCTGGCCAAGGAGGCTGCCGAGGCTGGGTCGGCTGCCATCATGATCGGGGGGAGCCTAGGAGTATCTGAGGCTCTTCTCGATGATGTCGTGCTGGCGGCTAATGAGGCAGGGCTTCCGACCATAATCTTCCCCAGCAGCGCCACAACGCTTAGCAGGCATGCAAGCGCTGTGTGGTTCATCTCGCTCTTAAATTCGTCAAACCCCTACTTCATAGTGGACGCCCAAATGATAGGAGCAGCGATAATAAAGAAGTATGCTCTTGAGCCCCTCCCAACAGGTTACCTAGTCCTCAACCAGGATACTGCCGTGGGTTTCGTAGGCCAGGCAAGGCCCATACCGTTAGATAGGCTCGAAATAGCTGCCCTATACGCCCTAGCTGCCCAGTACATGGGTATGAGGTTCCTCTACCTAGAGGGGGGTTCGGGAGCTAAGAACCCGGTTCCACCTAAGTTAGTGGCTGAGGTGAGGAAGGCTGTTGACCTCGTGCTCATCGTTGGAGGAGGGATTAGGTCGAAGGAGGCTGCTAAGGAGCTTGTTGAGGCTGGAGCCGACATTATAGTGACGGGCACAGTAGTTGAGCAGGGAGGGAGGGAGGCCCTACTCGAGGTTATTGAGGGGGTTAAGGAGGGGGCTCGAAGTAGACGTAGGGCATAGGGTTAAGAAGAGGGAGGTGGCTCGGAAGCTACTTCACCTCACCGGCTTAGTCGTGCCTTTCTGCTACATTCAAGTTGGAAGGGACCTCACGGTAGCTGCCCTCGCCGTATGCTTGGCCGTCTCAGCCGTCCTTGAAGCCATTAGGCTAAGGCGTCCGAGGCTCTTCCCCTTCCAGCTATTGTTTAGCGCGCTGGCCAGGCCTAAGGAGGCTAGGTCGCCATCAGGCTACTTATACTTCTTCCTCGGCTCACTAATAGCCGCAGCGCTCCTCCAGCCAACGCCGACCGTAATCGCGCTTACATCCTCTATCGTGGGCGACGTAGCCTCAACCTTAGTCGGGTCTTGGATAGGCAGGGTTAAGCTACTTGGAGGAAGGCGCACGCTCGAGGGCGCTTTAGCTGGGGCAGCCCTGATAGCTACGTTGTCAGTGATATACCCGTCGACATTAGTCCTAGCTGCATCCATCGCCTTTATAGTCGCTGAAGCGATCAACAAAGATGGAGTGGTGGACGACAACTTGCTTCACCCCCTGCTCCTAGGGGCAGCAGTTCAGTTATGCAGTTTTGCTACAGGCATTGAGCGGCTATAAGGACTGCTTCAATAAGTAGCTCAGCAGTGCGCGATCGTAAACCATTCCTACAAGCCTTCCTTCGGAGTCCACAACAGGCAGCTGGTCAACGTCATACTTCTTCATTCTCTTAGCGCACTCGTTGAGCGGAGTAAGCTCGAGGACGGTGACGGGCTTCCTGGTCATCACCTCCGATACAGGCTTATTAGGTAGCGACAGCTCCCCACGGCCGATATACGTCATAGTACTAACGTCCCAATCCCATTCTTGTCCCTCAGATATTATGCCGGAGCTCGAGACCTTCTCCTTAAACGTAACCTCGCTCAGCTTCATCAAGTCTGCGCCTGTAATGATACCGCTCAGCTTAGAGGACGAGTCCAAAACCACCAAGGCCTCCACGTTAGCCAGACGCATGATAGTTGAAGCCACCGGCAGCGGCGTGCCTTCCCATACCGCCAACACGCGTCTATCCATGTACTTGGCTACGGGGTCGTCGAGGGAGCTTTCAGCCAAGGCCTTATGAACGATGTCGGCCACAGTCAAAATGCCCACTAGGTCCTCTCCCTCCACGACTGGGAGCCTCCTAATGTTATGTCCTACCAACAGCTTAACGGCGTCCAGCACCGAATCGTCTGGCTTCAACGTCAACGGGTTCCTAGTCATTATCAGGGCTACTTGCTCCTCAGCTGGCTTGTTGATGAGGTCCGTCCGTGTGATTATCCCCACGAGCTTTCTGGTACCCTTCTTGACCACGGGTACGCCCATCACCTTCCTCTCCCTCATCAATCTCAGCACGTCCCTTCTAGATCCAGGGACCGTGGCGTATACAACGTCAGTCGTCATTAAGTCTCTAACTTTAAGTCCTTCAAGCTTAACCTTAGACAAGAAAGGCCCCCCTTAAGGACACTTACAAAGGGAGCTGCCGCACTTAGGGCAAACGTTGCAGTACTTTGAAAGCGCTGCCTCCTCTAGGTTCACCTGCAGCACGTTGGCTACAGTCGCTAGCCATGCCAGCGAGTCCGCCAGCTCTGACTTGATTGACTCGAGGTCCCCATTAACTATAGCCTTGCCCAGCTCACCTATCTCCTCAACTAAGTGGATGTAATTCCTTTCAACTCCTCGGGGCTCATCCCTATGCCAATAAATCCTACGTATCATGTTTTGGAACTCCCCTATGTGCATGGGGAAACACCTTTAAGGAACGCCCAAAAATATGTGAGCTACAAGGACTGCTGCGATTAAGCCGAGCGCACCCAGCAGGACTGCCTCGGGCGGCACCTGGAGCCCCTTAACCTCCTCCTCAAAGAACCTAACTAAGCCCGCGCCGGCTAAGGGCATAGGGGCCTCCTCTCGCTTACGCTTCCTACGTTCCTTAGGCATAGCTTCCGTCTTCCTCGTCTCAGGAGCCTTATAAAAGGCTAACTGACAAGTCACAAAAGCCGCTAAATCACAGTACACGTTACACTCTCTTGGCTGCGTAAGGCCCCTGCGGCTACCTTTGAGGCTTCCACCTTCAGCAGAGAGAGCCACCTTCAGGTAATGACCGGGCTCAAACATAATAGGCCGAGGCGTGGAGCTCTAGAGGCCATGACCGTCAGCGTTGAGGAAGCGACTAAGGCTTACGGCCTACTCTTCAGCTTACCTAGGGCTCAAATCCTAATATCCCTACTCTTCATCGTCTGCCTACTCATGGGGGCCCTAAGCCCTCATTTGCTTCAAGGATTTGTGGCTTGGGGCCTCCCAGCTCTACTAACCACCATTCTAGCCAACTACCTACTTCGTTCTAAGCTGCTGACGATGAAGAGATGCATAGGGGCCTCCACAGCTGCCCTGCTGCTTCAAGCCTTAGCCTATTTCCTCCTGACCTTTGCATGTAAGCCTCTATCAACGTACGCTGCCCTTGTGTCCACCTCAGTCTTCACAACTCTCCACGTCATAGTCCTTCAATCGCTCGCTGAACGTAAGCTACTGCCGTTAATCCTAGCTCCAGCTTCCTTCCTTATAGCCAGTCCAGCCTACGCAGCTGCCTATGAAACACCTCACCCCCTAGCCTTTGAGGTTATAGTGCTATCCCAAGCCGTCGGCGTAGCGACCGCCTACCTAGCCATCCAAGCCATAGATAAGCTCACGTCCATTAAGCGGGCGGGTGGACTTAAGCTCTTCAAAGCCTTCGCTTACGCATGGCTGGCCGACGACCCCTCCCTGCTAGAGGGGGAGGTCTCTAAGAGGTCTGAAAGGGTAGAGGTGGAGGTTACATCTCTTGTGTTTAGGTCACGCGAAGGGGTGAAGGGGTGCTTCATAGCCTTCAACGCTCACCCGGGTCCCTTCAGGAACGTTGGAGGAAGCGACCTGCCGGCTATGATAGCTGAGGAGCTTGAGGAAAGGCTTGGAGGGGTTTGCATGGTCTTTCACTCCACGGCAACGCACGAGCTGGATCCTGCTTCAAGGAGAGAAGCTGAGAAGATCAAGAAGGCCGCACTCTATGCTTCCATCACGGCGAGCAAACTAACCGCCCCTATCTATACTTCAGCTGCATGCTCGAGAGACGGAGACCCCCACGTGTTTTGCCAGATCCTAGGGGTTCCTCTCATAGTGGTGACTTGGAGGTCACAGGGGGCAGAGGACCTCCCCTCCACGCTAGGGAAGAGGTTGAAGAGGGTTGCTGAGCTAAGAGGCCTGAGCCCAGCGCTAATCATCGAGGCTCATAACAACTTCCTTCCCGTCGGATCGGAGGCTCCAGATCCACGGGAGTTTGAGGCCAGGGCCGCTGAGGCCCTGGAGAAGGCCCTGAGCCTTAAGGCCCAAGGGCTTAAAGCAGCCTTCAAGAAGGTAAGCCTCCCCTGGAGGGTCAATGAACTAGGAAGAGCAGGCGTTAAGCTGGCCTTAATTGAGGTCGACGGGAAAAGGAGTGTGTACCTCTTAATCGATGCAAACAACTTATCGCCCACCCTACACGACGTCCTCCTTCGCGAGTTCTCAAGCCTAGGCTTAGACTTCTACGAGGCCTACACCACGGACACCCATAGCGTCGTAGGAATGAGGAGGGTGAGAGGAGGCTACAGGGCCTTTGGGGAAGGCCTCGACCCCTCACAGTTCTCCTCCCTTATATGTGAGGAGGTTAAGTCACTAAGCGGCTGCCTCGAAGAGGTGGAGGTGGAGGTGGGGTTGGATAAAGTAGAGGTGGAGGTCATAGGTGAGCGGGGCCTCGCAAGCCTCATAACCATCCTCAAGCGAGGCCTGATCCTTGTCAAGGTAGCTTTACCCCTAGCCCACTTAGCCAGCCTAGCGGCCTCAACCCTGATTACGTTAAGCTTAGTCGCTTAACGGGCACCCGCCCCTAAGTCCTTCGGCCAAGAAACCTTAGCCCAAGAGGCTTAGCGAGTCGCACCTCGTCGGCTCGCAGGACCTAGTCGACGCGTCGATAAGACCTTCTAAGCGTAGTAAAGGCGGGCAAGTACATGCCTTTGAGGCGGCCTTAAGGGCTTGTTTACGAGGCTGTTGTACTGCGCAAGGAGCAAGGCTTCTTGCCGCCTTCAGGAAGAAGCCAATCCAGCCTGAAGACATAGAGTAGGCTAAGCTCGGCTGAAGCATAAGGAAGACGTTTACTCATGGCTACATCAGCCCCCGCTAGACTCAAGGTCACAGCTTCACGATGCCTACTTAACAAGGCCACATAGCTGGAACATAGCCCCCTCAGCCAGGGGGCTAAAAATCACGTAACTCACGTGACCTATAAGTTACAAGCAGCTTGCCTTTTTCCTGGTGGCTAAAGCTTAAAGTCAAAGATCGGGAGGCGTGGTTCGATGCCTACTTCCCTCTAAAGTAGGCACTGACCGCTTCAACCACTTCGGCAGGCATGGAGTACGTAAAGGGCACGCGGTCCTCCTCCCTCAACAAGAGGCCACGCTCGCAGAGCTTCTTTAAGGTCCTAGCTGTGTGCTCCCTAACCTTACCTATGGCTTTGGCTATCTCCGTCGAGCCGCGGCTACCGTAATCAGGCTTTTCATAGAGTAGCTTAAGAATCCTGAGCTCTGTATCGCTCGCCTCCGTGGAGAGGTATTTCAACACCTCCTCCTTCGACAATTTGCCCTTGCCCTCCTCAGCCTTTAGCACCTTCTTACGGCGAGGCCTAGCTCGCTCAACCTCCATACCGACTTGGGCTGCTGGGACCAACCCTGGGTAGGGGCGTTGGGTTGCCTCTGTGACTTCAGAGGCTAAGCTACGGCTTATTAAGTCACGGAGGTAAGCCCCTTGAGGGCTGCGGGAGGAGAGGGCGTCCAACAAGGGCTCTATTGCTTCGCTAAGCCTCCTCAGCTCGCGACGAAGCCTTAGAACCTCGTCCTCAAGGTGGTAAAGCCTCTCGGCTAAATCTCGGTGGTACTCAAGCCTTACGCGCTCAAGCAAGTTCTCGATGTTGCTGAGAGTACTCTTCAACCATTCAGTTCCACTCACGTCCTGCACCCTCAAGTTACAGTGACTAAGATCGACGCCGTGAGTTATAAACGTTACGTAGCTCTACACGCAGGAAGTGAACTAGCCTTATCTCAGAACAGCGGAGACCACACCCCCTTAACGCGCTTCAGACGAAGCGGGGCTCGAGCTTACGTACAGGGTCGTACAGGTTTTAGCTGTGACTAAGTTACATCGTAGCTAAAACCTTGCTTAAAACCTTAAGGACCTGGTCTAACAAGCTCGCTGGCTTGTGCAAGAATTTAAAAGAAGCCTAAAGGATTCCCCTGTCCTTGTATGGCTCACACAGCGTAAGTTAATCTCACAGTCACAGACGTGAGAGCAACTGTGAGGTAGTGATGAAGAAAAGGATGATAGTCTACTGAAGAGTGAACCAATGGCCCGGAGAGGAAGAGTTAGGAGCCAGAAAGGCAAGGTAGTAGAGTTCAAACTCCCCTACCCGTTCCAAAAAGCAGCCTCATCAAGTTCTTGTAGCGTTGGTGAGGTGAAGGAGCCAAAGCGCGAGGCTGCCGGTGATTTAATGGTAGTAGTTTACTGGTTAGTGAACTACTCTTCCTCTTCAGCTCACATAAAGAAGGGCGGAGAGGGGGG